>Ga0163149_10000029_pt1 | contig 168441 bp, 136 predicted proteins | sample OliLakLV19MP5G1_FD_148604 | JGI IMG/M metagenome (GOLD analysis project Ga0163149, IMG submission 148604) | Freshwater microbial mat bacterial communities from Lake Vanda, McMurdo Dry Valleys, Antarctica - Oligotrophic Lake LV.19.MP5.G1 | ecosystem: Environmental > Aquatic > Freshwater > Lake...
TCTTATCTTCCAATCGGTTTATCCTGTTGTTTATTGCATATCCTTTCAGTAAATAATCTTTAAGAATTTTATTTGCCCAAATTCGGAATTGAGTGCCTTGTTTAGATTTTACCCTGTAGCCAACTGAAATAATTACATCCAAATTGTAGTATTCGGTTATTGTTGATTGTGTTTTGCCTTTCATAGCACCATGTTGAGTGGTTGTCGCAAAATTTGCGACAACCACTAGTTTCTCCAATTCTCCTTCTCGGAAAACATTGTTGATATGCTTACCAATTGTTTTAACATCTCTACCAAAGAGGGTGGCAATTTGAATTCTGTTTAACCAAACGGTTTCATCCTCAATTCTCACTTCAATATGCTCGGCTAGTTCGTCTGGACGATATAAAATGATTTCATTTATCATAACAATTCCAAAATTGAATTCAATATACTTTCGACTGATTTCTTCTCTAATTTAGAAAAGGCAAACCATTTTTTGCCCAAATCTTTTAAAGATGAACCTATATGGTATATTTCGGTTTGGTCAATAATCAAAAAACGGTCGTGGCTTTGGGTAAAATGTTTTAGCGTAAAATTTCCATATTGTTCGTTGGCTTTTTGAATATCCAAAGTAAGTTGCTTGCTGGAGTTTTTGGTTAGCAACCATACATTTACTTCCTTTTGCTTTTTAGATAAATGTGTTAGAGTTGTATCGTCAACATAGTTGTCAATCAGAAAAATGCTTTTTTTAGCTGAACGAATAATTTTAGAAGCCAGTTCGTAGGCATCAAATACTTGCCCATCAAAGAAGATGCCTTGTGTAGGTATTAAATGAGTTTGTAGATGTAAGTCAATTTCGTTCACTTTAGTATGCAATAGTTCCATCTTATCTTCCAATCGGTTTATCCTGTTGTTTATTGCATATCCTTTCAGTAAATAATCTTTAAGAATTTTATTTGCCCAAATTCGGAATTGAGTGCCTTGTTTAGATTTTACCCTGTAGCCAACTGATATTACTACATCTAAGTTATAGTATTCAATTTTGCGGTTTACCATTCTTTCGCCTTCTTTTTGAACTGTCAAGGATTCCTTGACAGTTGCTTCCTTTTCTAATTCATTCTCCTTAAAACAATTATTAATATGCAAGCTAATATTTTGCTTGGTTTGATGAAATAAGGCAGACATTTGTTGTTGAGAAAGCCAAACGGTTTCATCCTCAATTCTCACTTCAATATGCTCGGCTAGTTCGTCTGGACGATATAAAATGATTTCATTTATCATAACATTTCCAAAATTGAATTCAATATACTTTCGACTGATTTCTTCTCTAATTTAGAAAAGGCAAACCATTTTTTGCCTAAAGTCTTAATAAGTATTTTTACATTAAGTACTTTCTACATGGTAAATTTCAGCCAAATCTGTATCAAGCATTACCTACAAACCTCTAATTATGAAGATACGGTTTGAGATACTATTTTGATTTATAGCTATTGAACTTTTAATTGTATTTATCAAATAATTGATGCTTATGTTATTGCAATATATTATTTATCTATAAATAATTCTATTCATTTTTAAACAAAAAAAAAGCTCAGTATTTCTAATACTGAGCTTTAAAAGATGTTACACTTACTGTTTTAATTACAGATATTTTTTAACTATTTTCTCGAAATCTTCTAAGCCCATTGAGCCAACTACTTTTTCAACCACTACACCTTTTTTATCTATAATAAATGTAGTAGGTACTGCACTAATTCCACCATAAGCTTCGCCAATTGCTTCAGTGCCTATCACGTTCATATAGTTCATACCTTGTTTGCTTCCGAAAGAAGAAACATTTGCAATTGCTTTATCAGCACTTCGTTCCAAAGCAATTCCAATAACCATCAAATCATTTGATTTATATTTATCTTGCAATTTTATAATATCTGGAATTTCTTTGCGGCAAGGTGGACACCAAGTACCCCAAAAGTTTAAGAAAACTACTTTACCTTTTGTAGTTTCTGCAAAAGTTTTAATAGTACCATTTTCATCATAAGTAAAATTCACAGCCATACCTTCGCCACCTTTTGTTACTGTTTTCATATTGTAAACAGTGCTATAGCTACTTTGCGAATCAACTAAAGCTGCTTGATTCAATTTAACTTCGCTATTTTCATTTTTGCCACACGAAGTAACAAGAGTTGTTGCTATTGCCAAAACAAGTAGCATTTGGAAATACTTTTTCATATTTTTTCCTAGTAATTTTTAGTAATGATTTTTAAATTATTTACTTTATATACGTAACCAGCGGTTACAAGTTCACTCGAAGTAGTGTTCTCACAGCTACATCCACTCTCGTTGGAATAAGTATATCTGGTTTTAATTGCAGTGCCAGCTATATCTTTCATTGAAATTGCTTGTCCAATTTCTAATCCTTTATTTTGCAATACCAATGCTGGAGCAATAGAATCAAGCTTATCGAATTGTGGAGTTACCACAATTTTAAAATTACCTAAGCTATCGGTCAATGCAATTGGTAAATCTTTTCTATCTGTATCTTCAGTAATAAATTTTTGCAATTCAAACCATTCGCTACCACCTGAAAACTTACCTACTAATATAACGGTAACTCGCTCAATAGGTTTCTGACTTGCAAAACTTTCTACGTTGCCAATAACATCATACTGTTGATAAGGTGCAGTCATTTGTCCAACTGCTATAATCAATGGAGCAAAAATGCAAAAAAGCAACAATGATATTCTAGCTTTGCTTTGCAATATTCAAATCTTCATTGTTTGAAACAACTATTGCAGGTATTATATCTTCTTCTTTTTCAGTGAATCTCAATAATTCTTTTACTTCTTCCACCGCCACTTTTTCACTTTTGACTTTGTCTTTTCCGATATATTTGAAAATTGACATAAAGAAACCCAAAGTAAAGAGTATAGTTCCAGTCCAAACCAATGAAATAAATGGTTTTACAGAAGCTTCAAATATAAATACTTCTTTTGGAGGCACAAGTTCTTTGCCAGTAGATTTATAAGCGAAAACTGCTTGGGAAAGAGATAAATTTTCTTTGTTTGGAATAAGTTGAATAAATCCAATTTCCACTTTGCTATTTTTTACGTGCTTCCATTCGGGTACATTCATTCCAGACTTCTGGTCTAAATATGAATATATAGTATCTTTATAGCTTGTACCATTATGAGTGAATGAAACAACAGCACCTACTTTCATAGTACCATTTTCGCCACCACTCATCGCCCCAGCCATATCGAATTTCTCCAAGCCAAGCTGAATGCTTGAATCTAATGAGATTGGTGATTTGCCTCCTTTCTGTAAAATAGCAGGAGGATAATCATAAGAATATTCTATTGAATAAGGGGATATGTAAATATCCTGAGTAGCGGAAGCAGCAATACCTGGCTCGAAGAAAGGAGATTTCCTTTCATTGAAGTCACTCCAGTAAACTATTGGGTTGACAATTTGAGTTCTTCCATTTTTATTAGTAATCTCAAAAATATATTGAAATTTTTCTCTATCAGTCCATTGTTTATCAATTTGCTCTTTTCCAACGAATTTGATTTTACTTCCTTGGAATTCTTTAGCTTCGCCTTCTTTCAATCGGATTTGCTGTTTAATAGCATATCCACCAGAGGTAATAGCTCCAAGAATAAGCAATGAAATCCCAAAGTGGGCAATAAAACCACCCGCAAGTTTAGGGCTTTTTCTGAAAGTACTTATAATCAATTGGGAATTAATAGAAATAGAAAAAGCAACAGCTATTGCTAATGCAAAGAATTTGAAATCTCTAATTCCAATAGTAAAGAATAAAAAGCTTATAGCTACTGTAATACTTAAGCTAGTAATTAAAGAGCGAACTAAATCCACTTTAAAAGTTTGCTTCCATTTGAAGATAATTGAAAGACCATTAAGCGATAGCATAATTGCAGCAAGTGGCAGATTAACCATATTATACCAACTTGCATCTACACTTGCTTTTTGCTGCCCGAGTAATTCTGCTATCATTGGCCAGCTAGTGCCTAAGAAAACAATAAATGCAATGCAAAGCAAAGTGATGGAGCCAAGTGAGAGCATAAACTCTTTTGAATTCAAATTCATTGTTTTGTCTTTGACAGGTATTTTATTCATTTTAATGAAAAATGATACAACTGAAATAATGACAAACAAAACCAAAAATATCAAGAGCATTTTATAGACAATTGGTCCAGGGCTAACGAATGAATGTACTGAAGTATCGCCAAGTACACCACTTCGGGTAAGGAACGAAGAATAAAGAACTAATAAATAACTAAGCAACGCAAATCCAAAACTTGTTTTTAACAAACCGCCATTTCGTTTGCTGACAATTGCAGTATGAATAAATGCAGTGATAGATAACCAAGGCAAAAGTGAAGAATTCTCAACTGGATCCCAAGCCCAAAATCCTCCCCAACCAAGCGTTTCATAAGCCCAAAGTCCGCCAAGCATTACACCAAATCCAAGAATACCCGCAGCAAATAATGCCCATGGGAAAGTTACATTTATCCAATTTTTAAAATCCCGTTTGAAAAGCCCTGCCAATGCAATTGCAAATGGCACTGATAAAGCCGAAAAGCCCAAGAATAGAATTGGTGGGTGAATAGTAATCCAATAGTTTTGAAGAACTGGATTCAAACCTTTTCCATTTTTTGGTGTAAAATCGAAAGGTACTTGCCCTGGAAAAGATTCCCAAACAAAATCAAATGGACTCTTTGCAATTAAAATTAATAATAGAAATGCAGGAATCAATGAATAGAAAGCCATTGTTTCAGATTCGTAATCTTTTTTTCGCAAATAGGGGATTAAAATATAGCCAATTATTATAGTCCAGAAAGTCCAAAGCAAGAAAGAGCCCTGCTGTCCAGCATAGAAAGTAGCCATTAATAAATTTGTAGGGAGTTCTTTCGATGAATACTCCCAGATATAAGTATATTGAAAGTCGTGTGCTAAAATTTTTGACATCAAAAATAAGCAGATTCCAAGTACACCAGCAGTAGTTAATGTATAAAATACACTAGCATAATTTTTAAACTTCACTTTGCCTGAAGCAGACAAGAAATAAAATAAACTTGTCAGTATAGACAAAACGAATGAGGAATAAACTAAAACTTTACCTAACATTTTATTCTTTTTTTTTAATTGATTAAATCATTTTTTCGCCATTTCCTTGGTATTTGGAAGGGCATTTTGTTAAAATATCAGTTGCTTGGAAAACTTTACCATTATATTTTCCTTTAATTACAATTCGTGGAGCTAAATCGAAATTATTTGGCTTAGCACCAGAATAAACAACTTTAGTGATGTTGTTATTATCATCTTTCATATTGAAAGTGAATATATTTTTCTCACTTTCGTAAGTGTAATTATCTTCTTTAACCCAAGAGCCAGAAATTTGTACTGTTTTTGCAGATATAGCAGCTGTTGAGAAATCAGTATAATCTATTTTTTTGAAGTCGAATGTGGTAAGTGCAATTGCTAAGAAAATTACAATTATAGCCCCACCAATTAAATTCTTTTTATTCATTAGATTGTTCCTTATTTGAGTTAGTGCCATTTGCAATAACTTTTTTTTCAAGATTAGTTACTTTCTTATCTAAAGAAAGTAATACAAATGAGATTCCACCCCAGATTATTAGCACTATAATTAGTACTACATAGATTGAATTTTGAACTAAAAAACTATACATATCTACTTTTCCTTATTCTAATTCCATTTTTAATTTTTGAGTTCTTATGTGTAAATTCAAAAGCCAAAAGAACAAAATTATGAACCCTGCCAATGAAATATAGTAAGTCAAAGCTAATGACGAATCAAGCATACCTTTTTGTGTACTTATAACAGGACCTGATGTTCCATCGGATTTGGCACCTGGGTGTAAACCAACAAACATACGCGGGACAATGAATATTAAGAATGGCATTACCACACAAGATATGATGGAATAAACAGCTGAAAGTTTTGCTTTTAATTGAATATCAGTTATAGAGCTACGTAATGCGAAATAAGCAAAATAGATAAGTAGCAATATGAAAATTGAAGTTTGGCGTGGATCCCAATTCCAAAAAGCTCCCCAATTAAATTTTGCCCAAATCATTCCAGTTGAAGTTGCCATTAGAGTAAATATCAATCCAAGGAAAGCAGAAGATGAGGCTTTAATATCACTAACTAAGTTTTTCTTTCTCAAATACTGAACAGAAAACACCATTGAAATTATATAAGCCAAGCTTGCAGTCCAAGACATAGGCACGTGAAAATTCAATATCTTTATGCGTTGTTGCAATGCAGGTAAAAAGGGATAAGTTAGCAAAGGAGCTTCGCTTATTATTGATTGAATTTCATAAATATCATTTTTGGCATTATATATTGCTTTTATAACCAATGGGTTGTCCGATTTTAACTCATTGGCAAGCAAAGAATTAGAATAGCTTAGTTGATAGGTCTTAATATTGGGTGATACTTTACTAAAGTGATATCTTGGAGCTTCTTGAGCTTTAAGTTTCCATACTCCATTTTCGAATAATTGGCTATTTGGAATTACTTTCATATAAATTTCAACATTCTTGAAATCATTCAAATCAGCCAAATCTCTAGCATCTATGAAGAAACCAGAAATCGGTGGAGCTAAAGTCAAAATAGAAGCCGCTGCCAAAATCACTATTGAAGTAATTTTCCAAAGCATTGGTTTGGGCTTGTCAAGTCCCCAATAAAGGCCCATAAAAAGGGCAAAAATAAAAGCTATAGCTAAAAAGAGAATGTTCATTGTATTGCCATAAATTTTGGCTTAGGGTTATAAATATTAATCAAAATTATCATTTTAATTTCAATTAATAAAGTAAAGTTTGTGGAAAGATTAGAGATTTTATTGAACTGGAGTCAAGTATTTGATTAATTTAAGATTATTATTGTTTGATTCTATGCCAGCAGGTATATAAACTATTTCATCTACAAGTGATTTAATGATTTTAATTCCGAGACCGCCTTTCTTAATTTCAGCAAAATAATTATTTAGATTAACTTCAGGCAAATCAAGAGGATTAAACGAAGGACCATTGTCGAAAATGTCAATTTCAAGTGAATTATTTTTAGATGTAACAAGCAATCTAATTTCTCTATTTGTTTCTTTTTGGAAAGAATAGTTAATTAGATTTGTGCAAGCTTCATCTACAGCTAAAGCAATATTTTGTGCATCTTCGCTATTGAGACCTGCACTAATTGCATTGGAAACAACGAAGTTTCTAATGTTTTCAAGCTCAGAAAATTGACTTAATGCTTTAAATTGATTTTGAATTAGTAAATTATTGTTCATTTATCTCCTTAGCTTTGTTCAAATTAAGGAATGATTCAATAGCTTCATCTTCTTTGTCAGTAATTTCATAAAGCAAAGGGAAACCAAGTAAATCGAAAATTTTAAAAATTTTGGATGGCATATCGCTAAGTTTTATATCACCATTGCCAGCTCGTACTTCTTCTATAAAAGACATAAAAACACCCAACCCAGCTGATGAGATGTAATCTAATCCTCTAAAATTAACTATGATTTTAAAGAATTTATCGGAAATTAAATTCTGTAAATAAGTTTCAAGCAAAGGAGCGGTATGAGCATCAAGTTGACCAATTAAGTCCACCAATGCAATCTCTTCTTTTAATCTGTGCGATATTTTAAGTTTTTCTTCCACTTTGTTCTCTTTAGTTTTAGTTCTCTTCTTCCGTGTATATAAGAGTTACAACGGTTAAATCATCGTGTTGTTTCATGTTTCCGTTAAAATTTAGTATTCTATTTTTAACGATTAAGTTCATCTCATCTGCATTATCGGTATCTATTGTCAGTAAATCGAGTAAATTCTTTTCACCAAACTCTTCATTTTCTTCGTTACGATTTTCAAGTATTCCATCTGTAAGTAGCAAAAGTTTTGTGTTTTTAATAATATTGAATTCAAATTCTTCTAAGTTTTTTTCAAAAATAGAAGTATTTGTAATTCCCATACCAATTCCATTAGGTCTAATTTCGTGCAAAGCACCATTTTCTGACAAATATAGTGGTAAATGTCCTGCCCGTACATAAACGCATTTATTGGAAATTTCATCTATTTGCAAACCAGCGAAACTAATAAACATCTTTTTCTCTGTATTGCCATAAATAGCAGTATTAATTTTGCAGAATAATTCTTTCAAAGTATTCGACTCATTTGCCAATGCAATAACTATGCCTTTGATTTGAGCCATATAGAATGCTGCAGACATTCCTTTGCCCGACACATCGCCGATTAGTATACAAAACTTACCATTCTTTAATCGAATAAAGTCATAGTAATCGCCACCAACTGATTCGGCAGGAATTGAAAAACCACTAATTTGGTAATTATTGATTTTTGGGGTGGACTGTGGTAGCAATTTTAATTGTATTTCTCTTGCTAAATCTAATTCACGCTTGAATTGTTCCGATTGTATTGAACTTTCAATTAAAGTAGAATTTTCAAGAGCAATTGAAAGGTTGTTTGCAAATAAATTCAAAATGCTCAAATCATCACTTTCAAAGCCATAGTCTTCATATTTGACGACTACCAAAGTGCCAAGTCTTTTATTTTTTTGAAAGATAGGAGTTGCAATTAAAGAGCGACATTCAGGAATAAATTTGATTATCGAATCATAATCATTGTTGTTTATCATTGTTTCTATTAGTACCGCTTCATTATTGGCAAGAAACTTACTTTGGAGAATTTGAGTGAATATTGCATTTTCCAAATTACTCACATTGTAATAATTAGAAGCATTAATATTAGTTTTACTTTCGTCTGAATAAGTTTCAATCCAAGAAAAATCTCCGCTCGTAGCTGAAACTACAAGATTAGCTGCATGATGATAAAGTTCGTTTCTGTCTATAGTTTTGGAAATTAGTTGATTGAAATTGGCTAAATTCTTCATTTCTTGATTTTGCTTTTCAATCACATTGCCAGCATTCCAAGAAAGAATTGAAATTAGAAATGGTTTGGAAAAGTAGAATATTCCTATAAACATTGAGATTTTAAAAAGTACTTGAGCACCATTGAAATAGCTCTCAAGAACTAAATTTAAATTGAAGACTCCATTCGAAACAATTATTAAACTTATTACAAGCGAACCAATAGCTAAGAGACAAAAGAAGAAAAGATTAATCTTTTGCTTCATTTCCAGCTTTTTAACCCAATTGTTATTTTCATTTGCTAAATAGATAACCAATGAAACAGCAAAGTAAATGATTATAGAGAAGTTACTGTAATTCCTTGGAGATAAGTTTTGGAAGACAATTGCAAATTTAATTAGTATTAAAGAGATGATAAGATAAATTAAAGTATTCTTTTTTCTTCTTATACTCAGCCATTTCCAAACGAATCTAATCACTGCAATTGGAATTATTAAAGCTAAAAAACCTATTACATTAGATAAGATTACTGCAAATGAGTTAGCATAAACCCCAGCTTCAAATTTTGGGGTAGGAGCAATGAAAATTATAAATAGAAAACTAATCACAACAGCAACAAATTGCTTCAAATCCCTAGAAAACTGTTCATAAGATTTATTTGGAGTCATTGGCTTTTCAAAAGAAAGCATAAGCAGATAGAGTAACCCACTTATTGAAAAACCAATTGTATAAGACCAATAGAGGTTATAATTATTAATGCTAATATCTAGAAAATATATAGCGAAATCTCCAATCAAACGAACTGTAAATAGAGATAGTATCAAGAAAATAATTAACTTTCTTCTATTTTGGACTTTAGACTGTAAGGAATCAAAAAAGTATGTGATTATTGAGTACACAATCAAATTACGAGAATTTTGTATTTTTGTTTTCGTAATTTACGATTAAATTAAATTAGATTAAAGTATAAAATTATGATTGCTGTACATACAGCCCAAGAATCAAAGAATTTGGATAGTTATTTAATTGAAAAATTAAATTATTCGAGTATAGATTTAATGGAAAATGCTGCCAAATCTTTTGTGGAACTAACCCAAATCATTAATTCAAAAGTAGTTATCTTAGCTGGTTATGGCAATAATGGTGGCGATGGATTGGCAATTGGTAGATTACTTTCTGATTCAAACAATGTTATAGTTTGTTTAATAGGTGATTTCTCAAAAGCTAGCACCGACAACTTAATTAACTTAGAATTACTCAAAAAATGTAAATGTAAATTACTATCAATTGAATCGAGTAACGATTTAGTTAATATAGATTTAACTGCCGATGTTATCATAGATTCTATCTTTGGAGTTGGATATTCAGGAAACTTAAATGAGTTTTATAGTGAGCTATTTAAGTTGGTTAATAAGACTAAAGCAAAAAAAATTGCAGTTGATTTGCCTTCTGGGCTAGATGTAAAAAATGGAATTGCGGACCCAAACACTCTGAAAGCAGACTTAACTATCACAATGTTTGGATGGAAATTAGCATTTACAAATAAAGACTTTTGGGATTTCACTGGAAATATTATTTGCTCTGAGTTATACTTAGATTCTGAAATCATTAAGTCCCAATCAAATAAGTTTATTATTGAAACTGAAGATATTAGAGCAATTTTACCCAAACGTAGCCAAAACACAAGTAAGTTCGATTTTGGTTCTATAGTTTGTCTTTGTGGCTCTCAGGATATGCCTGGTGCAGCAGAACTTTCTAGCAATGCAGCAATCGAAATAGGAGCAGGTTTGGTTTATGCGAGCAACTATCAAGGCAAACATTTTGTTTCTGAAGTTATCCACCTATCTCCGATTTCCGATGGAATAATTGATTTGTATGGTAAATATGAATCAGTAATAGAAAAAGCAAAAGTGATTTTAATTGGTTGTGGATTAGGCAAAAATTCCCCATTACTAGTGGAATTACCTAGTTTATTAGAAAAATATCCAAACAAAATATTCGTACTTGATGCCGATGCCTTGCAAGATATACATAAACTAAAACTAAATAGTAATGTGATTTTAACTCCTCATATTTATGAATTTGCAAGGATTTCAAAATTTGCAATAGATGATATAATTATGAATGGATTTGAATTATCAAAGCAATTTGCTAAAGAACACAATTGCAATATTGTGCTAAAAGGTGCAACAACTATAATTACTAATGGAGAAATTTCTTATTTCAATATTACTGGAAATGCTGGACTTGCAAAAGCTGGCTCTGGAGATGTGCTTGCAGGAATAATTGCGGGGTTAGCTTCTCAAACAGGAAAGGCAATAGAGAGTGCTGCTTTGGGAGTATATTTGCATTCTTTAGCGGCAGATTATTACGTAAAAACTTATGCCCAAGAAACTCTGACTGCTAGTAAATTAATTACTAATTTGAAAAACATACTACCCAAATGAAAAAACTTTTATTCAATCTACCTTTGATTTTTGTAACGTTGGCTATTCTGTTTTTCTCGAATATGTCAGCTCCACCAAAAGTACTACAGTTCAATTTGTGGGATAAAGTACAACACTCAATTGCCTTCTTCCTTTTTGGAATTGGTTTACAATTGCATTTCTTTTCCACAAAGTCTGTTCCAAAATTGAAGTATGTTGTGCTGTATACATTCGTAATTGGTTCGCTATTTGGAGCATCGGACGAGTTCCATCAGTATTTCATTCCCAATAGATTTGTGGATTTTGCAGATTGGGTTGCTGATATTTGTGGTGTTATTATCTCACTTTTTTTTGTCAAATTTGTAAATCAATTTGTTACCAATTTCCTAAAAGATATTGAATAAGCCCTTTTTCACTTTAGAACAAACTTCCACAGATTGCAAAGCAAGAGTTGGAAAAATTATAACTGATCATGGTGAAATCCCTACTCCTATTTTTATGCCAGTAGGTACTCAAGCCACTGTTAAGGCAATGGAGCAGCGTGAACTTAAAGAACTTGATGCGAGAATAATTCTTGGAAACACATATCATTTATACCTTAGACCTGGAACTGAAGTATTCCAAAGTTTTGGTGGATTACATAAGTTTATGAATTGGGATAGACCAATTCTAACAGATAGCGGTGGTTATCAAGTGTTTTCTTTGAGTGCAAATCGAAAGCTATCAAGCGAAGGTGCTATGTTTAAATCACATATAGATGGCTCTACACATTTATTCACTCCAGAAAAAGTTGTTGAAATTCAAAGAGATTTAGGTAGCGATATAATGATGGTTCTTGATGAGTGTGTTGATTATCCATCGGAAAGAAAGTATGTCGAAGATTCTGTAAAGCTATCTAAGGATTGGGCTGAGCGTTCTCTTAAGCATTTCAATAACACTCAGCAGCTCTATGGACATAAGCAATTCATTTTTGCTATTGGACAGGGTGGAATGCACAAAGATTTGCGAGAAGATTATTGCGGGTGGATGTCTCAATTTGATTTTGATGGCTATTCCATTGGTGGTCTATCAGTAGGCGAACCTGCTGAATTAATGTACGAAATGACAGATATTTGCACTGATAATTTACCTATAGATAAACCAAGATACCTTATGGGAGTTGGCACTCCTCAGAATATACTCGAATCAATCGAACGTGGGGTGGATATGTTTGACTGTGTAATGCCTACACGCAATGCAAGAAACGGACAAATATTTACAAGTACAGGTAAAATCAATTTAAAAAATGCTAAGTATAAATTTTCTCAAGAGTCGCCAGATTCTTATGTTAAATCATATACTAGTGAGAATTTTAGTCTTGGCTACCTTCGCCATTTATTTATGACAGACGAGATACTTGGCTATCAATTAGCAACTATCCATAATATAGCTTTCTATCTTTGGTTAGTGCGAACTGCTAGAGAAAAAATTATTAGTGGTGAGTTCCGTCATTGGAAAAAAGAAATTTTAAGTGTTTACGAATCAAAAGTTTAATTAATTTCAAAAAGGAAATATAATGTTTGTTGATAATCAAATAGTGTTAGCTATGGCACCCCCAGCTGGTGGGCAAGGCGGAGCTGAAAGTATGGTTCCCACGTTAGTAATGTTTGGGGCAATTCTTGCCATTATGTATTTTATGATGATACGCCCTCAACAAAAACGCCAAAAGGAAATGCAAAATATGCTTTCTGCATTGAAGAAAGGCGATAAAGTGGTTACTGGCACTGGTATGCACGGCAAAATAGTTGAAATAAACGATAAAACTGCATTAATTGAAATCGCTAATAATGTTAATGTGCGATTCGATATAGCAGCAATTGTAAGTGTGGTAGATTAATTAATTCTTTTACAAATGAGATAAGATGAATTCAATAGAAGAAGCTCTAAAAGACTTAGCTTCAGGTAAAATGATAATCGTTATGGACGATGAGGATAGAGAAAACGAAGGCGACTTGATTTGCTCATCGGAACTCTGCACGCCAGATATGGTAAATTTTATGGCAACTCACGGCAAAGGATTAATCTGTGTTGCCATCACAAAAGAAAGAGCTGAAGAACTTGAACTTAATATGATGGTGCGTGATGGCTCTGCATTGCACGACACTAAGTTTACTGTTAGTGTTGATTTGGTTCACGGTACTAGCACAGGTATATCTTCTTTCGATAGAGCCGCCACAATTAGAGCATTGGCAGATAGTGCTGCAAAACCAAATGATTTTGCTAGACCAGGTCATATTTTTCCATTGATTGCTGTGCCAGGTGGAGTGCTTCGTCGCTCTGGGCATACTGAAGCTACAGTAGATATGATGAAATTAGCAGGGCTGAAACCTTGTGGTGTACTTTGCGAAATAATCAATGAAGATGGAACTATGGCACGTAAGCCAGAGCTTGAATTATTTGCCGTTAAGCATAATTTAAAAATAACTACAGTTAAAGATTTAATAGCTTATAAGTTGAAAACAGATAGCTTAGTGAATTGTGTAGCGACAGCTGCAATTCCTTCTGAATTTGGCGATTTCAAATTCAAAGTTTACGAAAATGTAGTAGATGGTAAAGAGCATGTTGCTATAATTAAAGGCGAATGGACTCCAGATGAAACAATTTTAGTTCGTGTTCACTCTGAATGTTTGACAGGCGATGTTTTTGGATCATTACGTTGTGATTGTGGCCCTCAGCTTCATAGAGCATTAGCAAAAATTGAAGAAAATGGCAAAGGCATTTTGCTTTATATGCGCCAGGAAGGCAGAGGAATTGGACTTGTAAATAAAATCAAAGCTTATTCACTTCAAGAGCAAGGCAGAGACACTGTGGAAGCAAACGTGGAACTTGGATTCAAACCAGACGCTAGAGATTATGGAGTTGGTGCTCAAATTCTTAGAGATTTAGGAGTGAAGAAAATGACTTTGCTTACAAACAACCCCAAAAAGAGAGTTGGGTTGGAAAGTTATGGAATTGAAGTTGTTGGACTTGAATCAATTGTAATTGAATCAAATGAAAATAATGAGAATTATTTGAAGACTAAGAAATATAAACTTGGTCATTTGCTCCACGGTATGTAAATTGTATCTTGAAATAATGAAATTAAAAAAAACTATGTCATTTCTCTTGGGAAATGACATTTTTTATAAAGGAACTTGAAATGTCAGATGTTATTTATTTAACTAAAGAAAAAATTAAAGAACTTGAAGAAAGTGTGAGAGACCTTACTACTCGTGGCAGAAAACACATGGCTCAGCAAATTGCAGATGCCCGCTCACACGGTGATTTGTCGGAAAATGCTGATTACGATGCAGCAAAAGAAGCACAATCGCTTATGGAATTGAGAATTGCTAAAATGCAAATCACTCTTTCAAAAGCTAGAGTGATAGATCCAAGAGAATTCCCAGACGATAAAGTATATATACTTACCTTTGTGAAAGTAATCAATCAGAAAAACAATAGCGAAATGACTTACCAAATGGTTTCGCCAGAGGAAGCTGATTTTGAGCTGAACAAAATCTCTATTACTTCGCCACTTGGCAAATCATTTATGGGGAAAAGCAAAGGCGATATAGCTACTGTTGATTTACCTTCTGGAATACAAAACTTCGAGATATTAGAAATATCTAAATAATCAATTAAACCATTGCACGCTTTTTGCTGTCTAAGTTTTATTTGAAGCGTGCGATTCTTATGGATACTTTGACTTTGCTTTATGATAACGACAGTGAAATAATTGCTGAATACTGCTCCTCGAATAGCCAGAGAGCAGCTAATGCACTTGTCAGAAGACATCAAAAGTTTGTCTATTCGATTGCCTTCCGATTTTTAGGGCAACACGAAGACGCTGAAGATGTGGCTCAGGAAGCATTCATAAAAGCATTAGATAATCTTTATAGATTCAAAAGCGAAAGCAATATTCGCACTTGGCTTTATACGATTACTGCTAATCTTGCCAAAAATCACCTTCGCAAAAAAAAGATAATTAATTTTTTTACAATGAATTCGGAAAGAGAGGATTTTGAATTAAATTCAAATTCATTTTCTCCTTTGCAAGAATTGGAAATAAAAGAATTTACTGAGAATTTCAATAAGCTTTTGGGCAAATTGCCGCAGAAGCAAAGAGAAACTTTTGCACTTCGTTACTTCGATGGATTTACTTATGAAGAAATTTCCGATATGCTAGGAACAAGCGTGGGCGGACTTAAAGCAAACTACTATCAAGCTGTGCAAAAAATTACGAAAGAAATAACTGGATTGAAAAAATGAACAAAGAAGTTTATAAAAAGATTAGTTTAGAAGAAATGCATGATTTGCTCTCCGATTATGCTTTTGAAAGACTATCCGAAAGCGAAGACAAAATATTTGAATACAATCTGCAATTTTATCCTGAACTAAATGAAGAAATTGAAGAAGTGAGAGCTATTTTCAGTAGTATTGACCAAATGGATATGGATAAGTTCCTTTCAGAACGCACTAAAGATTTATCGGTGAAAGTGAATTCTAAAAGGGAAAAACGCAGATACAAAAAGCAAATTGGACTTAAAAGATTTGTTCTGCCAATTGCTATTATGATGTTGATAGCATTTATAGTTGGCGAATATAAACTTTCCGACGTAGTTGATTATGTAATTGGGAACAAACCACATAGTGCTGTTTTCACTCAGAAAGAAATGGCTATTCTGATTTCTGATGAAGAAAACGATTTGATTAATTTCATTCACCCTAATTCACAGACAGAAGATTTGGCTTTAGCTTTCGATAAAACTACCGAACTCGATGAGCTTGCCTACGAATACATTGATTTGGAAGAAACTGAAAATATGGAATATTTCGATTTGCTAATGCAATCGAACTCAGCCAACAAAAACTTGATAGAAAGAACATTAACGAAATCAGACATCAGCGAAAATGATTTTCAAAATTTAATAAAGGAACTTGGAAATGCGTCATTTAATTAAAATTATATTTTTAGTTTTTTGCTTTTCTACTATTGGAATGTATGCAGATTCTAGTAATATGATGGAAAGAATCAAAACATTGAAGAAAATTAAAATGATAGATTATTTGGATTTGCCAGAGGAAAAAGCTGAGAAATTCTTATTGAAATACAATAGCTATCAAAACAAAATTGATGATAAGACAAAAGAACTCGATTACTCTGCTCTGGATTTGGAAAAGCTAATAGCTGATGGAAAAACAGCCGAATTTAAAGCGAATGTTGACAAAATTGAAAGATTGCAAAACGAACTCAATCAATTGAACACAGAAATGAACACCAATTTGAAAACTATGCTTTCCGAAAAAGAATATGCAAAGTTAGTGGTCTTTGAAAGGAAATTTCCAATTGAGCTACGCAAAAACCTAATGCGACTGAAAAACAGAAATAAGTAAATAAGAAGGGAGTTTAATCAACTCCCTTTTTTTTGGTTGCTATGAAATATATTATTAATTTGATTTAAAAGAAAGATTATTTAATAAAACAAAATGAAAAACTATATGATTTGCTTGGCTCTGAAGTAGGTGGGTTAGAACGTGTAGGAAATGAAATTAAGTTTGATTGCCAAGCAGTGACTTATCTTTTGCAAATTCTACTAGACAATCAAGAAGTAGTTAAGTTTATGATTATCAAGAATTAAGCAAACTACTTATAAAACAATCTCTTAGCACAAACTCCCCCTTGATTTTGAATTTTCAATAATTTCATTAAATTATTGTTTAAAGGAAACTATGTCCTTTAATTCTCCATTTCGCAAACTCCAAATTAGACAAAACAAACTTCCATATCTTATTGACAATTCTAATACAATTACAAATTATTTCTACAAATTCGAACAATATTAACAAAAAATTCACAATAATTTAATTATTTTTCCGACTTATAATGAAAATTATTTATTCAATAATATCTCGGAGTTAGTTTAATGAAAAGTTTAAAATTATTAGTTTTTGTATTTGTAAGCATTTTCTCTTTACTTGCAACTACTGAAACAAATGCAGCAACTGTGCAAATTATTCATAATTGTGCTGATGCAGCTGCGAAAAAAGTTGATGTATGGGTGAACAATGTAAGAACAGTTCAAAATTTAGAATTTAGAAAAGCTACAACTTGGACACCAATTCAAGCATTGAGCGTTACTATTGCGATTACGACCCCTGGTGCAGTCGATACTACAAAAGCTATATTCAACAAAACTTATGCTATGGATTTGATGAAAAGATATGTGATTGTAGCCAATGGAATTGTTTCTGCAAGCGGTTATAATCCTAAAAAAACATTTGAATTGTCTGTGTTTGAAGGTGGCAAAATCACAAGTACCGACCCAAATAAAACAGACATACTAGTATTGCATGGGTCAACAGATGCACCAGCTGTAGATATATGGGAAACAAAAGTAACCAATACTAAATTAGTGTCTAATATCTCATATAGCCAGTTCCAAGGTTACTTGTCGCTTCCTGCAGAAGATTATGCTTTGGAAGTAAGAACAGTAAATTCTACTGAAGCAATTGCAAAATATGATGTGCCATTAAAAACTTTACAAGCAAAAGGTTTTGCATTAGTGGTTTTTGCTTCTGGATTTTTCGATCCAACTAAAAATAGCAATGGCGATGCATTTGGTCTTTACGCAGCTTTGCCAACTGGCGATGTAATAGCATTGCCGCCAGCAAACACTTTGAAATATGCTAAAGCTCAAATTATTCACAACTGTGCAGATAAAGCGGCTGAAAGTGTTGATATTTGGGTGAATAATTCTAAAGCATTTGCTGGAGTGAAATTCCGTGAAGCAACTGCATACACTGAGTTACCTGCTGGTTTTCCATTAAGTATTGCAGTAACTGCTGCAAAATCTAATGATACTGTTGGTGCTGTTAAGCAATTTAATATTACTTTAGAGCCAGAAACAAGAAACATTTTGGTGGCAAGTGGAATAGTATCAAGCACTGGATATGCTCCAATTATTCCATTCGATTTGAAATTGTATAATATGGGTAAAGAAAAAGCAACTAATCCTGAGAAAAATGAAGTTTTAACTTTCCATGGTGTTACCGATGCTCCACCTGTTGATTTATCTATAGAAAATGCTAACCAAACTTTTACTTCTGTAATTTCAAATGCTTTCTATGGTGAATTCTATGCTTATACTGAATTGCCATTCGAAAATTTAAAACTAAAAATTTATCCAGCAGGTTCACAAGAATTATTGGGAACTTATTTAGCTCCCTTTAATTCACTTAATTTAAAAGGTGAAACTTTTGTACTTTTGGCTTCAGGATTTGCAGACCCAACCCAAAATAGCAATGCTACACCTTTTGGTATTATTATGGTGAAAAATGATGGAACAGTTATCGAATTAATGCCAGAAGCAGATGAAAATTCTGCGAAAGTTCAAATTATTCATAATTCTGCTGATAAAGCAGTTGAAACTGTTGATATTTGGGTTGGAAATCAAAAAGCGATTCCTAATTTTAAATTTAGAACGGCAACTCCTTATATAGATTTTCCATCAGATGTAGAAATTGTAGTTTCAATTGCATTGCCAAATGCAAAAGACACTTCTGAAGCAATTGCTAAATACAAATACACTTTAGTAAATGGTGCTTTTTATACTATTATTGCAAATGGTATTGTTTCACCAACTGGCTATAACCCAGCAACTCCATTTGATTTGTATGTTAGTCAATCGAGAATAGCTGCATTGAATTCTGAAAATATAGATTTGATGGTATTCCATGGCTCGACTGATGCTCCAACTATTGACATTTATGAGAAAACTGCTGGTGAACTAATCAATGATTTGTCTTACGGCAAATTTAGTAACTATTTAGAATTACCACAATTGGATTATTTATTGCAATTGAGAGATGCAACAGGCACTACAATTTTAAAGAAATATCTTCTGCCTTTTAAAACTGAAGGTATGAAAGGATTATCTACGACTATTGTAGCATCTGGATTTTTAGATTCTACAAAAAATAGCAACGGTCAGCCTTTCCAATTGCTTGCTGTTACGGAAGATGGATTTGTGAGCGTAATTGATGAAGAAAGTATTAATTCTGTTGAATACACAGCAAACAATACAAATTCGAATAATGTAATGCCAAACCCAAGCATTGGAGTTGCAATAATTAAATTAGATTTGAATAACATTTCAGAAAATTTAGTTTTGACAGTATTCGATACAAATGGACAAAAAGTATATTCACAAGACTTTACTAATTTGACTTCTGGAACAAACTATATCAATTTAAACTTACCATTTTTAACTAATGGTGTTTATAGATATACTGCGAAATCAGCAAAAGATAACATAGTTGGTTCTTTCACAGTTGTGAAGTAATTTCCAAAACACTTTAAATCCAAAAGACCTCAACTTTTAGCTAAGTTGAGGTCTTTTTTTGGCTTTAATATAGTAATTTATCTGGTAATTGAAATTTTGTTTGAAAATGAATTAATTCCATCTTTAATAATTACAAAATAAGTTCCAGTAACTAAGGGTTTAATACTAATGTTTACTGTTCCGGATGTCTGTAAAATTACATTTCCAAATAGATCAACTATTAACACTTCTTCATAGCCTAAAATTCCATAAAGAAATTATTTTTCATTTCAACTATATACTCTCTTTTCACATTAATTTCTTCTGTACTAGAAGTTGATTTTTGTGAAGCATTGTATTTAGTCCAAGTCTTAGCATTGTCGTATGAGATGTATTCGACTCCTTTTGAGTCTTCAAATAGCATAGGTGCTAGTTTATTCTTATTAACATAAGAAGGAATTGCTAATTTAATCTCTCGGGTAGATACTTTATTTAAATAACATTCGGATTCATTATTATATTTTATTAATTCAGAACCATCAAGTCTCTCTATGATTACAATATTACTGTTTTCAATAACTTTACCACTCATAATATTTTTGTCTTTGCAAGTTAATGTTGTAACAAATGTAGCAAAAATAAAAATTAGAAGAAATTACTTTTTCATAAAGTACCTTTAAATTAATTTTCAATTAAAAATTTCTTTACTATAATTTGATTATTTATAGTAAATGCTATTAAATATGTACTATTTGCAAGTGTAAAACCTTTTAAATCTAACTCATTCTCAACATTTTGATTAACATTTATTTCTTTTTGAAGTAAGTTTTCGCCACTTAAATTATAAAGCCCAACTTGAACCTTATTAACAAATGAATTTATATTAAAACGAATAATTTATGATTTAGAATTTATCACATTCGTTAAGAGATGAAACAATTCATTATTTTCATTTTGTTTTACATTTGTTAGATTTGGGTTGAATTTTATTATTCCTAAATGTGTAATTCCCATATATACTAAACCATCACTTGTGCTTGCAGTTGCTTCTATTATTGTTGGCTTAGTATTTTATTATCTTGAAATGAATTCTGATTGATAATTCTTGTTAAATAAAGCATAATTGAGTCTTTGCATATACTAAATTCTTTCATACAACAAACTGTTCCACAATCTTGCCATTTATAAATATCTATATGATTATTGATAGGAGAAGGACAGCTAACCACATAACCACCATCTGAATTAACAATTCCGTCTGTTTTTTTAATTCATAACAACATTTTACCCATACTCCACATCTTGCAGTGTAGTATCTAACTCCTAACATAAGCAGCAGGTGGATTTGAATTACACCTTAAATTATTTTTCATTAATCTCAATTTCCCCCCCGGTGAAATAACCAAAAAATATTTTACAATGTGGATGACATTATGCTAATATGACTTTGAATAAATTCACTAACTACTTATAAATTAAATATTTTGCACGAATATTCTTAAAACTATCTAACTCTAATTCCATAGTTTGAAGTAGCATCAAATATGTATCTTTATATTGCATAGATGAAAGTATGTCAGCTTTTCCAGTTGCCTTGCGGAACATAGCTAGATTATTCTCTTTTATTTTATCGGATTGAAATTTCTCTGGATAAACTTCATTTAGTTTATAAAGCAATAGCAAAAATGCAGTATAGTAACGATGCTTAGCTTCTTTTTTGAAATCTAAATAAAGTGTAAATTCATTCTTATTGTTTGTTCGTTTTGTGAATTCCAAATAAACACCATTCTCTTCCATTTCTGCAAGAAAATTCAAATCATTCTCGAATTTATTCCTGCTACCATAGAGAGTTAAAGTTTGAAAGGGTAGCTGATTGTTGATACCAATATCTGAATTTCCAAGCTCGCCTATACAGCCCAAAACTGTCATCCCACGAATAGCATCTACACTTGGAACATTTGGCGAAGTGCTATACCATTTCAGTCCAGTCTCTTCCCAAACCATAGAGCGAGACCAATTCTGCATTCTGATTATTGTTAACTTGCATTTCAGTTTCTTGCTTTTGCTAAGTTGGCTTTCATTATTGATATATTCAGCTAATTCTCCGAAAGTCATTCCGTGTACATAGGGTATAGGTAAAATTGAAATGAAAGATTTATAGGCGGAATCTACCAAATTCCCATCGAAAGATTCTCCACCCAATGGATTTGGTCTATCGGCAATAATAATTTCTTTGCCGTTTTCTGAGGCTGACTGCATTACGTTATAAATTGTACTAATAAAAGTATAAGAACGAACTCCAACATCTTGCAAATCAATCAGTATTGCATCAATATTTTTTAAATCGCTAGCAGAAGGTTTTCTAGACGCACCATAAAGAGAAATGCAGGGGATAGAATCAATATCCATATTGCCAACGTGTTCTCCAGCAGAAACAGTTGTATAAAATCCATGTTCAGGTGTGAACACTTTTATTAGTTTAACGTTTTTTTGATTTCTAATTACTGAAAAAGTAAGTTGCCCAGTAGAGTTGCGAGAAGCAAAATTTGCTAAAAGAGCAATTCGCTTTCCTTTTAATTGGGTAAAGTTTGAATCTTGCAAAACATCTATCCCAAGTTTAACTTTAGCTTGACTGGAGCTAAAGTTAAACAGGATTGCAAAAATACTAACGATAAGGAACTTTGATATATTTTTCAGCTTTTTCGTGTACATCTTGGAAATCTTTTAAGTTAAGACAAAGTTTGTATTGCTTGATAGCAAGGTCTCTTTTTCCAAGTTTATCATATATCAAGCCAATTTTTAAATTTGCACTTGCTCGAAAACCAGATTCATCGTCAGCAATGTATTTAGATATTTCTTCACATTTCAAAAGATATTTGAGAGCGGTTTCCAAATTACCTTTTCTATCTAAAGCAAGCCCCACATAGTAACAACCTTCTCTGCCAACAGGGTTGTCGTATCCTTTTTGTTTGTTCAAAGTACGATTGACTATTTCTCGCCAATGCACTTCTAAGCTGTCCCACTCGCCCATTCGCACTAAGCAGCGAGCAAAGTACTTATGGAAATAAGGATTGTTTGGATAGGCAGTTTTTAATTGTTTTGAATAAAAATAAGCTTCATTCATATTTTCTTCAAAAGAGTAGTTGATTTGCATAAGAGTTGTCAATGCTTCCACTTTAGTATATCGAGCATAAGCAGCTGAAGACTTTAATTGCAAAATTCCAATTTTCTTATTTCCTTTAGGGAAGAATAAAACAATTGGTTTCAATAAAGGCATTTTCTCAGGAATAGCTTCTGCGAAATAGTTGTAAATACCAGTTCCCATCATTATGTCGTGATTCTGTGGAGCTCTTTCGTAGCATTTAGTCATTATATCGAAAGCAGCTTTGCCATCGCTTGCAGCATCGAGCCAGCTATTGCGTTGGGCAAAAAGTCTAGCTCTATAGCCAAGAGCCGCACCTTTAAAGAATAGCCCAGTTAAATCGTATTCTTCTTTTTCGAGTAAAGCATCGGAAAGTTGAATAACTTTGTCAACTTTAACTAAAAATTTATCGTCAGTTTTTTTTGAAAATGGGAACATATTTATTTCCCACCATTCAATCATAGCATCTAAAAAGTAACCAGCAGGGTTATTTGGCTCAAGCGATTGAATTTTTTTGAAGCATTGCTCTGCTTTTTCAAATTCAATGTTATAGATGTAGTTAGTACCTTGCGAAACAAGAGTATCTGCTTCTTTGCTAAGTATAACCCATTGGGCTTGGCTTTGAGCGAAGCCAAGAATAAGTAAAACTAAAATTAAAGTGCTTTTAAACATCTTTTTAAATTTTGTTAAATTGTTCTGAATAAATAATTTTAGAACGAAGTAAAGCAGAGTTCGATTCCACGGCAATCAAGTTGAATTTATAGGTAACAAATTTAAAAAAATAAATATTAACAATTAATAAAATTGTTGTGATAAATCCCTCTTCGATTCCAAAATACCCACCTGTAAAGAACTTTGTTGTTTCGCTTAGTTTTGTCAGTTCCAAATGTCCAATTGGTTGAGTTGGGAAAATGACACCACTAACAGGCGAGCCAATTGCCATATACTCTAAAAAGTTCCAAAAGAAATGAAACACAAAAACAGGAAACAAAGACTTAGTGATTAATGCAATACTTGAAAATGCCACCCCAGCAATAAAAATATTCAAAACACCAGCAGTGCTAACATTTGGATTTGCCAAATGCACCCCTGCAAAAATTATAGATGTAAAAACAACTGCTTTTGCATTGCCCAGCAAGAATATGAGAGAGAGAAAAAGCAATCCACGAAATACTAATTCCTCATTTGCTGCCATTATGATTGTTTGCAGTAAGAATTTCGATGCACCAACAATAGACAGAGCATTGAAATCTAAACTATATTTTGCTCCAAAGATAACCGCAAACAAAATAATGAAAGCAAAATTGACTATTACTAATGCTATACTTAATAAACTTAATTTTAGCGAGTTTGTTTCAAGAAAAAAAAACTTTTTTAAATCTGGTGTGTTTGTTTGGGAATAGATCAATAAAGTGGCAGCAAAAAGAGCAAAAGTCCAAGTATATATTGACTTTTCAAAACCAACCAAAATCAAAGCTTGACTTATTGCTAAATACATAAAAAAGCTCAGGATAAAGTAGGTTACTATCCTGAGCCAATAATTACCAATAGAGAATTGAATAATTTGCACTTTTTAATTTCTATTAATTAGTTAGCTTTCGCTTTCAATTCATCTACGTGCTTCAGAACAGCTTCTTGCATCATTGTTTGCACTTGTTCGTGCTCTGTGCCAGTAAGCATAAGGTTCATTTGAGGGCAATAAGAAGCATAATCGCCATCGCCACGTTTTCTAATTAGTATTTCGTAATCGAATACGTTTGTGCTTTCAGTTATAGTTTCAGACATAAATCTTTTCAAAAAGTTAATTTAACTCACAAAATTAATATGAAATTTCTTAGTTTTAAAGTTTTATTCTCAACATTCATAGAAATTGAATTTAAATCAGAAAATATACAAACTAAGAAAGACCTCAATTAACATCTTAATTAAGAAATTAATCGAAAAGCAAAGCTCTGCAAAAGAGAACAAATTGCAAAGGTCGAACGATTTAGTCAAATCAACTTATTCTTCAGAAAATGCTAAGTTGAACTTATGCTTTTTATCATTTGATATTGACAATATTGATGGAAAGCAATTTGCAATTTTTAAAGAAATTGCAGATAATGCTTTAAGTCATAAGTTTAAGTTGTTATCTGATAAGTATATACATATTTCTCATCAAAACAAATATGAGGGCTTTGAAGGGAACAATTACTCAAAACAATCTGAACAATTTAAATTTAAAAATGGAGTGAAGTCTTGGCTCGCTACATCATTTGCACTTGGTAACAGAGATTATGTAAAAGAACTTTCCAATTTATTGCCAGCCAATTATAGCAATATTGATTGGCAAGTGGATTTTAAATCTGGCTTCCGATGGAATGAATTAGATTGGAGCAAAGATATAAAATATGGCGATAAAACTGGTGCAGATATAAAAGTTCCTTGGGAATTGGGCAGATTGCAACATTTCCCAATTATGCTGATTGTAGCAAAAATTGAACAAAGAAATGATTTAGTGCAAGAAATTGAAAACCAATTTATTGATTTCTATTTGTCGAACCCACCGAGATTTGGTAATCAATGGATGACCTCGATGGATGTTTCAATTAGATTGGTTAATTTATTATATACTATTGAATTAGCTGAATTGTATGACATAAAATTAAGTTCCAATATTATAGAATTATTAAACAAAAGCATTCTAGACCACTATCACCATATTTGGAATAATCTAGAATTTTCATCTGGTTTTCGTGGAAATCATTATTTGATAAATATTTGTTCTTTATTGGTAGTAACTATATATTTATATGAAGCTTACGGTAATAGATTAAAAGATATAATTGATTTGATTGAAACAGAATTGGCACACCAGTTCTATAAAGATGGTGGTAATTTTGAAAACTCTACTTGCTACCATAAGTTAGTTTCAGAAATGTTAATTCTTGCATTCAATATTTTAGATAAATCACAATTAATTCACAAACTTTCATTTAGTAAAGAAGCTAAAATTAAGTTTAGCTTTATTATGCAATTCCTTGATAATATACAAGATAGACAAGGTAAGTTGCCACAAATAGGCGATAATGATTCTGGTTATATTTTGAGAACAAACTATGGCGAATCATTAAAGAATATCAACTATCTCTTACATAAAGATAAATCTGATCCAGTTGAATTTGCAACATTTGCTGATTTTGGCTTGACCAGATATTCCAATGAGAATTATGATTTATTCATAAAACATAGCCCAGCACTTGGCAATATGGGAAAAGGCGGACACGACCACAATGATGCTCTAAGTTTCACATTATCGAATAAGTCTAGTGAAATCTTTGTTAATCAAGGAACATATTGCTACACTGCTGATAGAAATTTGAGAAATCATTACCGTTCCACAGAAGCACATAATGTTCTTTATATCAATGGAGTGGAGCAAAATGAGTTTTACTCAGCAAGTAAAGATGATTTATTCTGGGTGGCGAAACAAAAAGCAATTCCCAAAGTAATAAGTGTTAATCATATAAGCTTTATTGGTGAAATTGATTACGGTAAATCAACTTATCGTAGGACATATTTCGTTAAAAACGATTCGCTAATTGTGAAAGAAAGTTATTCGTCGAATATTGAAAAAGAACTACACTTTCATTTGAATAAAGGATGTTACGTAAAATATTTAAACGAAAATTCAATATTGATTATCACTCAATACGATGAAAAAATTAGATTTACTTTCGATAATGGCGAATTAGAAATAAAAGATTATTGGTTAAGCCCAGAATATGGTGTGAAGATAAAAGCATATAAATTAATAATTAAATTCAAGCAAGAAGAGCTGAATTGGTACTTGGACTTTACAGAAAAAAATGAATATTAAAGATAATTTAAGTAAAATCTCTTGGTCATTCCTAGATAAACTAACATTGGTTATTTATGGATTAGTTGCCTTGCTCCAAATCAAATATATGGAGCCAGAAGATTATGGCTATTTCTTTTCATTGCAGCAGCTTACAAACTTCTTTTTGTCTAATTCGGATTCACTCGCATTGCAAGGAATTATCCAATTTGGACAACGAAAAGAAGATAGAAAAAAGGTGAATGCACTCGCAATGCTTATCAATTTCTTTGTTTTGTCTGCAATTCCTATCTTGATTCTAATTCTCAAACCACTATACATCCATAAAATAGCCAATCCTTACTTTGCACAATTGATTTATGTATTGCCAATTATTACAACTCTCTCAGCAGTTCGTATTTATGTGCTTAAAATATTATCAAGAGATTTGAGATTCAAAGATACTTACTGGATGAATTTTATATTCTATGCAATTTTAACAATTGCAACAGCTTATGGCATATTAGTTGAGAAAAAATTAAATGCCAATTTTATGATTGTGGCCTATATAGTTGCCAACTTCTTGAGTGGGATTTATGCTTTTATGATAGCCAGAAGTAATTTTGTATTTTCACTAAAAGGCGGAATTCGACTTAAGGAATATTTAAAATTTACAATACCAGTCACATTGGTTTCTGTATTTCATTCAGTACCGAAATTACTCGATGTGTTTATTATTAGTGTATTTTTGTACAATCCAAATAAAGTCGCAATTATTGGGGTTTATGCTTCGGCAAAAACTTTATTTAGAATTTTCGATCAGGCACTCGATGCCTCTTATTCTTTGATTTATCCAGCGGCTGTAAAGTCTTTAGCGAGTGGAAATAAAGAAGTCACTCAAAAGCTATTTTCTAAAGCGGTATCGTTCATTTTGGTGATATTCTTAGTCTTGTTTGTAATTCTTCAACTTGGTTTCACAGAGTATTTGATTTCTTACTTGCCATATAAATATCACAGTGCAACACAGTTTTTCAATTTGATGATTTATTCTGTGCTATTTTTGCCTTTCACTTTGCTGGCAATTATTATAAATGCGGAAGGAAAGCCAAACATTACTTTCTATTTCGTATTGCTTTCGGCAGTGCTTTCCACATTAACTTTTGCTTACACTGCACGAATCGGAAGAGTTGATTTATTGCCACTTGGCATCATTGTTTATAATGTTGTGTTGGCAACTTGCTCTTATGTTTATACGAAATTGAATTACGGTTTTCCAATTAAAATGGTTTTCCGTTCTATTTTCGATACTAAGAATTTCATTTTTTCAACTTTGAACAAAAGGAAAGGTTTATAACTTGAATTTAATTGATAGATACATACTTAAACAGTTTCTCAATACTTTTATCTTCTCGATATTAGCTCTATATATAATTTTCTTAGTTGTTTCCTTGATTGAGAATTTAGCAAATATAATTGATTCAGGAGCTAAATTATCTGTAGTAGTTCTCTATTATCTCTACTATTTTCCAGAAATATTAAAGCTATTGACTCCAGTGGCTATGCTGTTAGCTACTTTGTTCTCGGTGGGAAGAATGGCAAATTTGAATGAGATTACAGCAATGAAAACTGGTGGTATGAGTATGCTTCGCTTTATGATGCCTCTACTTTTGCTAGCTTGTTTTGTTAGTGGGTTACATCTTTATTTCAATGGTTGGATAGTACCCAAAACTATGGAAAAGAAACTTGTGCTCGGCAGAGGATTTGCAAAAAACCAACCTGAAAAATCAACAGCAATTCAAAATCTGCATATTCGCAATACTCCCATTTCAAACCTTTCTATTAATTTCTATAATGTAGAATCCAAGAAAGGTAATCAGTTAGATGTTGATTACTTTGAGGACAATCAAAGTCCAAGAATTACAAAAAGAATTGAAGCTAAAGAATTTGAATGGCTTAATAAAGAAAAGATATGGCTACTAAAAAGTGTTTGGGTAAAGCATTTCAATTCAAAAGATAGACAAATTGTGAAACAAGAAGTGCTTGCTAATCTGAAATTAGATATAAATCTGAAGCACGAACAATTGAGCCAATTGCAAAAAAGCACCGCAGAAATGAATTTTGATGAATTACAAAACCATATAAACACACTTAAAAGTAGTGGTAGAGATGTCAAAAAAGATATGACCAGTTATTATGGAGATTATGCATATCCGTTTTCCAATATTATTGTAATTTTGTTTGTTGTGCCGTTTGCATCTTTGAAAAAGAAAAGTGGAGTTGCTTTGCAAATCACATCGGCACTGCTGATTACTTTTGCCTATTTGATTTTCACCAAAGTGGGGCAGTCGGTTGGCAATTCTACCGATATGAGTCCACTTGTTTCAGCTTGGCTGGCAAATATTGTCTTTTTCATTTTAGGCGTTCTCAATTTCTTTAGACTTAGGATTTAAGATGTTAAAAATCGATTCACTTACTTCGCTTCAAGGCAGAAAGTTAATCCAGCAAATATTTTTAGAATTGAAATATGAAAGGCAACTTTCTGGTTTTAGGATTTTAATCATACTTTGGCGACTTTGCACCCACGAAAGAGATTTCAGCAAGTATATAAAACAAGATGTGCAAGTGGCACACACTCTCGGCACTCTTTCTGGCTCTTCGCTTTGGATGCAAGAAGTGGTGAATAGATTTTATTATACTTCTTTCAACTCATTTGTTTATTTTGGTGCAGCTATTATTCTTTTGTTAGTTGGTATACGCAGATTCTCTGGCAATGTCCCAGATTCTGTTGTAATTGGCGGTATTGCATTTGAATCATTCCTGCTTTTCCTTATGTTCATTATAATGTTTTTCTCTCCAGCCGAAGATGAAGTTCTTAATAGTGATGAAAAAACAGAAGAAAGAGAACTTCTCAATGAAGTTGGCGAATTGAGTAGAGAAATTGCAATGGTGGCTGTGCAATTGGAAAATGTTGTTGATAGCTTAAAATCAATAAATACTTACCAAAATAATATGGTTACAAGTGTTGAAAAAATTGCGAAAGCTGCTTCCGATTCAGTTTCTCCAAACCCAGAAATGCTATCTGCAATGAAAGAGTTGAATCAGGAGTTAGGTTCTTTCAAAGAAAGAATTGCAGAACTAAACAAATCTGCTGAAGCTATTAAAGTAGAAGAAATAAAAAGTCAAGTTAAAATTGAACTTGAAAATATTATTAGTAAAAGAATTAGCTAAGCAGCAAATTGAAAAACAAAAAAAGAAATATTGAAATGTACTTTGTTCTTTATTTGGCTGCACTGATTATGCTTTTGCCCGATAAGAATATCAATAATATTGACCCAAGCAAATTGGATTCAATCAATATTCCTTTTCAAATATACCCTGATAAAACAACTCTTACTTGCAAAATGCACAAAGAATCTAGCAAAGTAAAGTTAATTGAAATTGATTCTGTAAACCAAATATTTTGGCGTGGAGATGTCCGAAATGTAAGTTTTGAATTTCTTGTTGAAGATTTAACTCAAAGATTGAAAGTAAGTTTGAACAAACAAAACTCGAACACTAAACTATTCAAAATTATAGAATCAATACCAGAGCAAAACGTGAAATTCGTTTGGTCGCCTGGGAATTCAGATTATTTGAATAAAACATACCTTGTGAAAGTGATTGCAAAGGCAATTTCAAATAAGACAAATACTCCGCTAATTGTTAAAAGTCAATTCAGTTTGAATATTTTCTTCGATGACGAAATTCCTCAATTTGATTTGCAGAATAACAACCCAAACAATTTATTTGCAATGAACCAAACTGGAATTCAAACTGGGCAATCACCTCAGTTGCAAACTACTGGCAATGTGGATATGCAACAGGAAGAGTTTGTTATAAAATCAATTGCTTATATGAATTGGCAAAACGTTATTAAAGTTAGTAATTTGAATTTGCTTACTGGACTTAGCAAAGACCCTATTGTAAGAGTACAAACAAACACTGGTGGAAATGCGAAAGTAAAAGAAATTAAAGAGAATATACTTGTTGTTGGTGGTAATGCACCAGCAAGTGGAGATATGAGAGTAACAGTAACTATAACTTCTAAGTTTGATAAAAAAGAGTCATCAACTGAGTTTATAGTTAAATCCAATTCAATAGGAAATCCTTTCTACGACAGGGTAATGAATCCATTCAAAACTTATAGAATAATTCCAAATTTCCCTGACAAACTCTCATATCGAGTGAAAACTCTTCTACGAGATAACAATAAAGAGATTCTAACTCAATCAATAGGGAATTCTGAACTATTCTATTCTCCAAATGCTTCTGACACTGGGAAAACTTTATACATAGAGCGATATTTGGAAAACGAGTTAATCGGCGAGAGATATCCAATTAATTTAAAGGCATACCCAGCTCCAGAGATACTATCAGTAGTGAAAGATAAGAAAAATGAAAATGTACTTATAATTAAAACAAGAAGCTTCGGATTTGCTTCAAGCCGAGGCAAAAAAGGTTTTGAGAATAACTATGTAAAAACGATATACTTGAGCGAAAGAGCTGAAGTGAAAGAACGCTATGGCGATGCTAGCACCAACGATGACAAAGATGTTTTCTATCAAACTTTTGAAGTTAAGATTAATCTTTCAAATAATTTAAAAATACAAGCAATTGATACTAGAAGTATTGTATCCGTTGGAGTATTTTATCCTTAATATTTTAAACAAAGTGAAACTATTTATCTTTTAGTTCGTTTCACATAAAAACTAATTTGACGGTGTATGAAACCTATTTTTACTCTTTTTCTATTTCTTTCCATATTATCTCTTTCTGCTCAAACTGGTGCAAATGCCACTAAGTTAAGTCTTGAGGATTGCTACCAAATAGCAATGGAAAAGAACCTCGACATACTTTTCACACAAAAACAAGAACAATTTGCAAAATCGGGTGTAAGCGTTGCCAAATCTGCTTATTTGCCCAATGCAGATATGTCAATAAATTATAATCGCCATTTGAATGTGCAGGACAATGGAACACAATCTTTCAATTTGGGTGGTATAGTTATCCAAACACCTGGCACACCTGCCAGGCCAAACTCATATTCTTTGAATGCACAGCTTTCTTATACGATTTTCAATGGTTTCAATAGAGAAAATACTATTGATAAATCTATAATCAATCAAGAGCAAGTGGCAAATAACAAACGAAATACTATCGAAACTGTGAAGTATAATATTTTTGTGAATTATATAAATATCTCTCAAACTAGCCAAATTGTGAAAATAAGAAAAGAAAACATGCAAGTTGGTATAATTGACTTACAAAGAATTAAAGCTCAATTAGAAGCTGGTGTCGTGCCCGAGAGTAATGTATTTGCACAAGAATCGGAACTTGCAAATAGGGAATTGGATTTAGTTCGTGGAGAAAACGATTATAATTTAGCAAAAGCAAAAATGTTAAGTTTGCTAGGTTTGAATGCCGACGAAGAGAGTGATTTCAAAATTGATGACATACCAATTGAATTGGCAGATAATGAAGTTAGTAACTATTATACAAAATCAAAAAACTTAGATAATTTAATCAATAACGCTTTAAACAATCGTTTTGATTATAAAACTAATAAGCAAAATATCGAAAAATTAAAACTTGATGTAGAAATTTCAAAAGCTTCATACTATCCATCTGTTTTCGCAAGTACTGGTTGGAACTGGAATAATTTTGAATTGAATGATTTAGATATTGGAAGAAGTACCGCAGGACTATCGCTTCAAATTCCAATATTTCAGCAATTTAGAGTAGATTTCCAAGTGGAATCCGCACAAATTCAATATGAAGAAGCACAAAAGAATTTGAAACAAAGCGAACTTTCGCTTAGAAATTCTTTAAAATCGAATTTGCTAACACTTGAAGCAGCAATGAAACAATTGGAAATTGCTAAAAAATCTATTTCAGCTGCACAGCAAAATTATGAAAGTGTGAAAGCAAGATTTGAAGGTGGTTTGCTTTCAATTAATGATTTCACAATTGCAAACGCTAGCTTTATAAATTCCAAAGTAAACAGAATAAATGCTATCTATAATTATCTGATAGCACAAAGAGACTTAGAATTTAATTCGGGTAATTACAAACAATAAATAAGGTAATTTTATGGAAGAAAATCTACTAAATAGCAATATGCCTCAAGAAGGTACTCCTGAATACGAACAAATGATGCGAGAAGCGTATGGAGAAGAATTCCAATATCAAAAAAGAGCTACATTTTTAACTAGATTTTGGGCATTTTTAATTGATGCAATAATAATTATTTGCTTACAACAAGGCATATATTATTTTATTTATCAAGGTGATACTTCAATTGGGAGTTTTGGATTTTCATTTTCGCAAGATTCTGAAATTCAACAATTATTGCAATCAAGATTATTACAAATTGGGTTTGTAATTTCTGCTTGTTTTATATTAATGGAAGTTTTTCTTGCATCAAGCCCTGGTAAGATGATAATGAAATTGCAAATTGGAAACTTTGATTCTAATCTTGCAAGTACAAATCAATTAATAATTCGTTCAGCATATAAGAATTTAAGTACTATTCTGACAATTATATTTGTGGCAACTGAAATGAATGTTGCACCATATAGTTATTTAGCAATTGCTTTAAGTTTTATTATGATTATTGGATGCTTCTTCGCACTATCTGAGAAAAGACAAGCTGTACAAGACATCATAGCAAAAACTGCTGTCTTCAAAAAATCAAATTTAAATTTAGAAAATTAAAACTCACTGAGAAAACAAATGGCAAAAAAATCTAATACCGGGAAGATAGTTATACTTCTAATCTTAATAGCCGCGATAGCTGGTGGCTCAATCTACTATATTAAATCTAAGAAAAGCGATGCAATAGAAGTGCAAGTGTCTAAAGTAGAGAAACGTACCATTACAAAAATTGTAACTTCTGTAGGTAAAATTCAGCCAGAAACTGAGGTTAAAGTTTTCTCTGAAACGAGTGGCGAGTTAATAATGTTGGATGTGAAAGAAGGTGACATCGTCCAAGGTGGTTCTATTCTTGCTAAAATCAAACCAGATATTATACAATCGCAATTAGAAGGAGCGGAAGCTGGTGTGAAAGCCTCTAATAGCGATATTGAAGTTGCAAAAGCAACTATGAATAGAACTAAAACGGAACTTGATAGAGTTAAAAAATTACATGAAAAGAAATATGTTTCCGACCAAGATTTGCTTTTAGCTCAAACTGCTTATGAACAAGCTAAATCAAATCACGATGCGAGTATTTCACGTATGGAGCAAACAAAAGCAAGTGTCCGTCAAATTCAATATAGTGCAGTTAGAACTACAATCTATTCTCCAATCAATGGTGTCGTTACCAAGCTTAATGCAAAAAAAGGCGAAAAAGTGTTGGGTCAGGCTCAATTTACTGGTACTGAACTAATGAGAGTTAGTGATTTATCAATAATGAACGCAGAAGTAGATGTTGACGAAAATGATATTGTGAATGTAAAAATTGGAGATACTTCATTAGTGGAAGTAGATGCATTCCCCGATGAAGTATTTAAAGGTGTAGTAGTAGAAATCGCAAATGCTGCTAAATCTTCGGAATTGTCTTCCCAAGATCAAGTTGTGAATTTCAAGATTAAAATCCGCTTGATAAATTTGAACTCTAAGTTTCGCCCAGGAATGAGTTGTAACGTACAAATAATCACTGAAACTCATCCAAATGTGATTTCAGTTCCTCTTATGGCGGTTGCATCTCGCAAAGAAGAAGAAAAAGCAAGCAATATGAAAGACGATAGCAACTTAGAAGAAGCTGAAAAAACAAATAAAAAGAAATCAAGACCTAAAACTTATGTTTTTGTGAAAAAAGGTGACATAGTTTCTATGAAGCAAGTGGAAACTGGACTTAATAGCCAAGATTATATTGAAATTAAATCTGGTGTTAATGAAGGCGAAGAAATTATTAGTGGTCCATATAGTGCTGTAAGCAAAGAGCTATTGGAAGGAAGTAAAGTTAAGCTCGAAGATAAATCAAAATTACTAAAAAGTAAGAAGTAGTAAAATGGCTGAAAAGAATAAAGTAATTATTGATATTGAGCATATCTCTAAACTATATGTTATGGGTACTGAAAAAGTATTCGCATTAAGAGATGTTTCTTTAAAAATTCACAAAAATGATTATGTTGCCATAATGGGTCCTTCGGGTTCTGGCAAATCTACATTGATGAATATATTGGGTTGTTTGGATACTCCCACAACAGGTAAGTATTTATTTGAAGACCTGAGTGTGAAAGAAATGGACGACAACGAACTTGCTGAAATTAGGAATAAAAAAATTGGTTTCGTTTTCCAAACATTTAATCTATTGCCGAGAGCTTCTGCACTGAAAAATGTAGAACTTCCATTGGTTTATTCTGGTATGAAAGCCAATGAAAGAAAAGAAAAAGCAACTGCAAAATTGGAAAATGTTGGTTTAGGCGATAGAATGACCCATAGACCAAATGAACTTTCTGGTGGACAGAGACAGCGTGTGGCAATTGCTAGAGCTTTAGTTACTGAACCATCAATAATTCTTGCTGACGAACCCACAGGGAACTTAGACTCCAAAACTGGCTATGATATTATGAAACTTATCTCGAACCTTTGGAAGGAAGGTAATACTATTATCATAGTTACCCACGAAGAAGACATTGCTAAGTATGCTCACAGAATAATTCGTGTCAAAGACGGATTAGTAGAAAAAGATGAATTAAACCACGATTATATCAAATTTGAAGATATGGTTAGACCTTGAGAATAAGCTTACACGAAATATATGAATCTATGCGAATTGCAATTGATGCACTTCGAGGCAATAAATTGCGTTCTGCTTTGGCATCGCTTGGTGTAGTAATTGGTATATCAATTGTAATTGTAATGGGTTGGTTGGTCAATGGATTAGATTCAGCATTAAATCAAACTTGGCAAATGATTGGACAAGATATGATTTATATTGATAGATTCGATTGGTCTGGCGGAAGCAGTTGGGAAAAAACTCGAAATAGAAAGAAAATCCAACTTTCCGATTATGACTTTATGGCTACAAAAATGCAATCCCAAGAAATGATGTCGCCAGTTATGAGTAATTGGGGTGGCAGAATGGTCTATAATGGCAAAACATTCAATGGTGTTGCTATGACTGGTACAAACTATGAGATGTATAAATCGCCTGCTGGGAATTTGTCTGCTGGCCGCTTTTTCAATGAATTTGAAGATTACTATGGTGCAAACGTAATGGTAATCGGATTCAATATTGCAGATAATATCTTCAAAGGAGAAGACCCTGTTGGCAAAGAAGTGAAAGTGGAAGGTCATAAATTTCTTATAATTGGTGTGATTAAAAAGCGTGGAACAGTAATATTCAATTATATTGATAATGAATGCTATGTGCCATATAGGAAGTTTTCAGCAGTTTATGGTAGCCGAGCTAAATCTATGTCAATAGCTTTAAAAGCAGGTAGTGTAGAAAATTTAGACAGAGTTAGAGATGAAGCAGTTGGATATTTCAGAATGAATCGCCGATTGACTCCCGACCAAGAAAATGACTTCGCAATCAATGAAGCAAAAGCATTTGAAAGCACTATGAAGCAATTTAAAATAATTGTATTTGGGGTTGGCATTGGAATGACTATGTTATCATTCCTTGTGGGAATCATAGGCATTATGAATATTATGTATGTGTCAGTGGTAGAGCGAACTAAAGAAATTGGGATTCGAAAAGCACTTGGTGCTAAAAATGGAACTATTTTAGTACAGTTCATTATTGAAGCGGCTATACTTTGTCTTTTCGGAGCTATAATTTCTATAGTTTGTTGTTCGGCTTTAATTTTTGCAATTGCATATTTCATTCCAATGTATGTGCCTGGTTTGTCATTTCTCGATCCATATTTGCCAGTTAACTTAATTGTAATTGCAACTATTGTGTCAATAATAGTTGGTTTGGTGGCTGGGCTTTTACCAGCAAGAAAAGCAGCTAAAATGGACCCAGTAGAAGCTTTGAGGTATGAATAAAATGAATTATTTAGAAAACATTGTTCAATCACTTGAATCACTCAAGCAGAATAAACTTCGCTCTGGACTAACTTTGCTATCTGTTGCAATTGGTGTATTTTCAATTATTTCGGTAGGTACTTTAGTAGGTTCTTTAAATGCAACCGTTAGCGATAAACTCGATGAACTTGGTGAGAATACATTTTTAGTTACTAAAACACCATCTTTCGGTAGCGGAAGAGATTGGCGGAAGTATCGAAATAGAAAAAATATAAGTTATAAGCAGTTCAAAGAGCTTAAAAAACGAATGACTCTAACTGACCAATTAAGCCCAATAATTACTTCTCAAGGCTTTACAGTACAATTTGAAAAGTATAAAACCGACCCAGATGTAAGTATGGTTGGTGCCGATGAGTATTACTTCAATAACAATAATTTAAAAATTGAAACTGGTAGACCAATAGTTGAGTATGACATAACAAATGTTTCAGAAATTGCACTTATAGGGAAAGATGTTGCCGTAAAAATATTTAAAAATAACGAAACCCCAATCGGCAAGAAAATCAAAATCAAAAATCATCAATATACAATAGTTGGCACTTTGGAACCCAAAGGTGCAACTATGGGTAGAAGTGAAGATAATTTAGTGTGTATTCCTGTAACTACTTTTATCAAATATTATTCAAATGAAGATGAAAGTATTACCATAACATTGAAAGCTCAAAGCAAAGAACTTATTTCCAAAACTATGGATGAAACTATTGGTCATCTGCGATCAATTAGAGGAGTTAAGCCAAGTGACGAAAATGACTTTGAAGTTGCAACGAATGAGTCTTTATCAGATCAATTCTCAAGCTTTACAGATTATTTATTATATTTCGGTTTGATTTGTGGTTCAATTTCCATTCTTGCTGCTGGAGTAGGGATAATGAATATAATGCTGGTGGCAGTGAAAGAACGCACAAAAGAAATTGGAATTAGAAAAGCAGTCGGTGCAAAAAAAGCTACAATTCTTTCACAATTCATTATTGAAGCAATAACTCTGAGTCAAATTGGTGGCATTATTGGGATTATAGTTGGAATCCTGATTGGAGGAATTGCAAGTGTATTAATAGGTTTTAAATTTGCCATTCCTTGGGATTGGGTTGCGATTTCAATTACAATATGCACAATACTTGGAGTAATGTCAGGCTATTACCCAGCAAAAAAAGCAGCCAATTTAGACCCCATCGAAGCACTTCGGTACGAATAATTGTAACAAAAAATTACTTTTTCAGTTTATTATGTTACCAAGTTTTGGCAATGCTAATAAACAATTCTTTGAGAATTACAAAAATTGTCTTAATTTGTGAAATATGTTTTATAAATAAATTCGGAAAAAATATGAAAATTTCGAGACTGTTTCTTGGGGCAGCCCTATTGCTAACGTCTATTTCAGCAAATGCTCAATATCCTCGCAAGATTGTTGTAGAGCAATTCACTAGTGAATATGTTTCAGACTGTTTTACAATTAATTCGGTTGCAGACCCACTTTTAGCAAGTAAAGGCCCACAAATACTTCCAATTAAAGTACACTTAAATGTAAATAACAGTAAATTAGCAGGCGACCAACTAACTAATTACGGAAGACCATTCTTTTATTATGGAAGTGGTAGTTTCAATTATGGTGCATTCATCGTAAATGGCGGTATAGTTCCATTTTCTACTTCATTACAAGAATATATCCAAAATTTAGAAAGTTCAATTAGAAATTTTGAGAATCAAACTTCACCAATTAAATTAACAGTACTTGAAGACAGAACAACTGACAAAGATAACATTGAAGTAAGTGTTGTGCTTGAAACTGATGTAACCGAAACGGGAACAAAATATGTCTTTATGAACTTTAATGAAGATAATATTCCAAATTCTCTTGTAGGTGGAAATAATGGCGAAACAATGCACAGATGGACTTCAAGAAAATACTATCCTACTACAACTCAAGCAACAGTTTTTGAATTGAAAAAAGGAATGAAAGGATTCTATTTCACAGTTTCAAAAAATGACCCAATCAATTATGCAAACATTAGATCTATTGCTTGGGTGCAAGACGGCTTAACTAAAGAAATTTTACAAGCCGAAGTAACTTCTAAACCACCAAAAGAAGATGCAATGATTTTTGCTGATTCAAATTCACTATTCTTTGATAAATCAAGTGCAAAAGTAACTAAAGACATTGGTTTGCAAAATCGTGGCTATGGCTATATGAACTTAAACAAAATTGAGTTAGTTGGGCCAAATGCAGATAAATTTGTTTTATCATACACTGCTTCTACCACTAGACTTCACCCAGCAGAAAGAATGTCTATAAGAGTAAGATTAAAAAATCCTGAAAAAGGTACTTTTTCTGCTAAATTAGCAATCACAACTAATGCTGTAAATACACCAGTATTCGAAATTCCGATTAATTCTTTTATAGATGGAGACTTGCTTTATCCAGAAATAAAATCTAGTCAAAACAAAATTGAATTTGGAGATGTTACTACTTTTATTGATAAAACTATTTCTTTCTCAAATTCAGGGAATGCTACATTAGAAGTAGCTAGAGCATCATTGCTTTCTCAAGAAGATACTTTGAATTTTAAAATTCTTTCAGGTCCATTTCCAGATAGATTAGAAGCAGGTCAGAGATTTGATATGAAAATTAGATTCATACCAACAACTGACGAAAGTTACTATTCAAACTTTAGTGTTTATTCAAATGCACAAACTAACCCAACTCTTTCAATAGATATGACTGGTGCTGGTAAAAATGTTGTTCCTTTTTCTGACTTTGAAGTTCTAAACGATTCATTGAAATTTGGTACTTTAAAAACACAACAAGTTAAAACTATCAATATTAATAATATTGGTACTGATGTACTAAAAATAACAGATTGCGAAATTTTGAATGATACTAAAAGCCAATTTAAAGTGGTTTCTAGTAAAAACGCAACTATTCCTCAATTTGGCAATTATCAATTAGAAGTTAGCTTTCAACCCAAAGAAACTGGTTTCTTTAATGCTCAATTGTTGATGACATCCAACGCAACTAAACCAAACAACATCAAAAGATTTTATTTGAGTGGTGCTGGGGATATAGCTTCAGTGAGAGAAGAAGCAATTTCTAATGAATTAGGGATTTCACTTTCTCCTTCTCCAACTGATAACTTTTTAAATATTTCATTGAAAGAACCTGCAAAAGCTGATTTCATAAGAATCTACAGCTCTACAGGAGCATTAATCAAAGAATTGAAAGACTTTATGATTAGCAATAATCAAAATGGAATTTCAGTTTCCGATTTGTCAAGTGGTGCTTATGTTGTGCTTGTTAGTGCCAATGGAAAACTTAGCCAAGAGAAGTTTACAGTCAAAAGATAAATTTGATTGAAATAAATGTTTAACTTTGGGTGTTTGTTTTAGGCGAACACCCATTTTTTATAAAAATGCTAAATGAAAAATTTTATAATTATAGTATTTCTTTCATTAATTATACTTTCTTGCAATGAAGAAGTTACAAAAGTAAAAAAGCTAGAAGATGCAACTGAGGGTGCAGACCAAGTATCTTACGATTTTTCTGGTTATTTTATTGATTCTAACTATACGAAAGCAAAACTTACTTCCAAAATTGCAAGAATATACAATGAGCAAAGAAAAACAGTTCTTGATAGTTTGGTGAAAGTTGATTTCTTTTCGAAAACAAATGGCAAAAGAATTACATATATGGAAGCTGACTGTGTGGTTATAGATGATAATTCAAAGAATATGTATGCTTATGGCAAGGTTTTTGTGCTTTCAGATAGTAGCAAAGCGGGTTTAAGAACAAATTATCTTTTTTGGGATAACAAAGCACAGAAGCTATTTAGTGATAAATTTGTTACTTACAGCTCTCCTTATGAAAGAATTTCTGGATGGGGATTTGAGTCTGACTTAAACTTAGACAATTATAAATTCAAAAAAGTGAGTGGGGAACAACGATGAAAAATATGATGATAGCTGGAAATTGGAAGATGAATACCAATTTAGAACAAACAGCAAATTTGGCAAATACCTTGAAAAGGTTTGTTGAAAAGAATGATATTGGAGACATTGGAATTTCTATTTTTCCACCATACACAAATATTAATAAAGCAATAGATATACTTAAAGATACTAAAGTTAGAGTGGGAGCTCAAAACTGCAGTGGTGAAGAAAATGGAGCTTTTACAGGGGAAATCTCGGCTGCTATGCTTAAGGATATTGGTTGCAACTATGTCCTTATTGGACATTCCGAACGAAGAACACAATTTGGAGAGAAAGGCGAAACAATTCAAAAGAAGCTATTAAAAGCATTTGAAAGCGGTTTGGAAGTAATTTACTGCATTGGTGAATCGCTTGAAATGAGAATCTCTGATAGAACAAACGAAATTCTTAATAAGTTTCTTAAAACTGAACTTCACAATTTAGATTCCCAATATTTGAAAAATTTAACAATTGCTTATGAGCCAGTATGGGCTATTGGTTCTGGTCTTACTCCATTGCCAAATCAGATTGCCGAAACTCACGTTTTCATAAAAAATACTATGTTGGATATTTTTCAGTTAAATGGATTGTCTGTGCCTGTGCTATATGGCGGTAGTTTGAATGCAAATAATGCAAAAGAAATATTATCTATAGATGAAGTGAATGGTGGATTAATCGGTGGAGCTTCATTAAGTGCTGAATCATATACATCTATTTTAGAAACTGCAATCGAAATAATGAGTTAATATTGACAATACCAAATCTTATATCGCTAGTTAGAATACTTATTGCACCAATCTTTCTTTTCCTATTCATAGGAAGTGATAAGAAGTTTGTTGCTTTAGCTTGCGTATTGTTTCTAATAGGTGCATTGTCCGATTATTTCGATGGTTGGTATGCAAGGAAATACAAGCAAAGCTCCAAATGGGGTATATTCATTGATCCATTAGCAGATAAAGTACTAACAAGTGCTGCATTGGTGGCGTTTGTGCTTAAAGACATTATTCCATTTTGGATGATTATCATTATAATTATTAGAGATTTATTTATCACATTCCTTCGCTTATTTGCCGATTCCCATGAAATGCCTATTATAACTTCTCAAAATGCCAAAATAAAGACATTTGCTCAGTTTACGCTGTTTGGATATGCTATGGCAGTATATTTTTTCACAAATCTTGGATACCTAAGTTTTGAAAATTTGAATCAATTAGTATATAATCAGTATGTATGGCTTGCAAATTTGGCACTAACTTGCTTTACTGTTTATACTATGATTGAGTATATATTTCACAACAAATTAGTCATATCAAAGCTTTTTGGCATAAAATAATAAAAAACGACTAAAAATATCAGTCATGCCATTTTTTTGAAAAAATTACAAAAAACTCATAAAACTTCTAAGTAATTCATAAAAAACACCCCGAATAGCTACTAAAAACGGCTTTTTTCTCAATAAAATGCAATGTGGAAAAAAATAATGTTTGGAAAAGTAAAATTTATGTTTAACTTGCTAACGTATTCAGGTAAACCTTTGTTCAACTCTATATTTAGGAGTATTTATGGGATTAAATAAACAACAATTAGTAAGCGCAGTTGCTTCTGGCTCTGGCTTAACTAAAGTTGATGCTGAAAAAGCAATCAACTCAACTATCTCTGCAATTTCTAACGAATTGACAGTTGGTGGTAATGTAACACTTATCGGTTTTGGTACTTTTTCTGTTGCTGCTCGTGCTGCAAGAAATGGTAAAAATCCACAAACTGGTGCTGCTATTGCTATCGCTGCTAAAAAAGTTGCGAAATTCAAACCAGGTAAAGCATTAGCTGAAACAGTTAACGCAACTGGCAAAAAAGCTCCAGCTAAAAAAGCTGCTGTTAAGAAAAAATAATATTATTAATTAATATTATCTTAGAAAGCCGTTCTCCGGAGCGGCTTTTTTTTTAATTAGCTAATTTATTAAATATTATGTTCAAACATCGCTCAATCCTCGACATTAGAGATTTAGATTTAAATGATGTGAATGAAGTCTTTGCAGAAACTTCTGCTATTAAAAAATCTAAACTAAAATTCTCAAACAATTTGGCTGACAAAACTGTTGGCTTACTTTTCTTTGAACCTTCAACTCGCACAAAACTTTCGTTTGAATTAGCTGCTAAAAAGCTTGGGGCTAACACTATAAGTCTAGACTTAGATAATAGCAGTTTGAAAAAAGGTGAGTCTTTTTCCGATACTATTCAGACTTTTGCTGATTTAACTTGTGATTATTTAGTAATTAGACACACTCACACCAATGCTGCTAAACTTGCACACGATTCTTTGGGTTTGCATATTTTGAATGGTGGCGATGGGAAAAATCAACACCCAAGCCAGGCATTGCTCGATGCATTCACCCTTAAAGAAGAGTTTGGATATATAAAAGGTTTGAAAATATGCATTGTTGGCGATATACTTCATAGCAGGGTAGCTAAATCAAATCTTCACTTACTTGCTTTATTAGGTGCTGATATTAGCATTTGCGGACCAAATCCTCTTCTTCCAAGATTTTCCAAATATAAAACTTGGGCAAATATTGATGAAGCTGTTGCAAATAATGATGTTATAACTTGTTTGCGTTTACAAAATGAAAGAATGGCAAATGGATTAATAGCAAGTAAAAGTGAATTCTATAAATACTATGGACTTAAAGCCAAACACTTAGTGAAATTTCCTAATTTAAAATTTATGCACCCTGGCCCTGTTAATTTAGGAGTTGAATTAGATGTGAATTTGCAAAAACACTCAAATTCATTAATTAATAAACAAGCAAATAACGGACTTTATACAAGAATGGCTTTATTGAACTTACTTAGCAAGGTAAAGTAATTGCAAAAAGTTTGGACAATAATTGAGTTAATCAACTGGGGAACAGATTTTTTCAAAGAGAAACATATTGAATCCCAACGACTTAATATTGAATTGCTTTTATGTGAAGTGATAAAATGTGAAAGACTGTATCTATACACCAATTTCGATAAGCCACTTTCCGAGCAAGAACTTTCTCAATTAAGAGAATACGTGAAACGTAGAGCTTCTGGAGAACCTCTTCAATATATTTTAGGTAATGTAGATTTCCATAAGCTGAAGTTCAATGTGAATTCAAGCGTGCTAATTCCTCGCCCCGAAACGGAACAATTAGTAGAAATTATTGTTTCGCACAATTCAGAAAAAAAGAACTTACGAATTTTAGAAATTGGGACTGGCTCTGGCTGTATAGCAATATCCTTAGCCAAATTCTTGCCTGAATCTGAAGTTTTCGCCTTGGATATTTCGCAAGAAGCACTGCAAACAGCAAAAGAAAATGCTAGTTTGAATGAAGTAAAAAATGTGTTTTTCAAGAAAATTGACATATTAAATGAAATTCCTCAAAAAAAATACGATATAATTGTATCCAATCCACCCTATATTCCGTTATTAGATTATAAGCAATTGGAAAAAGAAATTTTCTTTGAGCCAGAAATTGCATTGACAGATAAGAACGATGGTCTTGACTTTTATAAAAGATTTGCTGATATTTTTCCTGCTATGCTTGATGAGAGTGCTAATTTTTATTTAGAATTGGGCGACACAACTCATTTGGAAATTGCAAATATTTTCAATTTGTCTAAGTTTAATATCAACTTAGTGAATGATTTTAGGCAAATTAAGCGTTTTGTAGTTGGCTCTTTGAAGCGAGAATAATTGTTAAGATTTGGTTAATCTCTAGTTTGGATAAATTTAGTTTAGATAATTGTTAATTTATCAATAACTTTGTATTCTGTAAGATTGATAAGTTTATATTTTTATGTCGCAATTAATAGTCGAAGAAAGTTCAAATTTTACCATAATTAAACTGAAAGGTCAGTTTATTGGTGGCGAAGAAACTGATTATTTGCGTGATATGCTTGCAAACATAATTGCAACTAAAAATATTTCTGTAATTGTAGATTTAGAAAAAGCAACTTATTTGAATTCGACAGCTTTGGGAGTGCTAATTTCGGCACACACAAATTTTGCCAGACAACAAAAGAAAATTATTCTTGTTGGAATCAATAAACAGTTAGAAACAATTTTAGTTTCTACAAGATTGAACACAGTTTTTGAAATAACTGATACAATTGAAAATTCAAAAAATATTATTAATAATTTAACTTTAAACTAAAAGGAATTTTATGAAAGGTTTATTCAATACCTTTACTATCGTAGCATTGGTAGTTGTGTCATTCGTGTTTTACTTTACAATAATGGGTGCACCGAGTGGATTCAACGACCCTGCAACTAAACACGAACCAAAACCAGGAAATGTATTGGCTACAATCTATACAGGTGGACCACTTGTTGCGTTGTTACTTTCATTCATCTTGATTTCGGTAGCTTATACAGTAGAACGTGGTTTGACGATTACAAAAGCTCGTGGCAATAAGGCACCTAATATATTCTCTAAAGAATTAGAAGGATTGCTTGCTGCTGGGAAAATTGATGAAGCACTTGCTGCCTGCAAAACCCAACGTGGAAGTTTGGCAAATGTAATGCGTGCTGGTATTGAAAGATATGTGCAAGTTGAAACTGACGGTCAGCTAAACGATCAACAAAAACTTTCTGAAATTCAACGCTCTATTGATGAATCTATGAACTTAGAAACACCACTTTTAGAGAAAAACTTAGTTATTCTTTCTACAATTGCTTCTGTTGCTACGATGGTTGGTCTTTTGGGAACTACATTGGGTATGATTAAAGCTTTCCAAGCTCTTGCTTTATCTGGTACTGTTTCTGCAACTCAACTTTCTTTGGGTATTTCTGAAGCATTATATAACACAGCTGGTGGTTTGATTGCTGCTACAATTTGTATTCTTGCATATAATTTCTTTACTACTATAGTAGATGGATTTGTTTATGCTATAGATGAAGCTATTCTTTCAGTGATGCAAATCTTCACAACTAGAATTAAAAAATAATTGCATAGGAGCATTTAAGTGCCTAAAGTTAAAAAGAAACGTGTCGGCTTTGTGATTGATATGACGCCTTTGGTGGATATCACATTTTTGCTTCTAACATTTTTTATGTTTACTGCTAAGTTTAAATCAGAAGCAGAAAACGAGCAAAAATTTATGATAACTAGACCAAAATCAAAAGCTGATACTTCAAAATTACCAGAAAAAGATTTAGCTGTTATTAAAATTGCTTTTCAAGATTCGACTAAAAAAGACACTTCATATTACTATGAAATGACTGATGAGAAAAGTTGGAATGCTGTGCGAACAGCTATGAAATATCCACTTGACAAAGCTCAAATAAAAGTTGACTTGGAACAACTTAACGATGTGCTAAAGCAAACTTATAAAGTTGCTGGCAAAACAAAGTTTGCAATCGATGCCGATCAGGATATTAGATTTAAATGGATTTCTGACGCAATGGAAGTATTGAGAAAAAATAAATTTACTCAATTTAACTATGTTACTGATAAAATTCAGTAAATAAACTAAAACTCAGTGTTTCATTTAATAGAAACACTATTATAAATTTGAAATTGAAAGGATAGTGTATGGCAGGCGGCGGTTCATTAGGCGGAGGCCACAAACCAAAACGTGGAAAGTCATCCAAAAGAAAAGCTAAGAAAAGAGTTGGGTTCACACTCGATATGACTCCTTTGGTGGATATCACATTTTTGCTTTTGACATTCTTTATGTTTACAACTACTATGGCTACACCTCAGGTGATGGAAATGAGTGTTCCACCTGAGCAAGATAAAGAAGTAGATGTTAAAAAATCAGAATTAATGTCTATTTTCGTAGATAGTGAGCAAAAAGTTTATTGGTATATTGCAGATGAAGAAATAAAAGAAACTTCTTTGAAAGAAATTTCGGCAATTGCTCTTAGAGAAAATTTGAAACCAGCAGTTAAAAATAAATTAATTACTGTTTTGAAAATTTCCGAAGAAGCTCCTTATAAAGCAGCTATTAATATCTTAGATCAGTTAAACCAAGCTGAACTTGGAATTAAAGAGCAGTTAGATAAAGAGAAAGACCCTACCACTGGTCTACCAGTGAAAAGAAAACGCAAATTTACTTTAGCTACTCTTAGCGAACCTGATATGAAAAAAATTGAAGGGATGAAAAAATGAGTACTATAATAGTTCCAGTTCCACAGCGTTCCGAATATGGTGCGTTTGAAATAAAAAAATTCATAACTGTATTTACAAGATATGGACTTATTGCTTCTGTTCTTTTGCTTTTGATAATGTTTGGTAGCTATAAAATTAATGAAGCTATTGAAGAAGCTAGAAAAGCAAAAGATTTGTCAGCTGCTAAGATGCAAATTGTTGATATTCCACCTCCACCAATAGATGATACTGCACCACCTCCACCAGTGGAAGAAGTGATTCAGGATCTGGGAACGACTGTTATTGCAGGTACTCCAAATCCAGTAGAGGATAGTCAAGTAACTGAAGATATTTTCGCTTCCGTTGACGAAATGAGTAAAGCTCTTGCTACTAGAGGCGATATAGACATTTCTAATTTAGATTTGGGAAATATTGATTTAGATGCTAAACGTGGCGATGTAAATGTGGGTAATACTCAAGAAAAAGAACTTGATCCTGACGACTTTATAGCTGTAGAAAAAGAAGCAGTTGTTGATTATGCTGAATTACAAAAATCAGTAGATTATCCTGAACTTGCTAAAAGAGCTGGTATTCAAGGTACAGTTGTTGTTCAAGTATTGATTGGTGCTGATGGAAGACCTAAAAAAACTAGGATTCTTTCTACAGATAATAAAATGTTGAACGAAAACGCTGTAAAAGCAATTAGTGAATTTAAAGGTTTCAAACCTGCAATTCAAAATAAACAACCAGTTGCAACTTGGATGTCAATTCCAATTAAATTTAGATTGAACTAATTTTATCAAAATGGGTAAACATTTTGAGTTTACCCAAAGTGGCAAAAATTTTAAAACAAATTCAATTTCTCAACCAACCAAATAGGTGAAGCTCAAAGAAAAGAAATAATATTAGCACCAATAGGCAAATGACATAAGTTAGTTCAAGCAATTTGAACTAAAAGTTTTAATGACTTACTTTTAGTTTTGTTAAATTTATTTGTCCATACTTTTTACCAAAAGAGGTAATAAAATGAATGCATTATTTTCTTTCTTAGCAGCTCAAAATTCCCAATACGGAGCCAAAGAGCTTAAACAACAAATAATTAGTTCAACTAGAACTGGTATGTTTGTTTCTCTATTAGTTATGCTTGCCTTCTTCGGCATCTATAAAATCAACGAAATAATTCAAGTTATTCCCACAACAACAAAAGGAATTGGGAATGGACCAATTATATTATCAGATCCAATTATTCCAGAAATTGTAAAAATCCCAGTTCAAATTGAACCAGCTAGCTCAATACAACAAACTATTGGCACATTAGCAACTGCAGGGATAATAGTTCCAGTTTCTTCTGATTTGCCTACAAATGATTTTGCAGACCTTAAAGAAATGGGTTTTGTTAGTGCAACAAAAGGCAGTTCTGATAAATTAGATTTAGGAAAAGTTAAGTTAGATGATTACCCAAGCAAAGTCAATATGAATGGGGTAGTAGAATCTACAGGAATGCCAGAAGATACCTTTGTGGATGTTGAAAAAGAAGCTACTATTGATTATGCAGGTTTGCAAAAAACTATTATTTATCCATTAGCTGCCTTAAAAACTGGATTAGAAGGTAATGTAGTTGTTCAAGTGCTGATTGGTGCTGATGGCAAACCAGCTAACACAAAAATATTATCTACTTCAAATGTAGTGTTCAATAATGAAGCTATCAGATCAGTAATGGAATTTACTGGCTATAAACCAGCATTTCAAAATCAAGCACCTGTGGCATATTGGCTAACAGTACCAATTAAATTTAGATTGAAGTAAGCAGAAGAAATTGAGTAATAAGCCACTTTGGGAGAACTAAGGTGGCTTTTTTATTTTGGTTCAAGCGGATTTTCAATTCTATCATCGAATTTGCGGAAAGCAAGAATGAAACCGAAAGAGAAGAAATTATTTTTCAGCACACCATAATCAACTTGGTTGTTCATTCCAATAATTAGATTCACCTCTGGAGAAAGGATAAGTGAGCCATTTGTATTGAGAGGTATGGCTTTGTTAATCCCAATAGCTAAATAGTGAATTAAAGTGTTTGATTTGAATGAACCACTGAATGTATTTCTAATTCTTGAATTATTCTCAAAATTTCCTTGATTTGGAACAATTAGCCGCTCTTCTTGATGGAAACCAGTTGCCACAGAAACATTCATTAAATAATTGAAATTCAAATTCGCCACTTTCCAAACTTTTAAAGATATGCCAGGTGAGACTATAACTCTATTAAAGTCAAGTTTCAAGCTATGTTCAATTTCAGCATCTTGGAATTTCTCTACATTATTGACAATAAGAGAGATTGGTTTGAATTCAGAAGTATAGAAAGTAGCATTCTGATTCAAATATCCAATTTTAGCATTAAAAGCAATGAAATCAGTAAAATAGTATTTATAAGTAAGACCTAAAGTTAAGCCCAAGCCAAAACCAGTGTTGAATCCTGTACAGCAATTCTCAAATCCTTTCGCACCTTTTATATCGGTATTGAATATACCCAAGTTAGAAAAGCCCATAAAACCATATTCATAGATAGGTTTTAAGTTTTCCGTTTCGTTCTGAGATACTTGCAAATCGTTCTGAGCATTAGCAAAACCTAAGCAGGAAAGCAAAATAATTATATTTTTGAAGTAAAATTTCAATATTAAAGTAATTTTGTACACTAAAAGTTAAAGCAATTTAGTAATTTACATTTTAAACATATTCAAAATTTACATTTTTTTTCATACAGAGGTTGTAAATATGTCTTCGGGATCATTCAATCCGTTTAAAATGGCTCAACAACAGTTTGATGCAATTGCCGCTAATCTAGGTTTGGACGAGGCAACTTGTGATTTATTAAGAAATCCAGATAGAGAATTCTCTTTCAATATTCCTGTTAGAATGGACGACGGTTCATATAAAGTATTTCGTGGGTTCAGAGTGCAGCATAACGATGCTCGTGGACCATCTAAAGGCGGAATCCGTTTCCACCCACAAGAAACAGTAGATACTGTTCGTGCTTTGGCAATGTGGATGACTTGGAAAACAGCAGTAGTAGATATTCCTCTCGGTGGTGGTAAAGGTGGCGTTATATGCGATCCACATAACCTATCAATGAGAGAGCAAGAAGCAATCTGCCGTGGTTGGGTTAGACAAGTAGTTAAAAATGTTGGACCATTGCAAGATGTTCCAGCTCCAGATGTTTTGACTACAGGTCAGCACATGCTTTGGATGTTAGATGAATATGAAAAAATTACTGGTGGGAAATACCCTGGTTTTATTACTGGCAAACCAGCTGGACACGGCGGTTCACTTGGTAGAACTGAAGCAACTGGCTATGGAGTTGTTTACACTATTAGAGAAGCATTGAAAGAACTTGGCTTGGAAACATTCAAGACTACTGCTTCAGTGCAAGGTTTTGGAAATGTTGCTCGCTATGCAATTGATAAATACCAACAATACGGTGGTAAAGTTATAGCTGTTTCTTGCTGGAACCACGGTGAGCAAAAAGCATACACTTATAAAAAAGCTAATGGTATTAATTTAGATGAATTGCTTTCTATCACAAATAAATTTGGCGAAATCAACGTACCTAAAGCAAAAGATATGGGCTATGAAATTTTAGATGGCAATGCTTGGATTAGCCAAGAAGTTGACATCTTGATTCCAGCAGCTCTTGAAAATCAAGTTAATTCAGACACAGTAGGAATGATTAAAGACACAGTTAAAATTATAGCAGAAGGTGCGAATGGACCTACAACTCCAGAAGCTGACGAAGTAATTAAAAGCAAAAATATATGGATGATTCCAGACTTTTTGGCGAACGCTGGTGGAGTAACTTGCTCTTATTTTGAACAAGTACAAAACAACATGAACTACTATTGGGATAGAGACGAAGTTTTTGATAAATTAGACAAAAAAATGACAGATGCTTACACAGCTGTTTCTAATATGGCTCGCTCAAAAGGAGTTTATATGAGAGATGCTGCTTACTTGATTTCAATTCAACGTGTAGCAGAAGCTTGTAAATTGCGTGGCTGGGTTTAATTCAACTAAATATTTTTAAAAATAGAAAAGCTCCACTTTTGAAAGAAAGTGGAGTTTTTTTTTTAGAATATAATCCTATCATTTTTTTTATTTAATTTATTTTTCATAAATTGCAAGAAATTAACCTTATCAAATCTAAGTAATAACGAATTTAACCTTGTTTTACAAATTGAAAAAACTCATATGAAAAAATTAATTATTACTATAATTTCATTAATAATAATATTAGCAAATAGTTACTCCCAAAAAATCAATTTCCATCAAAATGATAATTGGTATTTTGGAAATAGTGCTGGTATTACCTTTAATACATCCGATGGTGAACCAATTAATTTAACAGGTTCAAATTTAGATACTTATGAAGGTTCTGCTTACATTTCTGATGAATTTGGAAATTTACTCTTTTAAACTGACGGTGTAACGGTTTGGGATAAGAACAATAACATAATGCCAAATTCTTTTGGATTATTAGGGGGATATTCAAGTTCAAATTCTGCTTTAATTATACCAAATCCCAAATATAAAAATTTATTCTATATTTTTACTTCCCCTCCTTGTGCAGTTTTAGATAATATTAGCAATTGGAATAAGCCTATTTCAGGCATACATTACTCTATAGTTGATATGAACTTGAACAATGGCAATGGTGAAATAACTGTTAAAAATAAAAATTTGTATTTCCCCGCAACTGAGAAATTAGCAGCTGTTCATAATTTAGATAATAACAACATTTAAATTTATATTGTTAATGAATTCCAAAGAACCTTAAGTGTTATTGAACAACCAAATAAAATTGGCAATAGTTGTAATTTTATAAAAAACTCAAATTCACTTAATAACCCTTGCAATATTGACTTCCCAACATTTTTGCAAAGTTACTTTCAAGATTCAATACCAAATCCCAGAAATATTTGTAAGCCATATTTGTCCATTACACTATCTGATACAATCATTCCAGTCAGTGATAAATTTTGTATTGATGGTACATTATTAGCAAAATGTGATAGCTTAGTTCTGCCAGATACTTTGTTTGTAAAATTTAGCATTCCTAAAAAATTGTTTAAGATTGTTTCAGTTTCAGAACAGTACTCAGTAATTTCAAATGATTCTTTAATGATCCTTACAATTAAGTTCCCTTCATATAAATTGCAATTAAATATTGACTATTCTTTTAATATTTGTTTAACTTCATATTTATCAGATACCTTAATAAGTGAATTTCAAGCTATTGATGATACAAGTAATTATAATTTAATTTATAACGATCCAAGCTTAATAAAACTAACTATGTGTGCTGAAAATATAAGACAAGTTTACTTTTTTGTAATTACATCTTTTGAATATAAAATATTTTCAGATAAAATTTCAATTTATCTAAACACAGAAGAAAAAGGTATCTTTAGATTTTACTTGAATGATTTGTTAGGCAATTTAATTAAAAAAGTAGATTTTAATGCAACTTTGGATAAGTACAAAAATGATAATGTTCAAGAAATTGATATTACTAATATTGCAAATGGAACTTATTTCTTAAGAATGAAAACTCCTAATGGTAAGTTTACAAATAATAATGTAGTTCTTTTGAAATGAAAAATTGTTACAAAACTTAATTTTTGATTAAGTTTTGTAACAACATCTCTACCTTTTCCAAAATCATCACTTCTCCACACATACAAACTTTGAAATCACTCAATTTATTGATAATTTAGTAGTCTATAAGTATAATAATTTTCAAAACTCAATAATTACACAAAAAGATGAATAATTTCTCGCATTATGACAGGTTTATCAATCGTCATATCGGTCCTACTGATGAACAAGTAAGTCAAATGTTAGCTGGGTTGAACTTAAATTCACTCGATGACCTTATTGACAATACAATCCCAGCACAAATTAGAACTGACAAATCTCTCAATATTTCTGAACCTATCTCAGAATTTGAGTTTTTAAGTAAAATCAAAGAAATTGCTTCACAAAACAAAATTTACAAATCATATATTGGTTTGGGATATAATCCTACTATCACGCCTGCTGTTATTCTTAGAAACGTTATGGAAAACCCAGGTTGGTACACTCAATATACGCCCTATCAAGCGGAAATTTCTCAAGGTAGAATGGAAGCACTTATCAACTACCAAACAATGGTTATTGATTTGACTGGAATGGAAATTGCAAATGCTTCACTTTTAGACGAAGGAACGGCTGCTGCCGAAGCTATGCACTTGTTCTATTCAATGCGTAAGCCAAGCCAGACTAAGTTCTTAGTTTCTGAAAAATGTTTTCCTCAAACTATTGACATTATTAAAACAAGAGCTACTCCATTAAACATAGAAATAGTGGTTGCTTGTTCAAAAACATTTGAACTTGATGAAACTGTACTTGGAGTAATGCTGCAGTATCCTAATAAAGATGGTAAAATTAGTGATTACACTGATTTGATTTCTCGTTGCAAAGAAAAAGGTATTTTCACTTGTCTTGCTTCCGATATTTTAAGTTTAACATTATTAAAATCTCCAGGAGAAATGGGAGCAGACGTTGCAGTTGGAACTACTCAACGATTCGGTGTTCCAATGGGATTTGGTGGACCACATGCTGCATATTTTGCTACAAAAGACGCTTTTAAACGTAATATACCTGGTAGAATGATTGGCTTCACAATTGATTCAAAAGGTAATAGAGCTTTGCGTATGGCATTGCAAACACGTGAGCAACACATCAAACGTGAAAGAGCTACTTCTAATATTTGTACTGCACAAGTACTTTTAGCTGTAATGGCAAGTATGTATGCAGTTTACCATGGCCCAAAAGGTTTAAAGGCAATTGCTGAAAGAAGTCATAATATGGCAAAAAAATTGGAGAACGAAGTAACAAAACTTGGCTTCACTCAGTTAAATACCTACTATTTCGATACAGTTCGCTTTGAATTAGATTCATTAGCAAATGTAGAAAAACTTCGTAATATTGCAGAACATAAGCAAGTAAACTTTTATTTCCACGACACTCAAGTAAATGTGGCTATTAATGAATCGACTTCGTTTTCTGATTTACAAGAATTAGTAAGCATTTTTGCTGATTTCCACGCAAAAGTTGTCTATATTGATGATTCATTAATTGCTGAAAGCAAAATTCCAGATTCAGTAATTCGTAAATCCGAATATTTAACACACAAAATATTTAACTCTGTAAATAGTGAAACAGATATGCTTCGCTATTTGAAAACTCTCGAAAATAAAGACTTGTCTTTAACTCAATCTATGATTCCACTTGGCTCTTGCACAATGAAATTGAACGCAACAGCCGAAATGATTCCGGTTACTTTCCCTGAATTCGGCAATATTCACCCATTCGCACCATTAGAACAAGCGACTGGTTATATTAAGTTAATAGAAGAATTAGAAAAAGACTTAGCTGAAATAACTGGATTCTCAGGAGTTTCATTGCAGCCAAATTCTGGAGCTCAAGGAGAGTATGCAGGACTAATGGTTATTCGTGCTTACCACCACTCAAGAGGCGATTTTCACCGCAATGTTTGTATTATCCCAGCTTCAGCACACGGAACTAATCCAGCAAGTGCTGTTATGGCTGGAATGAAAGTAGTTGTAGTAAAAACTATGACAGATGGGACTATTGATTTTGCTGACTTTAATTCGAAAGTAGAAGCAAATAAAGAAAATCTTGCTGCTTTGATGGTTACTTACCCATCTACATTTGGACTATTCGATGAGAATATTTTAGAAATTAATGAATTAATCCACTCAAATGGTGGTCAAGTCTATATGGACGGTGCTAATATGAACGCACAAGTTGGCTTGACATCGCCTGGTTTAATCAATGCTGATGTTTGCCACTTAAACTTACATAAAACTTTCTGTATTCCTCACGGAGGAGGTGGACCTGGTGTTGGCCCAATCTGTGTAGCTTCCCACTTAGTACCATTCTTGCCAGGTCACTCTGTAGTGCAAATGGCTAAAGAAAAATCTATTTCCGCCATATCTGCAGCACCTTGGGGTTCCGCTTCAATCCTAGTAATCTCTTATGCATATATAAAAATGTTAGGTGCAGATGGTTTGAAAAAAGCAACTGAATTGGCAATTCTTAATGCAAACTACATTAAACGAGGGTTGGAAAATGATTACAAAGTGTTATATACAGGTTCAAAAGGTTATGTAGCACACGAATTAATTTTCGATATGAACGGCTTTAAGCAAACAGCAGGTATTGAAGTAACAGATATAGCTAAACGACTTATGGATTACGGTTTCCACGCACCAACTGTTTCTTTCCCAGTAGCTGGTACATTAATGGTAGAGCCAACAGAATCTGAGCCATTGCATGAATTGGATAGATTTATTGAAGCAATGAAATCAATTAGAGCTGAAATAAAAGAAATCGAATTAGGAATTGCACCTAAAGAAGATAACTTGCTTGTAAATTCTCCTCATACACAATCAGTTGTGATTGCAGACGATTGGAATCACTCTTACTCAAGAGCAAGAGCTGCTTTCCCATCGGAACATACTAAACGTACTAAATTCTGGCCAACAGTATCGAGAGTGAACGATGCATTTGGAGATAGAAACTTAGTTTGTTCGTGTAACCCAATTGAAGACTACGTAGAAGCATAAATTTGTGATTAAAACTTCAACTTAAAAACCAACCTTCCTAAGGTTTGAAACCTTCGGAAGGTTCTTTTTTGTCTAAATGTTAAGAAGGCAAAAAAAAGGGTGCAAAAAATGCACCCTTAATTTAAATTGATTATTTTCAGAATCTTAAGATTGAGGAGAAACTTCTAATGTGTTTTCTTTTGGAATTCGAAATATAAATTTTGTACCAACTCCAACTTCACTTTCTACCCAAATTTTCCCTTTGTGAGCATCAATAAATTCTTTTGAAAGAATTAAACCCAAACCAGTTCCAACTTCTTTGGCTGTTCCTTTGCTTGAAATTTTTTCATTGATTTTGAATAGTTTTTCTCGAATTGTTTCATTCATTCCAACGCCATTATCTTCTACAGTAACTTTGTCGAACTTAGCTTGACTTTCTAATGTAATTTTCACCAAACCGTTTGGATTAGTAAACTTAATTGCATTAGTGCAAAGGTTACGAACTACCGTTTCAATCATATTTGGGTCGCCAAAAATTTTGTCATCAGTTGTTACATCGCAAATTAGATTAATTGTTTTATTGTCGGCGTGGTTTTTAACAATAGCAAAAACTCTTTCGGTAACAGTTTTCAATTCAAAAAGTTGAGGTTTGAATTCAATAGTGCCGTTTTGAGTTTGCGACCAACGGTGAAGGTTCTCAAATAAATCGTGAACCAATTTGATTGAGTCGTTTATTTTACCAATATAGGTAATTAAATTGTCTTTTGTAAAATTGTCGAAGTTATGCTTCAACATTTCAACCATAAGCAAAACAGAAGAAATTGGATTTCTTAAATCGTGAGAAATAATAGAGAAAAATTTATCTTTAGTAGCGTTCAGATTTTGCAACTGATCGTTTACTTGATTGATTTGATTATTTTGCTCTTCTAATTTCGATTGCACTTTAATCAGTTTTCTTTGTGTGGAATCACTAATGCGAGTCATTTTCACAGACTGATTGTACAAACTTTTATAATCTTCCAAAAGCTCTACAAAAGAATCATATAAATCATCTTTTGAAATAGAAACTGAGTCAACAACTTTTTGAGCTTTCTCTATAGCTTTGATTTCGTTTGCAAATATTTGTTCGCTTTCGGAAGTGTAATTTTCGTTCATTTTGTTTGGACTAGATTAATTAATAAGCAATAATGTTGTAAGGCACAGAAAGACCTTCAGCGAACTCTTCTCCGCTTTCTTGGATATCTTCGTCGTCTGATTCATAATGCCAATTTAGAGTGATTTTACCACCACTTTTGTGATAGTTTTCAATCAAATCCAAAATATCTAAAATAGCTTTTGAAGATGAAGTATTGAAATAAATCATTTTAAAGTTGAATGTAACTTCACCTTTGAATTCATTGAAATATGAATTTAACCAATCATAAACTGGTTTGAAAAATTCTAATGCATTTTCTGGGTAGGATTCGCCACCAATTTCCAAAACTCCTGACTCAGCATCGAAGTTTATGTAAGCTTTGGTTTTGCTTCCTTCAATTTTTAAACTTTCCATAATTTTAATTACTCCTTGATTACATCTTTATTAAATGTGATTGTTAATTCGAGAAAATGGTGTTCATTGGAAACCTCTTTTAAGCTATATATGATTTTATTGCTTGACTTACGAGCCATATCAATAAATCCCAATCCAGCACCTCTGCTTTCATTCTCTTGAGGTTTGGTTAATTGCTCTTTATACAATTGTTTTAATCCTTCGCTATCAAGTTCATTAACTCTATCAAGTTTTAGTTTGAGCCTTTCGCAAATGCTTGAATTGACTAAATTTCCAGAAGTTATGAAATATTGAGATTTATTTTGTGTAAAAAGCACAATTCCAACACCAATTTCTTTTTGCTCTTTTTCACTGAAATCTCTTTCAGCGGAATAGTGCATAATATTTTGAGCCATTTCAACAAATACAGCAAAAATTTTCTTGATTTGTTTGTCTAAAATAAGCTTTGTTCGTAAAATATCACCCATTTCAACAAGAATCTCTTGTGAAAGAGCTCCTTTAAATGTTAAAATGATGTTATTTTCTCTGCTATCCATATAGTATTTGTACAAGTCAAAATTGAGCACAAAAATCTCCACTTTAAAATTAGTTTGAAAGAGACTTTCAAATATAGTTAAAAATTTAAAATATTTTACCTTAATTTGCTTCTTAAACGAATTATAATTGAAATAAAGTAGAAATTAATCTAAAAATAAAAGGAAAAAAATGAAACTTGGTCTTTTTTATGGAACAAATACAGGCGTAACTGAAATTGTTGCAGAACAAGTAACAGAAGAATTAAAAGCTAACGGCTTTGACGTTGACATCTATGATATAGTGAATGTGCCTTTGGAAAAATTGGACGATTATGAAACTTTGGTTATTGCCACTCCAACTTGGAACGACGGAGAATTGCAAGATGATTGGGAAGAAAAATTTCAAGATTGGTGTGTAAAAGATTTCACTGGTAAAACAATAGCTTTTGTAGGTACTGGCGATCAAGAAGCATATTGCGATAATTTTTGCGATGCTATTGGAAGAATGGCGAAACCAGTTCGTGAGAATGGCGGTAAGATTATTGGCAGAACTTCAATAGATGGCTACGTACATAAACATTCAATTGGACAAGATTCTGACGGTATGTGGGTTGGTTTAGCCATAGATAATGACAACCAAGAAGATCAAACTGAAGAAAGAATTCAAATCTGGGTGCAACAAATTAAAAAAGAATTAGGTGTGTAGCCACATCAAAATCGATACTAAAAAGAAGTGCTATCTAATGGCACTTCTTTTTTTTGTTTTATGTTCAAATCAAGTTTCTAAAGCTAATGGTTATTATCTTACAATAGGTTACCAAAAAGAATTTAACCAAAACAGTACTAATTTCACTACAATATTTAATAATCCAACTTGTTGCAATGAATTTAAAACTGGAAATGGTGAAGCTCAAAGTTTCTCTTTTGGTATTGGTGTGCAATTTGAAAATTCTTCACTCGAATTGGATTTTGGTAATTTAAATGCAAGTTATAGCTTCGAGAATAAAAGCTTTACTTTAGTTAGCAAGGACGGAATTGAAAAACAAGCTTCTTTTTCATATTTTTTTGATTTAGAAACCGAGGGTTATTTAATTGGCGCGAGATATAAACATAATATTGGAAAGAATTTCAAAATTGGAGGTGGTTTACATTATAATCTTATTGAAGTGTTTAGCTATAAGCAATTTGAAAAAATAACAGATAACGACAACTTGATATTCAAAGAAACGCAAAATAGAATTAGAAATTCATATTCTGGAGCGAGAATTAATAATTCTTTTGGCTATGCAAGCATAGAAATGCTAATTCAATATGACTTAAATCTAAATAAAAATAAGACATTTCAGTTGTCACCTATAGCTGGTCTAAATTATCAATTTCCACAAAAAATAAACCTAAAGTGGAATACTTTAGGTTCATTCGTAAAATTAGAGCTGAAAGCATTTCTTAATTAACAAAGTTTAAAACTTTGCTTAAGTTTCTATTTTCAAATTCAATTACAAGAAAATAAGCCCCACTAATTATTGAGTTGTTAAATTCTATAATTTGCTGATTGCTTGTGAAACTAAAAAAGTTTTCTTGAATTAATTCTCTCGTAACATCTTTACCAATCGAATTGAAAATTTTCAAATTTATATTTTTACCATAAAGTTCAAAGTTCTTATCAATTAAAGTGAGAGTTTCATTATTAGCAATTATATCTATATTGATATTATCTTCAATATAATCTGCTATGCTATTCAAATCAGTAGTTTCTGCATTTAATTTCACAATTACTGTTGAATATAGCATATCATTGGTGGATACTACTAAATTTGCTACTTTCTTTCCAAGAGTAGTTGATTTATATTTCACTTCTACTGTCATTTTTTCTCCTGACTTTAAAGAGCTACCAAGGGCAGGTGAGATTTTGTTTATAGAGAATCCTTTGTTCGCACCAAGTGGAATATTTACGTTGTCTACTTTTAAAGAACTTTTGCCAACTGGAGATATTTCAAATGTTTTAATTAATGAATCTTTTTGCAAAACTTTTCCAAAATCAATCAATTCTGCACTTACACTAACAGTTGGTTGTGGGCTAACTGTAAAGTTATGTATGATGTTGTTACCAAAATCAACATTGAAGTTAAGTTTATTTTGACCATTAGATAATAATCTAAATTGTCCCGCTTTGAACTTATTTAATGATCCATTATTGTTTCTTTGCAAAAACCAGAAAAATAGTCCATAACCAAGTTTATTTTCTAACTCAAGTGTATAGCAACCATCAGTTAATTTAAGTGAATCGGAATAAGTTTTATTGTTTTCTGTAGATTCTTTGGAGAAAATCAACTCACCTAAGCTATTTTTTAGGGTGTATCGGTAAGGGGAGTCCGAACCAATTTCGTCATAGTTATTTGATTGAAGTTCTAAAAGTAAATTACTTGGATATGATGGAGTACCTTTGAAATCTGAAATGATACTGTTATTTCCATTAAATTCATCAACTTGATTATTTACTTTTAAAATTGAAACCTCATATTTTGAGTTCACACCAGCAATTTCAGGAGTTTCTAAACTACTGTCTTCAAATGTAATAATTTGACTTTGATTGAAGAATAGAGCTAAGTTTACTGTTTTTGTTTGTTTAGTTTTACCTTGCACTCCAAATTCAATTTCTACAGAATTTATTTTACTTTTCCCTTTATTGGTAATTTTTATTTCTGGGTGGTTACAAATTGGATTCTGTCTGTTATAGATTTGTTTATTAGTTGGAGCTAAAATTTCTGTTAATTCTGCATCTACATTGCTCTGCAGACTACCATAAGTAACTAAATATCCAGTTATTGCATAGTATGGTCTTTCGTTGCCACCATTGCCATATTTCCAAGAATTGTTATAGTATTCCATATCGTAATCAACTTGATTTTCAACTCCTAACTTTATAAACTCAGAAAATTCAAAATTATAAGGTTCTACTTCCATTCCTGGACACCAATTAGTTCTATCAATTAGCCAAGTGCCTCCTTGAGGATAAAGAGGAATATTGCCGCATTCTCTCCAAACATCGTGTTCTTGTTTTTGCACTCCATTTATTTTGAAGAATCCTTTCTTTTTACAAAATTCAGCACAATTATCGGAATTTCCACCAAATCCATGTCCAGACTGAATAATGATTAATTTCCCCATTGTTTCTTCAGCACCGAGGGTAAATTTAATTTCTGGAATATATTTCTCAATATTTTTGTCGTAAGTTGGATAAGTGTCGTAAACTTTTTTAATGCTTAAGATTTGTCTTTCTTTTGGTCCTTCGTAATATTGGAAAGTTAAATCAAGTTCTTCTTGACCATTTGTATTTTGTATATATACTTTCCCTTTTAAGTATAGCTCAAAATCAGAAATATCCATATTCCAAGTCCAACCAGCGCCTAAATTCAAACCATTTCCATAAGGTGTTATATATCGCACTATTTCAAATCTTTCATTATAATAAGGTGATTTGCTTTCATAAACTCTTGTTCTATTAAGCACTAAAGTAGAATCATTCTTCAACATAATTGAATCTAATTTCTGAGTATTAGCATTAACAAAAAATCTCCAATTAATTGGATAAACTGATAAGGAATTAGTTCTATTAGTATTGTTATCGATATCTAAATAGAAATCTACTAATTTTACTTTGTTTAAAACAGAGTCAATTTTTAAAACACCTAACGAGTCATACTTATATGTAAAGTTATAAGTAGGAATTTTTGAGAATTTGAATGTATCAACTATTGCTGAATCAACTCTAAAAGAGGGGGCAAACCAGTGCAAAATAAAAATATTTGCAATGTAGTCCCATTCTCCGCAAGGCTTTCCAGGTGGGCAGCGAAGAGTATATTTGAGATTAATCTTATTGAATTTATCGGTGTTTTGAGGCAAATCTACCCAAGCGGATCTGACACTTCCAAAAGTAAAAGCTTTTACTTCTGTGATAGATGAGCTTTGGCTAAATAAATTGTTTGCTAAAAAGAAGCTAAAAATAGAAAGGATGTACAAATACTTTTTCATTAAATTCTCGATTGTGTGATTTAGAATTTAATTCAAAACTTTTACATTTCAAAGTGATTAATTTTAATGATTGTGGAATTAAATGATTTAATAAAAAAAAGAAGGGTCGAAAATTCCAACCCTTCTTCTAAATAATTATTCAAAGCAACCAATTTCTCTAGCTATCACAAGCCGTTGGATTTCAGAAGTACCTTCTCCAATTTCGAGAAGTTTTTGATCTCTGTAATATTTTTCTGCATCGTATTCTTTCATAAGCCCATAACCACCAAGAATTTGAACGCAATGATTTGCTGAAATATGTGCAAGTTCAGAGCAATTTAATTTTGCAATTGCACCTTCTTTTGTGATATTGAGTCCTTCTTCTGCCATTCTACAAACATCATAAAGATAGTTCCTAGCCATTTCAATCCCCATTTCTACATCAGCCAATTTGAAAGCAATTGCTTGATAAGTAGAAATAGCTTTTCCAAAAGTCAATCTTTCTTTCGCATATTTAAGTGCATAATCAAATGCACCTTGTGCCAATCCAAGTCCCATAGCTGCAATAGATAATCTACCTTTGTCCAAAGTAGATAACATTTGTTTGAAACCATCGCCTCGTTTGCCAAGCATTGCACTTTTATGTACTCTCACGTTGTCAAAATGTAACTCTCCAGTGTTTGAAGAACGCCACATCATTTTTCCGTGCATCTCATTTGCAGTGAAGCCAGGAGTACCATTTTCTACAATAAAGCAACTTAATTCTTTTTTCCCATTTTCTCTTTCGCCTGTAACAGCGAGTACGGTAGATCCAAGAGTTAACTCATTTGCAGAATTTGTAATGAAAATTTTACTGCCATTTATAACCCAAAAATCACCATCTTCCACAGCGGTAGTTTGAGTATTTCCAGCATCGGAGCCAGCTTCAGGTTCTGTTAATCCAAAACCCCAAAGGTGTTTTGAAGTAATTAATGGTAGATACTTACTTTTTTGTTCATCGTTTCCAAAGTAATAAAGCGGACCTGTGCCTAATGAATTGTGAGCAGCAATTGTTGAAGCTTGTGAGCCATCAACCCTAGCTAACTCTTCGACTGCAATAATATAGGAAACATAGTCTAACTCACTGCCACCATATTTACTAGGAACAAAAGCACCTAGTAATCCTAAATCAGCCATTTTAAGAGTTAAATCTGAAGAGAATTCTTCTTTTTCGTCTAATTCTTTTGATTTTAATCTTATTTCTTCTTCTGCAAATTTGCGAACAATGTTTCTTAAAGATATTTGTTCTTCGTTTAAATTTCTATTGATTGGCATAGCACAAACTTTTTTTTATTAATATTCAACAATAATTTTATCTAATAGCTCAACTTTGCCTGAATAGCAAATGTTATCTATTTTATTTGGGAAACTTCCTTGGAATTCAACTTTAACTACAGATTGACTTGTAGGTATAAGATTCAAAGGATTATTAGTTTCACCTCTTAGGTTAGTAATAAGAGCCGTTGAGATTGCACCAGTGCCACAAGCTCCAGTTTCACCTTCTACACCACGTTCGTAAGTTCTAATGCTTATTAAATCATTACTTTTTAATTGATAAAAATTGGCATTAACACCTCGTTTTCCAAACATTTTGTGTTGACGAATTTCTTTGCCAATTATGTTAATATTGAAATTGTCGGGTAATTGATTTGCATTTATAACGCAATGGTCTGTGCCAATATTTACATAAGCGACAGTTAATTTACCTAAACTCGTTTCAATTTCAATATTATCTATAAATTGAAGTGGAGGAGGGAATTTAATTGTAACAAAGTTATCTTCAACTGTTCCAGAATAATCTATCCCAGACAATCTAAATTTTGCTTTATGATTGAATAATGCTTTTTGCTTTGCGAAAAATAAGATTGCTCTGCCTCCATTTCCACACATCATACCAGATGAACCATCAGGATTGAGGAAATCACAAGTGAAATCATACTTTTCAATACTATTATTCAAAAGGATTATGCCTTCTGTTTTATAATTATCTAAATTACAGAGTTTATCAACATTTTCTTTGATTTCATTGAAACTTGTAACTGTTTCTAGATTATCAATTACTGAAAATATATTGCCTGAACCCGAAAGAATATTTATTTCTACTTTTCTCATTTTCTATTTACAACTTTTAAAAGTTCATTATGTATTAAATCATTACTAGCAATTAGAGATTTTTCCTTGAGAGTGAATTGATCACCTTGATAATTAGTAACTTTGCCACCTGCTTCTTGCACAATAATCAAACCAGCAGCTACATCCCAAGGATTGAGAGAAACTTCCCAAAAAGCATCGAACCTGCCACAAGCAACATAAGCCAAATCAATAGCTGCTGAGCCAAGTCTGCGAATGGGCATTCCGTATGAGATTATATCAGTAAAATGCTGCAAACAGTTGTCAGGGTTTTCATTAATATTATATGGAAAACCAGTAACTAAGAAAGATTTTTCAAAATCAGTGGTATTTGAAACATTGATTTTTTTGTCGTTAAAAAATGCACCTTTACCTTTTTGAGCAGTGAAGAGTTCATTTGTAATTGGATTGAAAATGAATCCAAATTGTATTTCTCCACGATATTCCATAGCTATGCTGACGCAAAATATAGGAATATTATGAGCAAAATTTACTGTGCCATCTAATGGATCAATCACCCATCTATATTCGCTTTCGGAATTATGATGAGCCACACCACTTTCTTCTGCAAGAAACGAATGGTTTGGGAATTCTTTCTTAATGCTACCAATTATTTGCTCTTCAGCTTTGAAATCATATTCAGTTACAAGGTTATTCTTACCTTCTTTATTTTGAATTTCAAAGACAGTACCGAAGCCATCTTTCAATAACTTACCAGCATTCAAGGTAACTTCAAGTCCTAAATTATAAAGATTTTGCATTTTTAATTTCTTTAAACAAATTTTATTAAGTAAAACAATTGTTTTATATTGCTGTTTATGTATTTACAATTCTTTCAAAAATGCTAAAAAATAATTTCATTTCATTCTTAATTTTTACAATTTTCACTTTTTCTTCAAAAGTTTATTCACAAGTTGATTACAAACTTATAACTGGTGTAACAGTTGGAGCTGTGGATACTTTGAATATTAACAATGCGAAGCAAAACTCAATTGATAATCAAGGGCTTACAGAAAAAGAACTTGACGCTTCTATTTATATTGTTGGGCCTGGTGATGAATTTACAATTACTTTGCTTAGTGCTAATTCTTTGGAATTTAAGGGGATAGTAACTCCTGATGGCAATTTGATTGTGCCTAAAATTGGTGCTATCAATTTAAAAGAGAAAACATTAGGTGAAGCATACATTCTAATTAAAGAAAAAGTAAAAAAAACTTACCTATCCAATGAAGTTTATGTAGCTTTATCTAAAATCAAGAAATTTAAGGTAATAGTTAGCGGTCAAGTGCAGAGACCTAATATTGTGAATGCCACTTCGGCGGAAAGAGTTTCAGAAGTGATTGAAAAAGTTGGTGGTTTTAAAAAAGATGGCTCTCTTAGAAATATAGTTATTTTGCGAGGAGAGAACGGTATTCAACAAAAAATCCAAGTTGATTTATTAAAATTTTATAATTTAGGAAACAAAGATTATAACCCTTTTGTGCAAGGTGGCGATCAGATTGTTGTTTATCCGATTAACAAAAGTCAAAGTATAGCTAGCTATGGCGAAATTGCATTGCCAAATGAATACGAATTTAGGGAAGGGGACTCTCTTTCTACCTTGATTAACTTTAGTCAAGGATTTTTAAATACATCATTGCTTGATTCTATTGAATTTGTAAGGGTTAACAAAAGCAACAATTCACTTGAGCGAACTATTTTGGACTTGAATGAATTTGGTGGCTCCAATTATGTAAGTAATCTTGGTGCTAAAGATTTTAAGTTATATAGTGGCGATAGAATTTATGTCAAGAAAATTGCGAATATTACTAATTTCAAATATGTAATTATAAGTGGCGAAGTAAAATATCCTGGTAAGTATGCTATTGATGAAAAATATGATAAAGTTTTTGATTTAATTATCAAATGTGGAGGTTTTCTTGAAACTGCTGCTATTGATAAAGTAAACTTTGTAAGACAGCAAGAACTAGAAGTAGTAGATGAAGAGTTAAGACGATTAGAAAAATTAAATCCTTCGGAAATGTCCAAAAGTGAATTGCAATACTTTCAAGCTAAAATTAGAGAAAAAAGAGGGGTAATGTCTATTGATTTCACAAAATTAATGACAAGCCAATCTAATAGTGAAAATATCTATTTAAGAAATAAAGACTCTATAATTGTTCCTCAGAAAAAAGATTATATAAATGTGCAAGGTCGTGTTAATAATCCTGGAAATGTTAAATTTGAAACTAGCTATAATTATTTAGATTATATAACTTTGGCTGGTGGTTTTGGCTTTAGAGCTGACCCTGATGAAACAATTTTGACAAAGCAGCGAGGCGAACAATTTTTAGCTGAGGATATGAATTATAAGATTGAACCAGGCGATGCTATTTTAGTTCCCCCAAAATCAGAAGTTACTTTCTATGAAGTTTTTAAAGATTCACTAACTATTGCTACACAATTATTTACGATTTTAGGTGTAGTGTTAACGATAAGTAGGCTAAACTAGTAATGAATAATATTGAAATTAACATCGTAGATTTATTTAAGAAAAAATTCAAATATATAGTTGGGTTTAGTGTTTTGTTAGGCACATTGCTGGCATTATTTACTTATTATCTTCCAACAACTTACAGTGCTTCTGCTTCTATTCTCCCTTCTAAAGAAAGTGGTAATTCGAGTTTTAATACTTTTTTGCAAAGTGCTGCTTCTGGACTTCAACTTGGGGCTTTGGGCAAAACTAGTCAATCTGTAATATTTTCTCAGATTTTAAGAAGTAAAACAATTGCTGCTAGAATTGTTGATACGAAGATACCTGATAGATTAGGTGTTTTTCCTGAGAAACTGAGTAGAGAAAAGAAAATTATGCTAATCAAAAAGTCTATAGAAATAGATGTTGATAAAGCGGGTATGATTACATTTGAGTTCAAATTAAACACTAAAACTTTCCCAAGTCAACAAGATAAAGATTCCGTTAAATTCTATACAGCTTTTTTAACAAACTTTGCAATTTTATCACTCGATGAAATTATTAGAGAGAAAAATTCAGTTACAGCAAAGAATACAAGATCATACATTCAAAATGAATTAAATAAGTATTATACAATTCTTGATTCCTCAGCTCAGAATTTGGAAAATTTCCAATCGAAGAATAATGTTCTTTCCTTAGATGAACAAACAAAAGCAACAATTACTCAAATTATAGATATGAGTAGCGAATTAACTAAATTGGAAACTCAATTAAATTTAGCTAAACTTGAATACGATAAAAACTCTTCTATAATAAAAGCACTTCAAAAACAAGTGGATTTCTTGAAATCTAAAATTTCAGAAGTTCAGAGAGGCAAATTTTTGGATAATGATGATTTTTCTGTTTCATTGAATCAAGTTCCAAAACTTACAAGAGAATATACAAATATATATAGAAGCAAAAAAATATTAGAGCAAGTAGTTCTTTATTTGGAAACCCAAAAACATCAGGAAGCAATACAAGAAGAAAAGAATGTTCCAATTGTAGATGTTTTGGATACTGCTACTCCACCCGATGATGCAATTTCCCCAAGTAAAAAAGCTATGATGGCAATTGGGTTGTTGTTAGGTTTTTTCTTTAGTTCAATTTTCTTTATTGGTAAAGAGTACATAGTGTTGAGAAAAAAAGCTGCTATTGCTATTGGTGAGTAAGTTCTTTTGCTAGCTTCAATGCAGAATCCGAAATTTGATTTCCACTAATCATAGCTGCTATTGATTGCAATTTTTCATTTTCATTGAGAATTCTTATCGATGAAACAGTATGTTTCTCATTTTCTTGTTTGCTTACATTTATATGGTTTTTTGAGTTTGCCGCAATCTGAGGTAAATGTGTAATTACAATTAATTGCCTTATTTTCGATAAGTTCTTCATTTCAATACCCACTTTTTTAGCAATTTCGCCACTTATTCCAGTGTCAATCTCATCAAAAATATAGGTTTCAATAGAATCTTTGCTAGCAAAAATAGATTTCAAAGCTAACATCACTCTTGATACTTCTCCGCCAGATGCTATTTCTTTCAAACTTGCTGGTGCTATACCTTTGTTTGTGGAAATTAAAAAATCTATATTATCCATACCATTAGAATTTAAAATGTAGTTCTTATTATCTAAACTTATATCTAGTGAATTTGCAGTTTTTTTGATTGGTTCAATATTAATTTTTATAATTGGATTTTTTATTCCTAAATTAATCAATCTACTTGAAATTTCATTTTCTATTAAATTTAGTGCATTTGTTCTTGATTGATGAAGAAAATTTGCCTTATCTACTAATTGCAAACTCATATATGCTAATTCTGTTTTGAATTTGTTTTCAGTAATTTCAAAATTATCTGCTTCAAATTGTGAAGATACAAGCGACTTAATTCTCTCAATTATAAGCTCTTGGCTACCATATCTTTTTTCAAAAGTTTTTAATGTCCTAAGACGCAGTTTTAATTCTTCAATCTTGGTTTCGTTGTACTCAAAATTTTCTTTTAAATCGCTCAAATGTTTGAAGGTTTCTTTTAGTGCAATCTTGGCAGACTCAATTTCATCAATAAATCCTTTGATTTTGCTGTCGAATTTGATGATTGTCCCAAAATGCTTAAGTGCTTGAGAAATATTGTTATAAGCTGAATTGTCGTTGTTAAATAATAGTGAGTTAATTGTATTTACTTCATAATTCAATATTTCTGAGCTTTCAAGTAACTCAAGCTCTGTATTGATTGCTTCAATTTCGTTTTGTTTGATGTTTAACTGCCTTAATTCTTCAAGCTCTTTGGTTTCAATTTCAAAATCAGAGGTATATTTGTTTTTACTTTCAGTGAAAAGTTGATAATCTGAAAGAGTTTTCTGATAAAGGAAATATAACACTTTGAATTGTTTAAGTAAATCTACTAAATTGAGATAGTTATCTACTAATTGTAATTGATTGTCGCTTTTTAAAATAAGTTGGTTGTCGTGCTGACCGTGGAAGTCAATTAAATGTTCACCGAGTAATTTTAGTATATTGTTGTTACTTGGTGTATCATTTATAAAAACTCTATTAATCCCTTTAAGTGTAAGTTCTTTACGAATTATTAGATGGTTTTCAAATACATCAATATCATTTTCAATCAAAATTGAGTTGATTTCAGGATTACGAAAGTTAAAATTACCTTCGAGAACAGTTTTTAAATCTTTATTTCTAATTTGGTCGGTGGAAATTCTTTCGCCAAAAAGCATTTTCAAAGCCAAAATAAGGATAGATTTACCAGAACCAGTTTCACCAGAAATTATATTCAAGCCATCGCTGAAGTCAATTTCTGCTTTATCTATCAAAATAAAATTCTCAATTGTGAGCTTTGAAATCATATAAAAGTTATTTTTACTAATAATTATTTTCAAAATTAAATCTTTCATAACAAAAATAGAATAATTGTTTAAAACTTCAATTAAAATGTTTGTTAGAGTGAATTAGTAGTTAAATGAAATTGTTACTTTTGCAATTCAAATTTAAACACAAATTCTAAAAAATGGAACTAGAAGTAAGCTTTGAACAATTAACCTTCGAGAACAAAACCCGCCAACTTGAAGAATATATACCTATAGCAACAGAAATTAGAAAGGACATAATTAAAAGTCTTTTACTAGCAAAATCTGGACATAGCGGTGGACCTCTTGGAATTACTGATGTATTGACAGTGCTTTTCTTTGGTGGTTTTATGAAATATGATAGCCAAAATCCAAACTTAGCAACAAGAGATAGATTTGTATTGAGTGCAGGACACATGGCTCCTGTTCAATATTCTATTTTGGCTAGAGCTGGCTATTTCCCTTGCGATGAATTAAAGACTTTGCGAAAATTTGGAAGTAGATTGCAAGGACATCCTGGACTTGATGTTCATTTGCCTGGAATTGAAACTTCTTCTGGTTCTTTAGGACAGGGTATTTCAATTGCTGTTGGAATGGCTATGAGCGATTATATGCTTGATAAAAATTCAAGAGATGTATATTGTGTAACAGGCGATGGAGAATTGCAAGAGGGAGCATGTTGGGAAGCAGCAATGTGCGCTGGAGCTCATAAAGTATCGAATCTATGCTGGATTGTTGATAACAACGATTGTCAAATTGACGGAAGAGTCAAAGATGTTTTATCTGTTTATCCAATAGCTGATAAATTCAAAGCTTTTGGCTTTGAAGTGATTGAAATTGATGGACATAACTACGAAGATATTACATTTGCTTTAAATAAATTTAAAGAAAATAGAAATAACAACTTAAAACCAACTTGTATTATTGCTAAAACATATATGGGTAATGGAGTTTCATTTATGCACGATCAGTATAAATGGCATGGGAATCCACCAAATATGGAACAAGCAATTACTGCATTAAATGAATTGAATATGGAACAAGGAAATTAATATGAATTTTGAAGTACTTGGTAATAAACCTACTAGACACGGCTTTGGAGAAGGACTACTTGCCCTTGGAGAATCTAATCCAAATGTGGTTGCTATTGGTGCTGATGTTACTGGCTCTGTTATGACTAATTTATTTAGAGACAAATTTCCAGATAGATTTTTTTCAGTTGGAGTTGCTGAGCAAAATGCTACTACTATTGCAGTTGGTTTTGCTTTAAGTGGCAAAATACCATTTTTCTCTAGTTATAGTGCATTTGCAGCATTTAGAAATGCAGATCAATTACGTGTTTCAGTTTGTTATAATGATGTGAATGTTAAAATTGTTGGCGGACATTCTGGAATTACAGTAGGACCCGATGGAGCGACACATCAGTCTTTAGAAGAAATTTCTTTTCTAAGAGCTTTACCTAATCTGACTTTAGTTGTACCTTGCGATTATAATCAAACTAAGAAAGCAACAATTGCAATTGGCGAAATGACTGGCCCTGTTTTTATGAGAATAGGTAGATCACCTTTACCAACATTTATACCTGAAGATAAACCATTTGTCTTAGGCGAGGCAGAAGTGCTTACAGAAGGTAACGATGTGGCTTTATTTGCAAATGGTATAATGGTATGGCAAGCAATTTTAGCAGCAAAAGAGCTAAAAGCAAGAAAAGGAATTAATGCAAGAGTTATCAATATACATACCATCAAACCATTAGATTACGAAACAGTTATTAAAGCTGCTATGGAATGTGGTGCTGCCGTTACTGCTGAAGAGCATCAAGTTTATGGTGGATTAAGTGGTGTGATTTCCGAAGCTGTTTGCAAAAATTATCCTATTCCTTTGGAATTTGTTGGTATGAAAGATACCTTTGGTGGCAGTGGTGAACCAGAAGAATTGATGGAAAAATTTGGTTTGAATTGGAAAGCTATCTATGCCTCTGCATTGAAAGCAATGGAACGTAGAGATAAAGGTTTTTCGGGCGTAAGAAAATTAACTGAAATTCCAGAATTTAATGAAAGTTTGTAACTTCTATGCAAATTTCAATCACCGAACCTATTCTTATTGAAATTGGAAAGCTATGCGACAATTGGGGAATTGAAGCATACCTTGTTGGTGGTTACGTTAGAGATCATTTCCTGGGCAGAGAAAGAACAGATTATGATATTACCGTTGTTGGCGATTCAATCGAATTTGCTAAAAAACTCTCAAAACACTTCAACACTAAAGTAGTTATTTACGAAAAGTTCTTAACTGCTTTAGTGCCTATTGGTGAACACAAAATTGAAATTGTGGGTACTCGCAAAGAAGTTTATAAATCTAATTCACGCAAACCAATTGTGGAAATAGGTTCTCTTTACGATGATTTGGTTCGTAGGGATTTCAAATCTAATTCATTGGCCGCTTCTATCAATTCTAATAGCTTTGGCGAAGTTAAAGATGAATTCAATGGTTTAGCCGATATTCAGAATCGTGTTTTGACAACACCTATTGACCCAATTGCTACATTTAGTGACGACCCATTGCGAATGATGAGGGCAGCCAGATTTGCATCACAACTCGACTTTTCTATTGACCAAGCTGCTTATAACGCAATTGTATCAATTGCAGATAGAATTAAGATAATTTCACAAGAACGAATTACTGATGAATTCTTAAAAATACTTGCTTCCCCAAAACCAAGTATTGGTTTAGGAATTCTATTTGAAACTGGTCTTTTAAAACATTTCTTTCCTGAAGTTCATAATCTTGCTGGTATAGATATAGTAGAAAAGGGAACTAAGGTATTTCAACACAAAGATGTTTTTTGGCATACATTAAAAGTAGTAGATAACATTGCAATAATGACTGACAATTTATGGCTTAGATTTGCAGCTTTAATGCACGATATAGCAAAACCTGCTACCAAGAAATACATAGATGGAATTGGTTGGACTTTCTATGGACATGAAGAAATTGGTGCCAGATGGATTAAGAAGATATTCTATAGAATGAAATTTCCACTTGATAATGTTGATTTTGTTGAAACTATGGTTCGATTGCACCAACGGCCAATGGTGCTTGTGGAAGAAGAAGTCAGCGATGCAGCTATTCGCAGATTAGTTGTGCAATCAAAGGGATATGTAAAAGAGCTTTTTACTCTTTGCAGAGCAGATATAACTACAAAAAATCCGAATTTAACTAAAAAATATTACAACAACTACGATGTAGTTTTGCAAAAAATCCTCGATGTTGAAGAAAGAGATAAATTACGTGAGTTTCAATCTCCTGTGAGAGGTGAGGAAATAATTGAAATTTGTCAATTGCCTCCTTCCAAATTAATTGGATATATCAAATTCCAAATTGAAGAAGCTATTCTTGATGGTTTGATTCAAAATGAATACGATGAAGCTAAAAAATACTTTATTGAAAATAAGGATGAATGGATTAAAGATTTCAATGAAAATGGAATTAAATTCTCACGTAGGGGTTAAACAATATATTCATTCTCGTCGAATTCAAATTCTTCAACTTCCGCAATAAATTCATTCTTTCTACAAATTGATTTGTAATCACAATATTGGCAATTTGTATTTGGTGTGATGCTAATCTCTTTTGAGTTCAAATGTAAAAATTTTTCATTAATAGTAGCTAAAGCTTCTTCAATCACATTTGATTTTACTTTTGGTTTAATTGGTGAATCCAAAATGAATTCATAATGATTTGATTCAATACCTTTTGCAAGGACTAAATCTGTGTTTGCTACAATTTCATTTTTATAGATATAACGGAATTGGGCATTAACAACCTTTAGATTGGAATTTTTAAAAAATTCATTCACAGCAAGAGTATAAATTGGTAATTGAATATCCTTGTTATCGAAAGTATCTTTAGAGTTTTTAAATTTATTGATATAAACTTTGTTATCTAAGTTCTTATCAGTTTTGGTTTTATAATCTATAATTCTAAGTTCATTTGTTTCTTGATTAATGTCTATTCTGTCTATTTTCAGATTTACATTGAATTTAAAATCTCCATTGTCGAGAGTTAAGAAATTATCTTTCCCGAAGTTTTCTTCAAAAAGTGCTGGTTTGAATTGCTCTGCGTTTTCTAATTCAAAATTGAACCATTGCTCAAATATTGATTTATGCAGAAGTGTTCCAAATAGTTCTTCTCTAATATACTTCATTTCTATATTATCATTTTCATAGAAGCTGAAATATTTTTCAGCTATGCTTAGGAACTTTTCCTTATGTTCAGGTTTTATAGTTTTGGGTTTGAAAGTTTTATTATTAATTTCAATTGAATCTGATTCTAAACTGGAATAGAACTCATTGAAAATAAAGTGTAGAAGATTACCAATTTCATATTTTTCTAATTTAGAAGTATTTTTCAAATTTAATTCATTCAAGCCGAAAATTGAATGCAGATAAGCTCTGTATTCACATTCTAAAAATTTATTGAGCGAGCTAGGTGAATACTTGTGATTCTCCACTTTCTCCTTGTAATGTATATCGGTTTGAGGTTCTATGAAACTAAAGTTCACATTAGCATTGAATGTGATGTTGTTCAAATTAATTGATTTAGTTAAATCAAATTTATTCCAAGCAAGCAAATCTTGATTTAGTTCGAACTTATTATCTTGATTTGGATTACTTGTATAGAGTATTGGTTGTGAAGAATTATATGTAAGTGATTTCACAAAATGAGACATATTCACTTGCGACTTGCCATAATGTTTATGGTAAGTAATGTAAATTTGTTTTTCACTGATTTTTTCAATTTCTGTGAAATTATTAAGTATTTGAAGGAACTTGATTTTTTCGTTGCTGATGTGTTTGGTTTCACTTTCTATTAATTCCATTCCCATAAGTTTATCTGAGCTATATGGCAAGGGTAAATCATTGCTACCAGCTCCACAAAGTATCATCACTTTTATTGGCAAATAACGAGTTTGTTCAATTGTAGTTATCGTAACACCATAATTTTGTTTTTCCTGCATTTGGTATCTTTTTTCAGAAATCCCAACAGTTAGCATATCGAATAGGTAAGCTGTTTCGTATTTTGTCTCTGGGCTATTATGAGTGCGAAGATTATCAACTAATTCCGAGAGTACACTATAAAAAGCACTCAATGCACGAAAATTTATTTCAACTTCATTGGTATAGAATTCTTTTTCAAAATTTGTTAAATTTGATTTATTTTTTAATAATTCAAAAATTGCAGATTTTATTCCAAGTTTATCAATCAGATTGCAAACAGCCAAATAGAATTCATTTGCTGTCATTTCAAGTTTGAATTCTGAATATAATTCAAGAATATTTTTATAAAAACTACTTACATATCGGATTTTCTTTGAGAAATAATTGACACTATCAAATTCAGGAGGGTCTTCATTGAGTTTTTTATCAATGCTACATAGTAAATCATTTTCTTTTTTAATGCTTTTTGCAGAAATTTTCAATTCTTTGTGTAAGTGCCTAATTTCTGTGAAAACTCTACTTTTATCAAAACCTTTATATTTAATGAAATTTGAATTTAGCGAGTTTAAAAGTAACTTCACATCGTAATTATTTATGTAGAATTTTAATGAATTTAATAAAGAAATAACTACTGTGGATCTATTCAGTTTGAATCTATCTGTAACATTGCAAGGAATCTCATTTTTGATAAAATTCTCTCTTAATCTCAAAGAGTATTTATCGGAATTTCTAAACGCTATGAATATATCTGATAAAGGTGTATTTTCTTTGAGATATAAGTATTTAACAATTTTAACTATATCTTCAATTTCTTCTTCTATGTTCTTATATTCAATTACTTTGATATACTTGCTAATTTGTGTAAGTGAATTTGACTTTTTCTTGAAAAGATTTTGATTTAATTCAGATAGATTAGTTTCTATATCATTGGAGTTAAATAGGTTTAAATCTTCTTTATTAGTGTGTTTGAATTTATGTTCTATTAATGTTTTGCTAATATTGATTAAATTCTTGAATAGTTGAGAATTGTTTGAATTATAGTTCAAACTAAATGAAACTTCAATTTCTTGTTCTGCAAGTTTAGTGAAAAAATTTATTTCTGGAAGATTAAAGTCAGTGAATCCATAGATGAAAACTAATTCTTTATTTTGAAAAAAATTAGAACATTTATCAAAATTAATATCTTTCGATAATTCATTTAAAACCTTGGAATAATCATAATCGTTGGATAGTGCTTTGTCATATTCAAAGTATAAATCTGAAATTAATTCAAATTTGTCTTTATCAACTATTTTAAAGTGTTCTTTTTGCGATTGAGATAACGAAGATTTTTCTCTTAATCCTTTAATGAATTTATAAAGAGTATGCACAAATTCATAATTAGATTTGAATTTAGCAAAGTACTTATCTTCATTTAGTTTATCAAAAACATTTTTAAAAAGGATAAACTGGTATGAATCAGAAATTACATTCTTTTTAGCGGTAAAATTTAATTCTTTAAAAAGAGTATTTGCGAAACCTTGAATTGTGAATATATTAGGTTTTTCAGTTGGTTTTTTGTGATGTTTCCAATAAAGGGAAATGTAATATTTTATTAAATGTCTAGTTAACTTGCCTGTTGGTACAATTAAGTAAAAATTTGTCGTTTTATCTTCAACTATAAACTTATTGAAAAAACTATCAATATCTTTAATGTTATTATTTGTAGCAATCCCTTCAGGTTTATTTGTAAAGATTTGAGACATTAAGAATTCCTATCGAGTAAATAATTTGTAAGCCAAATTAAGCAATCTTTCGTGTCGCTATTGGGTATTCCTTCCAAATTTTCTAATGAATGATTTGTAAAATCTTCAATCCTTTTTATAGTGTCTTTAATGACTCCCAATTCGTGCATTAAATTTGAAATCACAGCAATACTTTCTTTTGGTAAACCATTTTGCAAATAGAACTCATTGATTAACTCTATTCCTTTTCTATGTCCAGTGGAATGAACTAATTCTTTCGTTCTAAGAATCATATAAGTTTTCTTACCTTCAATTATATCTTGCCCTATTGTTTTGCCAAGTTCAGCTGAATTGGCTGTCAAATCAAGTAAATCATCTTTTAGCTGGAAAGCTAATCCTAAATTTTCAGCATATTTTGCCAATAAAATTGAAGTATGGTCATTGTGTCCAATTCTTGATCCTATTTCAACTGAAGCAACAAGCAAAGAAGAAGTTTTATTACTTATCATTTCAAAATAATCGAACACACTGACACTTTGGTCTTTGTTAAACTTAATATCTAATGCTTGTCCATAGCATACGTCAAAAAGAGCTTTTGAAAAAGCAGTTTGGATTTTTTCATTTCCCTTCAAGTATTTATATGCCATTCCCATAATCATATCGCCAAGCAAAACTGCTGTTGGAGTATCCCACTTAACATGAATGGTATTCTTGCCACGTCTCATCTCAGAAGCATCCATTATGTCGTCGTGGATTAGAGTAAAATTATGCAGCAATTCAATAGCAATAGCATTACTAAGTGATTCCTCAATTGGAATACCAACAGCTGATGCTGCAAGAATAGTTAGTTTTGGTCTTAAACGCTTACCACCATTTTTTAAGAAATAAGTATAAGGAATATCTAATTCTGTTTTTGAAATTAAGTCAGTCGCATTATTCAATTCCAAATCAATTGCTTCGCCAATTTCATCTAAGTAGTGTTTGGGGTTCATTTCGTATCAATTTATAATAAAATACTTTCCAGTAAGTTGTCTAATATTGCCATTGAATTCCAAATTCAATAGATTTACTAATAAAACTGACATATCAAGTTGAGTCAATTCACTAATTTCGTCAATATGGGTTGGGTTTTTAGACAAACTGTTAATAATCAATGTTTCTGTTTCATTAAACTTATTTGTTGGAATATTATTGTTTGAAATTTCAGATTTATATCCTAAATCTGTCAATATTATTTCTGGATTAAGTGCAATTTGTGCTATATTATCTTTGATTAACTTATTTGTGCCTTGACTTTTCTCATCGAAAACTCTCCCTGGTACAGCATAAACTTCTTTATTTTGGTCAAGAGCAAACTTAGCAGTCCAAAGTGAACCTCCTTTGGCACTACTTTCCACTATCAAAGTGGCTGAAGTTAACCCGCTGATAATTCGATTGCGTGAAAGAAAATAGCCTCTTTGTGCTACAGTTTGGCTTGAATAGGCAGTTAAAACTGCACCTCCAGAATCAATTATTTTCTGTGATTGCTTCTTCATATTTGAAGGTGCTATTTTATCTAATCCAAATGCTACTACTGCAATAGTATATCCACCTTTTTCAATTGCAGTTGTGTGAGCAGCAGAGTCAATTCCATAAGCCATACCAGAAACCACAGCCACTCCCGAATTAACAAATTCAGTAACGAATTGCTCTGTGGCTAATTTCCCATAAACAGAGCAAGCTCTCGTGCCAACTACCGAAATACTTTTCTTCAAATCTTTTAAACTCCCACTAACATAAATTACAGCTGGTGGGTCATAAATTTCTTTAAGCCGAGCGGGGTAATTTTCATCCCAAAAAGTAATTATTTTGTAATTTTTCTTTTCATTGTTCATAATTTCCTCATCAGCAAGACCGAAGGGTATAGAACTTGAATTGAATAAATTTTCTTGATGAAAAATCTTTTTATACTTCGGATTATCAGCTTTTCTAATAAAATCGTCTAAATAGTTATTATTGCTAACAATGTCTATAACGTTTCTATTACTAATGTTTTTCATCATTGTAAGCGAAATTATATCTCTTAATTCAAATTTTGTCGCCATATAAATTTTAAAATGCCTTAAATTGATAAGATTAACAATACCAATTTACAAAAATGAAACAATTCGAGCTACATTCTAATTATGAACCAAGAGGCGATCAGCCCAAAGCAATAGCTGAATTAGTAGATGGAATCGAGCGAGGAGACAAGTTTCAAACACTTTTAGGAGTTACTGGCTCGGGTAAAACTTTTACTATGTCGAATGTAATTCAACAAGTGCAAAAGCCAACTTTAGTGATTTCGCCGAATAAAACCTTAGCTGCTCAGCTTTACAGCGAATTTAGACAATTTTTCCCGAATAATGCTGTTGAATTCTTTATTTCTTACTACGATTACTATCAGCCAGAAGCATACTTAGCCAAAAGAGATTTATATATTGAAAAAGATTTCGCTGTAAATGATGAAATTGACAGATTGAGATTGAAAGCAACTTCTTCACTTATTGATGGCAGAAGAGATGTTATATTAATTGCTTCAGTAAGCTGTATTTATGGAGTGGGCGAGAAAGATGAATTAGTAAAGATGATTTACCACTTAACTAATGGTATGCAAATTAAGAGACAAGATTTGCTTTATCGTTTATCTGAAATGCACTATTCTCGTAATGATTTTGAATTTCAACGAGGTACATTTAGAGTACGTGGAGACGTTATTGATTTGATTCCAGCATCGGAAGTCAAAGAGGGGATTCGTATAGAAATGTTTGGCGATGAAATTGACAAACTTTCATATTTCGATGTACTCACAGGGGAATCAATAGAAAAAGTTGAAGAACTTTATATTTATCCTGCCAAACTATTCTTGACTTCAGAGAATAATATGGCTCGTGCAATGGCGGATATAAGAGAAGAACTTAGATCTAGATTGAAAGAACTTTATGAACAAGATAAATTCTTGGAAGCTTCTCGATTGGAAAAAAGAACATTATTTGATTTGGAAATGATGAAAGAAGTTGGCTATTGCTCGGGTATTGAGAATTATTCAATGCACATAGCAGGCAGAACTTTTGGCGACAAACCAACTTGTATCATAGATTATTTCCCCGATGATTTTTTAATGATAATTGATGAGAGCCATATAACTGTATCGCAAATTGGTGCAATGTATGAAGGCGATAAATCAAGAAAAACTAGCTTAGTTGAGCACGGATTTCGTTTGCCTTCTGCAATGGAAAATAGACCTCAGAAATTTTCGGAATTTGAAAAATTATTAAATCAGGTTGTATTTGTTTCCGCAACTCCAAGTGACTATGAAATGAATAAATGCGAAGGAGTATTTGTTGAACAATTAATTCGTCCAACTGGTCTTTTAGATCCTCAAATTTCTATTCGACCAATCAAAAATCAAGTTGATGATTTGGTAGAAGAAATTCGCATTAGAGTTGAATTGCATGAAAGAGTATTGGTAACAACTTTGACTAAGAGAATGTCTGAGGATTTGACCGATTATCTAACTAATTTGAATATTAAAGTAGCTTATATCCATTCTGGTGTCGATTCACTTGAGCGTGTGGATATTATCCGTAAGTTTAGATTAGGGGATTTCGATGTATTAGTTGGAGTAAACCTTTTAAGAGAGGGATTGGATATGCCAGAGGTATCTCTTGTGGCCATATTAGATGCTGATAAAGAAGGTTTCTTACGTAGTGCTCGTTCTTTGATGCAAACTGCTGGTAGAACAGCTAGAAATGCAAAAGGACTAGTTATTTTTTATGCCGATAAAATGACGAAATCTATGAAAGCTGTAATTGATGAAACCAACCGAAGACGTGAACTTCAAATAGAGTATAATAGAGTTAACAATATAGATCCTGTTACTGTTTATAAATCAATTGCTGAGATTATGACAGCTACATCAATTGCTGATATAAATTCTCAAAAAGCTGATTATCAGAAAATGGCAGAGCAAAGCAAAATTAAAAAAGCTGCAGAGCCAATGGTTGCTTATATGAGTACTTCAGATAAAGATAAACTTTGTGAAGAGCTTTTTGTGCAAATGAAAGATGCAGCTAAAAATCTTGATTTTGAATTAGCTGCCAACCTTAGAGATGAGATAGAGCGTATCAAAGCAATGTAATGCAAAATAACAACTATAAATCAAAAGCCCATCAAAATGATAAAAGTTTGATGGGCTTTTTGAATTTACAGAAAAGGAATTCTTTATTTTAAAAAAGATTCACTTTCACCTTCTCTAATTGGCATAACTTTGAATTTGAATTTTCCAACTTCAATGTATTTATTCAGTTTTGCTTGAATGAAAGTTTCAAATTCTTTCAAATCTACTTGCACTTCAGGTCTATTGTCTTTCACGCCAGAAATTAATCCAATTTTACTATCTTTGCGAATCGTAGGGTCTCTTCGGCAATCTTTGTATCCAAAGTTTTGAATTAATGATTGTGCAAATGTGAATTCATCTTCAGTATCGAAAGCACCAAACTCTATCCAATAACAAGGACCAGGGCAACCCATACCATAATCATTGAATTTGATTTGTATTTCTTTATTGACAACTGGAACTACCTTCGTTACTTCTTTTACTTCGGTATTCTCAGTATTTTCTTTTTTCTCTTTTATTTTCTTTTTCTCTTTGCTATTTTGTTTTGCCCAAGTATTTAGTGCATCTGAATTTGATTTAGTATCTTCATTTGTGCTTAATCTTTTTGCAACATTTGCAAGAGTATTATCTTTTGTTGTTTTTTCATTATTTCCAACAAACATTGTAGATTCAAAATATTTGTCGCCACAACGCTCATGTTTTAAAACAATATTATTTGGTAGAGTTGGCACTAAATCAGTATAGATCATTACTCTTCTGCTGTAAGGCAAATTACAAGTTTCTGGATTAGTTGGTTTATTTGGGTAATCCATCGTCACCAGATTTTTTGCAATTGAAGGGCAGTCGTCTTTGTCGTAAACGCCAAAGAAATCCATTTGATATTTTACTGTGTTATCATATTTTGCAAGTAAGCTTTTATTATTAGACAAATACTTTCTAATACCTTTATCTAGAGTTACTTTTGTATGATATGCTCTTAATAAAGCCAACATAGCATTACCATTCTGCGACTGAATAGGTAGTTTCCAATCTTGCCCAGCTGTAGTTTTTAAATTTGGATTTTTCATATCTGTACCGTCAGAAACTACTACATCATTGAAAGTAATATCGCCATCGCTACTAAATTTTGTGAAATCATTATTTGCTGTTGGTCTTAAGCGGCAAGGATCGGTAAACCCATGTACATTAATTACAATTTGCTGTTTATTAATAAAGCAAGGGTCTATTTTATTCAACATTTCTTCAATTGACTTATAGTATGATTCAAACCATTCGTCATTTTTTGTTGCCACAGCAGCATAGAATTCATAGTCTTCAAAGTCTATAAAATTAGATGTCTTTAAAGCTCCAGTTGGTCCTTTTTCTTTGAACTGATTTAAATTATCGGAAGTTAAAGGCCACCAATAACCAGTTACAAACATTGCAATTCCTTTGCTTGTGCTTGTTTCGAAAAATGTAGGTGTATTATTCGTAAAATAACAGTTGATTTCAGCTGTTATAGTATCATTTTGTTCAATATATCTCGGTGTGGCAAATGAAATTGGTGAAGTACTGATAGTTTCACAAGATGAGTTTTGTTCTACTACAGATGCAACATATTTTTTATCCAAATCAATTTTATAAATTTGATTTGTTTGATTTAAGCTTTTGCTCAATTCATTTGTAGATGAAGTATCATTTGCAAATGAAGTAAAATTGTACTTACTAGAAACATCAAGTCTTCCAATAGTGGTGTCACCACTTTCAGAAACATTATATTCGTTTACCTTAATAGTTACAAATATTTCAGGTTTAATTATTATTGGTGGTGGTTTGGGAGTACAATCAAATATATCACTTGCCAAAGGGAAACGATATAAGTCATAACCACCAACATTTACTAAAACTGTATCACTTCCCCAAGGTTTTGCAATTGAATTTCTATTTGAAGTTAAATACAAATATTTAGCATTTTCTTTTGAGAAAGGATATGGAACATAAGGAAATCTCTCATCAGAACTAGAATTAATCTCAGCTTTAATTTCTTCTGATTTTCCAGTTGCTTTGGCTTCTTCAGCTTTTGTAAATGCAGTAACTTGCCCATCTTGTTCTATAACTTTTTTATCAAAGTTGATTTTGATTCTCGAGTAGTAAATATCAAAATCATTATTGTTAGTTTTATCTCTATCGGAAGAGAAAAATAGAGTTTGAGATTCACCACAAATGCAATAAACAAAAGGAGAATATTCGTTAGCTTCCTTTGTAGAAATGCCAAATTCTAATTTCATGGGAGTAGTCCAAGATTTTCCTTCTTCTTTGAATGAATAAAAAATATCTGTACCACCTATTTTGATAGTATCTTTTTTAAGAGTAACTTTTTTCAAAAAAGGATAATCTCTATCAGAAGCCCAAAGCAAAATAGTAACTCTTTTTGTTTTTCCAAATTTGTCCATTAAAATAGTATCAGCAGCAAATGGATGTGATTCCCAAAATTCTGTATTTATGGAATCGAGTCCATTAAGTTCCATTTCAACACTTTTATTATTTCGGAATTCAAAAATATCTGTACCACCTTTAATACCTTTCAAAGGTAGGTGTGCATATTTTGCATATTCTTCTGTGGGTGGATGTGAAAATGCAACAAAACCATTTTCTTTATCTATAAAGCTAAGTGATTCTACATTTTGAGACAAGTAATTATAAGCCTGCACATTAGAGTTTTTAAGATTAAAATCTTGTTTTGTTAAACTAGAAGCAGAAATAATGTCTTTTACATTTACTTCTAAAGATTTCATTTCTCTATTGTATGGAGATGAATAATTTGGAATTGCATCAGGTCTTGTAATTGGTGCCACTTCATCTTTAACAGTATTTGTTGCTAAAGTTGAATCAATTTTAGTCAAATTATTTGTTGGAAGTATTTTTACAATAGTTTTATCTGCACAAGAAGTTACTAAAACTAAAGTTAAAATTGAAAATGCAAAAATATTTAATTTCATTAGTATTATCTCCTGTCCAAAGCAGTGAACATAATTGTAAGTCTATTTTTAAAAGGAGTAAGCAATCCTCTGTCAATATTTGTGATTGCAAAAATGAATTCTCTACCCGAAGATAAAGATTGGAAATAATAAATCTGACCTAATTGCACATCTGAATCGTAGGAAACTTTCAAATTTAAGCCTTTAATTTGTCCCTGAATTTGAGTATCTGGCATAGCAGCTACAATAGTTGGGTCAGTAATTACATTGCCATCAATATCATAGACTTTGTAATCAGATTTGGTTAGATTTAATTGTGGAACTGTACCTAAACCATAGTTTGTTTTTGATTTTCTGATATTATCAATAATATTAGAATTATTATTCATTTTATTGATAATATCTGCACAAAAATCTTTGGAGTTGTCTTTCATAAAATCATTACCAATATCGGCAACAATATTTTTTACAAATCCATTGAATCTAATTTTTGCTGTACGTGGAATGGACGTTAAATCTTCTGAAACAACAATAAAATCGCCATTAATATCATTGTTGAATGGCAAAGTTTGTTCATACTGAGCAAAATAAGTAACTTTATTTACAACAAACGGTACTGTTCCATAATAGAGTGTAGATTTATTTGAAAATCTAAAATCATTTGGAGTACTCCCAGAAGTTGCATCAGTACCTGGAAATAAATATGAATGGATTGAAAATTCAGCAACTGGTTCTAAATAAGTAGAGTCGTTACCACTTATATCCTTCACAGTAATTGAAGTTACATTTGCGTTGAATTGTGTGACAGTTGCCTCTCTTGGAGCACAGCTAAGTTTCGTTAATGGCTCAAGTGAGCAATCGCTACAAGCATTAATCATTGCAGCAGAGATAATAATTAAGAGTAATTTTAATTTCATTATTTTCATTTCCTTTTTAATAAGTAACACCTAATCTAAGCACAAACATATCTATTGTTTTATTGAATGGTACATTCAAAAAGCCACTAACTGGAAGGTATTCACCTACATTCAAATGTTTATACCCTAAATCTATTGATAAATCTAATTCCTCTAAAACAGGAATGTCGAAACCAGCACCAATACCGTAAGAAATTGGTAAGTTCACATTATAGCTTGGGTCTGTGATTTTGGCTCTACAATCTCCAGATTGGAATTTGAATAAATCGAGAGAAGCTTTATCTAATGACAAACCAAATTGTCCATAAATAAATGGAGAAATACAAAGTATTCTATCGAAATTTTTTCTTCCGTGTAGCATTAACCAAGGTCTTGTTACAACAGATTCATCATAAGTATTGGCAATTCCAACTCCAGTGCCATAAGCCAATCCAATTCCCCATTGTTTAGTTTCGCCAAATCTATATCCTACTGCAATTTCTCCCATGTATCCTTCTACTGCTTTGCCAGTAGTTAATAAAGAAAGCTTGTCAACATAAGCTGCATATCCACCACGTAACTCAACAAAAATGTCCGAATATGTTCGTTTACCGCAATCAATACCTAAACTAAAAGAGTAAGGTTCACATCCACAATCAATAGGCGAAGGTGGAGGTGTATTGCAGGTATCACAAGGTTTTGTAGGTGGACTTTTACAATCAATTATTGAAACATTAGTGGTATAATTAACTTCTCTAATGTTTTTTGCATTTAAAGGGTCGTTGAAATTTTCAAACCAATTCCTACCAAGATTAACTCCTTTCTTTTCGCCTACAAAATCAATATCTTCTAAAGGAATTCTTTCTATTTGAGGTCTATCTTTATTGAAAAAAGCTGAATCAATAAATTCTACATATCCAGATTTGATTGTATCATTTTTTCCATCACAAGTATCAATAGAAACTTGCTCAATAATTCTATTTACTTGCCCCCGCAAGGTAGAACCATTTCTATAAATATCTTCGTTATAGACTTTGTATTTATCGTATTTGTTTGAGTATTGGGACTTTATACGAACGGCATCATCATTAAATTTTGATGAAGTTCCTTTTGGGTTGCAAGCTGCAAGAGTCAAAATAAAGACAGCTAAAATTAAGTGAATTATATATTTTTTCATTATAAACCTACACTTAAAGTTAGTCCAACATTCAACGAAGTTAATCTTTTTCTACCATCTGCAGCATAAAGTGAATTTGGAGCACCATATAGAGCATTCAAATCTAACATCCAACACTTTTTAAACATTTGAAAGCTATAAGCAGCTCCAACTCCAACACCATAGCCAAGCCCAACTGTACTTAAAGAGTCAGTATTGGAAATAGATGAAATTGATAATAACCCATTGGCATAAGGAGTGATGTCATATTTTTCACAATCGTCTGGAATGAAATTATAGCGGAATTCTGGAGAAATTATGATAGCACGATTAAAATAAAAATCACTTGCTTGTTTTCCTTCAAGTGAATCTGTTTTGAAATAATCGAGTCGCAATCCATACCAATATTTACAAAACTTTCTTGATTCGAAAATTGCAGTGAATCCTATGCCACCATTGTTTACTTCGCTATAATCTCCCATAGGATTAATATAAGTAGCACCAAGACCAACATAGTTGTTTTGTGCAGTTAATATATTAGGAGCTGTAAATATGAAAAGTAAAACTGAAAAAATCTGTATTATACGCCTCATCAGAAACCATTTGATAATTATAAAATTATTTAGTGTAAAATTAACAAAATTAATAATTCATTACAAACTAAAATCATTAAATTATTGATTTTATTGATAAGTTTATTTTTACACTTTGATAGGACTGTTGAAAAATAATACTTTTGGGTGATGTTTAAATTGAAAGGAAAGTTTAAGTAAATTAGTGATTTGAATTAATTTCAGTATGAAATATATCTAATCGTTTTAAGAAATTAACTAAGTTTATTTTCTCTTTATCTTCCATACCAATTAGCAAATCTTGAACAGAACCAAGTTTTATGTATAAGCTCGTGAGTGCAAATTTACCTTTTTCACTTGTAGAAACTAGTTTTTCTCTTTTATCATCGGGATTAGTTTTTTCATTCACAAATTCTTTTTTAATTAAACGTTTGATTATATCTATACCAGTTGTATTATCTATTAAAGTTTCCGAAATAGCATCTTTCTTTGAACAAACTGTTTTCAAATCAATATAAGCTAAAATTCCAAACTCATCTAAACTTGAAAAATTGCACTCTTTAAGTATGTTCTTTGTATATATTTTCAAAAACTTATAAAGTCTGCCAATTAAATAGCCTGCTTCTGAATTTAGATAACTTAGTTTATGCAATTCAGATTGATTATCGAAATAAACTTGCAGTTCTTGATTCCTAAGTTGTTCATTATCTCCTTTTTCATTCAAAATCCATTTGGCAAAGTTATGTATAGAATCATCAGTTGAATTTACAAGATATTCTTCCCATTTTTCAATAATTGGTTTGGCTGAAATAAATTTTAATGAGTTTTCTAACATTCTGAAATAATTTTAATTAATTAAAAATAAAGTTTCAATTGCAACGTTATTGTTGTATAATAGAACGAATACGTGGTAAAACTATTGCAATATTTGCAACTTTATTAAAATTTATACGTACTGCATTAAAAATAATTATTTAACATCAATAAATACAGGATAAGTTTTGAAGAATAGGTTTTACTATTTTGCATTAATACTTTTAATAATATCTTCACTCCAAGTCTATTCACAATCTAAAGTAACAATTAGCGGTTATGTGAAAGATGCTAAAAACGGAGAAAATCTAATCGGTGCCACAGTGCGATTCAAAGATACTAAACTTGGCACAAAATCAAACGCTTATGGATTTTATTCCATTTCAGTTCCCAAAGGAAAATATACAATCATTTCTTCTTATGTTGGATATGACAACTTCATTAAAGGTTTAGAAGTTGAAAGTAATTTAAAATTAGATTTAAATTTAGTAATATCTTCAAAAACTACTGAAACAGTTGTTATCTCTGCCGAAAAGGAAGATAATAATATTAAAAATATAGAAATGAGTACTTTAAAAGTTGAGATGATAGATTTGAAGAAAATCCCAGCTCTTTTAGGTGAAGTAGATGTAATACGCAGTATTCAACTTCTTCCAGGTGTATCCACAGTTGGCGAAGGAGCTTCTGGCTTCAATGTGCGTGGAGGTGGAATTGACCAGAATTTAATATTGTTAGATGAAGCACCAATTTATAACTCTTCACATTTGTTTGGTTTCTTTTCTGTTTTCAATCCAGATGCTGTTAAAGATGTGAAATTAGTAAAAGGCGGTATTCCAGCTGAATATGGCGGACGCTTATCTTCTATTTTAGATGTTCGATTGAAAGATGGAAATGTTAAAGAATTTGATGTTACTGGAGGTATTGGTCTCATTTTTAGTAGATTATCTATTGAAGGTCCAATCGAAAAAGATAAAGGTTCTTTCATAATTGCTGCTAGAAGATCTTATATTGATTTGCTTGCAAAACCTTTTCTGAGTGGAAGTTTATCCGATGCAAAATTCAATTTCTATGATTTAACTTTAAAATCAAATTATCAAGTTGGAGAAAAGGATAAGTTATATCTTTCTGCATATTTGGGGCGTGATGTTTTTGGAGCTGGTTTTGGATTTAACTGGGGAAATATAACTTCTACATTTCGTTGGAATCACTTATTTAGTGATCAATTATTCTTGAATACTACCTTGATTTATAGTAACTATGATTATTCATTGCAGTTTGGCAATGAAGATGCTAATCAATTCAAAAATGATTCGAAAATTATTAACTATTCCTTCAAGCCAGATTTTACATACTATATGAATTCAGAGAATACTCTGAAATTTGGTCTGCAAACTACATTTTATGATTTCGTGTTAGGTAATGCAGTATTTTCAAGTCAAGGAATTACAAACACCATAAACTTGGAAAATAGATATTCATTGGAAAGTGGAATCTATGTTGATAATGAACAAAAATTGACTGATGATATTACAATTCAATATGGTGTACGTTTTTCTAATTATCAATACTTAAGTTTTGGCGACAAAGGTGTAACTGTTTATGAGTTTAATGAGACTGCACCAGGGTTAAGAAAAAATGTAGCTAGTTCTACTAAAGTAACTGGTTTGAGTAGCATAACTCAATACAGCAATTGGGAACCTAGATTTTCTTTCAAATCTGATTTAGATCAAGTCTCTTCTATTAAATTGAGTTATAATAGAATGGTCCAATACTTACATTTGGTATCCAATACAACTGCCTCCACTCCTTTAGATGTCTGGACACCAACCACTAATAACATTCTTCCAGAATTGGCAGATCAGTTTGCTTTAGGTTATTTCAGAAATTTTGAAGAAAATGAATACGAAACGAGTGTAGAACTTTACTATAAAGCTTCACAAAACCAAGTAGATTATATAAATGGAGCTAACTTATTTTTGAATCCACTTATTGAAGCTGATTTGCTTACTGGTAAAGGTAGAGCTTACGGAGCGGAATTCTTTGTTCGTAAAAAGAAAGGACTTTTGAATGGTTGGGTTAGCTATACAATTGGAAAAACAGAAAGATTGATAGAAGGTGTTAACCAAAATGATTGGTTTGCAAATCGTTTTGATAGACTTCATAATTTGAATATTGTTGCAAATTATGATTTGAATACAAATTGGAATTTCTCTGCAAACTTCACTTTCCAATCTGGTACACCAGGCACCTTTCCTACTAATAGGTTAGAAATACAAGGGATTGTGATTCCGCATAACTCTTATGATTCGAGAAACAATTACAGACTACCTGATTATCACAGATTGGACATTTCTGCAACTTGGCGACCTGACAAAAAAGAGGGCAGTAAATGGGAATCTTATTGGGTTTTCTCTTTATACAATGTTTATAACAGAAGAAATGCTTTTTCAGTTTTCTTCCAACAAAACAACGACACTAAACAGACTGAAGCAATTAAATATTCTATCATTGGTTCTATCGTGCCTTCTGTGGCATGGAACTTCTCATTCTAATTGGAAATTAAAAGGTAAAAAAAATGAAAAACTCAATCAAAATATTATTCTTACTGTTCGGAGCTTTACTTTTTACTTCTTGTGAAGATCCAATAGATGTAGAACTTGACCCAGGAGAATCTCAACTTGTTGTTGATGCATTTATTAATAATTTAAACGAGAAACAAATAATTAAACTTTCTATGACTACACCTTACTTTGATAATAATGCAAAAGTATATGCCGAAGGTGCGACTGTAGAAATTAGAGATAGCCTTGGCAATATTTATAGTTTCAGTCCAGAATCAAATGGTGTTTATTCTTATTCTCCATCAAATGGAGACGATTTTTGTAAAATTGGAAACAAATATGAATTAGTAATAAAGTATAATGGCGAAGAATATTATGCTAACTCTATTGTAAGTCCAGTTCCAAAAATTGATTCAATTAGAATAATAACAGAGAAAAACCCTTTTGATGGCAAAGAAGTAAAACTTGCTGAATTTTTCGCTGTTGACTTTAAAGGCAGAAAAGATTACAACTGGATAAGAACTACATATAACGATACTTTAAAAAAATTGGATAATTCTGATATCGTTTCCGATGCTTCATTTGGAGGTGATGGTGGTGATGGTTTACCATTTATATCACCTATGAGATTAACAATCAATAAAGAAGGCGGAAGGAAACCTTATGTTATGGGAGATACAATTTCAATACAGTTGTTATCTATTGAAGAAGGCACTTATAATTGGCTCGGTGATGTTTTAAATCAAATAATTAATGGTGGACTTTTTGCGACTCCTCCTTATAATGTGAGGACTAATATTAAGAATAGAAACCCTCAATCAAAAACTAAAGCTTATGGATATTTCTGTACATCGGCAATTTCTACAGCTGGAATAAGAATGAAATAATTATTCATAAATTTTAAAAAAAAGGTCAGATAAAAATCTGACCTTTTTTGTTTTACTATAATCCTTTTTTCAAGAATGTAATAAAAGCAGCTTTATCTCTTGAAAATGTTTTAGTGCCAATTAGTTCTTCATTTGGTTTGACAATTACATAAAGTGGTAATTCAATTGTTCCATATCTGTCCATTTGCATTTTCTTATTTGCAAGTTCAGCTTCTTGTCTGCGATCTGTATAAAGTCTGACTAAAACATATTTATTCATTATTTCCGAAACTTCTTTATCTGGAAATATGTTCTGCTCCATCCATCTGCAGTTTGTACAAGTCCAACCAGTGTAATCAATAAACACATTTTTATTTTCAGCTTTAGCTCTAATTAATGCTTTCTTATAATCAGTTTCCCAAACTTCTTCAACTTTTGTTGAGCCAGCTGCTACATTTGACACATTAGCCGTATTAAATGAATAAGGAGGCATATATGAATTTAAATCATTGAAAAAAGTACTTCCACCCAAACCGTAGAATAAATAAACTGTGATTGTGGCAAAGAAAAATCCAAATAAAGCACGTACACCACCAACTTTTTCTAATTTAGAATCCATTTTCATTTCAAAGAAACCGAAAATATAAAGAGTTGCAAGTGCAAAGCAAGCTATCCAAGCAGCTAAGAACACTTCTCGTGGCAATATTTCAAGACCCCAAGCAACATCTGCTTGACTTATGAACTTAATTGCAAAAGCTATTTCCAAAAATCCGAAAACTACTTTAATGTTATTCATCCAACCGCCTGATTTAGGCAAAGATTTCAATGCTCTTGGAAATAATGACAATAAGAAAAATGGAGCTGCAAAAACAGAAGAATAAACTAACATCCCTAAAATAGGATAGAACCATTTTCCATTTGCAGCAGAGCCAAGAGCAAATGAAACAAAAGGAACTGTGCAAGTAAATGAAGTTAAGGAGAAAGTTAAACCCATTAAAAATATAGCAAGTAAACCATTTCCTTGGGATTTTGAGTTTAGTTTGTTCATAATCGAAGTTGGTACTTGTATTTCAAAAGCTCCAAACAAATTTAGAGCTAAGATGAATATTACAATTGCAATTACCAAATTAAACCATCCATTAGCAGCAAATGAGCTTAAGCCACCAGCACCACCACTTACAGATGAGAATATTACTCCCAACAAAGTAAATGTAGATACAATACCTAACGCAAATATCAAAGAATCTCTAAGTCCTTTTCCGTGTGCTTTTTCCGCTCTTTTAGTAAAGAAAGAAACGGTTATAGGCACCATTGGGAAAACGCAAGGAGTTAAAAGTGAAATCAAACCAGCAATAAATGCTAACCAAATAAAAGAAGATACTCCACCTTTCACGGCATCGTTGTATTCTTTTTGGCTCTCGGTTTCAACTTTTTTTGAAATGTTTGCATTTGGAGAAGTTGTATGATCTTGATTTTTTTTAGAATTATCGTTGTCAATATGAAATGATTCAGCTTGAGAAGCAGTAGTATCTAATTTTACTATTTCAATTTCAACAGCTTTTTTATCTATTTTTACATTATATTCTTCAGGAGGTAAGCATCTTGATGTATCACAAATTTGAATATAAACAGTAACAAAAAGTTGGTCTTTAGCAAAATTGATTGCTTTATTAGCTTTCACTGGAATTGTGAAGATAGCACTTTCTTTAAAATATTCAATTTTAGTTCTAAAACCTTCATCGAATTTTACTTTGCCTTTTGGAACTATTAATTTCCCATTTTGAGAAAGTAAATCATTTTCTTTTAGCTTTATCTCAGTTGTGGTTGGTCCAACACCATCTGGGCCAACTTGCTCTTTTGTAGAATAAGTGTACCAATGTTTATCAAGCACAATTTTAAATTGCACTTGGAATTCTTCTCCAGCTTTCACACTAGATTTACTCGGGTTAGCAAAGAACTTTACGTGTTGCTGTGCATTGGCAGTAATAACTGCAAAAAATAGTAATATGTATAATGATGATTTGATTAATCTCATCGTTTTTTAACCTTTCTTTTAAATCTAATTTGTAATTACTCTCTATCACCCTGAAAGTATGATATAATCCTACTATCATTGTGTTTCCCATTCAAAGTTTTGGCTTCAATTGCTTCTCTAAGTTTATTTGAGAATACATCAGAAGCATTATAGCCATAAGTTTTCAAAAGATAATTCAAAGCCACCACTTCGGCTATAACAGTTATATTTTTTCCTGGTATAATTGGTAGCTTCACTGTGTTTAAAGCCACTCCCATTAAAGTTGAAGGAGTTTCTTCCAAACCAGTTCTATTGTATTCTGTATTACTATCCCATTCTTCGAGTTCAACTATTATTTCTAATCGTTTTTGAAATCTAATAGATCTAACCCCAAACATTTGTCGGATATCAATAATACCTAAACCACGGATTTCCATAAAGTGCTGTACAAGGTTTGTTCCAGTACCCATTATTATGGATTCACGTGTTTTAGTTACCATTACGATATCATCGGCTACTAATCTATGTCCACGTTCTACTAAATCAAGAGCAACTTCACTTTTACCTATTCCACTTTTTCCACAAAATAGAATTCCAACTCCGTAAACATCTACAAAAGAACCATGAATAGTGGCTTGCATTGCAAATTGATCATCTAAAAATTCGGAAAGTAAAGTAAATGCTAAAGTAGTTTCAAGTTCTGTGGAAAGTATGGCTATATTTCTATTTTCAAATATTTCTATTAAATGAGGCTCTAATTGATTCTTATTAGTTAGTAAAATGCAAGGGATGTCGAAACCTGCAATTTTCTTTATAGATTTAATTCTTTCTTCAGGCGATAAACTTTGCAGATAATTAACTTCAGTATTTCCAAAGATTTGTACTCTTTCGAAAGTAAACAATCCCACATAACCAGCTAAAGCAAGCTGAGGTCTGTGTAAATTTTTCTCAGAAACAAACTTATTGCCCAAATCAACTTTCTGAGTTACCAATGTTGGTTTTATTGGCGATTCCAGCAAATGTGAAATAGGAATTTTAGCTTTTCTAATTATTTGAATATTATCGAATTGTTTCATTATTGAGATAAAAAAGGGGACTTGAAAGTCCCCAAATAAAAATTAATGTTCTGATTTTTTTTCTTTGAATTTTTTGATTTGTCTTATCATTTTGTCTTCGGCTAAAGCTAAACTTTTTTTCAATTCATCGCTTGAGTCTTTCGCTACTAAAGTTGTACCAGCCACATTCACAGTGAACTGCACAGTTTTTTCATTTTCTTTTAAAAAGTCAATATTAGCACTAATAATAGAATCGTGGAATTTTGAGAATCTATTTGCTGCTTCAATTGCCATTTCTTGCAGGTCGGGATGGTGACCATTGAAGTGTCTGAAAGTTACGTTGGTTTTCATATCTACACCTATAATTTGAAATTATTAAAGAACGCAATTCCAAATTACAAACTTATTTGCTAATTGCAAATAAACATTCTTTGGTTTAACAAAATATGATTTGAGTAATTAAAATCCAAACCAATCAACATAATGCGTTAAAGCCGATTTCAGCTCTTTTCTGTGGACGATTTTATCTAAGAATCCGTGTTCCAATAAAAACTCAGCTCTTTGGAATCCTGGTGGTAATTTTTTCTTAATTGTTTGCTCAATTACTCTTGGGCCAGCAAATCCAATCAATGCACCTGGTTCTGATATATTCAAATCGCCAAGCATTGCATAAGATGCACTGACCCCACCAGTTGTTGGGTCGGTTAACAATGAAATATAGGGAATACCTTCTTCGTGCAATTGAGAAAGTATGAATGAAGTTTTAGCCATTTGCATTAGAGAATAAGCAGCTTCTTGCATTCTAGCTCCGCCAGAAGCTGAAATCATTATGAAAGGGATGCGATGTTTAAGGGCATACTGTCCAGCTCTTACAAATTTTTCTCCCACAACTGAACCCATACTGCCGCCAATAAATGCAAAATTCATTGATGCAAATGAAACTTTATGAGAATTTATATTACCATAACCAATTGTCAATGCGTCATTTAGTTTAGATTTTGCGTAAGCATCGTTAAGTCTGTCAGTGTATTTTTTAGTGTCAACAAATTCCAAAGCATCTACCGAGCGAATACTGGTTTCAGTTTCCACAAAAGTTCCTTCATCAAAAAGAATATTAATGTATTCAGAAGTATCTATTCTGAAGTGTCTATTGCAAGAAGGGCAAGTAAAAAGATTTTCTTCAAGTTGAGTTTTATAAATTACTTCTCCACAAGAATCGCATTTAGTCCAGAGTCCACCTGGCATGTCTTTGCTTATTTGAGCTTCAATATTTTTATTTGACCTTGAAAACCAAGCCATTTTAAATTTCCTAATTAATTAATGTCAATTAAATCATTTCCAAATTCATCGAAAATGTTCATTATGTCATTGTATTTCATAATTTGTTCATCGTTAAAAAATGGTGCAGGTAAAATTGTAAGATTCACCATACCCATATTACCAAGTTGACCATTGACTGCAAACATATTTCCATTGTTCTTATAAATAACGCTAATGTTCTTTTTCAACAATGGTTTCATAGAGTTTATAATTTTCGTTTGGTTATCTCTTTTTCTGAGTTTTGCTCCCAAATGCTCATTGTTTGTAGGGTTCATAATATTAAGTGAGTTAGAATTATACATAGCTAACATCTTTGGTCTTCCATTTTCAACATAAGGAATAACTTGATTGCCAGCAGAAGAGTTCATATCGCTTATCAATATTTTTTCTGCATTTGCATTTTGCAATTTGCCAACAATCATTTTTACGCCTTTTTCATCTTTGAAAATTGCAAATATCTTTGAACCGATATGTTTTTCAATGATTTTTAGTATTTGTAAATTTAGTTCCATTCTAATTCTAACCTATATTTTCTCATTATGTTTCACATCTTTTCTTAATTTATAAAAACTTTTACTCAATATTTCAAATATTTCATTTGCCGACTCAATATCTAAGTCTCTAAGTCCTGCATCGAATTGATTGGAAGTCGCTGCAGTATCAATAGTTAATTTAGCTAAACCTAAGAATCTAGTCCAAATTGATTGACTTACACTTAATGTTTGAATCTTATTTATTGGGATAACCTTAACAGATTTATAAACCACCCCAACTTTAATGAAAATTAGTCTTTCTGTGATTTGAAAACCCTTATTTTTCCAAGAAAGAATAGCTATTGGAATTAAAGCTAAATAAAGAAGAACTAAAGTAATATCAAGATAAATAAATTTGAATAAGCTGGTTTCACTAAAGTAGTTGATAATTAAAAGTAAAATAGTGATAGCCACGGATTGTTTAAATATATTTCTAGCAATTGATTTTTTAGAAATTTTTCTATAATCATTCGGAAACTCTACTGGTAGAATATGTCTAAGAGTGTTTATTATCAAGTCTAATTTTGCAAAAGGTATTGCAATTTCAGCACCATTGAATCTTCCTCCACCAGCTGTTTCCAATCTAAGACCATAAAATCCAAGTTTCTCTTTTAATACATTTGTTTTTAACACTATCATTTGCAGTTTATTTATTGGGATAGCACCCTTGACTGTGTTGAATAAACCTCGAGAGGTGAAGAGCTTGTTCTTGTTTTTAGAAAGTTTAAAGTTGTAGTAGGTGTTAAAAGTAAATATTATATCTATGACAACAGAGGAAACTATGAAAAGCAAAATGCTTGCAATAATGTACAATGCTATTTCTATATTGTTAATTTGAGTACCAACTCCATCGTAAGTCTCTTCAATTCGATTGATAATTTCTTTAATGTAAGAGTTTGCATAAGTTGAGACAATTCCAAAAATCCAAAAAATTATTGGCAATAGAGTCAATCTGAGATTAATTAGTCCAAAGAATAGCAATTGATTTGTTGGCAACTCAAAAATCAGAGTCTCTTCTTCATTTGGTGAGTTTAAATAATTTATTTTATCTTCTTCTAATTCATTTGCAATTGTTTCATCGGCCAAAGTAACTGTTTTTTCAAAGTTTTGCTTTAAATTTTTCAGATAGTCACTTAATTCATTACCTTTTGAAAGACTTACACAATTTAGTTCTCCTTCCATTGAAGTATCACCAGCTGTTTCAATTTTTAAAACACAAAGTCCAAGCAATTTCATTAAGAAAGTTTGTTCCATTGCAATATTTTGAATTTTTTCAATTGGAATAATTCTTTCTTTCTTTGCAATAACGCCCTGTTTAATAATAACTTCTTTTTCAGTTATAAGATATTTATAAAAGATGAAGTCAAACAAATAGAAGCTAAAAAAAATCAATCCTAAGAAAATCGAAATAATTAGAAAGTAGAATTCAGCCTTATCATTTTGGGAATAAATGAAATAAATTGGAATAACTAAGCCAGGGATTCTTTGCAGAATCCTAAGAAGTATAGTCAAAGGCGATAATCTGGAAAAGTGGGAACTATCTATCAAACCACATCTTCCTTAATAAACTTTCGAAGAAAATCACGTACTTCTTCTGCATAATGCAATGGTAAGCCAGGAATTGTAAGCTCATCGCCTCTTGTGCCTGCTGTATGGATGACTACTTTTGATAAACCATACATTCTATCAAGCATACTTTGTTCCAAATCTATATGTTGAATTCGTGCAAGTGGAATAAAAGTATTTGTGTGGATAAATATTCCTCTTTCAAGAAAAAGCTCTTCATCTTGAAGTTCAAATGAAAAATATTTGTATTTAAAATGTGGGAATATTAAGGAGATTAGTAAACCGAAAATGAACATTATCCCTGATAACACACCTAAATCTAACTTATAAGTTGTTAAATTTTTAAGGAATAATATGTCCAAAATAAATAGAATAACTGTCCAAACCAAAGTTCTGACAATATTTCCTAACATCCAAACACCTTTAACATCGGGATTTAATTTCATAATTAATTACTTTCTTTCGTTTTTATTATAATTCTATTTTAGAAATTGATATTTTTGAGAATTGCAAATTAACACAAAATATAAAAATGTCAGTTGAACATTATTCAGAAATAGAAGTTTCTGTTGAAACAGCAAATGAATTAGGACTTACGAACGATGAATACAGCAAAATAGTTGATATTCTTGGTAGAATCCCAACTTATACAGAGCTTGGCGTATATTCAGTTATGTGGAGCGAACATTGCTCATATAAAAACTCTATTCTTCAATTAAAAACTTTGCCTCGCTCTGGCGGCAGATTACTTGTAGATGCAGGAGAAGAAAACGCTGGACTTATGGATATTGGCGGAGACTACGCTATAGCATTCAAAATTGAAAGTCATAATCATCCATCTGCTGTTGAGCCATTTCAAGGTGCAGCAACTGGCGTTGGTGGTATCTTAAGAGATATATTCACAATGGGTGCTCGACCAATAGCAGCTTTAAATTCACTTCGCTTTGGGAATTTGGATAACGAAAGAACTAAATTTCTTTTGGGAGGAGTTGTAGATGGCATTTCTCATTATGGTAATTGCTTTGGAGTGCCAACTGTTGGTGGTGAAATTTATTTCGATGAATGTTATCACGATAATCCTTTGGTAAACGCTATGGCAGTTGGTGTAGTTCACAAAAATAAAGTTGCTTCGGCTGCTAGTGATGGAGTGGGCAATCCAGTTTTCATTATTGGTTCATCTACTGGTAAAGATGGTATTCATGGAGCATCGCTTTTAGCTTCACGTGAATTCGACGAAAAAACTGAAGATATGCGTCCGACTGTACAAGTTGGCGATCCATTTATGGAAAAGCTTCTTGTAGAAGTTACTCTTGAATTAATTGATTCTGGAGTAGTTGTTGGTATTCAGGATATGGGTGCTGCTGGTATTTCTTGCTCAACTTCTGAAATGAGTGGCAAGAAAGGACTTGGAATGGATGTGAATCTTGACTTAGTGCCTCTAAGAGAAGATACTATGACTGGATACGAAATTATGCTTTCTGAATCCCAAGAGCGAATGCTTGCTGTAATTGCAAAAGGCAAAGAAGAAGAAGCTATGGCAATTGCAAAGAAATGGGATGTGAATATGGCTCAAATAGGAACTGTAACTGATTCCGGCAGACTTATTATAACGCGATTTGGTAAATTAATTGTTGATGTTCCAGCTGAAACTTTGGTTTTAGGTGGAGGCGCTCCTGTAAATGTTCCTGAGTTTAAAGAGCCTGAATATATTAAAGCTACTCGTGAATTTGATACTAATAATTTGAAATCGAATTATTCAATTCAAGAGGAGTTTTTCAAAATATTAACATCACCAACTGTTGCTTCAAAACGCTGGATTTATGAACAATATGATTCACAAGTTCGCACTAATACAGTTAATATCAAAGGTGATGCAGCTGTACTTAGGATTAAAGAAGCACCCGGAAAAGGAATTGCTGTAACAACTGATTGCAATAGCAAATATGTTTACCTTAATCCTTATAATGGAGCTATGAGTGCTGTTTGTGAAGCTGCTAGAAACGTAGTATGTGTTGGGGCAGAACCAATCGGTATCACAAATTGTTTGAATTTTGGGAATCCATATAATCCAGAAGTTTTCTGGCAATTCAAAGAAGCTATTCGAGGAATGGGCGATGCTTGCCGTGCTTTAAATACTCCAGTAACTGGTGGGAATGTTAGTTTCCATAATGAATCCAAATCATTTGCAGTTTATCCAACTCCAACAATTGGAATGCTTGGATTGATTGATGATTTGAACTTTACAATGAGCATGGAATTTAAATCTGTTGGTGATAAAATCTATTTGCTTGGTAACACTCGCAATGAGCTTGGTGGCTCTGAATATTTGAAAGTAATTTTCAATGAAATTCAAGGAGAATCACCAATTATTGACATTAATGAAGAAATAATTTTGCAAAAAACTGTGCTTCAGTTAATCAGAAGTAAAAAAATTAATTCTGCACACGACACAAGTGAGGGTGGACTTGCAATTTGTTTGGCTGAAAAATCAATTTCTTCAAAAGGACTTGGCTGCACAGTTGATTTGAAAGGCGATTTGAGCAGTAATTCTATCTTTGGCGAATCTCAATCAAGAGTTTTAGTCACAATGTCAGCAAATAAAGTAGAAGAATTTGAATCCATTTGTAAAGCTAATGGTCAAAATTTCCACTGCTTAGGTGAAGTAACTGAATCTATTTTTTCTGTGGAAGGTGTACATACTAATCACGAAGAACTTAAAGAAGCTTACGAAGGTTCTATTCCAGCTTTAATGGCAAAGTAAATTACCATTCATTCAACTTGTAATTAAGGGTTGTGCTTTTAGCATAACCCTTTTTTATTTATATGTTTGTATAAATTAGTTGATATAAAAAAAGTCCTGAACAATTAAGTGCAGGACTTTAGACTTTTTCAAATTAAATTAGGGATTAGTTGCTTTCTGGAAGCAAAATAAATTCTTTAATCTCTTTGAAATTGATGAAATCATTCGCAGCTTTTTTAATGTCAGCTTTAGATAATCCATTAACTAATTTATCATAGCTATCTAAATTATTAATGTCTTCATCATTAATTGTGTAGTTGTAAATCCAGTTCATCCAAGAGCGATTTTCTTTAACTGAAGTTTCTCTTTCTCTTTTTTGAGTTTCTTTAACTTTAGTTAAATTGTCATCACTAACATCTTTAGTTTGAACTTCTTTTAAAACATTTTTTACTTCTGCGACTAGTTCATCAACTCTTTCTGGCGGACAAGTGAATTGTACATTCAATTTGTATGTTGATTTTGGATATTTTGTCATTTGCGGGAATACACCAACACCATAAGCACCACCTTTTTCTTCACGAATTTGTTCTCTTAAACGAATACTTAACACTTGAGTTAAAGCAGACATCATATATCTGTTTTTCTCATTGTTTTCGAATTTACCAGGAATAATCATAGTAATAACGCCTTTAGGATCTTTACCTTTGTTAACTACTTTTCTTAAAGTTCCTTTAGGTTCGTTAATCGTCATTTCTTTCCAAGTTTCATTTGAGTTTGTGCTAGGCAATGAAGCTAAATAAGTCAAAACATTTGTTTTGAATTTGTCTTCATCAATATTTCCTACAAAGAAGAAAGTAAAGTTACTTGCATCAGCAAATCTTTGTTTGTAAAGCTCAAAAGCTTTATTCATATCAATTTTATCGAAGAATTCTGGGGTAACTGGCATTCTACGTAGGTGATAACCAGACATGATAGCAGATATAGAATCTTGATAAACAGCATTTGGATTGACTTTTTGGTTTTTTATTGCATCTTTTGAATTTGAGATGTAAGATTCAAAACCATCTTTATCCACTCTTGGAGCAGTGAAATACATATTTAAAGCTTGGAAGAAAGTTTCCATGTCTTTTGCATTAGTTCTGCCTGTGAAACCTTCATTATAGTCACCAATCATAGGATTAATTTCTACAGTTTTACCAGCTAAGATTTTAGGCAATTGTGTTGAATTGAATTCACCCAAACCGCAAGAATTGATAATGTCGTCAGCAGTTGCAGCCGAATTGAAATCTGCATCTGAGCAAAGTGAATGACCACCACGAGAGTAAGCTCTGAAAGAAATTTCATCGTTGCTGAAGTCAGTGTTTTTGAAGTAAACCTTGGCACCATTTGAAAGTGTCCAAGTTGTAATCCCTTGCTTATCGTTTTTAGTTTCAGATTTGATAGTGCCAGCAATAAGTTTCTTAGTGAAGAAAGCTTTGTTGGCCATATCATCTTTGTAAGCATCAATATTTTTACTTGCAATTTGTGTGTAAACTTTAAGTAATTCTTCTTTTGATGGAATTTTAACACCATCTTTTTCTGGAGCTGTTAAAGTAAGAACCATATTGTCTTTAGTGATCAATTGTTTGATTCTTGCATTTAACTCAGCCAAAGTTATTTCTTCTGACCATTTTTTATAAAGATTAAAATCTCTTTCAACACCTGGTGCAGACTCACCATCTAAAATATGTCTAATGAATTCATCTGCTAGTGATCTAGATTCAGTTTTATCTTTTTCATTAAAAGCATTTTCAAGACTTGTAAAAGCTTCTTTTTTAACTCTATCAAATTCAGATTGATTAAATCCATTTTTATAAGCACGGAATAATTCCGTCAAAGCAGCACCATAGCCACGCATAAGATCTTCAGATTTAAGAACTGCAAAAAGTCCAGCTCCGTAATAATTTCCTAATTCTTTGTCTGCTTGGAATCCAGCTTGTTGGAAAGGAGGATTTGCTCTTTTAGCAACTTCTTGCATACGTTGAGAAATCATTCCACCGATAAATTGGTCAACCCATTTTTGTCTATATTCTGCATAAGTTCCTGCTTTATTTGTAATAGGGTGTTTATAAACAATTTGCAATACAGGGAAAGTTACTTCTTTGTCTTTAGAAATAGAAACCAAAGTTTCTTGATTCATTTTAACTGAGAAATCTTCTTTTTTCTTTGGATTGGAAGCAGCTGGAATTTCACCAAAATATTCTTTAATTAAATCTTCTGCATCGCTTTCATCAATATCTCCAACTACTACTACAGACATTAAATCAGCTCTGTACCAATCTTTATAGAATCTAGTAAAAGCCTCGTAAGGAGCCGTTCTAATTATATTTGTGTCACCAATTGGCAAACGATTAGCAAGTTTTGATTGATAAAACAAAAATGGGAAATGCTCTTGTTGAGCTTTTGAATTTCCATTTTTTCTCACTCTTTCTTCTTCTCTTACCACTCCTCTTTCTCTATCAATTTCTTTTGGGTCAAAAGTTACGTTATGAGCCCAGTCAGAAAGTACTTGAAAACCTTTCTTCTTAATAAAAGACTGATCAGTAGGTAAAAGTAACATATAAACAGTTCTATCGAAACTAGTATAGGCATTAAGGTGAGCTCCGAATTTTACACCTGTTTTTTCTAAAAAGTTGATTAACTCATTTTTAGGAAAATTCTTAGTCCCATTGAAACACATGTGCTCTAAAAAGTGGGCAATACCTTGTTGATCATCATCTTCTTGAACAGAACCAGCATTTACAACTAAACGTAATTCCATTCTTTTTTCAGGTTTCTTATTCTTTTTGATATAGTATTTGATCCCATTAGGTAAAGTGCCAGTTTTTGTAGCTTTATCTAAAGTAATTATTTGATTTGGATCTGTGTAGTTATCTTCATTTGCAAAGATACTTGCAGTGGAAATGAACAATATAGCAAGTGCTGCTATATAAATATTGAACTTTTGGTTCATAAAATTACTCCAAAGGATTTGAAATGTTTATTCTTTTTTGTATTAATTAAGCCTTCAACTTATTGAAATTTTATTAAACAAAAAATATCATTGATGTTGGAAACTTGCTTTAGAACGAAAATTAATAATAAAAGTTACATAATTATGAATAAAATCAAAGTTTTACAATGAGTCGTTATTATTTGATAAATATTTACTAATTTTGCCGTCTTTAGAATTTTAAAAATAAAAAACTTACAAAATGTTTCAGCAGCTACCAGAGAACTTTAAATATCCAGAACTAGAAGAAGAGATACTCAAATATTGGGAAGAAAACCAAATATTTGAAAAATCATTAGATACTAGAAAAGATGCACCTTACTTTACATTTTATGAAGGTCCACCTACAGTAAATGGTAAACCAGGTATTCACCACATGATGGCTCGAACTGTAAAAGATGCAATTTGCCGTTATAAAGCCTTGCAGGGTTTCTATGTTCGCAGACAAGCTGGTTGGGATACACACGGTTTGCCTGTAGAGATTCAAGTGGAAAAAGAACTTGGAATTAAAGACAAATCTCAAATTGAAAAAGAAGTTGGAATAGATGTATTCAATAATGCTTGTAAAGATTTAGTTTACAAGAATATAGAAATGGAAGAGGGTTGGCGAACAATGACTCGAAGAATGGGTTATTGGGTTAATATGGATGAAGCATATATAACTTGTACCAATGATTACATAGAATCTGTTTGGTGGGCCTTGAAATCATTTTATGATAAAGGTTTAATCTATAAAGGATTTAAAGTAGTTCCTCAGTCTCCCACTATTGAAACTCCGCTTAGTTCACACGAGCTTTCTCAGGGTTATAAAGAAGTTAGAGACCCAAATTGTTATATCAAATTGAAAATAACTTCTACTTCAATTCAAAATGCTGAAGATGCTGAATTATTAGTTTGGACTACTACTCCTTGGACTTTATTCGCAAATGTGGCTTTGGCAGTTGGTGAAGAAATAGAATATGTTTTAGTTCAAAACACTCGTTCAAACAAAGAAAAAACCGAAACTACCGTTAATAAATTAATTTTAGCTAAGAACAGAGTTTCTACACTTGATGGAGAAGTTGAAATACTTAGCGAATTTACTGGCAAAGATATTATTGGTACAAGCTACGAGCAAATATTCTCATATTGCTTTATAGATAAAGTTAAACATCCTAAAGCACTAACAGTATTAGCAGGGGATTTCGTTACTACTTCCGATGGTTCTGGTATAGTGCATCTTGCACCAGCTTTTGGTGAAGATGATTATAGAATGTCTAAAGTACACAACTTGCCATTTTTACAGCCAGTTTCACCAAATGGTCATATCACTGCTGAAATTCCTCCTTTTGCTGGTAGAGCAATAAAGAATTTTACTTACGAAGATAGAACCGAAGAAGGTGTTGACAAAGATGTGATTATCGCTTTGAAACATGCTGATAAAATTTATCGTTCAACTAATGATTATGTCCATAACTATCCACATTGTTGGAGAACTGGTAATCCAATTATGTACTATGCTCGTGAGTCTTGGTTTATCAAGTCGCCTGAGTATAAAGATGATATGGTATCAATTAATAAGACTATCAATTGGCAACCAAAAGAAATTGGATCTGGCAGATTTGGTAATTGGTTAGACGAAGTAAAAGAATGGTCTCTTTCTCGAGATAGATATTGGGGGACTCCTTTACCCTTATGGATATCGGAAGATAAATCTGATATTATTGCAGTTGGTTCAATTGCAGATTTACAGTCAGCTTACTACTTAAACATAGATGGTAGCAAAACACCAATGTCGGAATACAAAGGTGAAATTGATTTGCACAGACCTTTTGTGGATAGTATCTATTTTGATAAAAATGGACAAACATATAAAAGAGTACACGAAGTTATTGATGTTTGGTTTGACTCTGGCTCAATGCCATTTGCACAATTCCACTATCCATTTGAGAATCAAGAATTGTTCGAAAAGTCTTTTCCTAGTGATTTTATTGCAGAAGGTATAGATCAAACTCGTGGTTGGTTCTATACTTTACATAATATTTCCACTGCTTTATTTGGTAAACCAGCTTATAAAAACATTGTTGTTAATGAGTTGATTCTTGATAAAAGTGGTGTTAAAATGTCTAAGAGATTAGGCAACACTATTGACCCATTTGAAATTATGAACAGAATGGGAGCAGATGCTGTAAGATGGTACTTGTTTGTGAATAATCCTCCTTGGAAAACTACAAAGTTCGATGAAGAAGATATTCAGAAAACTGTAATTTCCGACTTTTTCCGCTCTCTAACGAATACTTATGCGTTTTTTGCACTTTACGCAAATATAGATGGATTTACTGGAGAAGAAGCGAAAGTTGAATATTCACAATTACCTGAAATTGACAAGTGGATAATTTCTCGTTTGAATACATTATTGAAAAATTATGCTAATCTAATGGACGAATATGAAGTAACCAAAGCACATAGAGAAATTCAAGACTTTGCTATTAATGAACTTTCTAACTGGTACATTCGTAGAAATAGAAGACGTTTTTGGAAAGGTGAAAAAGATTCTGATAAAATTGCTGCATATCAAACATTGCATTATGTATTGATTAATTTGCTTTCAACTTCAGCATCGCTCGCACCTTTTTTATCAGATTACTTATTCCAAAAGTTGAAACTTAAAGGAATGGCTGAGTCAATACATTTAACAAACTTTCCAAAGTTTGACGAAAAAATGATTGATGAAGATTTAGAACGCAAAATGTCTTCAGCTCAATTGATTGTATTTTTGGCTCGCTCGCTTAGAGAGAAATCGAAAATTAGAACAAGACAGCCATTGTCTCGTATATTAGTGCCTGTTAATAATCCTCAAGAACGCAGGGATATTCAATCTGTTGAGGATATTATCAAAGAAGAATTGAACATAAAAGCTATTGAGTTTATGAGCGATGATTCGGAAGCAATAGTTAAACGTAGTGCTAAAGGTAACTTTAAAACACTTGGCAAAAAATTCGGTAAAGAAACAAATAAAGTTGCTGAAGAAATCAAAAAATTCACTGGCAAACAAATTCAATTGCTTGAAAAAGGCGGAAAAGTTGTTATTAGTTTGAATGAAGTTGATTATTCAATTGAAATTGATGATGTCGAAATCGTTAGTGAAGATATTGAAGGTTGGTTAGTTGCTGCTGCTGAAGGAAAAATGGTTGCACTGGATACCCATTTAACTAAAGAACTATTAGCAGAAGGACTTTCAAGGGAATTTGTTAATAGAGTTCAAAATTTAAGAAAAGAATCTGGCTTTGAAGTTACTGATAGAATTAGCATTTTAACAAATGCCAATGACGAAATTAAAAAAGTCTTATCAGCAATGGCTGAATACATTAATTCAGAAACTCTTTCAGAATCATTAAATTTTGCTGAAAATGTGAATGGAACTACAATAGATTTGATAGAAAGTGAAGTAATAATTGCATTAACAAAAATTTAATTTCATTTGTTTGAAATTTCGTTTGAAGTTTTGATTAGAATTTTGTTAAATTCCAATATATTTTTGAAGAAAAAGAAAAAGAAAATAAATTATGCCTAAGAAAAAAGAAAATCAAGAAGAAGAAGTTGTAGTTACAACTCAAACAGAAAATAAAATTAGATTTACTGATGAAGAACTTGAAGAATTCAGAGTAATTATAGCAACAGCCAAACAAGAAAGTTTGGAAGAATTGCAAATGCTAAAAGAGCGTTTGGAAGATTTGAATAATTCTGATGCTGCTGAAGAAAGTATGATTTACTCAATGCACATGGCAGAGCAAGGCTCAGAGGCTGTGGAAAAAGAGAAAACTTATGCTCAGCTTCAAAGAATCAATGAATATTTGAAAAAGCTTGACGAAGCATTGGGTCGCATTAAAGACAAATCTTACGGAATTTGTACTAAATGTGGAATTTTAATTGCAAAACCAAGACTTATTGCTGTGCCAATTACAACTCAGTCGGCATCATATAAAATACACGGAAGATGCCCAGAAGATGGGTTTGACAAAATTGAAGCTGTAAAGAATTAATTAAGATTTGAATAATTTAAAAAAAAGGGGCTTCAATAGAGTCCCTTTTTTTGGTTTTTATAGATAATGCAAAACATTTGATTAATGATTAATGAATAATAATAAAGATAGATATAACTTAGCACTATTTACAATTGCTATTTTGTTGATTTTATTAGATCAACTTACAAAGATTTACATTAAAGGATTTAATCTTTTTGGTTATAGCCATATTGGAATGATGCTTGGTGATAGCTATAAAGGTATTGGCGAATATATACATATCACATTTGTAGAAAATCCAGGAATGGCATTTGGAATTGAATTTGGAGCTGGTAAAATATTTTTAAGTCTCTTTTCCATAGTTGCTAGTTATATGTTAGTTTGGCTGCTTATAAAGTTAAATGGATATAATATTTTTATTAGAATTGCTTTTACTTTAATTTTGGCTGGAGCAACTGGTAATTTAGTTGATAGAGTTTTTTATGGTGTGTTCTATGGTGAGTCACCTTTGTTTTATGGTAAAGTAGTTGATTTTATACAAGTTGATATCCCTGACTTAAACTTTCTTGGATTACATTACACACATTTCCCTGTATTCAATGTTGCTGATTCTTGTGTCTCGGTTGGAGTTGTTTTATTAATCATCTTCAACACATATATTCCTGACTTCCCTAAATTGTTTTCTAAAAAAGAACAAACTACAATCTCTTCAAACATTGAAGAGCAATCAAACTCCGAAATAAATTAATAAATGAAAAAGCAACAAAAAGAAAATTCTAAATCAATAACTGGCGAAGAGCTTGATTACTACCCAGATTATATAGAAAAGGTAATTGAGTTTAAAATTCCTCCAGGACAAAAGCCAGAAAGAATAGATTCTTTTTTAGCTCGCTCAATTCAAAATGCTTCCCGTACAAAAGTTCAAAAGGGTATAGATGATGGAAGATTGACTGTCAATGGAATAGTTGAAAAAAAAGCAAATAGAAAAATACAACCAAACGATTTGCTTGTTTGTAGAATAATGAAATCTCCTCCACTTGAACTTTTGCCTCAAGACATTCCAATTGAAATACTTTATGAGGACGAATATTTATTGGTCGCGAATAAACCTGCAGGTATGTGTACTCATCCAGGAGTTGGCAATAGATATGGTACTTTAGTGAATGCCATTATTTATCATCTGGGGTTAAGAAATGCTATAAAATTAGAATTTGACGATGATGAAGATGATGCAGAATCAGGAGTGATTTATGCAAGTGCTGATGTTCGCCCTGGTATTGTTCATAGATTAGATAAAGATACTTCAGGATTATTAGTAATTGCAAAGAATCCTGAAATTCACGTACTCCTGCAAAAACAGTTCTATGATAGATCCATTTCAAGAGAATACAACGCATTAGTGTGGGGTAAATTTGCTGAGCCGAATGGCAGAATTACTGGAGATATTGGACGCTCACCAAATGACAGAAAAAAATTTGCAATTGTAAAAAAGAATGGTAAAAACGCAATAACAGACTATGAAGTATTGGAAGAATATGAATTTGCTTCGTTAGTTAAGTTGAAACTGCAAACTGGTCGCACTCATCAGATCAGAGTTCACATGAGCCATAATGGACATCCTGTTTTTGGTGATATTACTTATGGTGGTGATAAGCTAAATGTAAGCCACAACAATCCTCGTTTGAAAAAAATAGCTTTAGATGCTTTAGCACAAACCCACAGACAGTTATTACATGCAAGAGTACTAACTTTTCGCCATCCTGTTTCAAAAGAAACTATTAGAATTGAATCTAATTTACCGCAAGATTTCCTAGACGTTAAAGAAATTCTTAAAAATGGAATAAATTTAGTGTGAAAATTGAGTTAATTTTATTAATTTTAGAAAAATAAATTAACACAAAAAGGCACTTTATGAAAAATTTCAAATTACTTTTTCTTTTCTTAATCAGTTTCTCATTCAATTTGTATTCATTTGAAAATAATAATGTTCAGTATGATTGCAAATTCATTGAAAATAAGGGACAATATCCAGCTAATGTTTTGTTCTACTCAAAAGCAAAAGGTTACGAAGTTTATCTAACTAAAACTGGACTTTATTATAACTTAAGTCAAATCGAAAATGGCGTAAAGACTGGTCAAGTTGTTGCAATGAATTTCCAAAATTCAAACAATCCTGAATTTGTAGTAGATAAATCATCTGCTTCACCCACAAAAAGAAACTATTTCATTGGAAGTGACTCTAAAAAATGGGTTACTGATGTTAAAGAATATGAAGTTACATACCTTAAAAACACTTGGAATGGAATTGATGTGAAATTCTATTTTGATAATGGAAAACTTAGATATGATTTTGAAGTGAATAAAGGAGCTAATCCAAAAGAAATTCAATTACAGTTCAATGGTGCTGATGCTATTCAAATAGCTAGTAATGGTGAATTAAATTTAACTACTAAATTTGGAAATTTGACTCACGGTGATTTGAAATCATTTACAAACACTAAGGTTGATTCTAAATTTGTAATACAAAATGGAAACAGCATTGCATTTGAGCTTGGAAATTATGACAAAACTAAAAAACTAATCATTGATCCAATTATTACAACATCTATTTTAAACGGTAATGGCGATCAAGAAGCTACTTCTATCTTGAACTTAGCAGATACTGCCTTTTTAGTGACAGGTTGGACAAGTTCTTCTAATTTTACAACTACGACAGGTGCATACCAAAATATTTATAGCTCAATGATTGATTCATACATTCATAGGTATGATGTTAAAGTTGGTCAATACCAATTAACTTATTCAACATATTTGGGTGGTGCTGGCGAAGATAAGACTATCGGCATTAAAATGGACGCTGATGACAATATTTATGTTGGTGGTAATACAAATTCATCAGATTATCCTATTGTAAAAGGTTTTGGTTCGGTTTATAAAGCACAAAGAGATGTCTTTGTTACAAAATTCAAAAAGAATTTTTCAGGAATTGATTATAGTGGTTTGATTACTGGAAGCAATGATGATTACGCTATGTCTATGACTTTAAGAGGAAGAAACGTATTTATAGTTGGACAAACTAGATCGTCTGATTTTCCTATAAAATTTGCTAAATACTCTACTTATAAAAACAACGGTGATGGTTTTTATACAAAAATCAATGAAGCTGGGACAAGTTATGACTTTAGTTCATTTATCGGTGGACTTGAAGAAGATGTTGTAAATGGTATTTCTGTTGATGCTACTGGAGATATATTGTTATCTGGTTCAACTAAATCAACAGATTTTCCTGTTTTTCCAAATAGTGGTGGCACTACACCTGATAGATCTTATGATATTGGTCATAATGGTAATTGGGATGCATTCTTAGTAAAAATTGATAATTCTGGTAACACTGTAGTATTTGCAACATTTTATGGTGGTTCAGAAGATGATTTTGGTGTTGCTGGTTTCAATGGTACTGATGGCCAACCTTATATAGTTGGATATACTAAAAAAGAAACAACCGTTATGTTCCCTAAATCAAATGGTTCATACCAACAAACAAATAAAGGTGGTTTTGATGTTTTCATTGGCAAAATGACAAATATTATAAAAGTTAATTTAGGTGGTTTTGGTAATCCTTCAGCTTTTAGACAAAACTTGATTTTCAATACCTTTGCAGGTGGTACATCCGATGATGTTCCTACATCAGCAATATTAAATCCTGTAACGCAAGTAATTTCAATTTCTGGTAAAACTCAATCCGCAGATTTTCCTGTAGCTGGAATGGCTTCTCGTAAACACAGCGGTGGCGATGATGCATTCTATCTTGAAATGAATAATGCTGGTACTTCATTAGCAAATTCTTCTTTATTTGGTGGTATTGGTGATGATGTTATATCTTCTTTTGCAATTGATGCAACTGGAGATATTTATTTAGCTGGAAATACTACTTCTGGAAATATGATTGGTGTTTCAAGTGCAACAGTTGGAAACACTACACCAAATGCATTCATTTCTAAATATACTTTTGGAACTCTAACTACAAGTTCTCCAAACAATGGTCAAAAAGTTTGTGCAGGCACTGATATCCAAATAAATTGGACAAGTCAAAACATTGTTGGTGGATTAGAACTTTATTATGCACTAAAAAATACAACTAATTTCACTTACATTGATAAAGTAGAAACTGGTAATTCTTCTAAATGGTCAATTCCTGCAAATATTCCAGCAGGAGATTACTATATTAGAGTTGTAAACAAGAGTGGTTTGTCTTCTAATTCTGGAAATTTTATTGTACAAGCAACTCCTGTTTTTATTAACTTTACTTCTACTGCTTCAAGTACAACTAATGCCATAGTTTGCGAAGGTCAGCCAGTTCAAATTATTGCAAATGCAAGCAATGGAACTGGAAGCTTTATTTGGAAGAAAGATGGTCAAATTGTACCAAGTGCTACTTCGGCAACTTTAACTGTAAATGCGGCTAGTCCTTTGATGGCTGGTGATTATGAAGTTGCAGTAGTTGGTGCTTGTGCTCCAAATGCAAATTCACCAAAATTCAAGCTAAGTGTATCTCCAAAAATAGCCGTAACTACTCAATTAGTAAATGCTACAACAGAAGAAGGAACTCTTGTTACTATTAGTTTCGACCATAGTGGTGTTGTTGATAATTATTCTTGGTTGAAAAATGGGCAAATTATTGCTGGGAAAACTGGTAAATCTTTACAAGTTGGTGCTGTTATGGCAGACGCTGGTAAATACAAATGCTTAATAGAAAGAACAGGTGACTGTCCTTCTTTAGATTCTACAATTGAAGCTGTAGTTACTGTGACTCCTAGAACAAGTGTTAGAGATATTGATGAAACACTTACAACAATTGAACAAAACAATAACGAACTTTCATTAGGTTTAAATTTGACTAATGAAGCTAATGTTAAAGTTTCTATGTTGTCTGCAAACGGTAACGAAATGGGAGTTTATTTCATTGGTAAAGCATCTGTAAATCAAAAAGTAACAATAGATATTGCTAAGTTTAATTCAGGAGTTTATTTCCTAATGTTGCAATTAAACGAAGAAACTTTCGTTAGAAAGATATCAATTGTGAAATAAAAAGTAAATAAATAAATGCAAAATGTTTTAGCTCCTGTTCAATTTGAAATTACAGAAACTTTAGCTAAAAGAAAAAGTATTCGGGCTTTTGATATTCAAAAGCCCGTTTTACGTTCTTATATAATGAGTTTACTTGAAGCAGCTCGTTGGTCTCCTAGCTGTTTTAATGATGAACCATGGCGTTTTATCGTTTGGGATAAAAATGATAATAATGAAGCATACCAAAAAGCATTTGATTGCCTTGGCGAATGGAATCAGAAATGGGTGAGAACAGCACCAGTTATAATTGCATCTTTTGCAGTTAGTAAATTTAGAGAAGGCGATAAAGATAATCGTTGGGCTGAATACGATACTGGAGCAGCTGCAAATAGTATTTGTATCCAAGCTGCTTCAATGGGATTGCAAGCACACCAAATGGGCGGTTATTCTGCCGACAAGCTAAAAGAAGTATTTAATGTCCCTACAGATGTAACTTCAATGGCAATGATTGCTATTGGGTATCCTGGAGATATTGAAGTTTTAGATGAAAGTTACCACGAAGGTGAAAATAAAATTAGAACAAGGAAACCTTTTGAAACTAATTTTTATAAAGACACTTGGGATAGTTCTATTTTAGCTTAAGAAACACTACTCATTACAGTGAAATTCATTTCAGAAGAAATATTCTTTATTAGTTTTCCTAATGTAGAATTTTCAGTAATTCCTTTTATGAACTTTTGTGCTGATTTTCTTAAACTTTTGGGAAATACTTCATCAACCAAATTGCAACAATAAAGCAACACAATTAAATCATAGATTTTTTTGTCTGGTTGAATACCCATCAATACAACTTTATGAATCTTATCTCTAGTTTCGAGCTCAGGTGCAGGATTCAAAGTAGGATATTTATTAAAATCAATTAAAAACAAAAACTTTTTAGCATTTCTTTTCAAAATACCTTTAAGAACAAGATTTTCTATAATTTGTTCTTTAAATATTTTGTATTCCAAAGCAAAACTTCTAATCCAAAATTCACAATCTTTTTGCTTTTTTGTTCGTCTAATTAAATTAATTGCAAAATCTAAAAAATCAATATCAGTTTTAGTATCTTGTATTAATTCAATATATCCTTTTTCATTTATCTGAATAATTTCTCTGTAATTTAATTCTAAAACTAAACTAGCAGCAATGCCATAAGGTAGATCAGATGTTGCAGAAAGGATAAAGTGTCCTTTGTCATCATTAACAGCCAAGAGCATTAATTCTTCTGAAAGAGTCAACATAATTGTACCTATAAACCTTTTTTCTTGTCGAATAAATATTTCACTGCCGATTCGTGAACTGTGAAATACATCATTTTTAGTTTAATAAAATCTTCATTAAAATAGTAATAACCCTTAGCTTTACCATTGAATCCACTACTACCAGAATCTTTAATTAAAAACCAGTCTTTATTGTCGATTCGTTTATAACCAACTACATGCACACCGTGGTCATCTGTAGTTGTGCCATTTGCCACTCTAAACTGTTTAGCATCATCGTCTATGTAATCAGATGGAATGTCGAAACTTGGAACAATAGCTACATCAGTATTTCCATCTATTCCTGCTTCAGAAACATCACCACCAATTGTGAAAGTGTATCCTTCTTTAACTGCTTTTAGCAATGCTTGATACCAATCATTCATTGGTACGTTGTAGTATTCTTTGCTGTGCCACCAGTTATCAGCAGCCTTGTATTCTGTGTTCGCCCAAAATTCATCATCTTTCAAAGAATAAATGTTGACATATTCAGATGGTTTAAGTTTTAATTCATTACTTAAAAAAGTTTTAGGCGTGAATGTTTTTCCATTATAATTGAACTCAGTTGGTGGAACGCCTAAGTAATTATTCAATATAGACTTAATTGTAGATACAACTAATTCTTCGTTCCAATTGTTTTGAGTTTTAATTGAATTTAAAAAAGTAGTCATTTCCCCTACTAACTTGTTATGGTCTGGGAAAACAGTATTTTTTGCATTACCATTAAAAGCATCGAAGGGGACAGCTCCATAATTTGACATTATGTTTGTTACAGAATTAGCTTGAGAACCTTCCCCAAAAGTTGAAACACCACGAGTTTTTACAAACTCTTTAGTTTTTTCTATATATTCCCAATAAACTGTAAACATTTCAGAAATTTTAATTTCTTTGTTTGTTTGTCTTTTTATTTCAGCTTCAATAAGTGAAGTAGTTGAATAGCACCAACAAGTGCCAGTATTTCCTTGAGAAACAGGAGGCAAATGCCAAGCTTGTTGAAAATCATTTTCAGATTGAGGCAAATTCATTTTTGATAAATCAACACTAAACTTCAATTTTTTCTTATTTTCAGTATCTTTTTTATTCAATATTTTCATAATTGAATCTATCATAGGATTGGAAGATTCCCTGAAAACGCCTTTATCTTTAGATATTTGAGAATTTGCAATACTTGAAATTAAACAAATGAAAATGAATGTTTTGGAAATAAATGAAAATTTCATAACTTTCTAAGTAAATTAATTGTTGAGAGATTTGTTTTGGTACAGAAATTGAACTATCTTAATTTACAATATAAGCATAAGTTCATTTACGATAAAGAAATGTCGAAAAAAAATCTAATATTTTTAAAAATATTTTTACTTTTAACTTTGTTTACAAACACAGTAGCCAAAGAAAAAAGTAATAATCTAATTGATACAAACGATTTAAAGCCACGTTATGGCTTATCTGGGAGTTATGATTTACTAAATCATTACGCAAACTTTAAGAAATTTGTTGATGTAAATAATTGCTGCATAGGATTTTCAAATATATTAGGCAATGGAATTTCATTTGGTGCTACTTATGATCACCCATTGAATTACAAATCGGAAATTCAGATAAGAGCTGATTATAGTACTTTTGATGGTTTTTTCAAAGCACAAGAGTTGGTGCCAGTAATTATAGATGGAAATACTGTCAATGGTATGTTTGAACATCAATTATTCACAAAAATAAGCCAGATAAACATCAATCCAAACTATAGCTGGAAGCCGATCAACGATAAAAGACTTTTTTTAAGTGCTGGTTTGAATTTTTCTATGCTAGTGAGTAGTTATTTTTCTCAAAAAGAGGTAGTGATTGATCCAGTAGATAGAGGTACTTTTAAAGAAGGAGGTAGAGAAAGAAATTATTTCAATGGCTCAATACCAACGGCTAACTTTTTAGGAGTTGGTGTAAATATTGGAGTTGCTTATGAACTAAGAATGTCTAAAAAGAATAATTTGTTTTTAGTTCCAAACATAAGATTTAACTATAACTTTACAAATTTAGCAGATGTAAATTGGAGTTATTCTGCAATAAGACTTGGATTAGGTTTTAAGTATCGTACTCCTTCAACACCACCACCACCACCTCCTCCTCCTGCATTTCCTCCTTTTCTTGATAAGTTGCCTATGCCCAAAAGTCCGCCAACTTTGAAAGTTGATATGAAAGTAGTAGAAGTAGATAGTAATGGCAATGAAAAAGAAAATCCACAAATTAAGATTGAAGATTTTGTTTCTTTAAATATGCGTCCATTATTGAATTACATTTTCTTTGAAGAGAATTCAGCTAAGTTACCAAATAGATATAACCTTTTGAATGAAAAAGAAGTTAATAATTTTAAGCTTAAAGATTTGCAAAACTATGATGCACTCGGTACTTATTATCACGTTTTGAACATTATTGGCAAACGTTTAAAAGATGAACCTTCACAAATCACACTTATTGGCTGTAATGCAAATTTAAGAGATGAAAAGGGTAATAAAGAGTTATCCAGAGATAGAGCTCAAACTGTTAAAAACTATTTAACATCTGTTTGGCAGATACCAGAAGAAGATATAAAAATTGAAGCAAGAAATTTACCTGAAGATGAGTCCAAATCTGATACAATCACATCGCAACAAGAAAATATGCGAGTTGAAATTGCTTGTAAAAATGAAAACATTATCAAACCAGTGATTACAATTGATACTCTTAGACAAATAAATAAGTCTAAATTTAGGTTTAAACCTCAAATTGAATCAAAACTCAATATTCAAAATTATAAATTCAATATTTCACAAGGCAATAGTGTCTTGCAAAACATAAGCAATTCTGGTTTGCCACCTAATAATTTTGAATGGACATTTGAACAAGATTCTAAAAATAAAAGTATAAATATAAACCAACCAATTGTTTATACTTTTCAAGTTGAAGATGAACTCGGAAACACTACAAACATTGGGAAAAGAAATATCAAGTTGGAGCAGTTAACCGTTGAAAAGAAAAGACTTGAAAAACAAGATGATAAACAATTTGAATATTACAGTTTAATACTTTTTGATTATGGAAAATCAAGTTTAGGCAAAGAACATAAAGAGGTTGTGGATTTCGTAAAAGATAGAATTGAAGAAAATGCAAAAGTCTATATCTATGGATATACAGATGCTAAAGGTGAACAAAAAATTAATCAAAGAATATCTGAAGAAAGAGCAAATGCTGTTTCCAAGCGATTAAATTTATCAAATGCACAAGTTGAAGGTATTGGTGAAAGGTCACTTTTATATGATAATTTCTATCCAGAAGGTCGCTTTTATTGCCGCACAGTTAGAATTCTTGTCGAGCAAGAAGTTAAAAAATAAAAATATACGATAAAAGTTGTCGTATTTCCATTTCTATTCCTTATATTTGTGTTCAGTTTTAACACAAAACAAAAATATGTTTCGATTATCAAAAAAAGTAGAGTACGGAATTCTATCAATGCAATATTTAGCAGATAGAGAAAGGACTCTTGTTTCTGCTAAAGAAATTTCTGATAATCTAGAACTATCTTTTGAATTCTTAGCGAAAACTTTGCAAAAGTTAATGAAACAAGGCTTGATTTCCTCTACAAAAGGAATAAAGGGAGGTTATTTACTCGCAAAACCATCTGAGGAAATAACTCTTTCTGAAATAATTGAAGCTTTGGATAGCAAAATATTTCTTGCTGAGTGTATGGATGATAATCATTCAAAAGCTTGTGCTAGGCATTCAAATTGCTCAATCAAAAAACCACTTCTATTGCTACAAAATAAAGTTACAAATATATTTCAAAGGACTCTGCTATCTGAATTGAAGAGTTCTAAAGAAAGTAATTATGAAGCAAAAATACAAATTGATTTGAGGTTAAATTAATTTGAAAATAGCTTTTATATCATTGGATAGTCATTTGAATGTAAAGTCTTGGTCTGGCACTAATTACTTTATGTTTAAATCAATCTCTGAACTGAACAAAGATACAATTGCAATGGGTGGACTGAAAATAAATTATAAGATTATTCAATACCTAATAAAAATTATAGTAATTTTTATATTTAAAAGTAAATACGAAGTATTTAGAAACCCATTGGCTTTTAATGGATTTGCTAAACAAGTTAATAATTTTATAAAAATCAATAAACCAGATATAATTGTATCAGCTGGAAGTTTACCCGTAGTAGCATTAAAGACTGATGTGCCAGTTTTTATTTGGTCCGATGCTACATTTGAAAATTTAACTCAGTCCTATCCGTGGTATTCAGCAATGAATAGCAAAGTTCAAAAAAGATTAAATGATTTTGAAACTTTTGCTTTTAGGAATGCTAGTAAAGTTTTTATGTCTTCCTCTTGGGCAACAGAATCTTTAAAGAATGATTACAAGATAGATTCCTCACAATTTGTAGAATTACCATTTGGTGCAAATTTAAATTATATACCTATTAAAGAAGAAGTTTATAGCAATATTGAATCGAAGTCGTTAAATAAGTTGAAGTTTTTGTTTTTAGCAGTAGAAGCTGAAAGAAAAGGATTGGATAGAGTACTTAGAGTGCTTTATCTTTTGAAACAAAAAGGATTCGACATTGAGTTGAATGTAGTTGGTTGCAATCCTAATATAGATAATAAGTACAAAAGCTTTACTAATGTAATTGGTTTTATTTCCAAAGGCACAGAAGAAGGAATGCAAAAGATAGAGCAATATCTTTATGACTCAACATTGCTTTTTGTTCCTTCATTGTTCGAAGCATTTGGTTTGGTTTTCGCCGAAGCATCTGCTCATGGGTTGCCTTCAATAACAAGTAATGTTGGTGGAATTCCTTCAGTTGTATTTGACGGAAAAAATGGTTATAAGTTTGAACTTGATGAAAAAGATGAAGTGATTTTAAGTAAAATAATTGAAATTACTTCCGACCTAACACAATACAAAGAACTATGTAAAAGTTCTTTTGATGAATACGAAAAACGACTGAACTGGAAAAATAGCGTAGAAAAATTATTGCAAATTATTAAACAAGAAATAGAAAATAAATGAGTGAAAGTTTAGAAATAATAGAAGAAGTAACTGGCTCCGATTATAAATACGGATTCGTTACTGACATTGAACAAGAGTTTGCACCAAAAGGTCTAAGCGAAGACACAGTAAGATTTATTTCTGCAAAGAAAAATGAACCTGAGTTTATGTTGGAATGGAGACTTAAAGCTTATAAACACTGGTTAACTTTGAAAGAACCAAGTTGGGCAAAAGTTGAATTCCCAGCAATTAATTATCAAGATCATTATTACTATGCAGCTCCAAAGCAAAAAGCTACTATCAATAGTTTGGACGAAGTAGATCCAGAATTGCTTGCTACGTTTGAAAAACTTGGAATTTCATTGAATGAGCAGAAAAGAATATCAGGTATTCCAATTGCAATTGATGCTGTAATTGATTCTGTTTCAGTTGCGACTACATTTAAAGAAACTTTAGCTGAAAAGGGAATTGTGTTTTGTCCAATGAGCGAAGCAGTGCAAGAGCATCCTGATTTAGTTAAAAAGTATTTAGGTTCTGTAGTCCCATATACTGATAATTATTTCGCAGCTTTGAACTCTGCTGTCTACAGTGATGGTTCTTTTTGCTATATTCCCAAAGGTGTTCGCTGTCCAATGGAATTATCTACATATTTCCGTATAAATGCTGCATCAACAGGGCAGTTTGAACGTACATTAATTATTGCAGATGATAATTCCTATGTAAGCTATCTTGAGGGATGTACAGCTCCAATGAGAGATGAAAATCAATTACACGCAGCTGTGGTGGAAATAGTAGCTCATGAAAATGCTGAAGTGAAATACTCAACTGTTCAAAATTGGTATCCAGGTGATAAAAATGGTAAAGGTGGTATTTACAACTTTGTAACTAAACGTGGTATTTGCGAAGGTAATAACTCTAAAATTTCTTGGACACAAGTTGAAACTGGTTCTTCAATCACTTGGAAGTATCCAAGTTGTGTTTTAAAAGGCGATAACTCAATCGGTGAATTTTATTCTGTTGCAGTTACTAATAATCATCAGCAAGCAGATACTGGCTCGAAAATGATTCATATAGGTAAAAATACAAGAAGTAAAATTATTTCTAAAGGTATTTCTGCTGGCTTTAGCAATAACAGCTATCGTGGGTTAGTAAATATAGGTAAGAAAGCAGTTAATGCTAGGAACTTCTCTCAATGTGATTCTTTATTGCTTGGCGACAAATGCGGGGCCCATACTTTTCCTTATATTGAAATTTCAAATAAAGACTCAGTGGTAGAGCATGAAGCTACAACAAGTAAAGTTTCTGAAGATATTTTGTTTTATTGCAAACAGCGTGGAATGAGTACTGAAGATGCTATGGCTTTAATTGTAAATGGTTATGCAAAGGAAGTGTTGAATCAGTTGCCTATGGAATTTGCTGTTGAGGCACAAAAGCTTCTTGCTATAAGTTTGGAAGGTAGTGTTGGTTAGAAATATTGAAATCAATAAAAATGTATTAATCATTTCTATTATTTCGGTAATCTTTTTTAAGATATACTGCTGGGCTGCAATATTAAATATTACGCCAGATTCAGCTTCTTATATCTCAACTACTAATCATTTTGCATCAACTGGTAAATTTATAAATATTACAAATTGGCCTTCAATGACATTATTGCCTATTGAAGAAGCATTCACTGATTGTGCACCTGGCTTGCCATTGCTTTTAAGTCCAATTTTGAAAATAGTAAATGAACCATTGATTGCAGCTTTTGTTTTGCAATCTATATTTTTAGTTCTTTTCTTTTACTATCTATTTAAGTTATTTGAAATATTGGAATTAAAAAGTTATTCTATACTTTCTGGAGTATTATTAATTGCATTTTTTCCGATGACAAGCAAAGGTCTTTATTCATTTTATGCAGAGCTACCTCTTGTAGTAACTATATTTGCAAGCTTGTATTACTCTTTGAAAATGTCAAACAAGAATAGCAATAATAGAGATTTCTATTATTTGGCTATTTCGTTATTATTGGGAAGTAGTTTTAAATATATTGGTGTCTTTTCTTTAGGATTTGTACTAATATTTTTATTGAATAATAAAGAATTGACTAGCAAAATGAAAATTAAACTTGCTTTACTTTTTGCTTTTAGTGGCACAATTCCAATAATTGTATGGTTCGCTAGAAATAATTATTTATACGGATATACAACTTATAGTCACAAAGTAGGGAAGTCAATTGACTTTAATGTATTTGATAGTTTTTTGAGTAAACTTGGAGTAATGAACAAGTATTTACCAATAGTAGTTATAATTTCTTTTGTTTTTTTTATGCTCTTAACTTTACTCCCTATAATATATAAAAAGTTATCATTAACTAAAAATACTTACTTAGGTCTTTATTTAGCATTTATAGTGAACTTTGGTGGGATTATTTTTCTTTCTATGATTTCGGACTTTAACGAATTAGGACCAAGATTAATGTTTCCTTCAATAGTAACTCTTTTCGTTTGTTTTATATTCGTGATGGATAAATTGATTACAATTAAATATAGTAAATCCTTGTTTGGTCTAATATTCTTAATTTCAATATTATTTACTTATAACCAAACTAAAGCTTTACATAAATTACCAATTAATTTACCTTTAGAAAAGAATATTAGTAGTAATATTATGCAAAATAAAGATTTAGCAATAGCAACTCATTATTATAGTGAATTTGACAATTATTTATTGCAACTATATATAAATAAACCAATTAGATTCATTATGGATTCGTATTTTGATTTTAGTGATACCGTTGAAATTAGAAAATTAAAAGAAACTGGCATCAATCCATTTTTTGTATTTTCAGATACATCATTAAAGAATAAGCAGATCAATCCATTAGTTGTTTCGGGAACTATGGAGAAAATTCATTTTAAAGAGTATAAAACTTCAATTTATAAATTTAGAAATTAATAAACGCAAAGAAAAGAAATGTTAAAAATAACAAACTTACATGCCTCAATTGATGGCAATGAAATATTAAAAGGGCTAAACTTAGAAGTTAAACCTGGTGAAATACACGCTATAATGGGACCAAATGGAGCTGGCAAAAGCACTTTGGCTTCTGTTTTGGCTGGCAAAGAAGATTATAATGTTACTGAAGGTAGCGTTTTGCTTGAGGGTGAAGAACTTTTGGAATTAGAACCAGAAGATAGAGCTAGAAAAGGTGTTTTCTTGGCTTTTCAATATCCAGTTGAAATTCCTGGAGTTTCAAATGCAAACTTTATGAAAGCTTCAGTCAATGAAATTAGAAAAGCACAAAATAAAGAACCTTTAGATGCTATGGACTTTTTGAAATTAATGAAAGAGAAAGCTTCATTAGTTGAAATTGAAAGTAGTTTTCTTTCTCGCTCTGTCAACGAAGGTTTTTCTGGTGGAGAGAAAAAACGTAATGAAGTATTCCAAATGGCCATGCTTGAACCTAAGTTGTCAATATTGGACGAGACAGACTCTGGGCTTGACATTGATGCATTGAAAGTAGTTGCAAATGGTGTGAATAAACTAAAGAATGATCAGAATGCTTTTATTATCATAACTCACTACCAAAGACTCTTAGATTATATCATACCTGATTTTGTTCACGTTTTATACGATGGCAAGATTGTGAAATCAGGAACTAAAGAGCTTGCTCTTGAGCTAGAAGAAAAAGGTTATGATTGGATTAAGAATTAAATAAAACAATAGAAAATGGAAAACAAAATTAATTTTTTTAGCAGAATAAACACAAACTTTGAAGTATATGAAGCTTCACTTAATGGACAGAAGAACTCTCCATTGTTTGCATTTCAGAAAGCTGCACACGAAAAGTTTGCTTCAAATGGTATTCCCACTCTTCGCTCTGAAGATTGGAAATATACCAATCTTGGATTTTTAAACAAAGTTGATTTCAAAATCAAGTTTACTCCGAATCCAGAAACACTTGATATAAATGAATTCAAAGGACTCTATACAGAAGAACTTGCAAATACACTAACTTATGTTGATGGTTTTTTCTCTCAAGAACTTTCTATCATTAGAGAAAGTGATAAAATCAAAATAAGCAGTTTGAAAAATACAATTATTGCTGATTCAACTTTCATTGCAAAGTTTAAAGAAAGTTTTGAAATGAATCATTTTGCTTTAAATATTGTTAATTCTTTCTCTCAAGATTCAGTGGTTTTAGAAATAGTTAAAGGTAAATTACTTGAGTATCCAGTAATTATTAATCATTTGAATACAAAAGATGATGCAGATTATTTAGTGAACAACAAGTTGTTCATATTTGCCAATAAAGATTCTAACGCTAAAATCATCACACAGTATAAATCTGTTAATGATTCAAATAAAATACAAAATTACTCTTATGAGATTTATGTAGATGAGAAAGCGACTTTATCACATTATTTAATTCAAAATGATAATTTAGCTAGCCATAAATTTAGTGTAATAAATGCTTATGTCCAAACTGGTGCAGTTTATTCGAACTACACAATATGCTTGAATGAGAAATTCACAAGAAACGATGTTCATATCAGTTTGAATGGTGAGTTTTCTCACGCAGATTTAATAGGTTTGTATATAGTTGATGGAAAGAATTACATAGATAATCACACAAAGATTAATCATAATGTACCAAATTGCACAAGCAATGAAATCTATAAAGGTGTGTTAGATGGCGATTCAGTTTCAGTTTTCAATGGCAAAATCTTAGTTAAAAGAGATGCTCAAAAAACAAATGCTTACCAATCCAGTAAGACTATTCTGCTTTCTGACACAGCAAAAGTTAATACAAAACCAGAATTAGAAATTTATGCTGACGATGTGAAATGTAGTCACGGTGCAAGCACTGGCAAACTAGATGAAGACGCATTATTTTATTTGAAAACACGTGGAATTTCAGAAGTGTTAGCTCGCACTATGCTTTTAAATGCTTATGCTGGTGATATTTTGTCAAAAATAGAAATACCGATATTACGTGAAACATTAGAAATACAAGTATCTGAGCTGTTAGTAAAATAATGACAAAACAATTATTAAATAAATTTGACATTGATAAAATTAGAAACGATTTTCCGATTTTAAAAACTATTGTGCATAGTAAACCTCTTGTTTATTTGGATAATGCATCTACTACTCAAAAACCCCAAGCTGTAATTGACAAAATAGTCGAGTATTATACTTCTTATAATAGCAATATTCATAGAGGAGTGCATTTACTAAGTCAAATAGCATCGGAAGAATATGAAGATGTACGAACAAAAGTACAGAAATTTATCAATGCACCGATGTCGGAAGAAATAATTTTCACCAAAGGTGCTACTGATTCATTGAATTTATTGGCTTATTCATTAGGCAAACAATATTTAAAAGCTGGCGATGAAGTTATAATTTCACAAATGGAGCATCACGCTAATATTGTTCCTTGGCAAATACTTGAAAAAGAAATTGGTATTCATTTGTTAATAACACCAATCGATGAAAATGGTGATTTGATGTTGGATGAATTTGAAACTTTAATTTCTGAAGAAACAAAAATAGTTTCTTTAGTTCATGTTTCAAATACATTAGGTACTATAAATCCAATTAAAGAAATAACTAAAATAGCAAAAAGTTATGGATCATTGGTTATAATTGATGCAGCTCAATCTATCCAACATTTGCCTATAGATGTTCAAGATATTGGATGTGATTTCCTAGTTTTTTCAGGTCATAAGCTCTATGCACCAACAGGAGTTGGAGTGCTTTGGGGCAAAATGGATTTATTAAATGCTATGCCGCCTTATCAAACTGGTGGGGATATGATTTTATCTGTGAGTTTTGATGAAACATTTTTCAATGAAGTTCCATTCAAATTTGAAGCAGGCACTCAAAATATTGAAGGTGTTATTGGATTAGGTGCAGCAATTGATTATCTTACATCAATTGGAATTGACAAAATCAAGAAATATGAAGATGAGCTTTATGAATTCCTTCGATTAGAATTAGCCAAAATTGATGGATTGCGATTTATTGGAAATGCTTTAGAGAAGTCAAGTGCTTGTTCATTTGTTCATAAATCAATTCATCCCCACGATATGGGTACAATGCTGGATATGGATGGAGTTGCTGTTAGAACAGGACACCATTGCACAGAGCCATTGATGAGATGTTTTAAAATACCAGCAACTACTAGAGCGTCAATATCATTTTATAACACAAAGGAAGAAATACTTGTTCTTTGTGAATCCATAAATAAAGCAATTAAAATGTTTAACTAAATGAATGAACTTCAACAATTATATCAAGAAGTAATCTTAGATCACAATAAGAATCCAAGAAATTTTGGAGTTTTATCGCCATGCACAAATCATGCAGAGGGTAGAAACCCATTATGTGGAGATCATTTAGAAATTACGATAAATTTAGATTCTAATCAAATTAACGACATAAAGTTTGATGGTAGTGGCTGTGCTATATCTAAAGCATCAGCTTCTATAATGACTACTTTGGCAAAAGATAAATCTATTGATGAAGTGAAAAGTATCTATGATAAATTTCATTTTGTGGTAACAAGCAAAAAAGATGTTGAATTAGACTTAGAAGAATTGGGCAAACTTGCTGTTTTTGCTGGAGTAAGAGAATTCCCGGCAAGAGTGAAATGTGCTAGTTTAGCTTGGCGGACATTAATTAGTGCCTTGGAAAATAAAGATTCACAAGTTTGCACGGAATAATCAGAATAATATGACAGAAACAGAAGAATTATTAGAAGTCAATCAAGTTGATGTAACTCTACCTCCAGCCGACAAAGCAGAGCTTATTGCGTTGGAAGTGAAAGTATTGGATAAAATTAAGGAAGTATTCGATCCAGAAATTCCTGTTAATATCTATGAACTTGGATTGATTTACGATATAAATATTACAAGCTCTAGGGAAGTGGTTATTCTTATGACTCTTACTGCTCCTAATTGCCCAGAAGCAGGTGGAATACCTCCTACTGTGGAAGCGAAAGTGAAAGAAATTCCTGAAGTGAAGGATGCAAAAGCAATTCTTACATTCGATCCACCTTGGGAAATGAGCAGAATGACAGAGGCAGCTAAATTTGAACTTGGTATGCTTTAAGAATTTATTAAACTGAAAAATACAAACTTTAGAATGACAATACAATTTTACAAAGTTAAAATTAAGAATATTATTAGAGAAACAAGCAAAGCAGTTACACTTGTTTTTGAAATTCCCGATGATATTAAGTCAAATTTTAACTATAAATCTGGACAGTACTTAACAATTAGAATAAATAGCGAAGGGCGTGATGAGCGTAGAGCATATTCGGCTTGCTCTTCTCCTTTTGCAAATGAAGACTTGGCAGTAACTGTTAAAGAAGTTGAAAAAGGTTTTGTTTCAAACTACATTAATAACAAATTGAAAATAGGTGAAATCGTTGATTTGATGCCTCCATTGGGACATTTCACAATTGAACCTTACGAACGAAATGAAAGACAAGTGGTATTAATTGGAGCTGGAAGTGGAATAACTCCATTAATGTCAATTTTAAAATCATTATTATTTGTTGAAAAAAAATCTGAAATTTTGTTAATTTACAGTAATAGAAATGAGGAAAATGTAATTTTTGCTAAAGAATTAGCAATGTTGCAATCACAATATTCCAACTTTAGCTTAATAAATATTTACTCACAGCCGATAAATAGTGAGTTAAAGCAAGAAAAAATTACTGAAGTTCTTTTAAAGAATCTACTGCAAGATAAAATAAATAACAAGTTGCTTTTCGCAAACTACTTTATTTGCGGTCCACGTGGAATGATGGATATTGCAAACGCTACTTTAAATATTTTGGGTGTAGCAAAAGAGAGAATTCATAATGAATCTTTTGTGGCAGCTGAAAAACTTGATAGTGATAAAATAGATGAAGAAGTTAGTAATGCTGATATTCATACAATTAAAGTAAGACTTTACGGCGAAGAAACTGAAATACCAATTGAAACTGATGAAACAATATTGGTGGCTGGTATGCGTGCTTCATTAGATCCTCCTTTCAGTTGCCAAATTGGAGCTTGTTCGACTTGTCGAGCAAAATTGGTTTCTGGCAAAGTGAAAATGGATGACTATGACGCATTGACAGATTCTGAAATAGAGCAAGGCTATATACTAACTTGCACAGCACACCCACTTACAAGTGATGTGCTTGTTGATTATGATGATTAATTTTTAATTTTAATTTTTAAAGGTGTTAAATGTTAGATGTAATGGAAGAAGTGGAATTATTAAATGTTCCAACTGGTATTATTGGTGCTGTAGAAAAAGATGATTTTATTATTTCAGCTCGTGCAATCGAAATGATTTCACAAATTAAAGAAGCTAATGAAATCCCAGCAGAATATTATCTTCGTTTAAGCACTCGCTCTGGCGGTTGCTCTGGAATGAATTATTCTCTTGGCTTCGATTCGGAAGTGGGAGAAGGCGATAAACTAATTAAAGTTCGTGATACGGAATTAGTAGTTGATAACAAAAGTATTTTCTACATTATGGGAGTAACTTTAGATTACACAGAAGGTCCCTCTGGTAGTGGTTTCGTTTTTAACAATCCAAACAATGCACACGCTTGTGGCTGCGGTGGAAAATAATCCATTCAACATATTTTGTATAAAGGTCGGGTATTGTATCCGACCTTTTTTTATTTAGAAAATAATGAATAATCAATTAATCAACTCTTTGACGGGACTTAGAGCTATTGCCGCAGCAATGGTTGTATTTGGTCACATACTTGATAAAAAAGTACTTGGTGGCTTCTGGTGGCTCAAATATGGCTGGACAGGTGTAAGTGTCTTCTTTGTTCTTTCAGGTTTCTTATTTACAATACTATATTTAGATAAATTTACCAAAGGAGTTAAAAACTTAAAGACATTTTATTTAAAAAGGATATTTAGAATTTACCCAGTTTATCTTTTTGTGATTATTTTTACTTATATAACAAGTTATGGCGATTACGACAATTGGAATTATTTCGCTCATTTAACATTTCTTCATGGCTTCACAATTTATCATCGAGGCACAATGAATGGGCCTATGTGGACGCTAGGTGTTGAAGCAATGTTCTATGCGGTCATTCCAATTCTTCTTTATTGGATTGGGAATATATATAATTTTTTAAAAGTTAATACTTATAGCAAACTATTTATAATATTTTTGATTTTATGGCTAATAGGGCAGTCTGGCTATGAGATGGTTCGTTTCATACTTGAAATTAACTACTATTTCTTCAATCTAGATTGGGATAATGGCTATTATACAGGTACTTTATTTGGAAAGTTTTTAGAATTTGGTGCGGGAATTTGGGCTGGTTTTCTTTTTTTAAAAATCCCTCAAAGTAAACTTTTCAATAATGCTATTATTTCTAATGCATTATTTTTCATAGGAATGGCATTAATGTTTGCAGCTTTTATTCACTTAGAAGAAAGCTTTCGAATGCCTAAAACCAGTTTACAGTCTATTTTCTTTAATTCACTGCTTCGTTGGGGGCCAATGCTTATTATTATTTCTTTAGTAGGCAATTCAGTTTTCAACAAAATATTTTCAAGTAGAATTTTGGTTTATTTAGGAGAAATTTCATTTTCTTTATACCTTATTCATTTTGCAAATGTGTTTCATCAAGATGGAATAGCAAGAAATGTTATGGGTTTTTGCAGGGGATTTTTGCATAATGAATATTTTTCTGCTTTAGTAGTTTTCATCTTCTTCAATGTGCTTGCAGCAATCATTTATCATACAATTGAAAAGCCTGCTCAAAAATACTTAAGCAAACGTTTCTTAAAATCTTAAAAATATTCAAAAAATCCCGAAAAGATTGAACTTATCGGGATTGTATTACTAAAGTATATTTTTTTTATTTGATTTCACCTACTAAGACAAATGCTCCCCAGTAATATGGATCTTTATAATTAGATTTAATCTCTAACTGAGTTTCTCTGAAAGCAGTTCTAATTGGAGTACCACTAAGCCATTTGCTATAAAATCCATTCATAAGTTCTTGTGTTGTTTGGTCATTAACAGTCCAAAGAGACATAATTAGATTTTTAGCACCAGCCACTTGAAAAGACCGTTGCAAACCATAAACACCTTCACCATTCATTACTTGACCCAAGCCAGTTTCGCAAGCACTCATTACAATTAGTTTTGTGTTATCGAAGTTCAAATTCATTGCTTCATAAGATGTTAAAATTCCATTCTCGTCTTTCTCTTGGCTTGTAAAATCAAAGTTTAAATAGTTAGACGCACCAGAAAAAAGCAAACCAGAGCGAAGCAAGGGATTTTGAACTGCACGGTCTATATCCACACCAAACTCTCTACCTTCTTCTGCATTAGTTAAATTAGACATAAAGAAACCGTGTGTTGCAATATGAATAAGTTGACTATTTTCTAAATTCTTAAATTTAGCTTCAGAAGCTTCTTCTGCAATAAGCATTTTAAATTGCCATTTATTTTTTGATAAATCCTCACTAATTTTTAAAAGCTCTACTTTTGTGCCTGGCAAATCATTTATCATTATTTCATTATGGCTCACTTCTTCTTTGTTAAGCTCTTTCATTTCTGGAGCTTTACTAACGTTATCTAGTTTGTATTTAGGAAAGCCAATTAAACTTGCTGTATTTTTGTAGGTTATATTGTCCAATTTAGTTCTTATTTCTTCTTTAACGATTTCGTTAGTGTTTGGTATAATAACAATATCCTTATCTTCAATGACATAAGTGCCATCTTCTCTTTTCAAGGTATTCAAATTGATATTGTTGTAAATACCATCTAATGAAAGAAATATTCGTTTTTTAGTAGGTATTAGTTTTTCAATTTCTTCCCAATAAGCACTGTAGGAATTTTTATCAGGGAATTTTTGTTTAATCATATTTTTATAGTTTCTATAAAAATAGCTCTCCATATCATTTCCATATTGCATCAATACATAAAGTGGTTTGTCTTTTGTTTCACTTGTTAGAATCAAAGCAGCATAGTAAACAGAATCGCTCCAACCTTTGTTAAAAAATTTAAATCGGATAATCTCGACTGCTGCTTCATCTGGACTTAATTTTTTTTGTACATCTTTCCAACTAACTTTCATTGAGTCTAGAATATTTATATTTTGAGAGGCAGCTTTTGATAGTTCTTTCTCTATGTTGTTTGCTTCATTTTCAAGTTCTTCAACATTTTTACCAGTTTTTTTCAATTCAATTTTTGACATTGAATAAAGCTTACTTAAATATTCCTTTCTTTCAATCCATTCTTCATATTTTTTAATTAATTGTTTGTCTCCAGATTTCTGAACATTCTTCTTTAGCTTCTTAGAAAAATTAAGTAATAATCCTTTTGTAGATGTATGCAAATCATACATTTTAGTTAAAAGTTCTGGATTTTCGTCTCTTCTATCTGCAGTATAGCAATAAAACATATCAAATCGTTCTTTAAGAATGGAATAGAATTTAGCTTTTTCAGACTCAGAATAATAAGGGAAAAACTTGTCAATCTGATAAAGATAAATTTGAAATGCGTTTTTATAGTAGCTTTCAGCTTCTGGAAATTCTTTCATTTCTTTAAGAATTCCAGCAAAGCTATGAAGAGCATTCGCGTAGTTAATACTAGTTGGTTTATAAAGTGTTTTTGCCAATTGTACTGTTTCTTCTAAATATTTGTATGCTTGGCGAACATTTCCTTGTATCCAGTAAACTATACCGAGTGCTTTTAGAATTTTGGAATAAAGTGGGTGCCCATTACCCAATTTAGCAAGTACCTTTGGTTCAAGTGGAACTAATATATTTACTGCTTCTTCGTATTTTTTAGTACTAATCTGTAATTGAGCAATGTTATATAAAGTGTTTATTGAACCAATATTATCTTCATTTGATAAGCTTTTTTGGATTTCATTAGATTTTATGATTAGTGGCTCTGCTTTATCTTGCATACCATATTCAGTGTATGCAATAGCCAAATTGAATACCACCAAAGCAAATGTTGGATCATCTTGCGATAAGATTCTTGTAGCAATCTTGTATGCTTCATCTAAGTATTTTATGGTTAATTCTCTATTTCCAATCGCTTTATACATTAAACCCAAATTAATCAATGTATTGACGTTAGAAATATTTTCTTCGGGATTTGCTTTCTTTTTAATTTCGAGAGATTCAACTAAATATTTCTCAGCTTCTGGATATCTACCAATAGAGTAATAGTATTGACCTAAGTTATTCAAAGTTTTAGCATACGAAGTATCGCTTGTAAAGCCGAGTTGCTTTTTGATATCAATTGATTCTAATAGCATTTTCTCAACTTTTTCACCTTTTCCCATAGATTGATAAACAACACTTAAATTATTAATTAATCTGGCGTAAGATGGGCTAAACTTATTGTCGGCTAATACAATTTTCTCTTTTAAAAAAAACTTTTCAGCTTCATCCAATTCGCCTTTAGTGAAATATATACGACCAATTTTGCTATAAACCGTAGCAACCTGAGCAGAAGTATCTCCATAATCACTTAAACCAATTTTTAAAGCTCTATTTGCCGACTCTAAAGCATTTTTATAATCTCTTTTTTGTAAGAATTTATCAGATTCTTTAACTGCATCGTCCAATCCTTCTTTAAGATTAGTTTGTGAAAATGCCAAATTAGTTAGCAGAAATATCGAAAAAATCAAAGAATATAGTTTCATTTTGCATTATTTTGAAAATTTAACAATTTTAATCTCTAAATTTATTTATGTTTGAACAAAGTTTTAGTAAAATTAATTAACAATTTACATTGAAAACAATAATAAAAAATATAAGAGCAATTTTTCCGAACCAAAATATTGATGAAACCTTATCAATATTCATAGAAAATGGAATAATTCAAGAAATCTCAAAAGGGGATTTAGACTACACTGTGGAAAAAGTTATTGAGGGAAAAGAACTAATTTTATCTCCAGGGTTAATAGACATTCACGTGCATTTTAGAACACCTGGGCAAACTCATAAAGAAGATATTGATTCTGGAGCAAATGCAGCGGCAAACGGTGGATTTACAGCTGTAGTTTGTATGCCAAATACAAGTCCTGCAATTGATAACTTATTAGTTTATAATTATTTAAGAGAAGCATCTAAGAATAAACAATGTGATATTTACTATTCAGCTGCTATTACAAAAGAACGTAAGGGTTTAGAACTCACTGATATGATTTCACTCGCTGATGCTGGTGTTTTGTTTTTCACTGACGATGGTGATCCAGTTGAAAGCCCTGGAATGATGCTCAATGCATTGCAATATGCAGCCACTGGTGATTATATGCTTTCCCAACATTGTGAAGAAAAATCACTTACCAAAGGATTTGCAATAGATGAATGCGAAAGTTCTGAAAAATATGGGCTTAAGGGCTATCCAAAAGTTGCTGAAGAACTTATTATCAGTAGAGATATTGCATTGTCGTTTCATGCAGGAAATAGACGTTATCACGTTCAGCATTTAAGTTCTGCTGGTTCTGTTGAAATTATAAGAAATGCTAAAGCAAAAGGTTCAAGAGTTTCTTGCGAAGTGGCACCTCATCACTTTTCTTTGACTAATTCATTTGCTAATGGTTTAGATTCTAATTTAAAGATGAATCCTCCTTTAAGAAGTCAGTCAGATATAGATGCTATAATTCAAGGACTTAAAGACGATACAATTGACTTAATTGCTACTGACCACGCTCCTCATTCGAAAGATGAAAAAGCACAACTATTTGAACTAACACCTAATGGAATCACAGGTTTAGAAACAAGTCTTGGTGTAACCTTGACTCATCTATACCATTCTGGGTATTTAAGTTTAAATAAAATTATTGATAAAATGTCCGTATGTCCAAGAAATCTTCTTAAGTTAGATGAGATTAGATTAGAAAAAGGGCAGAAAGCCAATTTTACGTTATTCAACCCAAATAGTAAATGGACAGTTAATTTAGACAATATGAAGTCTAAATCTCAAAACTCTCCATATATTGGTACTGAGCTTATTGGAAAACCAGAATATACAATTCTTGGTAATGAAATTTATAAATCAATTTTGTAGGTAATTTATGCCAAATGAAGTTTCAAAAAACAACCAAGATGATGATTTAGATAATATGATGCAGGCAATGATGAAAAAAGAAATGCTTATGAAAATCGAATCTAAAATCACAAATGGCGATAAAGACATTATAAATGCAATTAAGTTGATGGTTGCTGAAGATGAGACACCAAAAGATTCATTTTAGGTATCTTCATTTTGTAATATAATCTACATTATGTAAACTAAGATAAATGTAGATTATTCCCTTTTTTTCATTAAACAGTTCCAATTATCAAAAACTTAGAAACATTATATATTGCATTGTTCTTTATTGCTTCGGTGATTGTTTGGCAGTTGCCTTATGGTAATTATATTTTGTATCCATTTACCATACTCTCTACTTATTTCCACGAAATATCTCATGGGTTTGCTGCCATCTTGTTAGGTGGAGACTTTATAAAGTTAGAATTGTTTGCAGATGGATCTGGCTTAGCAACTCACACAAGCAGCTATTTTATGTCAGGTATTGGTAATGGACTAATAGCATTAGCTGGCCCAATGGGTCCTACAATCTTTGGTTATATTTTATTTAGAATTTCAAAAAATGAGAAATATTCTAAGTTTATTTTAAGCACTGTGGTTCTTTTCATACTTTTAAGTTTGATGTTTTGGGTAAGAACTTTATTTGGATTATTGTTCTTATCATCAACAATTTTAGTGATTTCATTTATAATCATTAAAGGTTCTAACTTAATGCAAAAGAATACTATTAGAGCCATTGCTTTACAATTATTTTTAAGTGTTTACCCAAGTTTGGGCTACTTTTTCTCCGAAGGTGGTGTCATCAATGGTAATCAATTCGTTTCAGATACTGGAGTTGCCGCAAAATATCTACTACTACCCTATTGGTTTTGGGGTACATTTGTGGTTGTTTTCTCTTGTTTCTTATTTATCAGTGCGTTGAATTCAATTTATAAAACAAAAAAGGATTTACATTAATGTTTAAGTTATTTACTTTAAGTACATTATTATTAATTAGTTTAAGTCTTCAAGCTAAAGATTTAAAGAAATTTACTTTTGAAGACGCAATGAAATTCAAAGGAATTTCTGGTGTTACTCTTTCCGATGATGGCAAATGGACTGCATTTATTAGCAATCCTGATAGAGGCGATGGAGAAATTCACTTTATACAGACTAATGATAGCAGCAAACAATTTAAGTTTGAGCGTGGGGCTTTACCAATTCAGTTTTCAAAAAATTCAAATTATGCTGTTTTCTCTGTGATTGGGAAAACTTTAGAAACTCTTAATGCTAAAACTGATAAAGAAAAACCACAAAAAGCATTGCAATATATAGATTTAACAAATGGCAACTCTCAAATAATCGAAAATATTGCTTCATATACTTTAAGTAATGATGGCAATTGGTTGTTATATAAGAAAATAGCTGACAAAACTGATTCAAAAGATGATAAGAAAAAGAAGCAAGTCGGCGATAATCTTTTTTTATTAAACTTAAAATCAAATTCTGAAATTTTGATTCAAAATAATTCTGAATTTGTTTTAGATAGTGCATGTAAATACCTTTTTTATAGTATTGCTGATGAAAAAGGCAAACGTGATGGACTTTATTTCAAATCGTTAACACAAGATTTTGCTCCCGAAGTTAAAGTTGAAGTAGCTAAAGATTTCGCTTTTAGCAATTTAAGTTGGAATGCTAATACAGAACAACTTGCTTATTTGACATCTAAATTGGATTCAAATAACAAACCACTTCCATCTGTTTTGAAACTCTATAAAATGAACGAAAAACAAAGTTTCACTTTATTTAAAGATTCTGCTTTATCTGGTTACTACATACCAAATAAGAATAAATTGGAATGGAATCAAAATGGAACTATGCTTTGGTTTGGAATGAAAACAAGTTCTGAAAAATTCGACAAGAACGAAGATAAACCTAAGTTCACAAAAGATAATCTTTACGACACAAAAGAAATAGCTAAAGAAACTCAGCTTTATCTGTGGCATAATAGCGATGAAGTGATAATACCAATGCAGAAGAAGAATTGGGAAAAAGAAAAAGATAAGCTTTATATGAATTTTATTGATTTTGAAAATAAAGTTTCATTCTATCTCCCAGACACTACATCTTCAATTCTTAAAAATGAGAATACTAATTTTGCATTACTTAATGATGAAAATAAACATCTAAAAGAAATTTTGTACTCTGGCGATTATGAGGATTTATACCTTTTGAATTTAAAAAATGGGAAAAGGACTTTATTAACTGAAAATTTACAAGAAAGTGCATCTTTATCTCCAAATGGCAAATATAGTGCATATTTTATCAAAGGTATTTGGACAATTTATAACAATGTTTCAGCTGAAAAAATTGTTTTAAACGATATAACACAAACTAACTTTTCAGAAGAATTAAACGATGTTCCAGAAGAAGCATCTTCAAATGGAATAGCTGGCTGGTTGAATAATGATTCATTGGTTTATCTCTATGATAACTACAACATTTGGGAATTTGATATTGCTAATAAAAGAGCAAATCAATTAACAGACTCCAAAAGTGTGGTAAAATATAGAATAAGAAAATTCCCAAATCAGAACTTCTTTAATATTAGCGATACATTACTAATCACTTTCCAAAACAAACAAAGCAAAGAATCTGGAATACTTAGCTATAGCTTAAGAGAAAAGAGAGTTTTAAATTCTGAAACTGGAAAATATTTTTACAGAAATATATTAAAAGCTAAAAATTCAGATAAGATTGTTTTCCAAAAAGAGAATTTCAATGAATTCCCTAATTTATGGGTTACAAAACAAAACTTCGAGATTTCTAATAAATTGACTGATTTACACCCAGAATTGAATGATTTTATTGGGGCAAATGTAAAAATAATAAATTATGTAACTCCTAAAGGCGATTCATTGCAGGGTTATTTACTTCTGCCAACAAACGTGAAATCTGAAAAACTTCCAGTTTTGATTTACTTTTATGAAAGAATGAGCGATGGTGCTTATCAATTCAATATGCCTGCTATTAATCATAGACCTTGCTATCAAATCTATCTGAGCGAGGGTTATGCAATGTTTTTCCCAGACATTAAGTTCTATACTGGCTATCCTGGTAAAATCTCAGAAGAAACTCTAATTGCAGCAAGCAAACAAATTGTAGCAGAGGGCTATGCAGATGAAAATAAAATTGCACTTTGGGGTCATAGTTGGAGTGGATATCAAGGAGCTTATATTGCCACTCAAACTAATTACTTCAAAGCAATTGTAGCAGGTGCACCTGTTGGGAATATGACATCGGCTTACTCTGGAATTAGATTAGAATCTGGTAGAGCTAGACAATTCCAATATGAAAAACAGCAAAGCAGAATTGGTGGAAATTTGGTTGATTCGCTTGATGCATTTATACGTAACTCCCCTATTTTCTTTGCAAATAATATGAATGTACCTTTGTTGATCATGCACGGTGATGTCGACGATGCTGTACCTTTTTCTCAAGGGGTAGAACTACATTTGGCAATGAAAAGATTCAATAAAAATAGTATTCTTTTGCAATATGAGAATGAACCTCATCACCCCAAAAAGTATGCAAACAAACTTGACTACGCTCTTAGAATGAAAGAATTCTATGATCACTATATACTAAATAAGCCAGCTAGTAGCTGGCTTATAAATGGCGTTAAATATAAAGGCGACTACAATAAGTAATCGCTCTTAATTAAAAACTTCCTGCAATTGCTTTATTGATAATTGCATCTTGTTCCTTAGCATGGTTTTTACTACTTCCTGTGGCTGTTGCAGCCATAGGAAGTCTGCCATTATAGTGCAATTTTTGATTTGCCGATATAACTTCTCTCAATTCTTCTGCTATAAACGACCAAGCACCTTGATTTTTAGGTTCTTCTTGTACCCATACTATTTCCGAAGCATTTGGATAACTTGCAATAATTTCTTTTAATTGAGTTTTATGCAATGGGTAAAGCTGTTCGATTCTAATTACTGCTTTATCATTAGCATTAGCCAAATCTCTGGTATGAATCAAATCATAGCAAATTTTTCCAGTACAGATAAGCAATCTTTTTACTTGTGATTTATCAGTAATCTTATTATCGTCAATCAAATGTTGGTATGAACCATTTGTGAAATCACTAACAGATGAAACAGCCATAGCGTGTCGCAAAATTGACTTAGGAGACATAATTATTAATGGCATTCTGTCATTGCCAATTACTTGTCTTCTCAAAGCGTGGAAATAATTTGCAGGAGTTGTATAGTTAGCTACAATCATATTATCTTCCGCACAAAGCTGTAAGAATCTTTCCAATCTTGCACTAGAGTGTTCAGGACCTTGTCCTTCATGACCGTGTGGCAAAAGCAGAACTAAATTAGATTTTTGATTCCATTTTACATCGCCACAGCAAATAAATTGATCTATAATTGGTTGTGCCATATTAGCAAAATCGCCAAATTGAGCTTCCCAAAGAGTTAAGCTTTTGTCAGCAATTACTGAATAACCATAGTCAAATCCCATCACTCCCAACTCGGAAAGAGGCGAATCATAAACAGAAATTAATGCTTGATTTTCTGCGATGTTATTCAAAGGTATATATAAATTTTCAGAATTGAAATCTACTAATACAGCGTGTCTATGGCTGAAAGTACCACGTTTTGAATCTTCACCAGATAGTCTCACACTTTTGCCTTCTATCAATAAAGATCCAAAAGCTAAAGCTTCGCTTGAAGCCCAATCAATCATTGGAACAGTAGTATTTATTGACTCTAATCGTTTTTTCAATCCTCCTAAAACTTTAGGATTTGCATTGAATTCAATAGGTAAATTAGTAATTGAGTTCACAATTTGGTGCACTTGAGCTTCGTTTATCTGAGTATTGACAGGCGTTAACGATTTATTTTCAACTTTCACAGAATGAACAGCTGTTAAATTCACTTCAGCTCTTTTTTCAAATGCTTCATTCAATTTAACCGAATATTCGTTTTGTAAATTTTGAGCTATATCTGGTGTAATAACTTTAGTGCCAATAAGTTCTTTTTCATAAATATGGCGTATTGGCTCCATTGATTTAATCTTTCTATATAGCAATGGTTGAGTATAGCTAGGTTCATCACCTTCATTATGTCCATATTTACGATAAGAAAGAATGTCAATTATAACATCATTTGCAAAAGTATTGCGATATTCAATCGCAAACATTGCAGATAAAGCTACTGCTTCTGGGTCGTTACCATTTACATGCAATATTGGGCATTGTACCATTTTTGCAACATCTGTACAATAAGTTGTTGAGCGAGATGATTCAGGACTAGTAGTAAAGCCAATTTGGTTGTTTATAACAACGTGGATTGAACCACCTGTTTTATAACCATCTAATGTCATCATATTAAGAATTTCTTGACCAATTCCCTGCCCTGCAAATGCAGCATCACCATGAAGTAATACTGGAATTACAGATTTATTTGATTTATCTCCTAACTCTTGACTTATTGCTTTTGCCATTCCTAATATAACTGGATTTACAATTTCCAAATGGCTTGGGTTTGGTGCAAGTCTAACGTTAACATTATTATTATTGTCCGAAATAAATACACTTTCATTGCCCAAATGATACTTCACATCGCCAGATCCTTCCAATTCTGGATCTAAATTACCATCGAACTCATTGAAAATATATTCTAATTTTTTACCAATAGAGTTAACTAAAACATTTAGTCTTCCCCTATGAGCCATACCAAGCACGACTGAATGAGTTTGAGCATCAGCAGCTTCTTTAAATAATTTATCTAAGAAGATAATTATTGATTCAGAGCCTTCTATTGAAAATCTTTTATGGCCAACAAACTTAGTATGTACGAAATTTTCAAATGATTCAGCTTCAATTAATTTTTGAAGAATTTGAGTTTTTTGCTCGTTTGTAAATTTAGGTTGATTTCTAGTTGTTTCAAGCTTATTTTTAATCCAATCTTTTTTGAATAAATCGGATATGTGCATATACTCTATACCAATTGAGCCACAATACGTATCTCTCAATATTTCAATAATACTACGCAACTGAAGTGGCTTATTGCTCCAAACTGAGTCTGCTGGGAATTCTCTTTCCAAATCCCAAATGTTAAAACCATAATATGAAAGTTCTAATTCTGGGTAAGAATAGCTATCATTGCCAAGAGGATTAATTGAAGCTTTCAAATGTCCACGAACCCTATAAGCATTGATTAACTGCATTACTAAAGCAGATTTTTCAAGTGATTCATTTACGTTAGATTGATTGTTACCTGCATAAAAGCTTTTAGTCGTAGTGTCATTCTGCCATTTAATTGGTTCAAATGGAATTTTTAAGCTTGCAAATATTTGATCGTAAAAATTATTTTCACCAATCAATAGTTTGTGCATATAAAGTAAAAATTCTGCTGATTCAGCACCCTGAATAATCCTATGGTCATAAGTAGATGTTATAGTAACAACTTTAGAAATAGCCAAGTTCGACAATAAGTCTGGCTTAACTGCCATAAATTCTACAGGATAATCAATAGAACCAGAAGCAATAATTAGTCCTTGCCCTTTCATTAGGCGTGGTATTGAAGCATTGGTGCCTATCATTCCAGGATTAGTTAAACTAACAGTTGTACCTTCTAAATCTTCCAAACCAAGTTTATTGTTTTTCGCTTTTTGAACTAATTCATCTAATTTTTTGAAAAATTCAAAAAAGTTTAGTTTACCAGCATCTTTAATGTTTGGTACCATCAATAAACGTTGCCCATCTTTACGAGTAATATCAGTTGCAACACCAATATTAATTGAGTTTTTTACTCGGCGGTTTGGTTTACCTTCTATTAATTCATAGCTAGAATTAAGTTTAGGATATTTTTGTAAAGATTTCACCATAGCCCAAAGAATAATATGAGTAAATGAAATTTTACCCAATTTTCTTTGTTCTAAAAATTTATTTATCACTCTTCTATTTTCATCTAATGCCTTTACAGGTATAGTGCGGATTGAAGTAGCTGTAGGTACAGTCAAACTTTCATCCATGTTAAAAGCAATTTTAGAAGTAATTGAGCTAAGTGGCTCTAATTCTTCATAACTTGCAAGTTTAATATCGGATAAATTGCTACCGAAATGTTTATTGCTATTATTTTCTAATTTCTGTGTTGCACCATTATTTGCAATAGATTCAGTAGGTTTTGGAGTATTTACTACATTAGCATATTCAACATTTGAATTTGAATTTGCTGAAGTAATCGTTGCAATATTTTGATTGTAATTGTTTGAAAAGTAAGCTCTCCATTCTGCACTAACAGAATCTGGATCTCTTAAATATTCAAAATATAGTTCATTTTCGAAAGCTTCGTTTGGATTGTACACTTTACATTAAAAATTTGTGAAACAAAATTAATTACTACGAAAGTTCACTTTCGTATTTATTAAATAGGTCTAACACCTCTTCTGGTGTTTCTAAAGCCAACAATTGACTTTTGAATAAATCATTATTTAAGTATCTTGAAATTTTACTTAGCAATCTCAAATGGATACCAACATTACTATCCTGTCCTAGCAAAAGGAATACCATACTTACCTTAGAATCATCTAAAGAAACAAAATTAGTTGGATTCTCTAAAGTAATGAATGCACCAATTAGGCTATCCACAGCATTTGTTTTGGCATGTGGCAATGCAATACCATTACCAATACCAGTTGACATAATTGCTTCTCTTTTAAAAACTTCGCTCTTTGCAATTTCAAAATTATTAATTTTTCCAGATTTATTTGCTAAATCCAAAGCTAAATTAATTATATCTTCCTTTTTTGATATTTTACTTTTTAATGAAATTGAATTTAAATTCAATATTTCTGCAATTTTCATTTTTTAATCTTGTTCCTCTGCTATCCATTTGGATACTATACCTGCATATTTATCAGCTAAATAATTAGCGTTGAATTGACTATCACTTTCAGCTACAATAGAAAACTGAGCTGTTTCTTTTTCAGGAACCAAAAGTACTGTTTCATCTTCTAAAAAGATTTTAACACCTTCAATTAACTCTCTTTTCAAATGTTCACTGTAATCCATTGCTTTACGCATTACCATTCCTTTCAAATCCCAAGGACATTCTATAGTAACAATATAAAGGTGTTTTTTAGGTAAAGTTTCATCTAAATTTGAGAATTTAAAATTAGTTTTAGAAAGCATTTCAAGTATTTTTCCACAGGTAAACATACCATCGGAAGCAAGCAAGAAATCACGGAATATGAAACCACCATAAATACCACCAACAAAAAGAATGCTTTCATCATTAGTTGCATCCATCATAGCCGAATGTGAATTCTTAATCCTAACTACTTCCACATTGTAATTTTTAGCAATTGTTTCAATTTCTGTGGAAGCTACAACTGATACAGCAATTTTATATGGTTCTCTTTCCTTATTTGATTCTAAGAAAAGCTTTGTTACTATACTCAAAAGTCTAGAAGCTGGAACCCATTTACCTCTTTCGTCAATAATTGCAACTTTCTCAGCCCCAGCTTCAATTCTGAATCCCAATTCGTAATTTAGGGAATTCATAATCTTGCCAGTATTGTCATCTCCAGATATATCCATAGTTGGATCAGGATGAAACCTTAAAGGATCCACAAAGTCGTGTGATGATAGTGCATCTACACTTAATTTACCTAATATTGAAGGAAGAATAGTAGAAGCTTGACCATAAGAATAATCAACCAAAATTTTAAATTTCTTAGATTTTATTTTTTCAATATCCAGTGAATCAACAAATCTCTGAATATAGATTTCATTAGTTCTTTCTGGATATTTGACATTGCCTACTTCATCGTGTGAAACTCTTTGAATATCCTCTCCAAAAAAGAATCTTTCGATTTTTTTAGACATTGAAATCGAAATATCTCTGCCATCATTTGAAAAAATAATAATGTCAGTTAAATTTGGATTTCTAATTGAACGGCGTACGTGCATACCTCCATCATAATTCCCAGTCATAAGTTCTTGTCTAGTTTGGGGAATTGAAGTAGATTGCAAATCACTTACAATAGCACCAACAGAAAGCAAACCAGAAGTTATTGAGCGTTTAACAAGTCTTGACATATTGTTAGGATCTCTACTGGAAAGTATTTTCTTTCCTCTTCCAAATGCCATACCTAAAGCAGTACCTAACTTTGAGCCGAACTCTGGAGTTATATCAATATTTGAAATACCAGAAATTCTTGCATCTGTGAATAACTCACGAGACCACTTTTCTTCTTGCACAAGCGATCGAGATAAAGTAGATCCACTTAACACTCTTTTCTTTGGCCAAAGCTTTATATTTGAATGTAGTTTAGCTTTGTTTTCAATAACGCAATTATTAGCAATATAAACATTTTCGTGAATAGTTACAGAGCTTCCAATAATAACATTATCGCAAACCACATCATCATTAAGTTGAGTGAAATCACCAATGCTTACATTGTTCCAAACTGTAGTGCCACTAAGGCAAACACCTTTGCCAATTTTAACGTTATCGCCAATTACTGAATTTGTTAATATTGAATTTTCACCAATTGCTGAATTGTTGCCAATTACAACGTTACCATTTACTTTAAGATTTTTTGGCAAAGTAACATTTTTTCCACAAATTAACTTTTCATCGAAATTAAAGCCAAGCTCTACTTTGTTTAAAAGTGCATCGCTTTGCCCTATTTGGTATTCTTCTAAATTGCCTAAATCTTTCCAATAACCTTCTGCAATAAAGCCATAAATAGGCATTTTTTTGTGAAGCATCAATGGAAATAAATCTTTACTGAAATCAAAGTCTTCTTGGTACGGTATCAAATCCAAAACTTCTGGTTCAAGAATGTATATTCCTGTATTGATAGTATCAGAAAAAACTTGACCCCAAGATGGTTTTTCTAAAAAGTGAGTGATTCGACTTTCTTCATCTGTCATTACAATTCCAAATTGCAATGGAGAAGGAACTCTTGTCAGTAATATGGTTGCTTTCGATTTTTTTTCAATGTGAAATTCTAATGCTTTTGTTAAGTCAAAATCAGTTAAAACATCGCCACTTATGATAATAAATCTACTATTCAATTCTTTGTAAGCATTTTTTACACTTCCAGCAGTTCCATAATCGGCTTGTGCGTGGACATAAGACATTGTTACACCAAAGTCTTCTCCAGATTTAAAATAATCTGTAATTTTATCTGGTTGAAAATAAAGAAGAGACACTATATCATTGATATTATGTCGTTTAAGTAGATTAACAATATGCTCCATTATTGGTAAATTGAGCACAGGAACAAGTGGTTTAGGTATTTCCATTGTAAGGGGGCGAAGTCTTGTTCCAAAACCTCCCGCCATAATTACTGCTTTTTGCATCAAAAACTATTTTCCGTTTTGATAAAAATCATATAGCAATTTATCTAATTTATAGAGACTTCTCAAATTATATCTTACATTTTGAAATGACTTGTTCAAAATTAAATATTATTTATATTTATCTTGCAATCATATAACGGGAATTATGATGAAATGTTTAGTTACAGGTGCAACTGGATTTATTGGTAGCCACATTGTTGATGTACTATTAGATAGAGGATTTGAAGTACGTTGCTTAGTTCGTTCAAATAGTGATTTGACTTGGCTGAAAGGCAAAAATGTTGAGCTTTTTGAAGCGAGTTATACCGATATGGAAAAACTAAAGCTTGCTGTGAAAGATATTGATATTATCTATCATGTTGCTGGAATTATTGCTGCTAAAAATTATGATGGCTATTTGCAAGGAAATAAATTACCTACAATCAACTTATTGAATGCAGTACTTGAATCTAATACTAAACTTAAAAGATTTTTATATGTTTCTAGCCAAACAGCTAGCGGGCCTTCTGAAAGTAGAGAAAAACCTAAAACTGAAGATATGCCAATGACTCCAATAACAAGTTATGGCAAAAGCAAAAAAGAAACTGAACTTGAAGTTTACGAATACTTCAATAAAATTCCTATCACAATTGTGAGACCTCCTGCTGTTTATGGACCTAGAGACAAAGCAATCTTCGCAGTTTTCCAATCTGTTAAATTGGGAATCGGCACTTTGATGGGATTTAATGATAAATATGTCTCTTTGGTTCACTCAAGTGATTTGAGTAGAGGAATAGTTGATGCTTCCCTTTCGGAAAACACTATTTCTAAAATTTACTTCATTTCAAGCAAAGAATTCTACACTTGGAAGCAAATTATAAATATAATTAAGAAAACTATTGATAAAAAGTTATTGTTAACTATAAATTTGCCACATTCAATAATCCTAACCTTAGGTACAATCAGTGAATATTTCGGAAAACTATCTGGCTCTGTGCCAGTTTTCAATTATGAAAAAGGAATTGATTTTATTCAAGATTATTGGACATGCTCTATAGAAAAAGCAGCCAAAGATTTCGGCTACGAGCAAAAAATGTCTATTGAAGATGGAATTGCAGAAACAATCCAATGGTATAAGCAAAATAAATGGATGTAAGGTTTAGAAATAAATCCATAGTCATAATGATTGCTATAGTTGTCATAATAGCAAGTATCTATTTATTTATACTTAGTATTTATACTAGCTCAAAATCTCCAGATTATATTGAGTTATCCACTCAAAACATTACAAATCAAACTGAAATATACCGTAATTACTATGGTGTACCACACATAACGGCTCAAAACGAATTAGATCTGGCGTTTGCAATTGGATATTCCCACGCTAGTGATAGACTTTGGCAAATGGATTACAGCAGAAGAATAGCACAAGGAAGACTTTCAGAAATATTCGGCGAGGAATATGTAGAAACAGATAAACTTATGCGGGCATTAGCTATTCGTGAATATGCTCAAATTAGTTTGGAAACTTGCAATCCTAAATTTATAAAATTATTAGATTCATATTCAAATGGGGTAAATTCATTTATTGATGCAAATAGAAATAAGCTATCTTTTGAATTCGGAGCAATGAATTACTCTCCTGAAAAATGGACTGCTAAAGACTGCTTTTTAATTGCCAAGTTGCTTGCTTTCGAACTTTCAAATAGCTTTTCAGTTGATTTTTCAATGAATGAAATTGCCAATGGAATTGGAGTTGAAAAAACTCTTGATTTGATTCCAAATAATGGAAAATATCTTCCTTTGCTTGATTCTGCAAGTTCATTAAAACCTATTGCAACAAATTCAGCTAATTTAAATCGAGATGCAAAATTTGCTTTAAATAAAATTGGACTTAACAACAATAAAACTGGTAGCAATGCTTGGGCTATTCTTAAAAAGAAAAAAAACAAATCTGCTGGGACTATATTAGCCAACGATCCTCATTTGCAGCTAACACTTCCATCAAAATGGTATCAACTTCAATATTCAATTCCTAATCATAACTTAATTGGACTAACTATTCCAGGAATACCATACATACTTATAGGTAGAAATGATAGTATTGCTTGGGGTATAACAAACCTAATGTCCGATGATTTCGATTTATTCCTAGAAAAAAACAAAGGTAATGATTACTATTATCGCAATGAAACTTTGACTGAAAAATATATTTATGTAAAAGACTCTATCGTTATTAATAATAAAGAAACTAAAGAGTTTTACTTAAGAAAGAATTTCAGAAGCTATGTGCTTTCGGACTTCAATAAATCAATAAAGTTATTCAAAAATTTACGTAATGATAATGCAATTACTTACAGATGGACAGCGGCAGAAAAGAGTAAAGAATTAGAACTTATCTATAAATTGAATTTCGCAAGAAATTGGAAACAGTTTGATACAATTCTAAGCGAGTGGGTTTCGCCTGCTCTAAACTTTACTTTTACCGATAAAACTGGCAATATTGGTTTTATTCCCTCTGGAAAGATTCCGATTAGAAATGGAACTTTTCAAAATTTAGCTAACGCTTCTTGGCTTGGAGGAGACTGGACTGGCTTTACAAATGCTAATTTAATCGGAAAGAGTTACAATCCAGAAAATGGGTTTGTGGCAAATTGTAATCAAAAACCAACTATAAATGAATCTTCAAATATTGGTAATTTATGGGTTACTAATTCTCGATTCGATAGATTAAATGAATTATTAGCTCAAACTGATGAATATATCTATAGAGATGCACAGCAAAATCAATTAGATGTTTATTCCAATTATTCAAAAGAAGTACTCAATAGTCTCTTTCAAACTTTAACTTTAAATCAAAAATATTTAAACAAGGTAGAGTTAAATGCTTTTTATAGACTTAAGCAATGGGATAATTTCCTGACTTATAATTCAGAAGAAGCTGCCATTTATAAAATATATTTAAAAATTTTAATTTCAGAAATATTTGCAGATGAACTAAATTCTGATGACTTCAATGAATACATTAATCATTCAAACTTAGTTTTAAGGAAGTTATTAGAAATATTGAATTTAAAAAAAAGCAAATGGTTTGATAATGTTAAAACTCAAAAAATAGAATCATCAGATGACATACAAATTTATGCTTTTCAAAAAACTGTAGCGAAAGCTATACAAATGAAAAAATTAGTCAACTCAAAAATTATTTATGGCGATTTACATCGTTTGAATTTGAGTCATAAATTTTCCAATTCAAACTTATTGAATAAAAGTTTAAGTTTAGGTTCAGTTGAAATGTCTGGTGATTTTACGACTATTAGTTCTAATGAGAGTAAGTTGTCAAATTGGAATAAAGTAGAAATTGGTGCTTCAGCGCGATTCATTGCCGATATGTCGAATAATGATGTATATTTGTCACTTCCTGGAGGAGTATCAGGCGATGTTACTAATCCAAATTTCGCAAATCAATTCCAGTTGTGGCTTCGAGGCGGATATTTAAAATTAGTTTTAAGTAATAAACCAAGTGAAGAATATAAATTGAGTGTTCAATTTAAAAGAAATTAATTCAATATAATTCTCTTATACTGCACAAATCCGTTTAGTTCTAATTTCAAAGTATAAACACCTTTTGGGTAGTTTTTCAAATCAATTGTTTTCAAATCATTTTCAGTAATTTTAGCAAAGATTCTATTACCAAGATTATTGAAAATTGTAATTTGTCCATTAAAAATTAATCGAAACTCACCTTCGCTCGGATTTGGATAGACTACTACATTTGTTACTTCATTAAAATCTTCAACAGAATTTATGGTATCATTAATAGTTAGTAAATCTGATCTTGTTGCACAGCTTCCATTAATAACATCACAGTAATAAACTCCATTTCCAATTTTCACTTGCTGTCTTTCTTTTGCATTTGGAATCTTCACATAGTTGTAATACCATTGGTATGCAACATTTGCTGAAAGGCATCTTAACATACCATCTGTATATCTAATTATTGGTTTTGCTGGGCTAATGGTAGCAAGAACTGTAAGAGTATCAGAATAAACTAATTTATTTGCTAAGTTAGTTGCTTTAAACCAATACTTCCCAGATTTGAAAGCTAAATTTGTCCTACCAATCTTGCCGTCAGACCAAACAATATTAGTAAATCCTGGACCACAGTCTAAAATTAAGGTATCAGATTCGCACTTCCTTAAATTTCCACGAGCTATTTGCACTTTAGGGTCATTGTTTGGGAGAATGAAAATAAATATTGGCAAAGAAGTATCTGCACAACCAAAATCATTATTTAAAGAGCAATATACTGCTCCAGAAATTGAATTGAAAAAAGTAATTGTTGCTACATTTGTTCCTTGTCCTGAAGTAACTTTACCGCCACTAGCAAACCATTGGTACTTAAATCCTGGATATAACTTTGTGGTATAAACTTCCGAATAGCCAGACATAACAATATTAAAACCAGTGATTTCTGGTTTTTGAGTGTTCACAATGTTTACAGGAATCGTATCATAAAATTTCTCACCCAAAGCATCAGTCATTTCAAATGTATAACTTGTGCTTATAGGAGAACTACAAATAGGGTTAGCTATATTATCAAAGTTCAAATCAGTACTTGGTGACCAAAGATAAGAATAAGGCGGAAGTCCAAAAGTATTTGATGATTTTGTGAATATACTTGATAAAAGTATTTGATTATTGGCACACCCATATATATAATCTTCAGTGCCAAAATCTTCTTTAGTTAGTTTAAACTGAGTAAAAAATACATCTGATTTCAATGTGTCATTTATCAAAGTATCCAACGCATTTGCAGTAACAGGATAATCACTAGAAGCAGTACCACCAGTAATATAGAAAGTATTGTTTGTATCGCAAATCATACTTTTGCATATATCGAAGTTTTCACCACCAATATATGTAGAATATAGAAGAGTCGTTCCATCGTTACTAAGTTTTAGCAAGAAACCATCTGATTGAGTAGTATCTGAAAAGCTTTTTCTCACAGCTTTTTTAGTTGTAGGAAAATTCTTTGAGAACGTATATCCAGTTACATAGGAATTTCCTATAGTATCAGTACAAATATCGAAAGCTCTATCGGTACCAGTTCCACCTATATAAGTTGAGAAGTCAATAGTGTAATTTATTGCATTTACTTTAGTTACAAATGCATCACCCTTTCCTTTGACATCTAAAGCATCTTCAAATATTCCATCGTAAGCATTTGCAGAAACATAGAAATCGGAGCTTTCTGTGAAGCCACATATATATAAATTTTTATTAGTATCTAATGTGATTGCATAAGGAACATCTCTTTTATTGCCACCTAAATATGATGAATGTACAATTTGATTATTGGGTAAATTAATTAATGTGTAAAATCCCTCACTTGTGCTACTATCTAATAAATTATCATTATTATTCTTTTTAAACGCATTAGCTGAAATTGGAAAATTTTTAGACCTTGTTGAGCCAGAAATCCAAATATTGTCATTATCAAAGAATTGCATATCCTGAGCAAAATCTGATTCATTCCCACCAAACAAAGTAGAATAAATCAAGCTGTCGCCACTAGAATTTAGTTTTAACAAGAATAAGTCATTGTTCCCCAGTAACTGTGGCAGTAATTCTGCAGTATAAGGAAATGGTATTGAATCATTAACTTGTGAAGTATTTCCACAAACTATATAGTTATTTTCTTTATCTACTAAAATGTTTGAGGAATAATCATCTCTGCTGCTACCTATTAGAGTTGAAAATAGTAATTCTGAAAGAGTTGTATCAAATTTTGCAATAAACAAATCATAACCACCATTGTGGGTGCTATCTAAACATCTGCTAGTTGTTGGGTAAGTATCTGTTTTCTTTATATATCCAGTTATTACAACGTTTTCATTTGTATCTAAAGTAATTGAAACAGCTTTATCTTCTGTAAATCCACCAAAAAATGTAGAATACATAAGTTTACCATCGGCACTTAATTTCGTTACAAATGCGTCAGATTCCCCTGTTGGATTTTCTTTAAATTCTCTTCTAAAAGCTTCTTCTGTGTAAGGGAAATCAAGTGAATTTGTATAACCAGTAATGTAAATTTCATTAGCACTGTTTTTTACCAATCCCATACCAAAATCATATCCACTACCTCCAAGAAAAGTAGAGTAAATAATAGGATCAATTCTAATGTCATTATTTATAGAAGTATGGAACTGAATAGAATTAGCTTCGTTTTTAAGAAAAGCACATTCTATTTTGTCTTTGTTAAAGTTTTGAAATGCAGCCAAGTTTTTGTGAAATATTTTTTCACTGCCAATAGTTAATTCTAAATAATTATCTACAATTTCTAATTTGTCCACTCCATTGAATTTTATTGAAATATCTTCGGAATTTGCATTTTCAGCAATAAGAAATTCATATTCCAGTACTTTGTCTTTCAATGACAATCTGAAATCAATTCCTTTATAAATATTCTTCAAGGAAATCTGGTCGGAAGTTGGAAAAGTTATTGCTTTTGCTTGTTTCCCTTTTATAATGTTTAAAACTGTCTTATTTTCAAGTTCATTTTGAAATTCAAAGGGTTGTGAATTTTCAAAGAACATTTCAATAATCTTGTTATTAGGGTATTTGAAAAGCAATTTATTGTTAGTAATTGCAAGTTCACAATCTTTTAGTTGTGCAAAGTATTTGATTTCACTTTTCGGTAAATTAGAATAGATAAACCTTCCAGTTTGGGCAAACAAACTAGAAAAGCAGAAAAAAATAATCAATATTATACTTCGCATCATATTCTAATAAACAAAAAAAATCCCTAAAGTTACAACACTAAGGGATTTTATCGTCAATTTTATAAAATTATTGAATTATTAGTTAGAAAGCACTGCAGATTTTATTATTTCTTCAATTCCTACTTTAAAATCTTTTTCTTCTGTTACCAAAAACTTCATATTAAATCTATTAATAGAATCTTTAGCATTTTCACACATTGCTCTTGCTATCACAATTTGGCAATCAGAAACAGTTTTAGTGATTTTTGTATGCTTTTCTTTTGACTTATCAACTATGTTTAAGCTAAAAGTTTTTTTACCATCATTTTCACTTGCATTAAGAATATTTGGTAATTCATTTTCAGCTTTGTGTAAATAAGTTTCTCTTATCTCTTGATCTTTTATCTCACCATTTTCAACTGTTACCACATTGAAATATTTTGCCGAACCAAAACTTCCCACTATATGTTTCTTATCGTTAGAAACGATAGCTACTTTAAAATTATTCATTTTTCCCTCTATTTTACTGTTTAGACGATTTTAAAAGAAACTTATTACTAATTTTGTAATCAATTTCAAGTTGCAATTTACATCTTTGTGAAGTCAAACAAAAATATATACATGGAAAAGGCTATTGAATTAGCTAAGAAAGCTACTTTTTTCAATGAAATTCCAGTTGGCTGCATAGTTGTATTGAATGATGAAATCATTGCTTCATCGCATAATGAAACTGAAAAAAACAAAAATGCTTGCCAGCATGCTGAAATTATTTGCATTGAAAAAGCAACCAAACATATTAGTTCAAAGTACTTAATTGATTGTGATTTGTATGTTACACTTGAACCTTGCCCTATGTGTGCTGCCGCTATTTTACTTTCTAAAATGAGAAATGTATATTTTGGTGCTTATGATTTGCAATTTGGCGCTTGTGGTAGTGTTTATGACATAACTGGCGATGGAAGAATGAACCATAAATGCTATACATTTGGAGGTGTTATGGAAAATGAGAGTAAAGATTTATTGACTGATTTTTTTCAACAACGAAGAAGAAATGCAAACAAATAATCTAATAAGTAGAGTGGAAATTGATTCAGCTCTATATATAGTATCAACTCCTATTGGAAATTTTGAGGATATTACAATTCGTGCTTTGAAAGTACTTGCCTCTGTAGATTTTATTCTTTGTGAAGACACTAGAACCTCTGGTAATTTACTAAAACATTTTGGAATCCAGAATAAGCTTGTAAGCTATCATAGCCACAACGAAACAAGTAAATTGGAGTTCGTATTAAATCTCTTGAAAGAAGGTAAGTCTATAGCTTTAATTAGTGATGCTGGTACTCCTTGTGTATCAGACCCAGGAGCAATACTTGTTGCCGAAGTTGTGAAACAAAATTTAAAAGTAGTACCAATCCCTGGTGCAAATGCTGCAGTATCAGCATATTCTGCTTCAGGAATTTTAGCTTCAGATTTTAAATTCTTTGGCTTTCCTCCTTTGAAAAAAGGGAGACAAACTTTTCTTAAATCTTGTTTTGATGATAAAACAGCAACAATTTTATACGAATCTTCTCATAGAATATTGAAACTGTTGAATGAATTAGATATTCTTTATTCAGATAAACTTTATATTTGTGTAGCCAAAGAGCTAACTAAAATTTATGAAAAGTTTTATTTTGGGTCGCCAATAGAAGTTTTGGCAAAAATCCAACAAGATAAATCTGATAAAGGTGAGTTTGTTTTAATTGGTATTTTATCAAGTAAATAATTTAAGTAACTGTAATAATTATGTTTATAACATTTGAAGGTATTGACGGAAGTGGCAAAACTACCCAACTGAATTTACTTAAAGAATTTCTAGAAAGCCAAAATAAGAAAGTAATTACTTTACGAGAACCTGGCGGAACTGATTTCACAGAAAAAATTAGAGATTTACTTTTAAACAAATCTTATGTTTTGAATTCAGTAACTGAACTGATGCTTTTTGAAGCTTCAAGGTCTTATTTAGTAGAAAATGTAATTAAACCAAAATTAGATGAAGGATTCTTCGTTATTTGTGATAGATTTTTTGATTCTACTACTGCTTATCAAGGTTACGGAAGAGGATTGGAAATAAATTTTATAGAAAAGTGTAACCAAATGGCTGTAAAAAGCATTATACCTAATATCACTTTTTACTTTTCTATAAATTTAGAATCTAAATTGCAAAGAATTGGACACAGAGAGAACGACAGAATTGAGCAAAGTGGAGAAGAATTCTATAAAAATGTTATTAATGGATTCGACCAAATTGCTGAAAATAATAAAGATAGAATAGTCATAATTGATGCTTTGAAATCAATTGATGTGATTCACGAAATAATCAAAACTGCAATTAATAAACTAAATTTTTAAAATACAAAATATTTAAGGAAACAAAAATGAAGGGATTTTTACAAAAATTCACTCTCTTAATTGTTTTGCTTTCTGTTGTAACAGTAAATGCTAAAACAAAATTTTTCAACGCAGATAATTTTATCTCAAAAAATAAATTCAATACTACTCAAACTTTGCAAAAAAAGTACAATGAGTTTAGCATCAATTTGAATGAAGCTAATCAAGTATTCCAAAACAAAACTAACCAAAGTTTAGTTATTGAAAACTTTCCTATTAGCTTAAATGCCAAAGGAACACTTTCTTTGATTAAAGTGAAATCTTGTATAGATGAAGAAACAGAAGTCTATATAGTTGGTAATGGTAAAGAAACTCGAGGCTCAATTCCAATAATTGATAGCTATACAGGAACAATCAATGGTTATGAAAATTCATTTGTGTTTTTAACCTATACTAATGATGGATTCATTGGTACATTAAGAATTAATGATGAAGAATATAACTTCAGTTATACAGCTGCTAATACTAATAATAATGCTATCCACACAATATCGCCTACTGATAAAAGTATTTTTGAAAAATACAATGTGAAATCTTGTGGCACAAACACTGAAGATTTCACTACAAATGTAGTCAAAGAAAAAAACAATTCTATTCAAGCGAACAAATTAGTTGAGATAAATCTAGCTGTTGAAGCAAATTATGAATTCTTTGCTTTAATGAAACTTGATACAAATAAAGCTAAAAACTATATGGTAGCTTGTATTGATTACTCATCAAGAATTTATGAAAAAGAAGTAAATGTCTTTTTGAAAATCGGTAGTATGTTCTTATATATAGATGAAATTGATGATCCTTATGTGAATGTTTCTGGTAGAGATTTCGATTTGCAAGATAGACTTACTTTTATGCCTTCTGTTTGGAAAGGTTCTAAAAAAACAAATATTGTTAGAACTTTTTCAGTTCTTTTTGCAGACATCAAAGTGCAACCTTCAAACTCTGTAATTGCAGGTATTGCAAACGGCGGAGAACCAAAAACTGGTAACTTCTGCTCAAAAGATAGAGGATATGCAGTATTTGGAATTAATGGAAATGCTTCATTCCCTACTTTGAATTATAATCAAGATGCAATAACTGCGGCACATGAAATAGGTCACTTGTTTGGTTGTCCTCACACACATTCTTGTGCTTGGCCAAGCATAGATGGCGGAACAATTATTGATTCTTGCTATACATCTGGCTTAGATGCTTCTGCTTCTGATGCTGCATGTTTGAAAATAGCAGATAGAAGAGCTAGAATTGGAACTATAATGAGTTACTGCCATACAGTTGGTGGTGGCGGTGTTTTGCCAACATTTGGTCCAAGACAAATTGCAATTATGAAAACTGCAATTGCAAAATCTTATGCAGGTGGTTGTTTAAAAGACCCTATTCTTTCAAAATTACGTTTGATGACTCCACTTGGTGGTGAATCATTGCGTGGTGGTTCATCTGAAAATATTGCTTGGGCTTCTGCCAAAGTTGATACAATTAACATCTACTTTTCAACAAACGCTGGTGTTAATTGGACATTTATTGCAGGAGCAAAATCTTCGAGAGATTCAATTTATAAATGGGATGTGCCAAAAACAACAATGAATACGGTTTGGATAAAAATTGAAGATGCAAATAATCCTGCAACTTTCGACCAATCATTATTCTTTTTTAAAATTGCACCTAAGTTTGCTTTGATCACTGCTCCTACTGAAGGACAAAGAGTTGGCTTCAAAACTAAATTTTTTATCACTTGGACTAAAACATTAGTAACAAGTGTAAATATTGATTTATCTACAAATTCTGGAGCTAATTGGATAACAATTGTACCGACTAATTCTGCTTTAAGCACTTCTGAGGTAAAATTCCCTGAGTTTACTGGTGAAGCATGGTTGAAAATTACTGACCCGTCTGACAATTCGTTCGACATTAGAAAGTTCAAATTAGAAAAAGACTCTATATCTTTTGTTTCTCCAAGAACTGGCGATGTTATATGTGATACAAATTCTAAGTTTGCATTTTGGTGGGATAATAATTTAACTAATAACATCTCTATTCTTTGGACTAACGATAATTGGGCTAGTTCGAAAAAAACAAGTGTGGGTATAGTAGATGCTAATCGGGGTACTGTAAATTGGAATAACAGTCCTTGGGTGCCTTCAGATTGCTACAAAATTAGAGCTGTCAATTTCATTGATAATTCAATTATTTATGGTGAAACTAATTGCTTCAAAATTGATAATTGTATAACTGGTGTTTTCAATGATATGACTAATAACGAAAACTTCAAAATTTCAGACGTAAGTCCTAATCCAGTTTCAAATATTTTGAATGTGAAAATATCAAATAAAATTGGAACTAAAAATTTGAATGCTAAAATTGTAAGTACTAATGGTGAAACAGTTTTAAACTTTGGTGCATTAAGTTTCAATGAAAATATTTCATTAGATTTGTCTCAATTATTCAGTGGAACTTATATGTTAGTAATTGAAGCTGGAGATTACATTTCTGCAAAATCTATTCAAATTGTGAAATAATTAAGTTATTCTGCAATTGTTGAGAAAAGCAGTCATAATTTATGGCTGCTTTTTTTTTATTTTTGTATCACGAAAAATTCAAAAAATCTAAATCAAATAAAAAATGCTTAATACAATAATTCTCAACACACTGCCATTAATGCCTAAGCCATTAGTAATGGTTTTTGCTAAAAAGTATATTGCTGGTGCTTACCTAAAAGATGCTGTGAAAGTAACGCAAGATTTTGAGAAAGTTGGTGGTTTCACTACAATTGATGTATTAGGTGAGTTTGTAACAACTAAAGAGAGAGCATTGCACGAGAAAGCAATGTCATTGGAAGTTTTGAAATCAGCGAAAGAAAATAAACTTGGCACTTACCTTTCCATCAAACCCACTTCTTTAGGTTTAGGAATAGACTTTGATTTTGGTTATGAAAATATTTTCGAGATAGTTTCCTATGCTAAATCTTTGGGATTATTTGTTCGTTTGGATATGGAAAATTCCCCTTATACAACATTGACAATTGACATTTATAAAAAACTTAGAGATAATGGACTTGATAACTGCGGTATAGTTATCCAAGCATATATGAAGCGTAGTTACGATGATATAAGTTCTCTTTTAAGCTATAAGCCAAACATAAGACTTTGCAAAGGTATTTATGTAGAAGATGCTTCTATCGCTATTAAAGATAAAGAAGAAATTAGAACAAACTATAAAAAATTACTTGACCTACTTTTGGAAAACAATTTAAAAACACACATCGCTACACATGATGATGACTTAATTGTTTATGCTGAAAAGAAACTGAAAGAAATGAGTTATGACAAAAGCAATTATGAATTTGAAATGCTTTTAGGAGTTAGAGAGCGAAGAAGAGACACTCTGCTTAAAGCTGGGCACACTGTTAGAATTTACGTCCCATTTGGCGAAGATTGGTACGGATATTCAGTTCGCCGTTTGAATGAAAATCCTGATATGGCAGGTCATATTTTTAAATCAATTTTTATCAAAGAGTAATAATGAAATTTATTTTTGTTTTAATTACTTTGTTTTTTGTTAATTCTAAACTTAGAGCTGATGAATATATTACTGTTGGTACTTTTAATATTGAATGGCTAGGAGATGGAATAGACGACCAAAAGCCAAGAAATAAGCAAGAATATGCTGAATTAGCAAGAGTAATTAAAGAGTTAAATGCTGATGTATTGGCTCTGCAAGAAATTGAAAATCAAGATGCTATAAAACTTGTTTTGAATAATATGCCTCAATATAATGCAATTATACTTAGTACTAATGGAAAACAAAATGTTGGGTTCTTATATAAAAAAGATATTAAGATTATCAACACATTGGAATACAAACCTTTACAAGTAATTCCAAATAAAACTCGTTCTGGATTTATAGTTACTGCCAAAAAAGGTAATTTTGATTTCAAAATGATGATTGTCCATCTAAAGTCAACTTCTTCTTTCGATAATACTAATCAATTGAGGCAGAAAAGTTTTCAAATTAGAAATGTTCAAGTAGGAATTTTGAATAATTGGGCAGATTCTTGTCTGAAATATACAGATGAAAGAGATTTAGTTATTTTAGGTGACTTTAACGATCATATATATAAACCGAACAGTCAAATAATTAAATTTGGCGAAAACAAGAAATTAGTTTGTTTGACAAAGGATTTAAAAAGCTGTTTAAGAAGTGATTGGTATACAATTGACAATATTTTTGTGAGTAAATCTGTAGAAAAAAGAGTCTTAACTAATAGTGTAGCTATGGAGAATTTCAAAGCGTATGTAGAAGATAAATATAAAAATTCAATTTCAGACCACTGTCCTGTTATTATTAAGCTGAATACTAGTCTTCCTGATAATGATTAATCTTTTTGGGTATTTCAATTGCAAATGTAGTTCCTTTGCCCACAGCTGATTCTTTCACAAATATTTTGCCATTGTGATATTGTTCAACAATCCTTTTACAAAGAGAAAGCCCTAATCCCCAACCACGCTTTTTAGTTGTAAAACCAGGTATAAATACTTCTTTCTTTGTTTTTGTATTCATTCCTTTACCATTATCTCTTACTAAAATGATAATTTCATTGCCTACATCTTGCATAGAAATATTGATTTCCCCATTCTTAACCTCAATAGCTTCGGCAGCATTTCTGATTAAATTTTCAATTACCCAGGTAAATAAATCAACATTAATCATAGCGAATTGCTTATTACTAGAGTATTCTCTATTAATTTCAACTTTTCTACCCAAATGAGGCAAACGTTTATCGAAATATATACAAGCTCTTTCAACAATATTTACCACATTTTCTTTTGTAAGTTCTGGTTCAGAACCAATTTTAGAGAATCTATTTGCAATTGTATTCAGCCGTGAAATATCTTTACTCATTTCGGTAACAGTCTCAGAAATTGATTTTGGGTCGTCTATATTGAATCGCAAGATTTCAACCCAAGCAGACAAACTAGAAAGAGGTGTACCCAATTGATGTGCAGCTTCTTTTGCCATTCCAACCCAAACTTTCTGTTCCTCATTTCTTCTAATATTACTAAACGCCAAATAGCCAATCAAAATAATACCAGCAACCATAAATGAAGCAACAGCAGGAAAATATTTCAGAGATGCTATTAGTTTTGAATTAGTATAAAAAAACTTCATTAGCACTTTCCCATCGGCCTGCCTAACTACTACTGGTGGGTAATTTTTACCCATTTCGCTAATAGTTGACTGCATAAATTGGCTTTGCTCTTCCCTACTCATTGATTTATTAATTTCCATATTCAATGTGTAATTCTCATAAGGATAATTTGCAGAATCATTGGCATCTGTCATTATTATTGGGAATGTAATGTTTGGAGTGATAGAGTCAATCAAAAGTATAATCTCATCTACATTTCCACTTTCAGTTCGTAGTAGTTTTTGATGTAAATGGGAATAAGTTTCAATTATTCTTTTCTCTTTTTCAATTAACTGATTTACTAAGAAAACAGAAATTAGAATCACAGCCACAACAAACATTAGTGACAATGCAGCTAAGACAATTTTGATTTGCCATTTAGATGCTTTGTTGGAGATAATTTTAATGAAATTGAGTTTTTTTAAATGCGACATTAAATAATGATTGTTTAAAGGTAAATAAACATTCGTAAAAATACACATTATTATCTTAATTTTGTATTGAAATTATGATAGATTTAACAAAAACTAACGAAAAAGCTATAGCTGTTGCTGTCAATAAAAAAGGTGGCAATAGAGAAAAAGCGTTTGAATTTCTTGAAGAACTTGCTTTCCTTGCCGAAACAGCGGGAGCAACAGTTATTGATAAAATTTATCAAGAGCTTGAAAAGAAAAACAATGCCACTGTAATTGGAAAAGGTAAAGTAGAAGAAATAAAGCAAATTATCGATGATGAAGAAGTTTCGATGGTAATTTTCGATGATGATCTTTCTGCTAAACAAGTGCGAAACTTAGAAAAAGCATTTGAAGTAAAAGTAATGGATCGAAGCGGTATTATCTTAGATATTTTTGCAAGCAGAGCTAAAACAAATGAAGCCAAAACGCAAGTTGAATTGGCTCAATTGCAATACATGCTCCCTCGTTTGACAAGAATGTGGACTCACCTTTCTAAACAATTTGGAGGAATAGGTACAAAAGGCCCTGGAGAAACCCAAATTGAAACAGATAGAAGAATAATTCGCGATAGAATTGAACATCTTAAAGGCAGATTAGATAAAATAGATTCACAGAATATTGTCAAACGTAAGAATCGTTCGGCAATTCCAAAATTTGCTTTAGTTGGCTATACCAACACTGGGAAATCAACTTTGCTTAAAGCTATAACAGGCAGTGAGCCATATATTAAAAATGAGTTGTTTGCTACATTAGATACTACAACAAGAAGTTTTGAGTTACTTAATGGCACAAAATGTCTGCTATCTGATACAGTAGGATTCATTCGTAAGCTTCCTACTCATTTAATTGCGTCATTCCGAACAACTCTTGCAGAAGTGCAGGAAGCTGATTATCTACTTCATATTGTTGATATTTCGCACCCCAATTTTGAAGAACAAATTCAGGTTGTGGAAGAAACACTAAAATCAATAAATGCTGATAACATTCCTCGTATAACAGTTTTCAATAAAATTGATTGCTTAGAGAATTTAGAAGAATTAAAGTATTTGCAAGAAAAATATACTGACTGCTGCTTTATTTCTGCTAAGAATAACCTGAACATTATCAAACTGCTTGAAATACTTCAAGTTGAGTATGAGAAAAAGGTAAACTTTATCCAACTTTCACTTCCTTATAGCGAAATGCAATTGAAGGGTAATTTATTTAAAATAGCTGATGTTGTAAGTGAAGAGAGTACTGATTTTGGCACTAATTATAAGGTGAAAGTTAGTGAGGATCAGGTTAGTTATTTCAATCATTTATTTAGTAAGTTTGTTACTGAGAATTAAGAATGAAAGAAATATTAAATACATTCTCTAACAATAAGATATTAAATAAGTTATCACTATTAGATCAGAAAAGAGTTATTAATGTTAAAACATTAAATGGCTCTACTAAAAGCTTACTTATCAATTACTTATTTGAAAAGAAGTATAGTAAAGTAATAATTATTGCATCGGCTAACAATCAAAACGATTATTTTCACGATTTTAACTTAACTCAACACAAGAACTTTTCATTTTTAGTTGAACAGCAAAGCAATGTTAAAATCAAAACTAGCACTACCGAAGATCACCTAGGTTGGTTAATAGAAGGATTGAGCAAAATCAAACTCAACGATAAGTTTATTGCCCTTTGCGATGAAAGTATATTTGAAATTGAGACTCCAAACGTAAATGAAATAGCTGATAACAGAATCAAAATTGCCAAAGGGCAAATCCTAAACTTTGGTAATTTCACTAAATCATTGTTTCTATCAGGCTTTGAACGAAAAGATTATGTAGCTGAAGAAGGCGAAGTTTCTATTCGTGGTGGCATAGTAGATTTATATCCTATAGGATTCGATAATCCTCTTAGAATTGAATTTTGGGGTGATGAAATTGATTCTATTCGTGAGTTTGAAACATTATCCCAACGTAGTATTCGTGAGCATTTTGATATAGAATTTATTTCAAAAGTATTCCACGATTCAAACATTAAAAATAAAGGAACTATCTTTGATTATCTTGATAAAGATACACTTATAGTTTTGGATAATCCTCAATCTTTAGAGCTTAACGAAGATATATTAGAAAAAATAGAAAAATACAGAAGACTTAAAATCAATGATTTTGGAGAAGCTGATATAGTTTATGAAACAGATATACACCCAGTTATTAATGGTACAGTTACAGTACTTAAAAACATTTTAAATCAACTTGTAGATAGACATTTAAAAATTTTTATAGCGGCTGAAAGCAAAATACACCAAAACAGACTTAAAGATATTGTATTCCAAACCTTAGATGAAAGACAGCAGAAGAACATTATTTGGCTGGAAAGCACTTTGGCTGCTGGATTTATTTCGCAAGATTTTGGTATTGCGTATCTGACTGAGCATCAAATATTTAATCGTCAACGATTTGTTGATAATAAACGTAAAAAGAAAAATTCTGGCATTACATTAAAAGAACTTAAAGATTTAAAACTTAATGATTTAGTAGTACATGAAGATAAAGGAATTTGTCGATTTGAGGGATTTAAAACAGTTAAAATTGGTGGTAATGAACAAGACTGCTTGAGATTAGTTTTTGATGGTGGCGATGTACTTTATGTGAATTTGAATTATATAAACAAAATTCAAAAATTCAACGCAAGTGAAGAGTTTATGCCTAAGCTTTCTAAGTTAGGCGGTGCAGAATGGTCACGAAAAGTTGCAAAAACTAAAAAAAGACTTAAAGATATATCTAGAGATTTAATCACTCTATATGCTGCTAGAAAATCAACTCAAGGATTTCCATACCCCGAAGATAACATTTGGCAGAAAGAATTTGAAGCATCATTCATGTATGAAGATACTTTAGACCAAGCTAAATCTACAGATGAAATAAAAAAAGATATGGAATCTGAATATCCTATGGATAGATTAGTCTGTGGTGATGTTGGGTTTGGTAAAACTGAAATTGCAATTCGAGCTGCATTCAAAGCAGTCCAAGGTGGTAAACAAGTAGCTGTGTTAGTGCCAACAACTGTTTTAGCTCAACAGCATTTTATGACATTCAAAGATAGATTAAGTCGTTATCCTGTCAATGTAGATTTGGTCTCTCGTTTTCGTACTGCGAAAGAGCAAAAAGATACTTTAGAAAAAGTCTTTGATGGCAAAGTTGATATATTGATTGGTACTCATAGAATATTAAGCCAAGATGTTATTTTTAAAGACTTGGGTTTATTAGTTATAGATGAGGAACATAGATTTGGGGTTGGTTCTAAAGAAAAGCTAAGGGTTTTAAAATCACATATTGATACTCTTACTCTTACAGCTACTCCAATTCCACGTACACTGAACTTTTCATTGCTTGGAGCAAGGGATTTATCTTTAATGGAAACTCCCCCTCGCAATAGATTACCAATTATAACAGAAGTTATCGAGTTTAATTTAAAAGAGATTAAAGAAGCAATTGAAAACGAAATCAAACGTGGCGGTCAGGTATATTTTGTGAACGATAAAATTGATCCTCTGACTAAATTTTTGCTCGAACTGAAAATGCTAATGCCAAATTATAAATTTGAAATAGCACACGGACAAATGAAACCAGCTGAAATCGAAAACACAATGCAGAAGTTTGTTCAAGGTAAAATAGATGTACTATTAACTACAAAGATTGTAGAATCTGGATTGGATATACCTCGAGCTAATACAATTATAATTAATAATTCTCAGAATTTTGGGCTTGCTGAACTTTATCAACTTCGTGGTAGAGTTGGTCGCTCAAATATTCAAGCTCACTGTTTACTCTTGGTTCCAGAAGCTAAAACTTTAAACCATTCTTCAATTAAAAGATTACAGGCTATTGAAGAACTAAATGATTTGGGAAGCGGATATAAACTTGCTTTGAGAGATTTAGAAATTCGTGGAGCTGGCAACTTACTTGGTGCTGAACAAAGTGGGTTTATATATGACATTGGGTTTGAACTTTATCAAAAAATTATTGAAGAAGCTGTACTTGAAATCAAATATGATGAATTCCAAGACTTATTTTCAGTAGATGAAGCATTCAAGAAAAAGCTTGTTGAAAATCAAGAAGTCGCTATTGAAATAAATTCAGATGCATTCATTCCCAAAAGTTATATTGGGAATGATTCGGAAAGATTTACTTTGTATAAAAGGCTTTATGCAATTCGTACCAATCTAGAATTGGACGATATGCAAAAAGAAATCATTGATAGATTTGGCAAACTACCTAAAGAAATGTTACAATTAATGTTTGTTGTTAGGATTAGGATTTCAGCAGTATCTACTGGGTTTGAAAGAATTATTGTTAAAAATCACTCTATGATTTGTGAGTTGCCAAATAATTCGAAGAAACACTTTTATGATGAAGTCTTCCCTATGATTTTAGATTTCATTAATGATTACGAAAATTGTAATTTGGTACAAAACAAAGAGAAACTTATGTTAGAATTTTCAATTAAATCGGAACAAGAAGCAGTGGAAATTCTTTGGAAACTACGCAAAACAGTGGAAATGTCTTACGAATGAAATACAGTAATTTAATATTATCAATTGAAACTTCTTCTAATACTTGTGGAATTGCACTTAGTAGTAATGGAGATGTAATTAGTGAATATTCCTACTTTGCTAAAAATAATCACGATAAGCTTTTAGCTGAATATTTTTCAAGAACTTTAATTGATTCTGAAATTCAAATAACTGATTTAGATGCTATTGCCCTTTCTACTGGACCTGGCTCATTCACTGGCATAAGGATAGGTTCTGCATTTGTTAAAGGGTTGCTATTTGGATCTAAAGTAAAATTTATTGCTGTTCCAACTCTTGAATCATTGCAATCTGCTAGTTTAGAATTTGCTAAATCATTGCAAAAAGATGTTATAGCTAGTTATATCAAAAGCCACAAAGATTTATATTTCTACCAAGAATTCAATTTGTCTACTTTAATAAGAACTGAAATTGAAATTATTGAAGAAAATAATTTGAAAGAAAGATTATCAAAAGATGTAATCTATGCGGGTAATTACAATTTAAATTTTGAACAACTTAAAACACTTAGTGGTCTGCAAAAGTTAACACCTAGGTTTGTTGCAAAAAGGGCTTACGAAAAATTTACGCAAAATGAGTTTGATGACATAGAGTCATACACTCCTTTATATCAATTGGATTTTACACCTAAAACTAAGGTATTTTAAAATGGTTGAAAGATATACCCTTCCCGAAATGGGCAAAATTTGGTCAGAAGAAAATAAATATGCGATTTGGCTAGAAATAGAAATATTAGCAGTTGAAGCTCAAGTGCAACTTGGCTTAGTGCCAGCAGAAGTGCCAAAAGTAATTAGAGAAAGAGCTAAATTCGATGTAGCAAGAATCAATGAAATTGAATTAACTACAAAGCACGACATAATAGCTTTCTTAACTAATGTAGAAGAAAATGTAGGTTCTGAATCACGTTTTATACACTTGGGAATGACTTCTTCAGACGTGTTAGATACTGCATTGGCAGTTCAAATCAAACAAGCTGGTGAAATATTACTTAGAAATTTGAATGATTTGAAAGATACTTTGAAAGAAAGAGCATTGGAGCATAAATATACAGTTTGCGTTGGACGCAGCCATGGTATTCATGCTGAAACAACTACATTCGGTTTAAAATTTGCACTTTGGTACGACGAATGTTTACGCAACATAGAAAGATTAAAGTTCTCGATGAAAGAAGCTTGTGTTGGAATGATTTCTGGTGCAGTTGGCACTTACGAACACATGTCGCCAGAAATTGAAAAATATGTTTGTGAAAAGCTTGGTTTGGGAACAGTAAATATTTCAACACAAGTTATTTCCAGAGATGTGCATACTAGCTTTATGATGGCAATTGCTCAAATTGGTTCATTAATAGAAAAAATTGGTACCGAAATAAGACATTTGCAACGCACCGAAGTTCGTGAAGTAGAAGAATATTTCTCTAAAGGACAAAAAGGAAGCTCAGCTATGCCCCACAAACGGAATCCTATTTCATCGGAGAATATTTGTGGACAAGCACGTTTGCTTAGAAGCAATGCCTTTGCAGCTATAGAAAACAATGCTTTATGGCATGAAAGAGATATATCTCATAGTTCAGTAGAAAGAGTTATATTTCCAGATTCAACTATTGCTTGCAACTATATTTTAGAAAGAACTGTAAAATTAGTGAAAAATTTAGTAGTTTACCCAGAAAGAATGATTGAAAATCTTAATTATACAATGGGATTAATACATTCCCAAAAGTTTCTACTAGAGCTTGCAAAACGAGGAGTGTTGCGTCAGGAAGCTTATGTGGTAGTACAACGCAATGCAATGAAAACTTGGGATGAAAAAATCCCATTTTTAGATAACTTACTTGCTGACAATGAACTTAAAACGTATATGAATGAAGCAGAAATCAGAAGCTTATTCAATAATGACACAGTTTTCAGAAGTGTTGATTTCATTTTCAATCGCTTAGAATTGAATTAACTAACCAACAAAAAATGCAAAAACTAATTGCCAAAATTAAGAAGCTACTTAAGAACAAGATTGTTTTTTCGATAATCTTTATTTTGGCATTATTTGTTAGTGTTTACAACCTTTTTATAGTTGTAACTTCCCCAACAGACCAAAATTCCTTCGCAGATACTTTTAGTAAAATCTTAGTTAAAGAATCATTTCCAGCAAAAAGTTTAAAGTTAAAAGATAACACTTTCAATGATGATTCTGTAAGTGCAAATTCATTTCTTGTTTCCATCAATGATATTAAAGTTATCAATAAAAATGACTTACTTAATGTTCTTAGAGAAAACAATTCAAAGGAGTTGAAACTAGAATTACATAACTACCAAAACGAACAACACTTTCAAAGATATGTAAAAGTGCATAATTTCGATACAATTAAATTGATTTACTTCAATTCTTCACTAATAGTTCTCAATGTTGATAAAGACGGCACTTCCGATAAAGCTGGAATGCAAAAATGGGACATTATTACAAAAGTAAATAATGAAGACTTTAAAGATGGAGTAGATGCCACTAAACATTTAAAATATAAATCAGTTAGCACCAATTTATATTATGAAATTTATCGTAACGGCGAATTCAAAACACTTGACATAAAGATTGCAAAATACGTTATTTCAAAAATTAACCTAATAAGATTCATCTTTGGATTATTACTATTTGTTTTTGCAATTAGGTTTATCTTTAAAAACAAAGAAGATGAGAGTTTTAATAGAATAGCTTTTCCTTTAGGATATTTCTTTATTGTTAACGGAATGTTTCTAACTTTCAATCAAATAAAACCAGCTGTGTTTAGTGCAAAATTTGAGATTATTAGAATAATAACTTTATTTTACTTATATTTTAGCTTTATTATTATCAACCAGTTCATTTATAGTAACTTACCAAATTATTATTTTATACCTAAATCTGAGAAATATTCTAAAATAAAGAATATCACATATTTATTGATGTTTGCAATAATTACAATTATTATAGCAATTCAGATTAAATCAGGACTAACTTTATTGCCTTTGTTAGTATCAGTAGTTTTCTCTATTGTCTTCTTTGGATTAGACATAAAATATGGTATAATCCAGATAAAGAAAAGTAGTATTTCTAGATTTCTATTATCCTCAAGTCCTTTATTCATTTTTATTGGTACTGTTATGTATCTTGTATTTGATACAAGCACTAGTAACATCGAAAATGAAATTAGTTTAGCTATTACATTATTTCCAGTTACATTATTATTGATAATACTTAATTATTACAATAAGTTAGAGTTATTACTTAAAGTAAAAAAGAATGTTTTGTATTCCTTAGCAACTGGAATTTGGCAGCTTGTAAATTTTTCAATTGCTTTAATTACACTCTATTTTGTTACTATTACAAACTGGAATATGCCAAATTTAGCATTGAGAGGACTTAAAATAGTAGTTCTTACAAGTCCGCTAAATAAAGATTATGAGTTCTTTCTTGAAAAAATATTCACATTGATTTTATCATTTTTAGTTGTTGTTATAACTTGGTTTCTGGCAAGAGCAGTTCAAAGTTGGATTGATTATAAATTTTTCAGAAATAGACTAGATTTTGAAACATCTTCTAAAGAACTTTTAGGAGTTTTAGAACAAAAACTTGCATTAAATAACTTAGCTAAAGAGATAACCTTTAAACTTTCAAATATACTTAAAGTTAAAAGGATAGGTGTTCTTTTCTTTAAAAATGAACAAAGAATACTAGAGCAAAATTTCATTGGATTCAATGATTACACTTTTAAAGAATATCTGAATGCAATTGACACTAAGCTAATTAATCAAATTAAAGACCAAAGCTCTATCTTTGATGTAAATAATTTAGATGCCGATATTAAACTAGTCTTCAATGAATGTAAACTGATTTTAATCTCTCCGATTTATTCAAAAGGCAAATTGCTTGGAGCTATATTTATTGGTGAAAAACTATCTGAAACAAAGTTTAATAGTCAGGATTATCAATTAGTTGCCAACATTTCTTCCCAGTCCTCTTTTGTGATTGAAAATGCCTATTTATATGATGATTTAGCAGAAAAAGAACGTTTCAAACATGAATTAGAAATTGCAAGAAAAATTCAACTTTCTTCACTTCCGCAAGATATACCTCATATTAATTGGCTTGATATATCTGGTAGTTCCCTGCCTGCTTTAGAAGTAGGTGGAGATTTCTATGATTTCTACCAATCTGAAAACAAAATGACAATTGCATTGGGCGATGTATCTGGTAAAGGTACATCAGCTGCATTCTATATGTCTAAAATTCAAGGTATTCTTAAAGTATTGAGTGAATTCAAACTCTCACCAAAAGATGTTTTAAAGCGTACAAATAGTATAATTTATAACTACTTAGATAAGAACTATTTTGTTTCGTGTGTAATTACTGAGTTTGACAAAACAAATAAAACAATTACAGTTTCTAGAGCAGGACATTTGCCTATTTACTGGTACAATTCATTAACAGAAAAAGTAGAATTAATCTTGCCGAATGGTATAGTGTTAGGAGTGAACAAAGGAATTCTATTTGATAAAAGCATTGAAGAAGTTAAATTTAATTACAATCCAAATGATGTGTTTGTTATAATTTCAGATGGGATTATTGAAGCAAGAAATACTAATGAAGATGAGTTTGGAGAAGAGAATTTATTGAGAATTATTAAGTCTAACAATAGCTTTAATGCTAACGAAATTAGAAACAATATACTTAATCAAGTTAATTCATTCGCTAAAAATAAAGAGCAGTTCGATGACATAACAATTGTAATAGTTAAAGCGGTATAACTATGAAATATTTATTATTCATATTGTCTTGCTTTGCTTTAATTTCATCTTGTACAAATCCATTTGCCCCTACCCTGAGCAATAATCAAGACTCTAATAACGTAATATCAGACCAAAGGAATGTCATTGGGATATTCAACAATTGGAGCTACGCTTATAAATTCAAAGATACTCTAGTATATGGAAATCTGCTTGACAGAAATTTCTCATTCGCTTATAGAAATCATGAAAAAGGTTTGGATTTAACTTGGAGTAGAGACCAAGAAATGATTTCCACTTATAGAATCTTCGTGGCTGCCAATACACTTGATCTTGTTTGGAACGATCAAATAAATTCAATTGGCGATAGTTTGAATATACAAATTTCTAGGGGTTTTACATTGAAAATCGTATTTTCTGCCGATGAGATAATCCAAATACAAGGTAGAGCCACTGTAGTGCTAATTAGGCCAAACATACAAACAGATTGGCGGATACTTTTTTGGCGTGATGAATCTGAGTTTTAACTCTTACTATATGTTAACTTTATCTTCCAAAGAAACACTACAATTAAAATTAAAACAAACTGAGAAAATAAAGATTCATAATTTGAATAAAGCCCAATCAAAGAGAAACTAAAACTAATTGGTAAACTAGAAACACTTAATACACCTGCCTCTTGAAAAGCATTAGCAGATTTCCCTATCAAAATCACTGACAAAATTACTATAACAATTGAAGAAAATTTGAAGAATTTAGTTATTGGAACATTTTTCGTTGTCTTAAGTAAAACCCAAGAAATCAAAATTGTTAGCATAATTGCAGCTAAAGCTCCAAAATAAACATAGGAACTTGAATTGTTTTCTAAATCTAATTTCAATGTAGTTAAGAAAAGTGCTGATTCGAAGACTTCTCTAAAAACAACAATGAAAGACAATAAAGTTAACCCAATTAAACTTTTTGAATCTAAAATTTTTGTTACTTTATTTTCTACATAAGCTTTCCATTTTGACGCATCGCTTTTTGAATGCAACCAAAATCCTACAAATAGTAACATAATTACGGAAAATACAGATGCCATTGCTTCGAATATTTCTCTATTTTCACTACTTATAAGTTTTATAGAATCAATGAAATACATAGAAAGTACTCCAATTGAGAGTGCTAAAATCCAGCCATAGTGAATCCACTTAATTGCCCATTTACTTTCCATTTTATTTAAAACACCAATTATAGTAACTATGATTAATAATGCTTCAATCCCCTCCCTAATAATTAGTGAGAAGGAAAGAAAAAACGCTAACCAATTGTCATATTTAGTGTTTACTAATAAATTATTTGCTTTAAATATCAATGATTCAATTTCATCAATATCTTGCTGAATTATCGCAATATCTTTATGTTTATTAATGTCGGATCTAAGCTTCAACATCGCAGATTCTAAGTTCAATTTCAATGTTTTATCTAAGCTTTCAAGCTTTTTCTCATAAGGTTCTATTGTGCCTAAATAAGTTGCTATAGCTTCTGCATTTGCTTTTTCATATTCATTAATCTTAACCAAGTCAATAATAGAGAGTAAATTAACATTAGTTGCCAAAATCCCTAAATTATCAGAAGATTCTTTGGGGCTAAATAACCGCATAGCTGCCACAGTGTTCTCAGAATTAATTCCTTTCGACTTTAGGATAATCATCAAACTATCTTCACTTAAAACACTTTTCTCTTCCAAACTTACAATCTTATTTATCTTACTTTGCAGCTTGGTTAATTCCTCATTCATTTTCCTTGATTGAAAACGCAATGAAGAAACATAAAAAGCTAAATTCCAGACTTCTTTTTCGCTCAACTTTTCAAAAGGTAGCATATTTGTTCCAGCTATTCCTAATCTTATTGTGTTATATATATGGAACACTGAAATGGAAGACATTAAACTTGCATCTAATAAGTTTGCTGGTTTAGGATTGCTAATTTTAGCAAAATCAGTATTTGCATCACCATTTTTGTTGTGGCAAATTGTACAATTTGCTAAGTACAAATTTTGCCCTTCTTGCAAACTATATGCAAAATCTGGTGTGAGTGAAACTAAGTTTAAATTAATTATTTCTTTATTAATTGATTGTGCTAATTGTTTGATATATTTATAATTAGCTTTGTTTTGAATTGCCTTTTTCAAAAGTTCTAATTCTTTTGAAATTTGAACTTTGGTTTGTGAGGGTATAGTTTGTTTTATACTTTGAAATAAATTTATTGAATTATCAATAAATTCATTCATCTCTTGATACTCATCATTATTAACCACTTTGCCATTCTGCACAGCATTGTGATAATCAACAATTAAATAATCAATCAAATTGATAAACGTATTTATGTTTTTGTCAAACTTTTTAACTTCACAAATTGACTCTTGAAAAGTAAATACTAATAGAAGAAAAATTATAAGTCTATTAAGGGAAAGCATTGATATACAAGTTAAACG
>Ga0163149_10000033_pt1 | contig 156518 bp, 127 predicted proteins | sample OliLakLV19MP5G1_FD_148604 | JGI IMG/M metagenome (GOLD analysis project Ga0163149, IMG submission 148604) | Freshwater microbial mat bacterial communities from Lake Vanda, McMurdo Dry Valleys, Antarctica - Oligotrophic Lake LV.19.MP5.G1 | ecosystem: Environmental > Aquatic > Freshwater > Lake...
GAATTGTCTTGGAGTCACGCTACTGTGTATGTTGTAAATGATCTTAGTTCGCAATTGAGTGGTTCCCTTCCGGGCCTGTTACAATTACCGTTTTTCCATCATTGGGAATTCAACCTACACGTCAAATGTATTTTTATAAAATTAACTCGAATTTTTTAAAAAAATTCTTATGTACCATTTCAAACTAAATAAATATTTAAGATACAATCAGAGAAGTGTTCGCGATTAGATACACGAAATGATTTTATAAAATCAAATTAGAATTATACAAAATGGGATCTCCAACTAACACGGCCATATTCCTACTAGCATTATACTCCACATATAACGCTTGTTTACTTCCTCCAGTCCCAGGGAAATGCGAAAAAGAAGAAAAGAAAAAGAAAAACTGTATCATTACAAATTTCATAGCTTGTGAACTTAGCTCGACAAAACAAGAATATGCAAAATCAGGAATCAACATTTGCACAAATCCAGATGGATTTCTTTTTGCTTTATCGGGAAGTTGCGATGGCCATGTATCCTACGAGTGTGGCGGTCCTTCGTCTAGAAATTCAAGTAAATGAGTAAACATTTTTTAAAATATAATTCGTTGTTTTTAAAGCGGTTAACCTTTATATATATATTTGAGGGAAACTTATAACATTTTGATGAATGTTTAGGAATGGTAAGATTCGATTCATTGAAATGGTTCAAAGAAGTATTTTCACAAAATATTTTTATCAATCAAATATGTTTTAATGTGACAAATCTTACTTTGCATTCTAATATTAACAAATGTCTTCCCTTTTCAGAAAACAAATTTGTATTTTAATATTTCTAATATTTTTTCAAGTAAATCTTTCACTTTTTTCTTTACCACCTAACGATAGATATTCTTCGGATACTACTCGTTATGGTCTCCTAAACCAAAGATCCCCTGTCGGAAAAGAATACATTTCCCTTCTTCCTGGATTTCAGTATCGTTCCAGTAACCTGATTGTTAGTTCACCTATTGGCTCAAAACTTCGTATGCCCGATGAGGAAACCAACGAGACAAAATTTTTTATGGATATTAAATCTCGCGATTATCACTTTGGGTCTGTTTGGGGGGCTTTCCTTCTTTATCAAAATATAGATTTTGATCTCACCAAACAGAGTATAGATAAACCATATACGGCCGGATTAAACGTTGGCTCATCTATTTATGCCTCAAACAATAGAGTGAATCAAATTGGAACTGAATTAAAAGGCAATATAACAAGCCTTATGCCTGTTTTTTATATTGGAGATAGAGAAAAAGAATTTTTTCGTATGGGAATCGGAATTGGGCCAAGCAAAGTTTACATGAAGGGCAATCCAGACTTTTATAATGGTTGGAGTGAAGAAGCGCCAGTCCTTGCACTCATTGGCAATGGACAACTTTCAGATAAAATAGATAGGTTCGGTGATTTTGCTCTGATTAGAAATGGAAAAACTGAGTCTGATCCCATCAATGCCCTGCTTCTTAGTAATTTATCACAGCCTGGCAATCTGGATCTATTTGGTATCTATCAGTATAGTAAGGGCAATATTGATATTACGAAAACGAATTTATATACAATGTATTTAATTAATCAGCTAACAGAAGGTAGCCTGACTCCACTGCAAATTGTATCCTTAGCAACTGTTGGGAGAAGTGATTTTAAGTTAAAAGAAAAATATGTTTCTAGCTTCTATTTTTTCTTTGAGATCCCTTTTTATGATGTTACATTCCGATTTGGCTATGGAGGACCCATATATTACCAAGAAAATTATAGAGTCACCTTTCGCAATGTTGACATTTCGGTATTTATTCCTATCGATATTTAGACATATTATAATTTTCTAAATACCAATTGTTAATTTTAATTAAATTAATTTATAATCGAAAATTAATTTTCTGCCACTAATGTCAATTTTGTGACTTCGGATGGCGCTCCAATACGAAGTGGTGGCCCCCAATATCCAGTTCCCCTACTCACATATATTAGCATATTTTTATATTTATGTATACCAGATACAAATCGTTGGGCAAGATAGATTAATAAATTTCCTGGAAAATATTGTCCTCCGTGCGTATGACCCGATAGCTGTAAATCAAATCCTACATCCGCCGCCATAAGTGCGCTATTTGGTTGATGGGCTAAAAGTATCTTGATATCTGATTTTTCTCCACCAAACATAGCCCGCAGTGGATCAGTCCTATGCTCTGGAAGAATTGATCCCGCTTTCAGATCCGTAACGCCTGCGAGTGTAATGGATGCATTTTTATGCTTTATAATTCTATTTTCATTTAATAAAACATGAATCCCTAATTTTCTAATCTCAGTAATCCAAGCGTTGACCCCAGAATAATATTCGTGATTTCCTGTAATATAAAATGTACCGTAACGAGATTTTATATCAGCTAAAGGAAGTAAATGATGTTTGAGAAGATTTGCTGGCCCGTCGACCAAATCGCCAGTAATGGCGACAAAATCTGGCTGAATATGATTGATCCGACTAACAACCTTTTTCAAAAATTTGCCTTTAATTGTAGAACCGATATGAACATCAGAAATTTGTGCAATTTTTAAACCAATTAAATCTGGATGTAAATTTTTGATAGGCACATCGATAGACAATGTTCTTAATCTTTGATGAGTTTGATAAAAACCATAAATTGTTAACAAAAGTGTAACACTCACAGTAGCGATACTTATGAAGAATGATAGATAATTTTGGTCTTCCAATTTCAAGAAATAAGCCGTGAATGAAAATGACTTTAACAAGTCATAGGTGAAAGACTGGATCAATGAATAAACAAAAGCCAAGAGATCCTTTAATAAAACTAATGAAAACAGAATGGTGAAAAAGCCAAGCCCCGTAAATGCAAGATAAGAAAACACTGATTGAAACTTTTCTCTTTGCACAAGCTGGCTTACAAAATAGGAAACTGGTATCATGAGTATGAGTAGAGCAATTATGATCCAAAATAAAATTAAATAAACACCATCCAATCCAAAACCTTGGGCTAGTCGATAACCCGTATAAATATATGCAGAGCCGAGTATTAGTGTAAAAACTGACAAAAATTTAATAAATGAAGACATATTTTTGGTTTCCTATGTAATGAATAGACTTCAAGAATGGCATGCTTAGTCAATTTCGTACTACGAAATTTAAACTATTATTTTTATTTTTTTCAAAATCAAATCAAAACAGGAATTTAATCTTATTTTATGCATCACGAGCCAATCAAAACAAAATCCGATGTCATTCTAATCGGTGCAGGAATTATGAGTGCTACCTTGGGTATTTTCTTAAAAGAATTGAATCCAAGTTTGACAATTACCGTATTGGAAAGGTTAGATGCCGCTGCAAGAGAAAGTTCAAACGCTTGGAACAATGCAGGGACAGGTCATTCCGCCTTTTGTGAGTTAAATTACACATTAGAAAAAGAAGATGGTAGCATTGAGACAAAAAAAGCTAAAAACATAGCTGCCTCCTATGAAGTATCCAAAGAATTTTGGTCTTATCTAGTTACTGAAAAAAATGTCATAAATGCGGATGAGTTCATTCATGCGGTTCCTCATTATAGTTTTGTTTGGGGTGATGAAAATGTAAATTTTTTGAGAAAAAGACATGATGCTCTTGTGAAAGATCCCCTCTTTAATAAATTAGAATATTCTGAAGATTGGGAAGTTCTTTCGAAATGGATGCCTCTAGTGATGCGAGGTCGAGATAAAAAAACGAAAGTAGCGGGAACAAGAATGGATCTCGGAACTGATGTTGATTATGGAAAACTAACAAAAGCAATGTTTCGGTATTTAGGAACACTTGATGGTGTCACGATTAACTATTATGAGCATGTAAAAGATTTAGAACGGGAAAAAAATGGATTATGGAATTTATCTGCTTCAAATATTCTGAGTCACGAAACAGAACACCATGAAGCAAATTTTGTTTTTATTGGTGCAGGCGGTGGGTCATTACCTCTTCTTGAAAAATCGGATATTCCAGAAGCTGATGGCTTCGGTGGTTTCCCTGTTAGCGGGCAGTGGTTACGTTGCAAAAATAGAGAAGTGATAGAAAGTCATTTTGCGAAAGTGTATGGAAAAGCAAATGTTGGCTCTCCCCCGATGTCTGTTCCTCATCTTGATACACGTATCATTGATGGCAAAAAGGAATTGTTATTTGGACCTTATGCTGGTTTTACGACAAAATTTCTTAAAAAAGGTTCTTATTTAGACTTAGCAAAATCTCTAGAGTTAGGTAACATCTTTCCTATGTTATCTGCAGGTATGCACAATTTACCTCTGACAAAATATCTTATCGGCCAAGCCATGCAATCACACGAAGATCGAATCGATGCATTAAGAGAATATTTTCCAAATGTTAAAAGTGAAGACTGGGAACTTGTGATTGCAGGTCAAAGAGTACAAGTAATCAAAGCCGATAAAGAAGAAGGTGGAGTCTTGGAATTTGGTACAGAAGTCGTATCTGCCGCTGATGGATCTCTTGCGGCTCTGCTCGGTGCCTCTCCCGGTGCATCCACATCAGTATCTATTATGCTTGAAGTTTTATCGGATTGTTTTAAAGAAAAAATGTTATCTAACGAATGGCAGACGAAATTAAAAAAAATGATTCCAAGTTTTGGAGAAAGTTTTATTGATAACGAAAATTTATGTTTGAAAAGTCGAGAAATGACGGCTAAGGCATTAAATTTAAAATCATAGATTTAAAAATAGAAGACAAGGATACCGACATTTTTATAAAATTGTATTACTATGAATTTTATAGAAATGTTGATACCTGTTTTTATACTTCTAATCGTTTTAGAATTAACTTACAATTATATTAAAAAAACAGATTATTATTCTCTAGCGGACAGCATTTCCGATATGAGTTTGGGAATCATCAGTCGTCTCACTGATATATTTGTATTAGTTCTTATGTATCAAATTTATATTTTCATACAAATCAATTTTGCAATTTCTAGAGAACCAAATCTATATTCAAATTTATTTCTCTTAAACACATTAGAAAATTCTAATTCGATATTTCTTAATATTGTAATTTGGATTTTATTATTTTTGACACTTGATTTTATATTTTACTGGAATCACCGTTTTTCCCATGAAATCAATCTACTTTGGGCCTCTCATGTCACACATCATTCCAGCGAAGAATACAACTTAACAGTAGCTTTACGTCAATCATTCTTGCGAAATTTCATAGCTTTAATTTTCTATATGACATTTGCTTTTTTATCGGTACCATGGGAAACTTTATTGCTCACAGATGCATTGAATCGAATGTACCAATTTTGGGTTCATACTAGATTTATAAAAAGAATGCCAAAATGGTTTGAATTCATTTTTGTCACTCCGAGCCACCATCGTGTTCACCATGCAAGAAACGAAGAATACTTGGACAAAAATTATGCAGGTATGTTTATTTTTTGGGATAGAATTTTTGGGACCTTTAAACAAGAAAAACAAGAACCACTATATGGCATTGTCAAACCATTACAAACATTCAATCCTATTCTTGCCAATCTGCATCTATTCAAAGAAATCTCTCAAAAATTCTCAATTACAAATCCTTTTTCGACTAACATGAAAATATTATTTGGTAAACCGGCTGAGTTTGATAAAATCGGAAATCGCAATTTAAATTTTCACTTATCTCAAAACCCACTATTGACTGACAAATTGGCACAAAACCGAAAATTGATCCGACCTAATATTATAAAAAAAACAGATACAATCTATCTTATCTTCGCTACACTTCTGTTAATCGGATTGTCCTTAATGCTAATTAAACTCGCCTTCAAATTAGATATTTTCTTTATCATGATTTTTTATTTTTCACTTTTGGGTGGTTATGGACTGCTTGGAAATAGATTGGATCATTTGCAAACCTAGTTCCCATCTCGGGGCTATCTCACCTCCGTGTTCGAATGCCCCCGCTTCGCCTTCCTGGCTTCGCTTCCGATGGAAACAAGATTTGCTTGCCGAAGAAAGATCGTATAACTAGATTTTTTTTTATAAATTGAATAAAATTTATTAACACGTATACTCTTTAAACTCCGATGTGTATTTTATTCTTTTTTACATTTGGCTGTACTTACTTTAATCATGTATATTAGGTGTACGTTTAAATTTCATCAGTCGAAAGTAATATTTTTCTCATCCTATTTTAGAAATCTTTCATGCAATTTCCAATTCTATAGTATCTTATAATCTAATTCTCAATAAGCTTACTATTTTGTTATTATATTACCATTGATACCATATAAACGAAACCCAGTCTGATTCATTTGATAATCTATTGACCAAGGGATCGTATCCCTATATGAGTTGGAACATCTAAGGGAGAACCAAATGTTTCATCAAAAAATAATTTCAATTCTGATTCTGATACTTACTTTGCTTTCATGCGATCCCGCAAAAAAACCTATTGAATCTTTAACTTACATTCATCCACATGGATCACCAAGTAAAGGAAAAATACTAATGGTAGTTAGTAGTCCGTCAATTTCAAAACAAACAGGTTGGCCAATAGGTTTTTGGGCATCTGAACTAACACATCCATTGCGAGTATTTCAAGAGTCCGGATTTGAAGTCGAAATTAGTTCTACAGAAGGTGGAAAAGTGGAAATGGATTCCTATTCTAACCCGAAAGATGTTAGCGGTTATTCGGCCCATGATGTCATATCACTTGGGTATTTACAAAATCCAGATTTCCTTAAATCTCTACAAAAAACTAAAAAGTTCACGGATGTAAATGCCAAAGATTACGATGCTATCTTTTTGGTTGGTGGACAAGGACCCATGTACACATTCAAAGGAAATGAATCCTTGCAGAAATTATTCGTTAGTTTCTTTGAATCAGGAAAACCTTCGGCGGCAGTATGTCATTCGACTACTTTGCTATTGGAGGCAAAGTTAAGTAATGGTGACTTACTCGTGAAATGAAAAAAATGGACAGGATTTGCCGATGCAGAAGAAGAATATGCAGATAAAGCCGTGGGTCAAAAAATTCAACCATACCGAATCGAAGAAGAAGCCAGGAAATTAAACAATACTACATTTAAAGTAGCAACACCTTTTTCATCTTATGCGATAAAGGATGGAAACCTCATCACGGGCCAACAACAAAATTCAGGAGAAGCAGCCGCACGATTTTTGGTAGAATCAATTGAGAAAAAGTAAAATTAAAATTTCTATTAACTTCAATTAAGAATTAGTTTTTTTTAATTTTTTTGTCTGTGGGATTTTTGGAAAACTATTAGTGTCTTCTATATAGACCCCGGAAGTTTTCATCAACGTGATTCCCAGTTCTCGCAATGATACAATGATCGGTATCGTTTTTTTGCCCAATTCGGTGAGAGTGTATTCCGTTTTGGGCGGAACAACTGCGTATACCTTTCTTGAAATCAAACCGTTTTCTTCCAATTCACGCAAAGATTGCGCGAGCATCTTATCTGAGATATGTGAGAGAGTTTTTTTAATTTCACTGTATCTAAGTGTTTTTTCTCGAAGTCTCCAAAGTATCGGCATCTTCCATGCTCCGCCTATCCAATCCAATACGAATTCAACTGGATTGTAATACAATTTTCCCTTAAATTTAAATTCAGGCATATTATCTCACTAAAGCTTACCCAAAGGTAATATACTTACTTAATAAAATAGTATATCCTATTTTTATCTTTTATTGGAAAGTAATTATTGAATTGCAAGAGTAATTTGGAAAGCATATCAAAGATTCACAATAGAAGGAATAAAAATATCCTAAAGGAGAAAAAAATGAAAATTGCAATCATCGGTTCTGGAAATGTAGGAGGGAGTTTAGCGACTGCTTGGGCGAAAAAAGGTCATAGAATTTATATCGGGGCGAGAAACCCAGAACAATTCAAAGGAATCAATTTGCTCAAAAATGAAAATACTACAGTACATACAATCCAAGAAGCTGTTCAATTATCTGATGTCATCCTTTTGAGTACACCTGCTCTTGAAACAATACCAGTTACTGTTTCTCTTGGAGACACAACAAATAAAGTGATCATTGATGCTATGAATATTGTCAACAAACAAGGACCCGTTGGATATACATCCACTGCCCATGCAATTTTGGGTCATACTCAAACAAAAGATATAGTCAAATGTTTTAATACCACTGGTGCCAATAACCTAACAAATCCAAATTATCAAAATATTTCACTCGATACCTTTATGGCAGGAGATTCCCTTAAGGCAAAAGACATTGCCCGAACTTTGGCATTAGATATAGGATTTGCAGAATGTTATGATATTGGCGGCAATGATAAATTTGAATTGATGGAACAATTTGCCTTTTTCTGGATCAACCTTGCGATGTTTCAAAAAATGGGAAGAGAGATTGGTTTTAAATTACTGAAAAGATGATGAGATATTTATAAAAGATTCATCCTTATGTGAATACTTTAGAACATATTGTCAGTGTAGACTAACCATATTTTAACGGACAAAATTCTGATATCGTTTGAATTCAATTATTTCAAATCTCAATTAACCAATTATTGAATTTTATCAATGTCGATAAAAAAAACTTCTAACAAATAAGGTGTCCGTTTTATATAGTCTTTCCAATACAGCCTACCTTCCCCAACCAATCCTCTCAAAATGATTCATTTTCAAAATCTAAAATCATTTTTCTCCCCGCGCAAGGGACCGCCGTGGAAATCCTTTGCCTTGGGCAAAGATTGGAACGAAGGGCCCGGTCGGCTCACAGCCGATGCGCCCCCATTTTCGATGGGAAGGCACCTTTTTTGCGGAACCAAAAAAAGATCGAGGTGGAAAAACTATCCAAAGAAACGGTAACGAAGACAGGAATGCCGGAGTTCGCACCTTCGAACACGGATTGAGAGGGGCGAGAGTGAATTTGGATTGTTAATCCAACTCACTACCATTTTTCATTTTCGATGGAAAGACCCCTTTGTTGTGGAGCTCAGATATAATCGAGGTGGAAAAACTATCCAAAGAAACGGTGACGAAGGCAGGGATGCCGGAGTTCGCCCTTCGAGCACGGACGTGAGAGGGGCGAGAGTGAATTTGGATTGTTTTTCCACCTCACTACACTAAGATTCCCACCAAAAGCCTTCCTATCGTAAAATGCGTGACAGGGCTCAAGACTCGCGAAATCTGTATATTAAAATAGAAATAACCTCTAGAATTGACCTTTAGGAGTCCCTCAATGGTAAAAATCGCAATCAATGGTTTTGGTCGAATTGGCCGCCTTGTCCTTCGCTCAGGAATCAAAGACCCAAATCTCGAATTTGTGGCAATCAATGACCTCGTCACTCCTGACAATCTCTCTTATCTTTTTAAATACGATTCCACTCACGGTAGATTCGACGGGGAAGTTTCCCACACAGACAATGAAATCATCATCGATGGCAAAAAAGTAAAAACGTTTTCAGAACGTGATCCAGAAAAACTCCCGTGGAAAGAAATGGGTGTAGACTTTGTGATCGAATCCACTGGTCTTTTCACTGATAGAGTGGGTGCCGAAAAACACCTCAAAGCTGGTGCAAAAAAAGTTGTGATCTCAGCTCCGGCAAAAGACAAAGACATCCCTACTTTTGTAATGGGTGTGAACCATGAAAAGTACAATGCGAGTGCTGACCATATCGTATCCAATGCGTCTTGCACAACCAATTGCCTAGCGCCCATCACCAAAGTTGTGTTAGACAATTTCGGAATCGTGGAAGGTCTAATGACAACCATCCATGCCATGACTGCCACACAACCAACAGTAGACGGTCCTTCAAAAAAAGATTTCCGTGGTGGACGTGGTGCCGCTCAAAATATCATCCCAGCATCAACTGGTGCAGCAAAAGCTGTGGGCCTTTGTATTCCTGAAGTCAATGGCAAATTAACTGGTATGAGTTTTCGCGTTCCTACACCGGATGTATCTGTTGTTGACCTAACAGTAAAAACTGAAAAAGCCACTTCCCTTGCAGAAATCAAAAAGAAAATGAAAGAAGCAAGTGAAGGTTCCATGAAAGGGATCCTTGGTTATACAGAAGATATGGTTGTATCAAATGACTTTTTGGGCGATATTCGTTCCTCTATCTTTGATGCGGATGCTTGTATTGAACTTAGCCCTACTTTTTTCAAATTAGTTTCTTGGTATGACAATGAAATGGGATACTCGAACCGAGTTTTGGACTTAGTTCGTTATATGGCAAAAAAAGGCTAAGATGAAACTTCATAAAATTGAAGACCAAAATTTCAAAGGAAAACGTATTTTCCTAAGGGTAGATTTTAATGTACCCGTTGAAGATGGCAAAGTAACTGATGTTACACGTATTGAAAAAACACTTCCAACGATAGAACTTCTCCTATCCAAAGGGGCAAGGCTCATCATTGGAAGTCATTTGGGTCGCCCGAAAGGGGGCCCAGAGCCGAAGTATTCCATGAAACCAGTGTTTGATGTATTTCAAAAATTGGTAAAAGCGAAAGTTACTTTTTCAGAACAAGTGATCGGTAGTGAAGCTGTTGCGGCAAGTAAAGCACTTGCTGACGGAGAAATCCTTCTTTTAGAAAACCTCAGATTCCATAAGGAAGAAGAAGAAAACGAAAAAGGTTTTTGTAAAAAACTAGCCGAACTCGCAGATGTTTATGTGAACGATGCCTTTGGAGCGGCTCACAGAGCTCATGCTTCGACAGAAGGAATTGCTCGTCTGATTCCGTGTTATGCGGGACTCCTTATGAGAAAAGAAATTGAGATGCTTGGAAGTTTAGTAATGCGTCCAGCTCGCCCATTTGTGGCAATCATTGGTGGCTCTAAAGTATCTTCTAAAATTGCGATTTTAAAAAACCTCATCGATAAAGTGGATCACATCTTAATCGGTGGTGGTATGGCTTATACGTTTTTAAAATCAAGGGCAGTTCCTATTGGAAAGTCACTTTTTGAAAAAGAATTTGAATCCCAAGCCTTTCAAATCATTGACCGCGCTGGAGTGCAAGGTATCGACTTACAGATCCCAGTCGATCATATAATTGCTGATAACTTTGCCGCTGATGCCAAATCCAAATCTGTTGACAAGATGGGTATTTTGGATGGTTGGATGGGTATGGACATTGGACCAAAAACCATTGATAATTATAGTAAGGTGATTAAAAATGCAAAAACCATCCTTTGGAATGGCCCGATGGGCGTATTCGAAATGGATAAATTTGCGAAAGGGACTATAGAGATTGCCAAAGCGATCAGTAAGTCTGGTGCTAAGTCGGTTGTCGGTGGTGGTGATTCCATTGCCGCGATCAACAAAGCTGGTGTGGCTGATAAAATCACACATATCTCTACAGGTGGTGGTGCTTCTTTAGAATTTTTAGAAGGAAAAACCTTACCTGGTGTTGCATGTTTACTTGTAAAGGAAGAGGATTAATCACATGAGAAGAAAGATCATAGCTGGCAATTGGAAAATGAATTTGTCACTCGCGGAAGCAAAGGCCATTGCGGTCGGCTTAAAAGAAAAGGTAAGTTCGTCATCTGCTGTTGAAGTTATGGTCTTCGCATCTTCCATTCACCTACCCGCAGTCTCTGCCATTTTAGAAGGCTCACAAGTCATAGTCGGCGCACAAAATGCTTACCCTTCCAACCTAACAGCCATGACAGGGGAAATTTGTCCAGTGCAACTCGGCGAACTCGGCATCAAAACCATACTCGTTGGTCACTCGGAACGTCGCCAATTTTTGGCTGAGACGAGTGAAATTTGCAATGAAAAGGTAAAATTTTTCTTAAACGCTGGTGTACGTGTCGTTTATTGTATCGGTGAAACTCTTGCCGAAAGAGAAGCGAATCACACTTTTAAGGTGTTAAGCGAACAAATTAAAAAAGGACTTTCTGGCATTCAAAGTGCACAATTCAAAAACTTGGTCATCGCTTATGAACCTGTTTGGGCAATTGGTACAGGAAAAGTAGCGACTCCAGAACAAGCAGAGGAAGCACATGCCTTTGTTCGGAAAGAAGTGTCGGCTTTGTTTGTTGGCGCAGAAAAAATCGCAGAGGATATGCAGATTCTTTATGGTGGTTCAGTCAAACCGGACAATATTGCATCTCTTCTCGCCAAACCAAATATAGATGGCGGCCTCGTTGGTGGTGCCAGCCAAAAACTCGATTCATTTTTAGGACTCATTAAATAAAGGAAACAACTATGGGATTTTTTATCGGAACAATTTTAACACTTTTTATTCTACTCTCACTTTTTTTGATTTTGCTCGTGATGATCCAAACAGGAAAAGGTGGCACTTCAGGAATGTTAGGTGGTTCAACTGCGAGCCAATCAGTATTTGGTGCATCTACTGCTGACGTAATGACAAAGACTACGCGAGTGTCTGCGATTTTATTTATCGCTCTCTCACTGACTCTTTCATTTCTTTTCGCAAAGAAAGACGAAGTTCTCCTTCCAGAAGTAGAACCGACGCTTGAGACTCCCATCAATGCGAATGAAACTGTCCCACAGACAACTCCTACTCCTTCTCCTTAATTCCCTTCTCTTTCTCAGTGTCGTTTCTATCCATGCGGAAGCGACACCGAATGATCGTGAAAAATCTTTAGATAAAGAAATTTTATCTCTCTATAAAGATCTTTCACGGGCAAAAGAACTTCTTGGTCAACAAAACATCATTGCTTTACCAAACAATACTACGATTAGCTTTATTGGGAAATATCCTAACCGAACAGGCATTATCATTAAAAAGTTTTTTATAGATACGGATCCTGGAAACAAAAGTAAAGTTCGTAGTTCTGAAGAAAAATCTATATTAATAGAATTTAATGGTTCTACACTTTCAAAAGTGGAAGTATCCGTGATATCCGAAGATGTTCAAACCCAACAAAAATCAAAAACAAAAATTACTGATTCCACTCCCCTTGATGATAATTTGAATGATATGGTTTTAAGTTCCAGTGGAATTGACGGTTCAAATAAATTTCAGTTATCCGAATTGCAAAACGAAGGTTTTAAAACGGAACGCAATGATTTTAAAAAAGATTTTTATATAAAATTTTTATTGGATTTTCATTCACAAATTTCTAGTATCATCGCCTCTCAAAAAGAAAGAGGTACGAAAAACCAACAGAATATGTTCAAACAATTGAACGGTTCTCTCAAATATTAAATAAATTCTATTAAACATTACCTTTTTATAAAATATTCCAATGTTATCTAGATTCAATAAAGAACCAAAGTCGATAGAACAAATCACAGAAAAAGCACGTGAACTAGAAGCTATTTATGATGTAGTTCAAGATCCACTTGTGCTCATAGATTCAAATTTTTTAATTCAAAGAGCTAACAAAGCGACTGCGATCTTTATAAAAGATGATAATTTCAATCAAATATTAAATAAACATTGTTATCAAATTTTATACCAAAGAAATGATATATGCCCATACTGTCCCTATGGTTCTAAAAACAATAAAGATGTAGCTCTAAAGACACCCACTTCTAGAGAAATATTTTTTAAAGTCGCTGATAAAAAACAAACATTAAATATTGAATATTATCCTTATCCAAAAAACGAAGGTGAACATTGGATTGTTGAAAAAATTTCAGACGTCACCAAACAAAGAGAAAAGGAAGAAGAATCCTTTCGTATGCGAAATTTAGCTTCTCTCGGGATTTTAATTTCTGGAATTGCTCACGAATTAAACAATCCTTTAACCGGGATTAGTTTAACACTTCAAAACTTAAAGGCCAGTTGGCAAACTGCCGCTCCTGAACAAGTTGAAAAAAGACTTGAGATGATTAAAAACGATACATCCAGAGCGGCGATGATTGTTTCAGATATCATCTCTTTCGCAAAGTCAGATAAAGTAAAAATTACTCTCGGTGATATAGTTGATACTATCAAACGCGCGAAGGACACAGTCACACGCCTATATCCACACTTAAGTAAAAATATTAATTGGAAATTTGAATATGATAGCGAATACCAATTTCCATTCCATCCTGCGAAAATGGAAAGATTGTTTATGAACCTATTTCGTAATTCACTCCAAGCCTTTGATTACCGAAGTGGCGAAATTTGTGTCGATGTAAGAAAAACCAAAAACTGGATCCACATCATCGTGGAAGATGATGCAGGCGGAATACCGGATACCATCATTCAAAAAATATTTGATCCCTTCTTTACGAATAACAAATCAGGAACAGGAACGGGTCTTGGTTTATCTATTTGTCATTCCATTGTGAAAGAGCATGATGGAAACATATCGGTAAAATCCATAGATCAGAAAACACGATTTACGATTTCATTACCTGTTGGGGATAGTGCAGAGAGCTAAATGAAAAAAAAATCTATCTTAATTGTAGAAGATATACATTCGATTAGAGAAGCAATCATTGATTTGTTATCAAACCAGTATGATGTATATGGTGCCGAAAACTATGAAGAGGCCGTTTCTCATCTAACAAATCATAAAATGGATTTAACAATAACTGATATTCGCCTTCCAGGAAAATCAGGCATTGATATAGTCAAATATATCCAAAAAGAACACCCAGCTACTTTATATGCGTTGATGACAGCTTATAACATCAATGATTATATTCATTATGCGAAAGAAATGAATATTTGGAATATTATACCAAAATATTCATTTTTGGATATTCACCTTATCGAAGTTATGGTTGAAAAGCTATTAACAAACCAAATTTTTGGAGTAGAAAAATATTTTTCAAATTCATTTAAAATTATAGAACAATGTGCCAATGATGAATTCGAAGAAGCACCACTGAATGGTGTGATTTACAAACAAATTAAATCGGACCAAGAAAGATCAATATTATGTGGAAAAATATCCAAGTATTTAATCCAATTAGGTGCACCAAAGGCTATCCAACAAGTATTAGAAGAATTAACATCAAATGCCATGATTCGTGCTCCAAGAACAAATGATGGTGACTACAAATATCAATTTGAAATTCCTTCGCATGATATGGTTGTTGCTGTTGACAACATTCAGCTTTCACCTGACGACTATTTTACGATTGGCTATGGCTCAACTGATACCACTCTATTTATTGTCGTTCGTGACCAATTTGGAAGTCTTAGAAAAGAAGAAATTTTACATAGACTAGATCGTCATATCAGCGTAGACGATACAACCGGATTTCCGAAAGGATTAAGTGACAGTCATGGAAGGGGTCTATATATTTGTCGCGAAATCTCTGATCAGTTAATTTTTAATATAGAACCAGGCAAATGTACTGAAACCATAGCTATGATCAATCGCGAAGGTAGGTCAGGTTTTAAATCACTTTCAATCTATGAAATCCCACCTAACGGAACCAAGTGAATTGATAGATATCGTTTTTGGTTTCTAAATAGAATTTATCATGTTCTTTTGAAGGAAAGAATCGAATCGGAAACTCACCACTCCCTAAAACTTTGGTTTTCAATTTTTTACCCTCTTTATCTAGGAATATAATTTCTTTGTCTAGGCCATATACATAACCAGCATTAAAAGCAAAAACTGATTCATAAATCGGCCCTGGTTTAATTTTTTCCTCTTCCCATACAAGTTCATTGCTATCATAAAATAAAACTTTGTCAGGTAGATTGATTAATAATTTTTCATCATTACCTAAACTCATATAAATTTTGTGAGGATAAAATTTTCCTAGTTCCCACTCTTCTTTTATCTTACCATTTGAATCAAGAATCATCAAATAATCTTTTTGATTCAATGAAAAATGAACTACCATATCTATACCGTTTGGTGCCAATGAAACACTTTTAAAAAAAGAATTGGTTCTTTCTTCAGACAGATCCTTTGAATAAATCAAATTTCCTTTTTCGTCGACTCTATAGAGTTCACCTCCAGAGAATAATACAATAGCCCCTTTACCAGTTTGATCAAAATCATAATCAGTTAAAAATCTGCCATTTAATTCACCAAGCCCAAGAGGATTTCCACTTATATCCAAAAGAAAGACGGTATTATTATCGCCCGCTAAATACAAAACTGGTGTTCCAAAATATCCTGACCTAGGATACGAGTTGATCGGCTTTTTCCAAAAAAGTTCACCACGCTCTGAGAAAAAATTTACCTCATCACCTATCTTTTGATATTCGATATATCCGCGTGTTAATAAAGCAAAATCAATTTTATTTGGTTCTAGGTATTCGGAAAATTTTCCTGTGGCAAAAGAATAATATTTTTCAGAAATTTTGTATCCATTCAAAACTTTAAGAGGATTCTCTCCACTTGTTGGTATTGAAGTTCCAAAGGCGCCTTGTTTATTCCAAAGCCATGATTCCTTAATTGCCATTTGCATTGGGAGTTTTAAGTCCCACAAAAAAAAGAGCAGAAAGATAAAAACAATGGTGCTAAGTAAAAATTGCATAAGTCCTCTATGAAATAATTTGGTTTAACAAGTACAATGCGGTATTAGAAGCATTTTCTCTAATGGTTTCCCTATTTCCAGGCAATATAAATTGGAAGGCTTGCCCCGAACCACCTTTCTTTTTTCTTCCTATCCACACTGTTCCCACTGGTTTTTCTTGACTGCCGCCATCAGGTCCTGCGATACCAGTAATCGAAAGTGTAAAGTCTGCGTTCGTAATCTTTTCTAATCCTTCAAGCATCGCCAGGCAAGTTTCTTCACTGACTGCACCGTATGTATTTAAAATTTCAGATTTTACACCCAGTAATTTTTCTTTTTGCTCATTAGCATAAGTTAAAACTCCACCCAAAAAGTATTTACTTGAGCCTGCGAAATCTGTTATTTTTTTTCCAAGAAGTCCACCCGTACAACTCTCAGCCACCGCCAAACTAGAATTTGTGGCTAATAGAGAATTGTGATTTTCTTCGAATACATCTTTTGTACATTTATCACCATAAAATATTTCAATTCTATTAATAACTTCCTTTACCAAAGCTTCGCTAGTTGACTGAAAAATAGCCTTGATAAATCCTTTTTGTGCTGTCACACCCCATTCAAGGCCTGCTCCAACTAAATCCTTTTGTTCTCCAATAAATTCACTTTGGAATAAAGACTCACCGATATTCCAAATCCATCTAGTTTCCTGGAATAAATTTTCTTTTTGATATGTTTTTTTTAAAAATGGTAAAAGTCTACGTTGAAACATTTCCTTCATTTCGATGGGAACACCAGGCATACAGGCAAAAAATGAATTCTTATCAAGTGATACGATAAATCCAACCGCAAGGCCGGCCGAATTTTCTAATGTGATGCTATCTTCTGGAATATAAACTTGCCGTAAAACAAGCGGTAGTATATCAGAATAGGACTTTCCTCTCGACTCATAAAACTTCTGTAATCTGAGCCTTGCTTTTTCATTTACTTCCATTTTTTTGCCCGTTAATTCAAGAGCGCATTGAAGTGTGTAATCATCTTCTGTAGCACCGAGGCCGCCTGTCATGATCGCGAGAACTGCTTCAGATGGATTTTTGGTGGCCGTTTCTTTAATTCTAGTTAGTTCTTCCATGATCACTTTTGGATCATCTGGTAATACGATAAAATTTCTCACCTTCCAACCCATTTCAAAAAGCTGATTCGCAATCCAGCCAGAATTTGTATCAATGCTCCTACCAGCCGTTAGTTCTGAGCCGGTGGATATAATGGTTATGATAGGTTGGCTCATACCTAAATGCCTTCTTCCTTGGACATTCTTTCAGGTGCAGAAATTCCGAGTATCTCTAAACCTTTTTGAATTGATACTTGCGACATCTTGGTTAACAGAAGTAATGTTTCCTTTTCGTCACCAGATTTTTCTTTAATCCGATTCTCTTTATTACCATAAAACTTTGTAAAACTTTTACTCAGAGCTTGAAGATAATTTGTAATTCGATGTGGTTCTAAATTTATAGCAGCATCATATATTTCTTCTGAAAATCTTGCGACCCAAAATAATAATCGTATTCTTTCTTCCGATTTCAAAAATTCAGTTTTTAAAATAAAATTTGAACTTATATTTGGTTCACCTAACTCACGAAATATAGAACAAATTCGAGCATGAGCATATTGAATATAAAAAACAGGATTTTTTTCTGATTCATCTTTCGCCAGATCCAAATCAAAATCAAGGGGTGCATCGGCAGAACGCATTAGAAAAAAATACCTTCCCACATCCTTTGCATTTTTTCCAAGATAAGCTAGAAGATCAGTCATAGTTTGGAATATACCAAGCCTTTTACTCATTTTAACTTTTTCTTTATTTTCAATTAAGTTTACTTGTTGAGCGATAAGAACCCTGAAACTTTCGTTAGACTTTCCATTTGATAGTATGGCTCCCTTTAAACGTGCGATATAACCATAATGATCTGGTCCCCAAATATCAATGAGTTCATCAAAGCCCCTTTCAAATTTATTAATATGATAGGCGATATCTGCCATAAGATATGTGGGTCTTCCATCCTCACGACGAATCACCCGATCCTTATCATCTCCATAATTAGTGGAAAGAAAAAATAGTTTACCATCTTCTGTTTTTAGATCTTCCGCTTTTAATGATTTTGGAACTTGGTCTACTTTTCCTCCTTCATGTAATGTACGTTCACTAAAAAATTGATGAAAAGAAACACCAAACGAACTTAGGTCTTTCTTTTGTCTTTCCAAATTGAATTGAACTGCAAAACTAGAAAGTATCAGAATGATTTCGTCCCAACTTTTGGAATTTATAAGATTTGTTAATTGACTTTTGCGAGTATTGTCTTCGCAATAAATAGTTACGATATCCTTTATATACTCACCACGGTAACTTTCTTTCGGTAAAATATTGGATTCAATTAATTCATAAATGGAACGACCATCTTCTTCGTCCTGAAATGTGATAGTTTCACCAATCAATTCTTTATAACGGAGTAAGACCGCAACACCAAGTAAATTCACTTGATTGCCATAGTCGTTTACATAAAACTCTTTTTGAACTTCGTGACCAAGAGAAGACAATAAATTTGCTAAGGCATCACCATACGCCGCCGAACGAGCAGAAACGATATTCATTGGTCCTGTAGGATTTGCAGATACAAATTCTAAACATATTTTTTTAACTGCATCAGCTTTGGCAAAAATTTCTTTTGTATGAATTAGAGATTCGGAATATTTCCACAAAACATCTGTCTTGATTCTAAAATTAATAAATCCTGGTGGAGAAAAAGTAACTTCACTGAATAGTATATTATTTTTTATTTTCTCAATCAATGCTTCTGCAATTTCTTTAGGATTTTTACCGAAACTATTTTTGTTCTCTAATGCAAATGGAGAAGAATAATCACCAAACTTCTCATCACGAGAATATTCAATTCTGATTTTCAATTCGGAAATGTTGATTGAGGAATACGAATCCTGTAAATAGGAAGACACCGCTTCACGTAATGCTTGCAATACGCTATTTTTTAGTAGATTTTGTTGGTTCATGATTTTCTATTTTAAATTTATTTTTTGGAAAACTTTTTTCCCACAAATCAAATGACTGGCTTTGGTATCTTTTTAAAAATTGTGGGATAGCTTCATTCTCTTTTCGAATAGTTTCTTTATTATACTGTTTAACATTTGTTAAAGATATATCGGTTCGCATTTTCCCTTCGTATTTTAGGAGCAGCTGCAGGAGAGCAAAAAATACGGAAAACGTCATTAATAACAAAAGTGTTTTTGGAAAAGAACTCACTTTAACGAATCTCCTATGCTTTTATAAAATTCAAAGTAAGATTTCAATTCTTGCCCTGTTATAGATCGAAAGAATTGGTTTAATATCATATCAGCCTCTCTAACAATTTCATACTTTGGATTTGTTGCTTTGACTTGGGAAAACCGATTTACAAGAATTGTATGAAAAAGACGAATCGATAACAATTGGTCTTTGGGCAATGTATGGCAATCGCTGCATTGAAACTCTCTGTTTTCTAAAGAGAAATAAGCTCCCTTCTTATTTAAAACACTCATTCCACAGGTATGGCAATAAAACTCCGTTGGGAAGTGACCTAAATTGGACATAGCTCGAAGTTTAAAAAAGGGAATCAATTCAAAGACAAAGCCTTCCTTTTCTAAAAACTCAAATGACCCCAAAAGCAATTGATACAAAAAAGCATGGCTTTCTCCTTCTGGATAAAGCACAGATATCATCTCACAAAAATAATATAAATTCATAGTTCCTAGATATGTAGATTTAATATTGTCGAAACGATTGATAAGATTTATTTCTTTAATGGACTTCCAATCCTTTTCATTTTGATCATAATAATCAATTTCGACAAGTGAGCCTAATTCTGTAGAGGTGATTGCCCTTCTTTTGGATTTACGAATACCTTTTGAAATAAATTTTTGTCTGACAGCATTTTCCCCTGCAATGCTGATCATACGATCGCTGTCTCCAAAATCCAAACTTTGGATGATGATACCTTTTTCCTTTTTAAGCGCCATGGCCGAATTGAAAAATTAAATCCAAACACTCATCTTCTTTTTTTCGCATAACAATAGCATCTTCTTCATTGGTTTCATGATCATAGCCTAATAAGTGCAATACTCCATGAACCAATAATCGATAAAATTCATCTATTTCAGAATGGCCAATTTCCAAAGCTTGCCGTTTTAACGTATCTACTGAAATTACGATATCTCCGACCATCTGATAAGGTATAGGTGGGGAAATTTGGAATAAGGGAAATGATAAAACATCCGTTGCTTTAGAAATCCCTCTTCTTTCTCTGTTGATTTTTTTCATTTCATTATCAGACACAATCAGAAGATTTAACTCTACACCTATGATAAATTCCGGTAATGTATGAATTAAAATTGTTAGCAAATTTTTATGCACTTTCGATTCTTCTAAAAAAGGTTCTTTCGAAAGATCAGAAAATAGAAGTTCGAGAGAAAGGTCCCTCTCCATTTATTTAGATTTCTTTTTTGATGAGGCAGAAACTTCTAATGCTTTAGTATCCTCTGGCTTTGGATATTTAGGCCTCTGGTGAAGACTCGAAATTAAAACTTCTTTAAAAGAAGCCTTAATGATTTCTAAATCACCTATCGTTAATCCACTTTCATCCAATTGGTTTTCAGCTAACTTTGAATTAACTATTTTTCGAATTAAATCATCCAAACTTTCAGAAGACACTTCATCTAAAGACCTAGATGCCGCTTCAAGTGAGTCAGCTAACATAACTATGGCCGTTTCCTTTGATTGAGGAATCGGACCTGGGTACTGAAAATCAGCTTTTCTAATATTTTTACGTGCAGAGGCTGGTAGGTCTTGCAAAGCTTTATGATAAAAGAAAGCCATTGTCGATGTTCCATGGTGTTCTGGAATAAAATTGATAATTTCGCGAGGAAGTCTGGCTTTTTTGGCCATTTCGATACCATCTAATACGTGATCGATGACAGTTTTTGCCGCAAGAGCTGGATTATTTTTATCGATATGTTCTGGCTTTGGAATTAAATGTTGGTTTTCAATAAAAAATCCTGCATTGGGAATTTTGCCAATATCGTGAAAGTAAACACCCACTCTCACAAGTAACCAATTTAGATTTAGATTTTGAGCTGCACGTTCAGACATAGCTGCTACCATAAATGTATGTGTATACGTCGATGGTGCTTTGGTAAGTAACTGCTGCAATAAAGGATGACCTGTGTCGGCTAATTCAATTAATTTAAAACGTGTAGGAATATTAAAAATATATTCATATATAGGCAAGAGAAATTGTACTGCCGTCGCACTTGCAAAACCATTAATTAAACATAAAATAATTAATCGAAAAACATTCGAATTCGTTAAATTATAAATAAATCCTTCTGTAGGATTTGTAACCCAAAAGTCCCGACCATCAAATAAATATCCAGCCGTAGAGATAAGAATTTGTACAAAGCTCAAAAGAAAACCTGCTTTTAAAAAATCGATTCTCTTTTTTAAATTTCGTCCATAAACAGCACTCACAACGGCAACGGAAAAAGCTAACATAAAGGAGGTGGGATTATATCTCGAAGCAAAAAATACGGTAAAAGATAGAAAAAATCCAATGGCTATAGAGAGTTGTTCGTCATAAGCAAATCCGAGTAATAAACAGATCATACCGATTGGGACAAACAAACCAAAGTAATACATACCTGCCCACTCTACATCATTCGCATAATATGTTTTTGAAACAATATAGATGGCAAAAATTACAATCCAAAGTGTGATAAATATAATTAAATTACTAGAAAGATCTGTTAAACGATTTGGCCTATATCTAATTAAATAAAAACCAATGATAGCAATCAAAACACATTGCGATATAAAAATTGAAGTAATGGATGCGATATTGGCTCTTGTCGCATAACGATTCATCATATCAATTTTTAATTTCACTGCTGGTGTGATCACTTCACCAGCCCTTACGATCATTTCATTGGCTTGGATACGACTACGTTGAATAGGTACTGAATCTGCCGCTTTTTTTCTAGTGAGTTCAGTTTCTTCAGAATTAAAAACACAAGCAGGATAGGAATAAATATAATACAGACCAATTCTAGAAACGGATTTTAATAATAATGGTGATACATTTGATAATTTGTCTTCGGCTAATCTTTGTAATGTTGAAAGAATCGGGCCTTCTTTATAAATCTGAGACCGAGGAATCACAAGCCCGCCGTCAATGGCAACTACTCCTTCTTGAGTGCCGATATTGCGAATCTTAGCTCCAGATTTATCTAAATCTTTTTGAAAGTTTAACTCTTCTTTTACGATACAATATCTTGAAAAAATTAAATTTGTATATTGTTGTATAAAAGATCTAAGTTTATCTTTTCTTGGGTAATCAAGAATCGCTTGGATCTCTTCGTTTGTGCGATTTCTCCATCTTGAGATTCTTTCTTTTACTAGAGCTGGCGTGGCTTTTTGTCCATCACCAGATAGAGTTTTGAGTGTTTCAATATCTTCGGATAAATTGATATCAATCCCGGCACTTAAAACATTAAAATCTTTATCAAAGGAGAATTGTACATTGCTTCTTGCCTTTAATCTTTCTGCTTGTGTTTTTTCTTCATCTTCATAATAAAATTCTTTGAATGATTGGATCGTTTCAGGTGCAATTTTACCTTCTGAAAAAGCACCATCTACCGATGTATTGATTTTCTTTTGGCCAAAAAAGGGAACAGACAAATTATATGTGACAAAAAGTAATGTTAACGAAACAAGAACGATTTGTATGTTACGAACTGTCCGCACAGGCCTAACTCGTGTTAGAAAATCCGTGAGGGAAGCCATAGTTTTTTCAATAAAATTTTTCATCGTTTATCAAACAAACCTTCGTTCTCTTCAAACCTTCTAACGATCGCTTCCACAATATGATGTCTTGTAATATCTTCTCTTCCAAAAAATATAGTTTCGATACCGTTTAAGCCACGGAGAGTATGAACTGTTTTTTCCAGACCAGATCGCCCTTGCGCTAAATCAATTTGTGTGGCATCGCCAGAAATCGCCATTTTGGAATTTTTGCCAAATCTTGTAAGAAACATCTTTAACTGAGGTAAGGTGCAATTTTGCGCTTCATCCAAAATAATAAAAGAATTTGAAAGTGTCCTACCTCGCATAAAAGCGATTGGGGCAATTTCAATTTTATTCACAGAAATGTATTCAGTTGTTTTTTCAAAACCAATGCACTCATGCAAAGCATCATAAATAGGACGCAGATATGGATTTATTTTTTGTGTTAAATCACCAGGCAAAAATCCCAAATTTTCACCTGCTTCGACGGCAGGACGAGTGAGGACGAGTCTATCCACTTCTCCTGTTTGCATCATGCGACAAGCAGTTGCTATAGATAAAAATGTTTTTCCAGTCCCTGCAGGTCCCATAGCCACAGTGATATAATTTTTCTTTAATGATTCGACATAATGCTCTTGGTTTTTTGTGCGCGGGAATATAGGTTTGCCTTTGAACGTGACAAAGACTTTATCCTTTGGCGACCAATCTCCATCATTGCCATTGGCCTCAAATTCTTTACTACCAGGTGTCGGCCAACCTTTGTTAGCCTCTTTCGCTTGGTTCATCATGTAATCTATATCAAAAACAGAAAAATCTGATTTGTCAGGTCGTTTTCGAAAATTTTCTTCAATTCTTTGGAAGGTTTCTGTGGCCACTCGCACATAATCTGCATCCCCTTGGATGATAAGGGCCTTGCCCCGGGGAATCAGTTTTACCTTTAGGCGTGATTCCCAAAGAGGAATCTGGGAATCTCCAATCCCGCAAATCACATTATAAAGTGATTCCAGGGTAAAGGTAAAACTTGTGTCCATGTGGGGATATTAGATAGTAACTACTCTTAATTTCAACTCTTCTAATTGTTTTCCTTCCACAATTCCTGGTGCCTCGCTCATTAGACATTGGCCTTTTTGCGTTTTTGGGAAGGCGATTACATCGCGGATGGAAGTCCCGTTTGTCAAAATCATCATAATGCGATCAATTCCAAAGGCAATACCGCCATGTGGTGGAGCACCAAAAGTCAAAGCCTCGAGTAAAAAGCCAAACTTGTCTTTGGCGGAAGCTTCATCAATCCCAATTGCCGCAAGTACGAGGGATTGAATCTCAGCATTGTGAATTCTGATACTACCTCCACCGATCTCTGTTCCGTTTAAAACTAAATCATAGGCTTTTGCGTTAATGGATGCTAGGTCAACTTCTTTACCAGCTTTCCAATCCCTTAGTTTATCCCAGTCTTCTTCCTTCGGAGAAGTAAACGGATGGTGCAAAAAAGTCCAAGTCTTAGAAGTTTCATCATACTCAAACATAGGAAAATCAACCACCCAATGAAAATTGTATTCTACTTTTGGGGGATCATATTTATCAGAAAGTTTTAGCCTCAGTGCACCGAGAGATGCATTCACAATTTTTGATGAGTCAGCACCAAAGAAAAGCATATCACCTTCTTTAGAACCAACACGTTTTGATATAGCATCTAATACTTCGCTTGAGAAGCGTTTTGTGATAGTTGACTCAAGACCACTCGCACCATGTTTCATATAGGCAAGGCCTTTCGCACGATAATCTCTGTTAAGCCAAGATGTTAAGTCTTCGATTTCTTTTCTGGAAATATTTGAGCCACCTGGCACACAAATCACTTTTACGACTCCGCCAGTAGAAACAGCACCACTAAACACTTGAAAGTCGCAATCCTTCACAAGATCAGACACGTTCACAAGTTTCATACCAAAACGAATATCCGGTTTGTCGCTACCATACTCTTCCATGGCTACGTGATACGGCATAGATTCAAATGGAGTATTGATTTTTATACCGAATACTTTTTCCAAAGTGAACTTCCACATAAGTTCGATTTCACGACGGATGTCTTCCTCTGAAACAAAAGCAAACTCCATATCGAGTTGAGTGAATTCGGGCTGGCGGTCTGCTCGTAAGTCTTCATCTCGAAAACATTTTACGATCTGAAAGTATCTTTCCATACCACCAATCATCAAAATTTGTTTGAATAATTGAGGAGATTGCGGGAGTGCATAAAACTGCCCTTGGTTCAATCTTGATGGCACCAGAAAGTCGCGCGCCCCTTCTGGTGTAGATTTATTTAGAATGGGAGTTTCAATTTCTAAAAATGATTTTTCATTTAAATATTCTCTTAAGGCAAAAATCAATTTATGACGATTGATCAATCTATTTTTTAATTCTTCTCTTCTCATATCGAGGTAACGATATTTCAAACGAACTTCTTCGCCTGAAGGGTCAAACTCATCCAAAGAGAATGGTGGCGTTTTGGATGCATTTAAAATTTCCAATTTCTCAACGATTAGCTCATATTTGCCAGTCACCATCTTGGGATTTACGGAAGCCGCATCGCGCAATGCCAATTTGCCACTAACTCCGATTACATATTCGGATCTAACTTTTTCTGCTTTAGAAAATTCATCGCCCAGCAATTCCTTTCTGCATACTACTTGGATCACACCAGAACGATCTCGCAAATCCACAAATATGACACCGCCTTGGTCGCGGAAACGAAATGCGAAACCCGCAAAGAACAATTGTTTGCCGACATGCGAATCGTTAATGGATTCGGCTTGGATTCTGTTTTTATATTCTTCTTCTATCCAGTTTTTCAATGTATTTTCCTTTATATTGGCACGTTATCGAACCTAGAAATTTTCGGGTTGAACATCAACGGAAAATCGTCAGTCGCACCTGCTCTGTTCTTTGCAATTATGATTTCAGCCATGCCTTTTTTATCAGGGGCTAACTCTTCTGGTGGTTTCACCATTTCTTCTCTATATATAAAACATACTATATCCGCATCCTGCTCAATAGCACCTGATTCCCGTAAGTCGGAAAGCTGAGGTCTTTGGTCCTTAGATCTTGTTTCAATCGAACGATTCATCTGAGAAAGTGCAATCACAGGACATCCAATTTCCCTAGCCATCTGTTTGAGTCCCCGAGAAATACTCGAAACCTCTTGTTGCCTTCCACCCTGTGCCGACCGAGGATCACTCATTAGTTGGAGGTAATCAACAATCACGAGACCTATGTCTTCTGTTGTTCGAAGTTGGCGAAGCCTTGCGGAAAATTCTTGAATCGTAAGGTATCCTGAATCATCGATAAAGATATTAGCAGTCGTTACAGTGCCGACAGCATCTTTGAGTTGACTCATCTGTGTCGGTGTTAAAGATCCTGATTTCATCGCATAAGAGTCGATACGTGCTTCCGCACTTAATAATTTCAAAAGTAATTCTAGTCGACTCATCTCTAAAGAAAAAATGGCGACCGTTTTTCTTTCTTTGATCGCCACATTGGATGCGATGTTCAAGGCAAAAGTAGTTTTACCATTTCCAGGACGAGCCGCAAGAATCATTAACTCATGTGGTTTTAATCCAGTGGTTGCCAAATCAAGACCAGTGTAATGGGTTTTTAATCCACTGATACCGCCACCACTTGCACTATTTTTAACTACGTTTTGTAGGTATTCAATTAAAGCATTGGCATCTTCTTTAACTTTTCGTAAACCTTTGGATCTCTCTTGGCGAGAGATATCCATTAACAACTGCTCTATTTCGCTAAATACAGTATCGTTATCACCAGGTTCAGTTTTAACTTTTTCTATAGAAGCAGAAAGTCTTTCTAAGTATTTACGGCGATCCGAACTACGTTTGATACGCCGGATATAATAATCTAAACCTTGTGAGGGGACAGTATCTCTTAATATGCCTGTTAAATAGACTAAATCTTTTGATTCGTCTTTAAATAAACTGTTTTCACGCATGTGACTGGAAACAGACACAGGATCCAAAGCGACACCTGCATCAATCAGGGCCACGATAGCGTTAAACATTCTTTGGTGGATTTCTAGGTAAAAATCTTCGGGCGATAGGCCCATGTCTTCCTGCCCAGCAGCACCGCGCGTGAGCAGAAAGCCAATTAGGTTCTTCTCCGATTCTATCTCGTGAAGAGGGTTAGAACTCATAGAAGTTTAGTCGGGAAACTTAAGCTTCTCCGACTACTTTCACTTGGATTTGAGGAATCACACCTTCTGCCAAACGTACTTTAATTTTGTAATCACCAAGATTTTTGATCGAATCCGGCATTTCTAACTTACGTTTATCAATTTCAATACCAGTTTTTTTCATCGCATTGGCAATGTCAGTCGCTGTTACGGAACCAAAAAGTTTTTGGTTTTCACCAACTTTGACTTTTATTTCGTAACTTTGTCCTTCAATCGATGCAGCAATATCTTTCATCACTTTCACTCGTTTGTCTCTTTTCAGATTTGCGAGTTTTTTCTGATGAAGTGCCATCTTCGTATTTCCGTCATTGGCACGTACCGCTAATCTTCTAGGGATAAGAAAGTTTCTCGCATAACCGTCTGCAACTTCTTTAACATCACCAGCATCACCGAGGTTTAATACATCTTTTTGTAGTACTACTTTCATTTTGTATCTCCTACAGAACCTTGTGTGGAAGTAATATGATCGCTCTAGACTTACGGATTTCACGAGCAAGAACTCTTTGGTGTTTTGCGCATGTTCCTGTAATACGACGTGGTATGATTTTCCCACGGTTCGTTACAAATCTTTCTAAAATATCAACTCGTTTGTAATCAAGACCTGCTAACAAAGCTTTGTCTGCACAGAATTTACAAACTTTCTTTTTATATTTTGCATTTTTACGACCGAATTTGCCTTCGCCATCTTTACCGCGAAAGCCACCTTTTTCGTCATCGTCCATTGATTCCATGCTATCGCGGGAATCCATTCTTTTGTCTTCGTTTTGTTCACTCATTGTCATTACCTATTAAAATGGAATGTCTTCATCTCCGGCAGAATAATCATCATAACCACCACTTGGCCCGGAATCATAAGTGGATGGAGCGGATTCACTTCGTTCAGTTGGAGAACCGCCACCTTGACCGCCTAACAGTTGAGCTGACTCAACATAAATGCGTATCTTAGATGCTTTTTTTCCTTCTGGTGTTTCCCAAGATTGTTGTTGAAGTCTACCTTCAATCGCAACTTGTTTACCTTTACCTGCATATTGCTTAAGTATGTCCGCTAACTTACCCCATGCGACACAATCGAAGTAATTCGTTTCTTCTTTTTTGTCTCCATTGGAAACATAAATACGATTACTTGCGATAGAGAAGTTCACAACAGAACTTCCGTTCACCGATTTAAACTCGGGATCTCGTGTCAGGCGTCCGATTAAAAGGACTTTGTTAAGGTCATTAGCCATTGGATCGGATAACGAGGGATTTTAAAATATTTGGGTTAAGTTTGAATTCGTGTTCAATCTTTACGATTTCGGAAGGAGCACCTTGACATTTAATCAATGTAAAATGACCTTGTTCGTCTTGACCGATCGGGTGCCAGAGGCGTTTTGAACCCCAGTCTTCTTCATTCTGAATCGTGATGGCGTGTTTAGCAAGAATGTCTTTTACGGCAGTCTTCGCTTCTTCCACAGCGCCTTCACGAAGAATATTCGTGATTTCGTAGTTTCTCATTGTTTCTCCTATGGGTATACTCCCGTTACTACTTGGTACGAGAGTAGAAGAATTAAAAATTAGTGATAGGGATAGGGTTTTTCGCAAGGGGCCGAGGGTCAATGGAATTTCTTCTTGGTTCCTGGGAAATCTAAGATTTCCTGGTATTTTCCAGACAGATGAAAGAAAAAATCAATTTTCCTGAAATTTGGGGTCTTAGCCTGGGTATTTTCCTTATACTCTACTCAGGATTCCTAAACTATTTTTCACCTTCTGAACCCTACTCGGAAAACCACTCCGGTTTCCATTCACCCATCATCGCCCTAGAGACAGCAGAAACACCAAAACACGTCCAAGACATTATAGGCACAATTGATACAGAAGAGTTCCCATCCCTGACGAATAAGTATCGAATCTTAAATTATTTTGATTTCGGGTTTATCTTTTGTTATATGGCATTTCTTGCATATACTGGACATTATGCGGGAAGACGTGTCCGTTCCATATTTTTAAAAATATTTTTGGGGATGATAGCGATTTTAACCATTGGTGGGTTTTGCGATTTGATAGAAAACATTTTGATTCTCAATTTACTTGATTCAAAAAATGCGGAAGAAATGTTACCTTCCCTCGAATATTTAAAATCCACGAGTCAATTAAAATGGTTTTGTTTGTATTTGTATGTGGCAATTGTGGGCATTTACTTTTGGTTATACGAGAAAGGATTGTTACTCAGAATATCTTCGGTATTTCTTGTGACCTCATTTTTTCTTGGACTTTTTTCCACATTGAGGATCAATCTGTTGGAAATAGGATTTGGATTTTTAGCCTTTGGGCTTTTACTAGCCTGGCTTCAATATGGATTTAGTTTAGCTTTTAGTTCCTTATCCAAAAAAACATAACCTCGACCACCGGAAATGATCAGTTCCGTACCTAAATTTTTACATAACACTGCATATTCTTTGAGATATTCATCCGCCTCATTTCCGCTAAGTGGTGAAAAATATTGATCCCCCGGCATGTTTTGGTGTTTGCCAAAGACGGGAATGATTTCTGCGCAAACCAATTGGCCATTTGTAAAATGTAAAACCACAGAAATATTGTGTTTAAGATAAGAATTTTTTGAACCAAATAAAAAATTTCCAAGAGAATAGATCACTATACCTTTTGGAAATACTTCTATGCCTTGCGGGACATGAGGATGATGCCCAAGGATGACTTGGTATCCAGCACCTACCAAGTATTTGGCTGTTTTTCTCTGGACCTCTGTGGGCTCTGGACTGTATTCCACTCCCCAATGGACAGACAAAAGATTCACTTGATTTGATTTCTTTTTTTTGATCAATCTCTCGGCAGTTCCCACTTTAAAATAGGCAGCCCCAGGCCCTTTAGGTGTCGCAAATAAACGAGTTTCTCCCGTATCTGAAAATGAATAGGTTCTGTATTCATATCCATCTTTTGAAAAACTAAGGGGTATATGAGCTTCCTCTTCTGTGTTTCCAGCACCCGCATAACTTATCTTTGATTCACTTAACGAAAGCAAGGTGTCTTTTAATCCAGATTCACCTAAATCCATAGTATGGTTATTTCCTAAAAATACTCCATCGATTTGTAATGCCGTCAAAACTCGCAAATCTGATTTCACTCCATAAAAAACATACGACTTGAGTTTATCAAGGTTTGGAGATTTATGTAGGATAGGTGTTTCCAAATTTAACATGCGATAATCCATATTGTACAATAAAGAAGTAAAACTACGAAATGGCAGGAGTGGGTCCTCGCCTTTCATCGCATCTCTCACTCCCCAATTGAACATCACATCACCGCCAACCCATATTTTGGTGGTATTTGGGATAACAAACCCTGAACCAGTGTTAGTATTGTAACGATAAAAATCTTGGTACGGGGGATCTAAAATCGGTTCATATTCTTCTATCGGATCGGGTACATCCGATTGAAGAAACGTAAACGGGATTAAAAATAATAAAATATGTATGAAGTAACGATGGAACAACTTCATTTAAATTAAAATTTAAAAGTGCTTTCGGGAATCTCTGTTTTAACAATTTTTTTCATGGTAATTAGGATAAGTGCATTTTCTTTTTCATCATCCATAGTCATCACTTTGGAAAGAATAGCTTTTGCAGGGTGTATGAGTTTAGTATCTTTTTCTTTTACGAGAGAAACGGCTTTCAATCCACGGCTGGGGCTTGTTAATTCTATGCGCGAAGGCAAACTATTTTCAAAAAAATATTCATACAGACCATCTTTTTTTTGGACCAAAATCCGCCCATCTTTCGAAATGAAACGCGCTTTAGGTGATAATATTTCGGTCTGAAAGGCACCGGATAAATATTGATAAATGACAGGAAAAGGAAGTTGGATGGTCTTTTTTGTATTTGGGTCTTGTAAATAAAGATCACCCATTGGTTGCACTGTTGGTTTTGGTTGACCGCTTGGTTTTATGGAGATTTCTGTGGGACTTGCAATGAGTTCAGAAAATATCATTCCGAAAAAAGTATCCATCAATTGGATTTTAACAAGGCCTGTCGGCTTTGAGAAATAGATCTTTCCGTCCAAATTAAAATTTTCTTTTTTAGGAACTAACACTTGTATATTCATGGAAAACTCACCCCGAAAAGAAGAGAAATTTTCCGTATTTAAGGCAATACTTGCAAGCAGTGCTTTTGCGGATGGGTCACTGGCAGTAGTATACTTTGAAGAATCTTTGCCGATGAAATTTACGTCTTCATCGGGAGTTGTACGGCAAGTAGATAAGGAAAAACATACCAAAATTAGAATATAACGAATCATTTATCTAGGTCCTTTTTGACTTTTTTAAGTTTGGCATTTATTTTTTGGGACTCTTCTGGATCTTTGGTTATCTTATATGCTTGGTTTAAATAAAATTCAGCTTTGACTAAATCGCCTTTATTGGAATATACATCACCCAAATGTTCAAAGATAACAGGATCTTCCTGATCCCTATCTCCAGAAACCTGTTCTGCAAAATGTAAGTGTAACAAGGCTTCGCTCAATCTGTTTTGTTTGAAATAAATCCAACCAATACTATCTTGGTAGGCCGCATTATCAGGTTCGAGATTGGTTGCTTTGATTAACAATTCTTCCGATTTTTCTTTATTAATTCCTTTTTCCGCATAAAGATAACCAAGATAATTATAAGCATTGGCATTTTCAGGGCTAAGTTCTATAGATTTCTGAAAATATTTTTCTGCATTTTTGAAATCCTTTTGTTTATCATAAGCAATCGCTAAATAAAAAACATGATTTGTGTTATTCGGATCTATTTCTACAGCCTTAATAAAAGAAGGTAGGGCATTTTTATAATCTTCTTTTTGGGAGTAAAGTATACCTTTCATATAATGATAATCTGCCGTGTTTGGGTGAGCGGTTATGAGTTGATTGATGATTTGAAGTGATTCATCAAATTTTTTTACGTTTTGGCCCATAAGTAAATAAGCCATTCTTAAATTCAATTGGTCGTTATACGATTGTGGGTTCGAACTTTCTTTGGCCGCGCGTAGAACTAAAATCGCGGATTGGATTTTATTTTGCGCTTCTTTACAATGTGAAATTTTTTCGTAGAGGATAGGAATATCTTTATTCAAATCGCTTGTATCTTTTGCAATTTTCAAAGCCCGAGAAAAATACTTTTCTGCCGTCATATATTGTCTATATTGAAATGCCCATTGCCCTGCATCTAAATTTGCTTTGTACTTTTTATTGGTATCAGAGGAACTGATCAAATCAGCATACAGTACTTGTGCCGAAAGACGATTGGGATTTTTTTCTAAGAATTTTAAAACTTCTGTTTCTAAACCATTTACTTCGCCTCTTAAATATTTAAAGATTAAAAGTATGATTCCTTCTTTGGGTATTTTTTTTTCTAAAGTTAAAACGGTAAAATAATCGCTAGAAAAAACGCGCGAATCTAAAAAATACATTTCACCTAGCATATGCGAGGCGTCAATTTCTCTTGGATTCAATTCTCTGATCTTAGATAGAAATTTTTTCGCAGATCCAAATTCACCCAGTGTAAAATAAATCTGCGCCACTCGAAATAAAACTTCCGTATCGTTCGGTGCAAATACCAAATAATTCCTGTAATGCTCTATCGATTTGCGAGAATAATCTAATTTGTAATTTAAATCACCGAGAAACTTTAATATGGTGGGCTTTAATTTGGAACCTGAATCTCGTTTTTGGATCACATCATTTAATGATATAAAATACAAAACAGATCGATTCCATTGTTTGAGATCATAATAAATATTTCCCAAATAAAAAAGAAAATCCAAATCAAAGGGATAAGATTTAAGGTTTACTTCAAGCACCTTAGCCGCAGGTTCTAAATCTCCTTTTTTTAAATGGATGCGTGCCTTTTGTAATATAATTTCCCTTGGAGGAATTTTGGGAGCATCAAACATGCGATAGGCGTTATCACTCCAAGTCAGGGCTTGGTCAAAATTACCAAGTTCTAAATAATTATTGGCAAGCGACATGGCACTAATGTAGGTCGGACCTAAGTTTTTTTCCTTACGACAAACATGGTATTTATCAAAAAAGGAAATCGATGTTTCGAAATGCGATTTTGATTCCTTAACTTTGTTTTGGTCCGCTTTATGAAGACCATCTCTTTGTTCCTGAAAGGCGCGAGATAAGAAAAATTCATCAGGTACGCCCTTTTCTGACAGGGAACAAGACTTAATTTCACTGGCAGGTGCGGCTCCAAGGGACGAAGAAAGTATGGCTACAGTGAAGAAAAATGAATAGAAAGGTTGCTTGGTTTGGTTAATTGCTTGAAACATCCGTGGATTCCGGCAAAGTTCGGGAACAGGGACAATCCTTGAACCAGATCTTCCGAGAAAATTTAAAATACATTCTGGCCGTTCTCTTCGTGTGGGCAATCACTTTCCCATCGATTCTCCAAAACAAAGATAACATTCTGGCCACCATCAACTTATGGTACAACAACCTATCTGGTTACCCAAACCCGAGGATAGCGCACCAATTGGCTCATAAAGGGGATGAAATCCTACAAGGTAGACAAGAAAGATCGGGCGGATTTTTTTCTAATCTGACATCTCTTGTCTCATCTGATGATTCGGGGAAGTCCATGGGCCTACCCTTAGACCTGCAGATTATGGAAAAATCATGTTTGTACTATAGATCCAAAGAACATATAGAAGAAATATTTTTAGAACCTACTTGGTTACAAAAATCGCAAACTTGGAATTCTCGGTTGTTCCGAAATGCAAAACCCGTTCCCACAGACGAAGTTTCGCTCGGACCCAATCCCAAGGAATATTGGAATTCTCATATCGAAGCTGTGCTTGAGGCATTGGACTATTACAAAAGAGCCCTTCGTTTTTCAGGTCCTGAATTTATCGTACCTAAAAAAATAGAATCTGTAGCTTGGGCAGTTTGTCGGCCAGCGGAGATCTTACTTGCTTACAAAACTCATATGTTGGAAACAGAAAAATATGTTTTTGATAAACTGGATAAAGAAAATAAACTTCCGACCAATTTAAAGAACGCGAGCGAATTACAAAAGTTAACTGTGATACTATCTTCCATTAAAATAGGTAGTTTTCCAGAAGTGAATCAAAATGATTATTTAGAAAGTTTACTTCGCCAAATTCTTCTCACTGGTATGAAAAATTTTTCTCCGAGAGAGATGGATTCAGTCTTTGAACGAATTCTATTTTTTGTAGGTCACGATGACAAAGAATATTTAAAATTTATGTTAAGGCGTGGGGATTTATTCTTTTTACTCGGAAAAGAAGAACCAGTTTATTTTAAAAAAGCTATCTCACAATACCAAGTTTCCGCAAATATTAAGTTAGCTGAGAGTGACGAGACAGTAGATTTGCCGATTCTTTTAGTACATCAATTTGAATCCACACTTGCTATTACTAAATGTTATCACGAATTAGGTGATGACAAAAAATCGCTTACAATTTTGGATTCTCTTATCCCAAGACTTAGAAATGTAGACCAAAGAAGTGTGGGTGGGGTCAAGGTGCAGATTCTAAATGACTATATTCAAACAAAAGTCGCAGTCTTAAGGAAACTAAAAAGATATGAGGAAGCAGATGAAATTCTTCAATCGGAATAAATGATTTATCTTGATTATAATGCCACTCACCCACCCATTCCCAAAATATTAAATGAAGTTAATGAAAACTATTTAGCTGAATTTTATAATCCTTCTGGTGCCACAAGGTATTCTCTAAATAACCAAGGAAAGATAGAAGAGTCTCGGAAATATTTTTCATCAATCACAGGAATTCCTGAAAAAAATATAATTTTTTCTTCCAGTGGAACTGAGGCAAATTATTTATTGATCCGATTTCTGACACAGAATTTTATAAACTTAACTTCTGTCATAGTCAGTCCCTTTGAACATCCGAGCATATATTCCGCATTAGATGACCACAATCTAACAAAATATATCTTAGAGACAAACAAATCGGGAGTCATTCTACTTGATCACTTAGAAAAACTATTAGAAAAACATCCTCGTCCCATCATTTGCCTAGCTGTCGCGAATGAAACGGGAGTGATCCAACCTAGTGAAGAAATTGCCGCTCTGGCCAATCGGTATTCAGTGCCGTTTTATAGTGATTTGATGCAAGCCTTTGGAAAACAAAAGGTAAACTTTGATTTATTCTCAGGATTCACTTTTTCTGGACATAAAATTGGTGCGGGAATGGGAGCATCTCTCACTGCCGTTCGTCACTTAACAGATAACACTCATATCTTTGCTGGGGGCAACCAAGAAAATAACCATAGGGCGGGTACGGAAAATTGGCCAGCAATCATAGCCTTTCAAAAAGCAAGTGAATACCAATTGGAACAATTGGAATCAAAAAATTCTAAACTGAAAAGATTTCAAAATATTTTGGAAGCATTTTTGGTTTCCCAAAAATGCGAAATCATAGGAAAAAATGCAAATCGATTGCCTAACACTAGTTTTGTTTTATTGCCTATAGAAGAAATCGATTTTTTCCTTTTGGGATTGGAAGAAGCGGGTGTGATCGTCTCCACGGGTAGTTCTTGCAAATCTAGAGCCAGGGAAGCTTCGAGTTCCCTATTAAGTATGGGTTATACTAAGGAAGAGGCATTACGTTGCATACGCATTTCAACTGGAATCTTCACTACAGAAGATGAGATACATATTTTTTGTGAAAAGGCACGGGAACTTTTGATCACTTTTGGTGTGAATCATTAAAATGAAAATTCGCATCATCACCAAACCGAGTAAAGCTGGCAATCCAGATATTCCCGATGGGGAAATCATATGGGAAGACAGAAAAAATTCTTTTTCCCCAGTAGAAATCATCACAGCCTTAGATGGTAAAAAATTAAAAATTTTCTTACAGGATTGGAATCAATTTTATGTAAGGACGATGCAAACAAATCTAAGTAAGGATGAGTTAAACCAAAAATTATTCAAAAAATCTCAGAGTTTGGAACAAATCGTATTTGGAAATAAAGAATTACCGTGGAAAACAAAACAATTTAAATCAGAAATTTTTTTACAAACAGATCCAGAATTTACATCTTACCCTTGGGAAATTCTTCGCACCGATAAAGATTTTTTTTTTGAAAGACCAAATTTTTATCGAGGCATAAGATCCAATAGACGATTCGAAGGATCAGCCCTTGGTAAAACATTTTTATTAATCCAAAACCCAGTCTTAAAGGAATTAGAACAGAGTGTTAAAAAAGAATCGAGTCAGATTTCTACTTTGTTTGAAGATGATAAAAGTTACCCACTAAGACGGATTAGGCCAGAGAATCTACAACTCCCAAAATTTTGGGAGGAAATTTCAGAAGCAAGTTTATTGCATTATAGTGGCCATACAGAAAAAACAGGAATCCCGTTTCCGAAAGATGACATAGTACTCGGGGAAGAAATCGGCCAAGCCAAACTTTCTAATTTAAACGTTGTATTTTTAAATAGTTGTCATTCTGCTTTTGAAGGTGAAAAAACAACTGGACTCGCGTCTCAATTTTTGAATTCGGGGGCAAAACACGTATTAGGTTTTTTAACACCAATTGAAACGGAACTAGCTGAAAAAATCGGATTTCAATTTTGGAAATCTTTTAAAAAAACAAAGAATGTTCAAAAATCCTTTAGATTTACTAAAACTTTATTATTAAAAGGAAATAGTGCAGAAATCTTAAGTAGCCTTTCCTTTGTATGTTTTGCACCAGAAGAAAAAAATAAATTCAAAAATATTCTATTTATATTTCTATTCTGTTTACTTTTACTGATTGGGCTTTTCTTTTTTGAGGCATCAAAGAATCGCTCTACTAAATTAGAAAATTATAATTTACCTGAATCTAAAAACATCGAAAAAAATACAAAAATTAACGAAGAGAAACCAAAAAAAATAATATTAGATAGCCGGATCGCTTCCCTCAAAAATCCCCAATTCCGAAATCAAATTTATACCTTTCTAAACGAAGAAAACCCCCTACTTTCTAAATCCGAGCGAAAACAACTCGTTGAAGAAATATTAAGTGGTGATGAAAATGAAGAAATGAAATACTATCACTTTAAAATTGAAACGGGAATCAATTGATGGTTCGATATTTTTTATTTTTCTTTGTCCTGCTCGTTTTTTTTTCAAACTCCTTATTTTCCCAAAATAAGGAAGAAAAGGAGTGGGAGGATTTTTTAAATACTAAAATTCCTTTAACAAACATTAGCCCTATTTACCAGGAAAATTTCCATAATTATGGAGAAAATGAGATCAATGTAGAGAAAGATTTTTTATTGTCACGTTGCAAATATGAACAAATTAAAAGTTTAAGTAAACTCCTAGAATCATTTTCGAATATAGATGCCATACTTTTGCTTAAATCCTGTAAAAATATAGATCCCAAAAATATCAAAAAGGTCGAATCGATATACAAACAAAAGATATACGATTTAATCAAATTTCCAAAACTAGAATTGATATCATCGGAAAAAGAAGACCCCGAACTAAACTTATTGCACATCCAAATTCTAAATTTATGGGAAGAACGAGTTTATTTTTATTCCAACTTTTATAACCCACATGCACTATCTTTTTTAGCTGAAGAAAAAACATTCACGGAAGAAATCAATCGCATCGTTTATTCTGATATGAATCAGATCAGAAGGATTTCCCTTTTAAAAAAAATGAAAGAGGATTTGATTAGGAATCAAAAATCCATATACCTATCCTTTTCCCATTCTGAAATTAATCCTTTCCAAGCAAAAACTCTCATTGAGGAAAATCAAAAGGTACTTTCGGATTTATTATCACTTTTCACTATTTTCCTAAAAGATTCAGAACTCCCCACATTAAACAAAGACAACTTACTTGCATGGCAATCTTGTTTAAACGAATTGGACATAAAGACTCCAAATGTAAGATTACTTGCCTTTTATGGTTTTTTTGAAGACTATAAAAGATTCAAAATGGATTCATTCCCCCCTGATAGTAAAGAAGTAGTCTCCATTCGTCTTTTTTTAAGAAAAAATCTCTATCAGGCTCATCATTTTTCGGGACGGATAAACTATGCTTTAAATACTTGCAGAAAGATACTAAAATTCACTACGAACCAATGAGCGACGACATTCGACATTTACTCGATGATTGTATTCTTGGCAAAGAGAATGCTTGGAAATCATTTATACTACGATTTCACAAGTTAATTACAGGGACAGTAGCCCACTACGTTCCACAATCAGAAATTAGCGACACTGTCCAGTTAGTTTATTTACGCATAACGCATAATGATTTTCAATTAATTCGTAAGTTTAAAGGGGAAAGCCTTCCTGCATTCATTGTCTATTTGAGTGAAATCGCAAAAAATGTAAGTCTATCACAAACACGTGTCATTCGTCGTATGGATTTTAGAGAAGGCATAGGCTTAGATGATACGATCGATGTTTTGGATGAAAGGGCGATCCCAGAAAGTATCTATTTTGAGTTAGAAGAACAGAATGAAGTTTACAAACACATATCCAAGTTAGATGAAATTCACCGCGAAATCCTTATTTTGCGATTAAAAAGTTACAAATTTAAAGATATTGCTGATATTTTGGGAGTTCCACTAGGTACGGTGCTTGCACGTGCTAATCGGGCGAAAGAAAAATTAAAAAAAATCGTCCAAAAGGAAATAAAGGACTGATTGGAAGACATCTATTATATGGAAGCATCAGACAATAATTCATTTATGAACAAACTCAAATTGAAAGAAGCACTGTATCTTATGAGCCAGGGCAATGAAGCCGATCCAGAAACTGTAAATCAAATTCTCGCTCAGATATTGCCAAAAGCTGATTTCAAACAAATGATCTTGCTTCGCTTCAAAGAAACGATTTTACAAGTCATGACTCACGAAACCAAGGCCTTCGAACTCCACCCAAACCTGGGTCTATCCTTTCGTGGAGAAACTGCCACCATATACAAGTTAAATCGTGAATTGAATGACCGTCAGGTGACTTTTTTACTCTCTCCGAACGCAGAGCAAACCGAAATCCATCTGGCGGTAGAGATGAACCCTCCTGCCAATTACCGTGTAAAATTGAAACTGGATGGGGATACGATCGAAACTCTATCTGATCTGACAAAAGAAAAAGCCTTTGATTCCCCCATCACGGAAGATTCTGCCCCAGAACTCGTATTTTTTGAGCAAAATAGAGAAATTGGACGATTTCATTTAATTTTAGAAATAGATTAATTTTTTTTCCATTCCGTGCAATAAATCTCCCTACATTTGTAATTTATAAATGTAGGCATTGTTTTAAAAACTTTGGATCCTACTTTCTTTTCCAAACTAGTTTAATTTAGACCCGACTCATGAGTCGGGTTTTTTTTAGGCATTGATGCGGAAGTAAATGACATCCCCGTCTTGGACTACGTATTCCTTGCCTTCGATGCGGAGTTTTCCTTCATCTTTCACCTTGGCTGGGTCCCCAGTGCGATCTACATCCTCAAACCGCATCACTTCAGCTCGTATATATCCCTTTTCAAAATCTGAGTGGATCACCGCCGCCGCTTGCGGTCCCGTGCTACCATTTAAAGTGGTCCAAGCTCTGACTTCTTCCACACCAGCTGTGAGAAATGTGATCAAACCGAGCAATTTATAAGATGCCTGGATCATTCTTGTCAGACCCGATTCCGTTTCACCGATTTCGGCAAGGAAGGCTTTTTGGTCTTCTTTTTCTAGACCAGAGATTTCTTCTTCAAAACGACCACATAACACTACCGATTCGGCACCTTCTTTGGCAGCGTAATCTTTGATAGTTTGGACATGAGGATTTTTTGAATTTTTCACATCTGATTCTTGAATATTTGCAACATATAATACTGGTTTAATGGTAATCAAATTGAATTTTTTCGCAATTTTTAATTCTTCGTCATTTAGTTTAACAGACGCTGCACGAAATCCTTTTTTTAAGGCTTCTAGTATCTTGTCCATGACTGCCGCTATTTCTGCGGCTTCTTTATTTCCCGCTTTGGCAGATTTAGCAATGCGTTGTTGTTGTTTTTCTAAGCTATCAAGGTCAGCTAAAATCAATTCATAATTGATCACAGTAATGTCTTCAATAGGATCAACTTTTCCATGAACATGCGTTATGTTTTCATCTTCGAAGGCACGAACCACATGACAAATAGCTTCTACTTCACGTATATGAGAGAGAAATTGATTTCCAAGTCCCTCGCCATCGCTTGCCCCTTTGACAAGTCCCGCGATATCCACAAATTCAATGGTTGTGGGGAGGATACGTTTTGGTTTATAAATGGTCGCGAGTCTTTCTAAGCGCGGATCTGGAACTTCTACAATGCCTGTGTTCGGCTCAATCGTGCAAAAAGGATAATTTGCCATTTGAGCACCCGCTTTCGTAAGCGCGTTAAAGATCGTAGACTTACCTACGTTCGGAAGACCAACAATACCACAATTCAATGCCATAAGGATAGGTTTGAAAATTGAAGCCTTGAGACAAGGAAAAATGTGAGCTTATCAATTTGGCATAAAGCCTGTTTCCAAATAGATATAGGTTAAATAACTGCAGAAAAAAATAACGGTGCTAAAATAAATAAAGAGATACACTTTACCAATTTTTTTCCAAGGAGCACGACTTGCTAATTGAAACGTTTCTATCGTTTGTGCCGAATTATAATTTTTAAATAGCGAATCTCTTGGTTTCAAATTAATTGCATCGCATAGATTTTTTAATATTTCTTAGCGTCTCATTTCATCTAAGCGAAAAAATTCAGCATGATCACCTTTATTTAAAATTTCTAATACACAATGCGGGATCTCATACATTTTAAATAGTATGATTCCCGAAAAGGAAGTCAGAAGTGCCAGGTAATTTAAAATCACAATCGCGGGGCTTGCCGTATATGATACCGAAAATAAAAAATATAAAAATAAAATCAAAAAAGTATAAGATACAATCCTTCTATAAATCGTAACGCGCGTTATCCATTTTTTTTCCTTCAAATAATCATTATAAACTATATCTTGTGAAATCATATTTGTATCAGTATAAAATTTTCCTTATATGTAAAGTCTAGAACTAGGGAATATATGATGAAACGTTTCAGGCAATGGGCATTTTATATCTACTTTTTCCCCTCTCCAAACCAATGTGATATGATAAGCATGCAAAAACATTCGCGTAAATTTTTCGATTTTATTTCCATATACAATATCACCAAGAATGGGAAAACCTGAACTAGCAAGTGCAATGCGTATTTGATGCCTTCTTCCTGTAATCAAATTTGCTTGTCCCAAAAATATATTTTTACTTACATCATATTCAAGCATTGTAAAATCCGTGATGGCTTTTTTTCCACCGCTACGAACGACAGTTACTTTTTTATTTCCATCTTTTAAAAAACATTCATGTCGAATTTCTTTCCAATCGGGAATTCCTATTGCTAAAAACAAATACTCCTTAATCGAATTTTTTAGAGCCTCATCCAATTCTTTATTGATCGAATTATCTTTTCCAAATACCACGATACCACTCGTTCCTAAATCCAAACGGTTAGCAGTTCTTAATTCCATATAGCCATATTTATTTATCAGATAACGCGTGAAATCTGGTCTGTTGGGATCTTTGGTCTCGTGCACTGGAATTCCTTCTGGTTTATTTGCCAAAAGGAAGAATTCATTTTCAAAAAGGATTTCTTCTTTATCTTTCACAAAAATCAGAAAATAGAAAGAGTGAAATTGTATCCACCATAACTTCGTAAGTTGATCACTCCATTTTCAAACAACAAATATTGCCCTTTGATTCCGACGAGTGTGTCTTCAATAGAATCTGTCTCTGTGAGTTTATATGACTTTGCTTTTTTTGGATAACTTAGAATTGGGTATGAGATTTCGAATACTTCATTTGAAATTACTGGTTCATAATTTAGTTTATCAGATTTCCCGTTCTCATTTTCTATAAAAAAATCTTTTGTTGCCAGATGTTTTAGAAATTTTTCTTTTTCCTTAGGTAGATTTACTTCTGGTGGGTCCCCTTGGATCAATTTTTGCCAAGAAGTTTTGTCTGGAAGAAATCCTGCCAGATAATTTTCTACAACTCCAGCCGCATAACGAGAATTGACTTCTAATACAGGAATACCAAACCTTGCCCCTTGGTCTACCCAGCGATTGCTCACAGGATTTTCTTTCGTGATCCCCACTTTCAATCCACTTGAATTGGCAAAATAGACTGTATGTTTTTTGAAACAATTGGTTTTGCCCCATTCTGGCTCGCGACAAGTTCCTTTATGGAAATGGCAGGTCTCCGGTCTCAAAATACAAAGGTCATTTTCTGCTTTTTGCGAAAAACAAACATAACAACAACCTTGCGAAAATGATTTTTTAGTAGGTTTGCCACAGATCACACAACGAATTTTGCCATTTGTAACAAGTGTTACTTTTTTCCCCAACCACCCATTCATACTTTCTTCGGTGATATGTTCCATTTCTTCGGAAATGCCAATTTTTTTACCAGATTCTTCATCTTTATAACTAACATATGCTAAATGGTAGGATACTGGGAAGATTCCTTTGTGTTCCATCATTCGAAGATATCCTGTAAAAGATTTCATTATTTTTTAAAGATAAGCTCTTTTGCGGAAATAGGAAAAGAATCCTGATCAAGTTTCAATATCATAACCCCAATCAGTGTATTCACATTTTCAATTTCCTTCCATTGAAATACGACAACCTGAGATTGGAATTTATAATGGGAAATGTAATCATTTTTATGATAGAATAATTGCAAATGGTCTTCATCTTCACCTAATTTGGCGACTAGTCCACCTATATTTGGCGATTTTGCATTTGAAATATTAATATTAACTCTACCCCCAGATAAATCTTCCAAAGGTGATTCGATTTCAAGATTCTCCGCATCATTAACATTTGTTTGGGTCTCGATATTTAAAGTGCTATCATTCCAAGAAAGTAAGTTGCATGGGAATTCCCCAGGCAATTCTGGAAAATCAGAAGGACAGGGAATATATCGGATATCTTTAATTTCAGAGAAAGTATATTTTTTAATGATAGATGTGCGTATGGTTGCAAAAGCTATGCCCTTTAGTTTTGCGGAAAGATTTTTTTTAGGAATCTCCGTAAAGTGTATTTCGTTAGGCGTTGCTATGACTGCAACTGCAAATAATACAAAAAAAACAATTAGAGATTTTAGAATGTTATTTATATACATATTTTTCTTAATAAAGTAAATAAGGTTTAATTTTATTTTTTTCATCTTCCTCTAATTTCAAATATGATTTATGAAATTCTAAATACGATTTTCCTTCGTTAATGGCATTTCGGAAATGATCATTGCCCCAAAGTTGATCTGCCCAATAATTTTGACCGCCTTTATTCCAACGAAAGTCTTTTGGATAAACTTCTTTCATCAATCGTATCAATTCATAAGAAAGTTCGATTGGATCATAATCTGCTCTTACTAAATTCATTCGCAAACCATGACATATTTTACCCTTATGTGGACCAAAGGTTGGTTTAAAATAAACGGTAGAGAAAAAATAAGCTTTGTTGCCGAGCGTTGAAAGTTTATTTGCGAGTTCACTTGGTTCAGTCATCCAAGGAGCACCAAAATAAACAAATGGAGCTTGCGTTCCCCGACCGACAGAAACATTCACACCTTCTAGCATAACTAGCGCTAAATAATTTCTCGCAGTCTCCACCATCGGTAAATTTGGTGATGGTGTGTACCAAACTAAACCCGTCTCTTCAAAATATTGGTCTCTGGAATAACCTTTAACAGGGATTATCTTTAAATTGACCTTATCCTTTAAAAATTCTTTGGCATAAAATTTTGCTGATTCGCCAAGTGTCATTCCTGATATTAAGAGAGAAGGAAATTCACCTGCAAAATTTGTATGTTTTGGATCCATTTTTTCTCCCATAGGAGGAAGGTGCATCGCTACATGAATGTGATCCAAAAGTACCATTTCTGTTTTTGTATTTTGAATGGCATCTAGCAGACGTTTCAGTACGCTCACATAAGTATAACATCTCATTCCGACGTCTTGCACATCAAATAAAACAACATCCACTTCTGAGGCCAAATCTCTAAGTTCAGAATCTTTAACTTTGTAAATGTGATATAGGGGTCTAGAAAACACAGGATCGAGTGTAACTGGCGTTTGGCTAAACTCTTCTTCTATTCCTAAAAATCCATGCTCTAACCCGATTAAATGTTCCAATCTGACATTGTGCTTTGCAAATTCAGAAATGATTTTTGAAGGTAAATTGCCGATACCGGAAGGGTTTGTGACGAGCATCACTTTTTTTCCACTTAAAGATGGCAAAACTTCAGAATAAAAAGTTTCTGCAGAAGGTATGATTTTAGCGTTTGCGGGGTGCACCCGAAATTGGGGGGATGTATTTCCTTGGCATGCGGCCAAAATAAAGAGTAAAGAAAACCTAAAAAAGTATTTGGTCATGTAAGTAGACGATTATAAGATATGGCAAATCTTCAAGGAGAATTGCTCCCAATGTTCAATCGATATACACCATCTCTATCTCTAGCCCTCTATCTGGCCTTGATTTTGAGCTGTGCCAACCCTGCCGTAGCGGAAAAACCTGCAAACCAACAAGAAAATGTGATCACAGTACTCGGTGAGGCACCTATTTACCAGGGAGACATGGCACTTGCCCGAAATAAGGCATTGAAAGACGCAAAAATCAATGCAGTCAGAAAACTCGTGGGGGAACAAATCACAGAAAAATCAGGAGTTTCGGATGGCCAATCCTTGGGATCAAAACTCTACAGTAAAACTGATTCCTTTGTTAAAAAATACGAAATACTCAGCGAAGAGACTTGGAAATTGGATACGCAAGATATGATTCGATTGAGTGTTCGCTGTGAAGTGGAAGCGACAAAACTTTCGACTGCCGTTGATGCTTTACTTGATGATGTTGGAAATCCACGCATCGCCGTTCTTATCCAATCAAATATCCAAGGCAAAAATTTTCCGATCGGTTCAGCCACAAACACAGCTGAGGCGGAACTGATTGAAAAACTCAGAAAAAAAGGAAACAAAGTTGTAGATAGCTCTCAGCTAACTGCCCTTTTGAAAAAAAATCCAGCTCTTGCAAAATTGGATTTAACTTCTGTAGAAGAAGGTAGCCCTCTCCTAACACTTGCTCAAGATTCAGGGGCAGAAGTTTTGATCATTGGAAAAGTTGATACAGTCGATCAAAAACCAATTGTACTACCCGGTGGTAAAAAAACCGATTTTTTAAGTGCTGCGGCAACTGGACCGTACCGCATCATTCAACTTTGGGGTGATGGGAAAATATTTGGATCTGGCTCATCGGAAGGTCGTGGAGCAGACATTACCCAAGACGTTGCGCGCATTCAAGCCACTAAAGATTGGTCAAATTTGGTTTCTGAAAAAGTAGCCAAACAAATCAAAGATGAATGGTTTAAATTAACCGAACAAAATACTGTCATCTTAAAATTTACTGGTTTGGAATTAGAAGATGCTATCAATTTTAAAAATGATTTGACCGAATTTACTTCCGTCAAACAAATCAACGACCGTAAAACAGAAGCTAGTGGATCAGAGTGGGAATTAACTTATCCTGGTAAAGAATCTATGTTTGCCGAAGAATTGATGTACAAAAAAGATTCCAGTTTCCGTTTCCTATCTAAAAAAGTTTTGAATATAAAAAGCTCTAAACGTGGCGTTGTAGAAGCTGATTTTAAAAATAGATAATTTTGATTTTTGCATTAGGAGAAATAAATCTCCTAATGCTTTTATCTAATCTTTCGATTCCGTCCTTTCAAAATCTCCCCAAATATCTTTTTCATCTATGTCAGTTGTGCCTGTATCAAAACGCATAAGTCTTTCTAGTTCCGCTGTCCTCTGTTTGGCAATGCTGATATATGCCTTACGATCTTTTCTGTGTTCGTATAACTCATTAAAGGTTGATGTATCATGTTTCAAAAATGTAAGGGCCGCTTTTCTTGCTTGGTAGGACCTAAAACCAAGGCGTCCAAGTGCTTCCACACCTAACTCTACAGCTGTTTCACGCGTTTCCCGAAACACAGAATCTGCTCCAGCTTCCTTTAATTCATAAGCTTCTTCCCGATCTCCAGCGCGGGCTAAAATTTTCAAATCAGGAAAATGTTTTTTGACTGTGTGGATCAATAAAATTTGTTTTTCCATATTGTCTAGTGCCGCAATTATGAGTTTTGCTTTTTCGGCACCAGCACCGACAAGAAGTTCATGCCTTGTAGCATCGCCAAAATAAACCTTAAAATCAAACCGCCTAAGCATAGCTACTCGGTCCGCATCATAATCCAGTATCGTTAAAGGAATCCCATTTCCACGCAAAAACCGACCAAGCATATTTCCAAATTTACCAAATCCAGCAATGATCACAGGATTTTCTTCATTTTCAATCGTGTCGGATTCTCCCTTGCTTTTTGTTTTATCGTCTAACTGATCTTTGATAAATTTTTCGAATACCAATAGAAAGATGGGTGTCAATGCCATGCTGATCGCCACGGCCGCGACGAGTGTGGAAACAAGTTCCTTTTCCAATATTCCATTTTGTTCAGAATAACTAAAAAGAACAAATGAAAACTCTCCCACTTGGGAAAGGCCTAAGGCAAAATAAAGATTTTGATCTAATGGCAATCTAAATATGGCACCTAACAAGAAAAGTATTAAAGCCTTTCCAAAAACGATTATCGCAACGATGCAAAGAATTTTCAATGGATTTTGAATAAGTAAGTTTACATCCATAGAAGCACCCACACTCAAAAAAAATAATCCAAGCAAGAGACCCTTAAAAGGCTCTATATCACTTTCCAATTCATGACGAAATTCGCTCGATGCCAGTACGACGCCCGCAAGAAAAGTACCAAGTGCCGCCGATAATCCGATACTACTCATTAACAAAGAAATACTTATCACAAGTAACAAACTTGCACCCGTAAAAATTTCGCGTAAGCCTGTATTTGCGATGATGCGAAAAATTGGCCCGAGAAAATATTTTCCCACAAGAATGATACCTATGATCACTCCCAAAATAATACAAGTTTGTATCCAAGCTGGAAAATGGTGTATAAGCGAAGCTTCATGTCCGGATGTAGTTTGTAAATGAGTCGGAACTAACAAAGGGAATATGGCAAGCATTGGAATCACTGCCATATCCTGAAATAACAATACAGAAAAAGATGCCTGACCTGAAATGGATTTCATCAGGCCTTTTTCTTTTAATGTTTGTAATACTATCGCTGTTGAAGACAGTGATAGTATCATACCAATTGCTAGTGAAGATTTGAAATTTAATTCAAAATAAATACTCACTCCTAAAAAGAAAGCCGTTGTGAGTAAAACTTGTAATCCACCAAGACCTAAAAGCCAAAATTTTAATTTCCATAACAGACTGAGTTCTAATTCCAATCCAATTACAAATAACATCATCACTACGCCAAATTCGGCAAAATGCATGAGTGATTGGCCTTCAGCGCCCACAAAACCAAGAACAGCAGGACCAATACAAATTCCAGCTAACAAGTAACCAAGAACTGATCCAAGACCCAATTTGTAGGCAATAGGAACCATTACGATAGCTGCAGAAAGATAAATTAAGGATTGAACAAAAAAACTTGACTCTTCCATTTTATTTTTCCTTTAACAACTGTTGTATAAATTTTGAAAATTCAATCCCTACTTTTGCCATTTCTTTTTCTGATTTTTGGAAGGCACCATACATTACAAATGGTGATCGGTAGTTCATATGACAAAGCTCTGCTGTTCTTTTAAATGGGAGTAAAAATTCAAACAATTCAGCTTTATGAAATCCTTCCTTGGTATATGCGCTTTCATTGGCTCCTGTTGTGAGTATTTGTACCCATGATTTTCCTTGTAACTTAGTTCCACCTTCACCATAAGCCCAGCCAAATTCTAAAACTAAATCTATCCATTGTTTCATTAAAGGGGGACAACTGTACCAATAAATAGGGTGTTGGAAAATGATGACATCATGTGCTAAAAGTAATTCCTGTTCCTTTTTAATATTTATATCAAAATCAGGATATTTTTCGTATAAATCATGTTCGGTGATATGATTTGTCCTTGGTAAAAAACCTGTCAAAGTTTGATTGGCACGAGACTTTTCATACGTTGGATGCACAAGTATATGTAGAATTGAATTCATAAATCTATTTCGAACGTAACTTTTAAAACATGTTCTATTTACTCAATAATTTTCTACAAAAACTGCCAAAAATCAAAAAAATGCTCCTCTTATTTTAAATGTAGTATCACATGTATCCTATGTTCAATTATCTAAACCATACCATATTGATTTCAGTCATTCTATCCTTGTTTGTGTCTTGCAAAAAAGAAGACGATAAAACAGATGATCTAGTGATCATGGGTCTTGTAGCAGTGGCACAAACGCCTTACATTGCAGTAACTCCAACTGCCGGTAGTATCACGATCGCAGGAAATGCCAATGTCACAAAATCTTATGATCCAAAGTGTACAGGCGTTAGCGGGAACCAAACATTTAAATTTTATCTCAAGAAAGGAACTTCGAAAAATCTATTAGTTAACTTTATGGGTGGAGGTGCATGTTGGGATGGTAAAAATTGTTTTGGCTCAAATACGACTACCTATTTCAATCGCATGGATTCACTTTCTAATCTAGCTGTGAGAATTGCTTTTAGTGGCATACTGGAAGAGCGGAATGCGGTGAACCCGTTTAGAGATTGGAATGTCTTATTTATACCTTATTGTTCTGGAGATTTATTTTGGGGCTCTAAGTCTACATCTTATACAGACCCAACGACAGGTGCAGCCACTACCTTAGATCACAAAGGTTTTGATAACTTCCTCGCGAGCATTGACTATGTTAAAAAAAATTCAGAATGGACCCCGGATGCATCTAACAAAGTATTTGTGATTGGTCAATCTGCTGGTGCCTATGGTGCTATTTTTAACTTTTCTTATATCAAGGAAATATTTCCATCGAACGAAGTTTCGATCTTCGCAGATGCAGGCAATGGAGTCATACCAGCGAATTTTCAATCTCAGGGTCCAGTGGCAAAATGGGGGGCCGATTTAAATGTCCCAACCTGGATCGGAATTTCCTCTACCACATTCCCGACCATTGAACTTGGAGATTTTTTCAAACAAGTAGCAACTTATTATCCAAATAACAAAATTGCCCAATATTCTACAAATTTTGATGGAAACCAAAGATACTTTTATAATGTCCAAAAGAAAATTCAAGCGAACGTAAGTTATACGAACTCTACTGATCTTTGGGGTAAGTCTGACGGAACACAAGTGGATGATAGTACATCATGTACTTGGGTGACTGAATCACGCTCAAATATCATCACTCGTGCAGCAACTAGATCAAACTACAAATACTACATTGCAGGAGGTGATGTGCATACCATCACAACCAGTGCCAGTTTTTACACAGAAAGCTCTGCGGGAGAATCTTTACTTTCATGGATGAACAAAATGATTGCAGGTTCCAGTGATTGGACGAGTAAAGATTGTAAGTCGGAAGGAAATTGTAAGCCACCTGCGACTAGCACCTCACCAAACGGGATCTCTTGTTCTTTTTGATTTAATCAACTAACCACTTAGGTGCGATATAAACACTTAAGTGGTTTTGTTTTTTTTACAAAATAAAATAATGCATAATTAAATAATTTATCTTATTTTCTGATCCATAAACGCATCATTCGTTCAAAATCAGATTTCATTGCTGGTTTGCTAATATAATCATTCATTCCCGCTTCTAAACATCTTTCCCTTTCACCAAGCACAGTCCCTGCTGTCACAGCGATAATCGGCAATAATTTAGCACCCGTGATCTGACGTATGGCTTTCGAGGCTTCATATCCATTCAATTCAGGCATTTGGATATCCATAAAGATGATATCAGGCATTTTTAAATTGACTAAATCTACGGCCTCTCTGCCATTTTTAGCTTCAATGAGATTAGAGTTGGGTGCAATCCTTCTAAGAATGGAATAAGCTAATTTCATGTTAACCGAATTATCCTCGACAATCATTATAGTTAAAGTAACGTCAGTTATATACGGTTTAGCTGAATCATATAATGGTCTTTTGATTTCAGAATTAAAATCAAAAAGGGAAGAATCTGAAGACTCGAGTATCAGATCAAAAAAGAAATCAGAACCTTCACCTAACTCACTTTCTAATTGAATTTTACTATCCATTAAACTCAAAAGTTGATTTGATATGGATAATCCAAGTCCAGTGCCTCCAAATCTACGTGTTGTTGAAAAATCTTCCTGAGTGAAGGCTTCAAAAATCTTACTCTGATTTTGAGCTGCGATTCCTATTCCGGTATCTTTTATAGAAATTCTTATTTTCACTTTATCATCAGAAATTTTTTCTAGTACTGTGATAGAAAACTCAATCTTACCTTTTTCAGTAAATTTAATCGCATTGCTTAACAAATTTACAATAATTTGTTTGATTCGAAGCGGATCAATTTCTACAAAATCAGGTAATTCAGGATCAATGAGTAACCTAAGTTTAATTTGTTTTTGATTTGCTTGGTATCTCACGATGTTAATCACTTCATCAGCAAGGTCACCTAAGCTCGTCCTTTCCAAATTCAGTTCAAGTTTGCCTGCTTCAATTTTGGAAAAATCCAAAATATCTGATACAATGTCTAACAATGAATTAGCGCTTTGGAATACGGTTCGCAAATAATCTTTTTGTGTATGATCAAGGGACGTTCGAAGTAACAAATCTGTGAAACCAATGATACCGTTTAAGGGAGTGCGAATTTCATGGCTCATATTCGCAAGAAAGTCTGACTTTGCGATACTCGCTTGTTCAGCCAATATTTTTGCTTTTTTCAATTCTTCTTGGATGGTTTTCTGTTCATGAATGTCCCGTGCTACGACAGAAGCTCCATTCACAATTCCCTTAAGATCGTAAATGGGAGAAATGGAAACGGATAAATCTACAAGTTTTCCAAACTTTGTTTTTCTTTGGGTTTCTAACTGAACGATACTTTCACCTTTCGAATATTTTTCGATAATCCACTGTTCTTCTTCTTGTTTATCGATCGGTAATAAAATTTCCGTTGATTTACCAATAGCTTCCTCAGATGTAAAACCAAACAAATGTTCTGCTCCGCGATTCCATGTAAGGATTTTGCCTGTCAAATCTTTGCCATAAATAGCATCCGTGGAAGAATCTACTATGGCGAATAGCCTTTGACTCATCAACTCATGGCTACGAAGAGCAGTTATATCTTGAATACTACCAAATATTTTTTTACAAACACCATTTTCAAATATAACTTCAGCTATCACTCGAACCCATTTTAAATTATTCTTAGCGGTCGTTAGTTGAAATTCATAATCAAATGGGATACCTTTTGTAATTGCCAAATTAACAGATTCATAAATTTTCTCTCTCGAGTCTTGATCTTTGTAATAGTTAATAGCTTCATCCAAAGGCGGATTAAAGTTCATCCCTACTTCATGGATTTCTTTAGTTATGTCAGACCAAAACAATTCTCTTGTATCAGGCTTTAATTCCCAAGCCCCAACTCTTGCGATCCGACTTGTCTGCTCAAGCATTCGTTTTAAATTTAAAAGTTCAATTTCAGATTTTCTACGTTCAGTGATATCAGTCGAAATGGTCATGACAGACAATCCTGGCGATGACAGTGGAACTGCCGTTACGTTAATCCATATGATATTTTTATCTTCTAATTCGATTCCGATGATTTGATCTGCTATAATTTTTTTTTCTTTTAAACAACGAGCAGATGGCATTTCATCCAAAGAATACTCACTATAATCTGATTTAAGATACTTTCTATTTTTATACTCACGACTAATAATCGAATTTTTTGAAAGTTTTAATAATTCTTCTAATTTGGGATTCACCTCTATAATTTCATTCTTATCATCTATGATAGTAACTCCAACTGGTAGCGATTGAAGAAGTATTCGAAGTTCTGCTTCGCTCTTTTCTACTTTATTTTTTGCTTCTTTAATAGCAGTTATATCTGCAACTTGAGCAACAAATCCATCAACATTTCCATCCTTATCATATGCTGGGATATAATTTGCTATAGAATATCTAACCCCTTTCCCATTTGCCTCGGGAAATTCTCTTTCAAAAACCTGACTTTCTCCTTTCAAAACATTTTCCAAATAAGATTTGTTTAAATTATAAATTTTTTCGCCTAATACATAGGAAATATGTTTGCCTTGTATCTCTTTCGGACTTTTCCCAAACCAATTTGAATAAGCTTGGTTAGCAAAAACATTATTTAAATTTTTGTCCCAATAACCGATCATAGATGGAATCAAATCCAAAACTCGATAAATTTCCAAATTCGAAGAATTCTCTATTGATGAACTACTATGAGTAAAATTGCGAAATATAACAAAATGTACCATCGCATTACTTTCATTAGTATATGATTCAATAATGTAATCAAAGAAATATAATTGTCCTTTTTTATTTACAAAAGAAATCTCCTTCCAATCTTTCGAAGAATGGTTAAGTAATTTATTTTTTAACGTATTTATTTGCGCTTCATCCAAGATTTCAGATAATTTGGGAGGAGAATCCATTTCTGTCATGCCAATCGAATTCAGAAAAATTTGGGAATACAGGATGGAATCAATATCTTCACCATTTAAAATCAAAAATCCATTGCTAGCTTCATTGAAAACGATTTCAAAAATTTCATCAGGTGCTTTTTTTAATAGTTCAAGGATGATTTTGGATTGATTACTTTTGCTCATAAGCGAAATGAATTTGGATTCAAGTTAAAACCGAAGGTTGTCATTAGGGTCTTTACAATTTCCAAATAGGCAAGCGAAAACCTAATTTTTATATTGAGAATATTATTTTAATTTATAAAAACTGTAACTTTTTGAAAGCAATTTCGAAGGGAATACCAAGATGCTTTTTCCATTTACCATATTTTTTATGCTAGTTTTTTCAAAGGGTATTTCCGCTGAACCGTTGATAATCACTTTAAACCAAACACCTTGTAAATTCAATGAGTTAGACAATCGAATTGGAAAAATTACAGCTGCTTCTTTTTCCGATTGTGAAAAATGGAATTCAGATTCGATTACCAAAAATCTAGAAAAAATCAAGACACTAGAATTGAAAGAAGGTCAATATACCTTTCGAGTTTCAAATCATGGCATACCTTATGAAGTGGGCTTTTATTTAAGGGGGGCAGGTATTGGAAGAATTTATTTGCCAAGCATAAGTGGTGGAGGTTTATTTGACGGTATAACAAAAGAGTATACAGTCTCTCTTAAAAAAGGAATCTACAAGATAAGTTGTCCTTTAAATCCCACGCCAGATTATGAATTGATAGTTAAATGAATATGCAAAATACAATCAACAATTTGATACAAAGCTTAATTGACGTTATTTGCAATATTCCAGACGAATTGTACAATAAAAACTTACCTTTGTTTAATGGGGGAACGCTTGGACAACATTGCCGCCACATTTATGAATTTTGTGAAATTTTATATAATTACCAAGGCATAGAACCATTATCTTATGATGATCGCAAAAGAGATCTCGAATTGGAAAATTCGAAAGAAATTATGATTTTAAAATTGAAAGAAATTCAAAATCATTCACTAGATCAAAATATAAAATTTTCATTTCCTTTATTGCATAAAATTAATAAGGAAGAATCCATAAAAATACTAACAACTTTCGAGAGAGAATTATTATTTGTATTGGACCATACAATTCATCATATGGCAATCATTAGAATCGGAATTGAAAAAGAATTACCAAGGTTTGAGTTACCATATGATTTCGGATTTACTCCTTCCACTCTATTAGCGAAAAAGGTTTAAATGATAAAAGAATTTGTACTTATTACTTTAAGTACACTTATCTCTGAAGATTTAACATGTATTAGTGTTGGATTATTGATCCAGGCAGACCAAATTAGCGTTTCAAATGGAATCCTTTCTTGTACTCTAGGAATATTTCTTGGCGACTATTTACTTTTTCTCACTGGAAAAGAATTGCATGGTATGTTACGAAAAAGAGAAAAATTCCAATTTTTATTTACTAACGATTTTTTTACTAAAACGGCCATAAAGTTAGAGAAAAATTATATTAAAACCATATTTCTTTCCAGATTTATGCCAGGGACACGTCTTCCAATTTATACGTTTGCTGGGATGACTTCAAAAACATCATTGCCTTTTATATTTACTAGTTTTGTAGCATCCGTTATATGGACACCAGCGATGATTTATTTGTCATTTTTATATGGTGAATCGTTTAAAAAATTTTATGATACCAATTTATTCTATATATCACTAATACTCACTGGAAGTTCTCTATTTTTTCTTTATCAAATCATACTCGCTGTCGTACAAAAGGAGAGAAGACTTCGATTTATGTTCATTTTGGCAAAAATTACAAAGTTGGAATTTTGGCCTTCATGGCTTTTTTATATCCCACTTGTACCTTACGTGTGTTATCTGATTGTTAGATATGGAAAAATAAACATCATTACAGCTTCGAATCCAGGTATCCCTTTTGGTGGTATCGCTCTGGAGTCAAAGTATGATATTCTTAGTTCCCTAAAATCTGATCACATAACAAAGACCTATAAAGTTCATACAAATCAAAAAAAGGATCTTGCCCAGGAGTTAAAATTAGCGCTGGAATATTGTGGCGGGAAATTTCCTATCATATTAAAGCCAGATATTGGGGAGAGAGGATCAGGTGTGCATCTTGTCCATAGTTTTGAAGATGCAAAACATATATTAGAAAATCATAATATCGATTATTTAGTGCAAGAATACCACCCAGGCCCCTTTGAAGCAGGAATTTTCTATTATAGATATCCAGGGGAAAGTATGGGAATAATTTTTTCCATCACTGATAAAATCTTTCCCTATATTCTCGGGGATGGAAAATCCAGCCTTAGCATATTAATCAAAAATCACGATAGATTTAAATTCCAAGAGGAAACGTTTCAAAAACGATTTTCAGAAAAACTAGATTGGATTCCTGAAATCGGCCAAAAGGTATCCTTGGGATTTGCTGGAAATCATATACAAGGATGTCTCTTTCAGGATGGAAGTCAATTGATCACAAAAGAACTAGCATTAAAAATAGATGAAATTTCAAAAACCTTTGATGGGTTCTATTTTGGAAGGTATGACATACGTTACATGAACGAAGAGGATTTGAAAAATGGGAAAAATTTCAAAATCATTGAATTGAATGGGGCAATGAGTGAATCAACCAATTTATATGATCCAAAATTTTCCATTTTTCAATCATATTCCATTTTATTCAAACAATGGAAAATCCTATTCGAAATAGGAGCCGCAAATTATAAAAATGGAGCTAGAGTTTATACCTTAAGTTCCTTTATTCAATTGATGAAACAATATTCTATTTACAAAAAAAATCTAGATCCCATAGCAAAGGAAATCATGCTTTAAAATATGTTTTGATATATGGTATTTTTTTTCTATCATGAAAAAGAACATATAGTGAAAGTAAAAATACGAATACTGCCAATCCAAAAAGTAAACCTGAGTCATTCATAATCACTATACCCATTATAAATATATGGGCGCTAATCGCACCAAACATAATTCCTAAACTAAATAGAGCACCTAGCCATGCTAAGGCTGGATAAATTAATAAAACAGAAGCGACCAATTCTAAAATACCACTAAGAATTCTGCCCCATGGCTCTACACCTAAACTAGAAAAAATAAAAACTGATTCCTCAGATGCTGTAAATTTAAAATACAATGTTTGGAGTAATATAAATGCTGCGATAAATCTACTAACATGATAAATAATTTGTTTCATATCTTTAGATCTCAATGATTCAGAATGATGTCAACAACCAATTGAAATTTTGTCCAAGGAATAAAATGTCCTTCTTTATCTAATTCAATGATTTTGATTTTTGCAATTAGCGCTTGTTCCTTAATGTATTTCACATTTCCAATCGGAACTAAAAAATCACTTTTACCATGTAGAACAATCATTTCTTGGTTCAAAACTTTAAGTTTTGTTGATAAAGTTTTCAATTGTCCACGTAATGTTAACATTTCTTCATTACTATTTTTTAAAAACATTGGTAGAATATAATTAAATATAGGTGAAGAAGCAAGTTCATTATACCACCTAACTTCCTCTAGTCCAGGATCAACAGGAGAAGAAATCAGAATCACCCTTTTTATATTTTTATTGATAGTGGCTATATCAATCACAATCGGACCGCCATACGAATGACCGACGAAAGTTATATTTTGATTCTGAATCCCCTTACTTTCAAAGAAATGATTTATAGTATGATTGATCATTTGAGATTGCAAAAAAATATCTGGGATGGGTCCTGTATTTTGAGAATTTCCAAATCCAGGCCTATCCATCACGAGTAAGCAATATTTATTTTGTAATTCTTTGTGACGAAGGTATTTTTTGTAATCATTCCAGGAACCAGGAGACCCATGAACAAATATTAGTATCTCGTTTTTATTTTCACTGCAAGAAGAGGATACGATAAATATAGAAGTATCTTTTCCATAATAACCCATTTCCTCATTCATTGAATCTAAATTCTTGTCACCTAATTTTGAATCAGCGAATTTATCACAATTCAAGATAAATAGTGAAAAAATTAAGATGATGAACTTAGATAAATTCAATTTTTAAATGGCTAAGTACAAATCTCTAAATATCGAATTTGGTTTGATGGGATCAAGAGGATCCTGCAAGTTTATTCTAATGCCTTTCACCAAGTACATGTCGATCTCTCCTTTATTCTTCGCTGTGACTTTCCCCCTATACTCACATTCAAAGAAATCTTTGACCATTTCGTAAGTTTCTCTAGAAATATTCACTTCACCAACTAAACCTGAACTTTCTAATCGACTTGCCGTATTCACGCTATCTCCCCAAATATCATATGCAAATTTATCAGTTCCCACAACACCGGCAATAGCAGGTCCTGTGTGAATCCCAAGTCTCAATTCCCAAACGGGTAAATTCTGCAATTGTCGCATCTCTTTATGATCCAACATAAATCTTTGAAATTCCAATCCACATAACACTGAGTCAATGGCATTTGTTTCATTCGCAATGGGTAGTCCACCAGCCGCCATATAAGCATCACCGATGGTTTTGATTTTTTCCATTTTATGGCTTTTGATGATCGAATCAAATCCTCGAAAATAAACGTCTAGTTCACCTAACAGTTCTTCCGGAGACATTGTTTCGGCAACTTTTGTAAATCCGGCCATATCAGTGAATAAAATTGAAACTTTTTCAAATCTAACGGGTACAACTGAATTTGTTCTTTTCAATTCTTCTGCGACTGATTCAGGAAGTATATTTAACAATAGTGAATCGGATTTTTTTCGTTCAATATTCAAATTTCGAGATAGGATAAAAATCAAAATCCCTGTTAAAATCTGAACAAAGATATAATTTCCTCCAGCATCTAAATAACGATCCATTTCACTTTGATAACTAACGATATATTCCTTATGGAAATATTCGATGGTGTAAAGGGAAGCTGTCACGGAGATATAAAAAAAATACAATAACCAAACATGATGATTGCGAAGTAAAATCGTTGCAATTACAAGAGCTGGAATAAAATAATAATGATTTCCGCCGACAGAACCCCCATTATAAAACCACATCGCAGACAAATATGTAAGTATGGTTAGGTTGAAAGGCCAGAATAAAATATAATAAATGCTTTTAATTCTTGAAATAAAATACATTCCGATCATAAGAAGACCGGAAGTGATATTTAACAAAAAAATGATTTCAAAATTCTCTAAATAAAAAGCTCCTAGAGCCCCAAAAATATTGAGAACTCCATTAACCAAAGCGATGGTATTAAATAGTCGATGTTCTAATGAATTTTTTTTCGGATCACCAAATAGGAAATAAATTAAAGATAAAAGTTTCTCTTGCATGATTATATTAGTTTGACTAAAGTTTCAAACAAAGCAAACAACTTATTTTACTTAAGTTTTATTTTTTATCACCAAACAAATATCCCTTTATCCCCCCAAAAGTATCCTTTACAGTTCCGATCGTTTTATCAACAGTATCCGATGCCGTTGAGCCAGCTATTCCACCTAACAAGGCACCTGCAGGTCCTCCAAATAATAAAGTCCCGGTGTAAACTGAGGCAAGCCATACAGGATCAATATAAGCTACGTTTTTCCCATAAATTCCTTTATATAAAATAGGCAACTTGACTGCTTTGCCGACAAATCCAGATAAGGCGACTGTGAATTTTAAATTCATTTTTCCTGAATTCCCATAAACACCTGATCCCGTAGCATTTAAACCAACACCTGTCATTTCAAATTGATTTAGATACACATCCTTATTTTTGACGGTTACATTACCTACTATGGATTCGAAACCAGTGCTCTCACCTTTGGGACCATTGTAGTTTAAAATTTTTCCAATTTCAGCAACTGGTTTTATAAAATTCGCATAACCCAAAAGTTGTCCTTTAACTATTTTGAATTTTGAATGCAAAATTAAAGATCTACCTATAGATTGTGGATTGTTTACATTTAGATCCGTCGAGACATTACCATAAAGAGTTCCCTTAATCAATTTATCTCGCGTAACAAAGGAGAGTGCCTTTTCGGAATTTATACCTGAAAGATTAGAAACTATATGTATCTTTTTAGTTATTAAATCAAAATGGCCATTATTTTTAACTTGGCCATCAAAAACACCAATGATGAAATCTTTCAATAATATCTTATCATCTTTAAGCTCTATGGGACCACGTACATACGTTATATTTGTTTTATTATAAATCGTTTTTTTAAGATCTAAAGTTATTAAAATATCATTCTTTATTTTAATTTTTTTAGCATTCTCAGTGTTTGGTACATTCTTTTCGGAACTTGAAGGATTATTTGCAAAATAAACCGAACGTTGCAATTCTACTTTTGATAGATTTTGAACAAGAGGCATTAATTTATCTACATTCAACTTTTCTGAAGTGATATTTAATTCTATTATTCTATTGTCTTCTGATTGTTTTAAAAATCCCTTTAAACCAACGGATGTGTCCTCATTCGAAAGTAGATTGAAATTCTTAATTTCTAAGTGTGAATTTTTGATCGCATAATCGAGAAAGAAGGAAACTTCAAGTGCAGGCAATTCCATTTTATTTTTTGTTTTGATGCCCTGGAGTTTTAAGGAATCAAGATGAATCGAAAGATTATCTTCATTTTCTTTTAGGATGTTTAAAGATAAATCCAGAGATGTATCTTTAAAATCAGAAAGATAAAATATGGATGTAAAATCTGCAACCTGCGAAGGCTTAAAATTCAAAAATGAAATATGCGATTTTGTACGCACGGAACTCAAATCCCAATTATTATTTGTTAAATAAGAATCTGATTGTAAGGAAATTTCATTACCATCCAATGCCATTTCAAGAATAGTTTCTATAACAAGGTCACTTTTAGAAAATTTCAAATCCAATGTATCGATTTTGATATTATGATTGGTTTTGATTTGTTTATCCGAATATTCTAATGTTATATTTTTTATATTTATATTTTTTGGCAACAATTGGAATACCGCGAGCGGGCCTTCGTCCACCTTTTCTTTGCCTTCATCAATTTCATGTGCATCACTTTTGAAATTTTCAACAATTTCAAATTTACCTTTTTCATCTTTGACGAGTGAAACATTTCCATTTTCGATATCGACTGAATGTATAGAGACACTGTCGTTAATAAGTGAGAAGATGGAAAATTTAATAATGATTTCTTCTATTTGACAAATTTCCTTTTCGCCTTTTAGAATTTTCAGTCCTTTGATTTTCATTCCAGGTCTTGGAAATACGACAGATCCAATTTCTTCATATTCCACATCGAGAAGAAAAAAAGTTTGAATTTTTTCTTTTACGTAATCTTTAACAAGCCTTTGGTCCAATACCTGTTTGATTCCTACAAAACAAATGGAAATGAATAATAGAAAGGCAATTGTGGATTTATAAATAATTTTGAATACTTTGCTCTTCATGATTTTATTGATTTTTATCAGTCTTCGAAAAAATTAATTCTATAACTTAGATTGTTTTCTGACTAAGAAATAAAAATAAATTAATAAAATTCCATAAAACAAATCAAAAACGATAGGACCAAGGAGGAATATTCTCGCTTCACCTAAACTAAATAACAAAATCCAAGTGGAGGCTATAAACAATTTCACCAAACCGCCAATAAGTGCGAGAAGGCTATTTTCTATAGGTTTTAAACTTAAATAATAATATCCGATACCCAATACAAATATAGCAAACCAAAGATTGTAATGATAAAACTTAACAAGTGAATCTTCAAAGGTTCTGCCATAAAATAAACTAGTATGAAGATCCAAGGCGATTAACGCTGATAATCCTGCCAATATATTTACAACAGCTGTGACTAAAAAAGCTCTTTTGAAAAAAATTAAATTCATATTTAGTATAAATTATTTATCCTGTGATTCGTCAACTTTCTCATTCTCTTTCTGTTTGATATTAGAATCACTGACTTCTGAGCCCTCGAAAGGAATTTTTGTCTTTTCTACATCTAACAAAGGCCCTAGTTCAAAAATTTCAGAATACCCATAGGCCCTTAATGAATTGTAAGTCGAAAGATTCAATGATGCGGCCGGTGCTTTAGCGGCAAACGCGGCCGGACTCCCATCAAAATTATTATTACAGTATATTAGAATTTTTGACTTTTTCGATGGAATCACTTTTGCTAAGTTAGTTTCTGTAAATTCCGTAAAGGGTAAATTGAGGGCTCCCGTAATGTGACGAAGGTTATATCTTGATTCTGACCTCGCGTCTAAAACAATTACACCAGACTCCTTCATCATAAGAAGAAATTTATCTTCTGTAAGTCGATGAGATTCTCTTGTTTCTGCCGAGGTATCTACGATCCTTTGAAATTCTTTGTAATCAATCAATTGATTTTGAAATTTATCTTCTGTAACTTTTCTTTGATTCGGTTTTTTTTTCTTGGATTTCGCATCCACCAAACCAATACAAACAAGAAATATTAATATCCCAAATAAAGATTTAAATTTCATATCATCCTACCCATTGGCAAACCAATTGAACCAAATTTTGCTTATGCAAAATATGATAGGACCAAATTTTCATTTAGTAAAGCAAGATTTACGTAATCAAAAACAGGTTAATTTTGCACTTGCCGATAAAATGCATTCGGAATCCCTTCCATTTATGGGACAACTTACAGCGACAATCAAAACAAACAAGGGCGACATTCGCCTCACCTTATTTGCTGACAAAACACCAAACACTGTGGCAAATTTTGTGAACTTAGCGAATCGAAAATTTTATGATGGTTTGAAATTTCATAGGGTCATCGCGGATTTTATGGTCCAAGGCGGATGTCCACTGGGAACTGGAACGGGTGGACCAGGTTATAAATTTCGAGATGAATTTTCGAGCGAACTCAAACACAATAAACCAGGCATTCTTTCCATGGCAAATGCCGGACCTGGAACAAATGGCAGTCAATTTTTTATCACACACGTCCCAACTCCATGGTTAGATGGGAAACATACTGTGTTTGGTGCGATCATTGATGAAACAGATCAAAAAGTTGTGGATGCGATCACTCAAGGTGACAAAATAGAATCCATAAGTTTTGATGGTGATACTGCTTCAGTATTATCGATCGCTCAAGCGAATGTGGATGAATGGAATCAAATTTTGGATAAAAAATAATTACTTAATTTTTAAATATTTCGTCTAACATTAGAGAATGGATTCATAATCATAGGAGTCTGTTATGGCGAAAAAAGATAAAGAGTTCGAACAAAAAATAAAAATGGCTAAACAAGTTTCTCGTATACTTTTTAGCCACAAACCGACGAAAGTCAAACCTTCTGCAAAAATGTATTCCAGGAAAAAAAAAGAACTTCCTGGAATTTTTTTTATTTTACCGTTCCTAAATCTATATACGCACCATCATTCATAATCACAAAACTTCTAGTTTCTACATCTACATTTTTATTCCCATCAAAACGTATGACTTGCATAGCACCCATACCATAACCCATTGGACCTCGACTATAATAATGCGCTTCCAATTTATACGGAAAGGCTTTGGGATTTAAAATTCGAAAACATTCAGGGCCATAACCTCCAGTCAAATCAGCATACAAGGCACCACCGGATGCAAGTTCTTTGGAGCTGTAAAAAGCATGTTGCTTGTCTTTATCATAGATGTGAAAGTCAACATCATTGGCATCTGTTTCCCAAACTAAAATAAATCGTATTTCATTTCCCAATTTTTTAATTTTGATATTTTTTAATTTTTCAGGACTTGGTAATTTTTTGTCCTTATCTATGTTTGATATAGAATATAACAAATCCAAATCATCATAAAAAATATCATGCACATTGCTAAATCGACTTGGGAAACTACGATTTAAACCTAAGATGATTGTATCATAAGCTTTTAACCAATTTTGCGATTTCAAATAAGAGATAAATAACAAATGATAGGTGCTAGGATGGTCTGGCCTTTCGATCAGAGCCTTTTCAAAAGTATCAATTGCTTCATTGTACATAGCAATGGATAATAATTTTTCACCTGCCCATCTGCGAATATCAGCTCTCCTGGGAAAATAATCCACAAAGGAAGTATAAGACCTGACTGCATTTTTTCTATCTCCCAAAGCAAAATAACTGTCGCCAAGCGCAAGTAAGGCAAGTATATCTTCTGGCGACTCTTCCCGCCAATCTTTCGCAAACTTTAAGGCTTTTAAATTTTCACCAGCATGAAGATAGGAATAAAATTTCTTTAGATTTCCTTGGTAGGGATCAATTTTTTCTCTTTTTTCTGTTTCATTCACATTATTTGCGTTAACGGGACGTGAATCCAAGGCAAATTGATTTCTAGTGGGTGGCACCACAGTATCAGTCGTAATTCTTTGCGGAACCACTTCTTCATTTTTGATTCCTTCTGTGTCCGTGTTTACCTCCGCACTCGGAACGGCTAAATTAAGTCTGTCATCAGCAAATGAATCTTTCATTCCATTCGGGGCATTATTTACTGATTCAGTTTTTTTAGATTCTCGAATTGATTCTGATTCCTTTTGTTTTTCACTCTCCTGCCTCCTTCGATTATTATCTGCACGTACTGCATCTCTTTTTTCGCGATTTTCTGGAGCCAAAAAATCATAACCGACTAATTCTTTTCTATTTAAAATCTCAATTCCACTAAGTCCAATAGTCATAATGTCTGTTAGGGCATTGCGAGTGATTTGAAATCTATCATAATCATCAGCGGTTTCTAAAACCAAAAAGGATGTGAGTGGACATTGAATACGATGAGCTGAAGAAAGTTGAATTGCTTGTAACTTCATCCCATTCGCAATATCTTTGTTTGTTTCCTTTTCTGCTATGTCCAATAAATTTTTAATTCTTGCGGCTGTTACTTCACGATTTAACAACAAAGCATCCGTTGTAACAGGCATTAAATTTGAAATCTTTTTTCCATTGATACTAAGATTGATATCGGAAATAGATTTTGAATCTTTTACCTCTCCAAAGATAGTGATTGGATCACCAGCTTGCAATACCCCTTCACTCAAAGACAGGTGCCAATTGGTATTTGTTAATTCTACTTTTGGCTCAGAGAACACTTTTTGCCGAAGGTGTTTTTCCATTTCGGAAGTAGAGATATCACTGCTAAAACTAATGCCTCTTTCCTTCCCTGTCGTGAGTAAAATATCCAAAATAGTTTTGTCTTTATAAGCTGAAGGAATCATAACATCTAATCGTTTAATCCAAGTTTGTGATTTTAGAATATTTTGAATTCCTTTTGGGGAAGTCTCACCTGCGGTCAAAACAGAATCACTAACAATAAGCAAACGAAACGATTTGTCATCCATCAATTTTGAAAGTTCCAAAAGCGCCGCACTTAAGTTACTGGAACCTAGAGGAGCAGTCTCTTTTAGTTTTTGGATGCCTTTCTCACCTGCACCATAACTAACAAGCGCTACATCAAAGCCAAAAATATATGAATCGTCTAAATTAAGCTTACCTAACAAATCCTCTAAAGTCCGGATTGACTTTTTGTAGGTAAGTGTAGAGGAAGCAGAGGTATCAAAGAGAATCACTAATTTATCAAGGGGAGCATTTTCTTCTTCTGATTTACTAAAGGGAATCACTTTAATACCAAAATTTTTTCCATCCGAAGAAATCAAATTTTGACCTAACTTATGTTCAAAAAAAAAGTTTTTATTTGGTTTGTAATTTTTTTTATCAAGTGAAAAAATCTTTCTTGTGATCAGTTTCCCATCATTGTCCGAGTTTTGAGAATCTGTTTTTGATTGGTATTCATCTGCATCATACATAACTTTCAATTTGAAATTTTCTATTTCAGGTAGCCCGAGTAATGGAAGCGAAACGCCAGTGCCGGCAGTGCTAAGAGCATTTGAATAAGAAATGATTAATTTTTTTTCGGATTTGGCAGGGATTGGAAATATCCTAGCACTAAATTCATTTCCGGCATCTGACTCAAGTAAGGCGGGATCTTGCTTTCTGTGCAAAAAATCTTCATAAACTCTTGTGGCTTTTTCTCTTTCTACAACTTCCCCCTCTTGCCATTTGTCTCCAATCATCATTGCAAATCTCGCCAAATTCGCATTATCTGGTAGTGTGATTCTAAAACGTCCTTCCCTCACTCGATCTTCTGGATTATAAAAACTCAGGCGAATTTCCGTAAAAACAAAAAACCCATCCAATACGGTATTTGATTCATAAGATTTTAAAATGAGACCTGAGCCGTCCGAAGCAGTTAACGAAAGCGGTGATGCTAGATTTTCATCTATTGTCTTAATTTTGTTAGAAGAAAAAATTAAAAATGTGAATCCAATCATCCAAAGATAATGAATCTTCGCCATTTGTTTTGCACGGTTCATAATGCACTCTCCCTAAGAAATACCGATTCCATTTTGGCATACCTTTGCCTTCTTTGTCTGTACCTTTTTTTAGGAGAAAGGATAGAAGCGATCCGAATAATTATAGATTTTTTAGCTGGATTTTTAATAAAAAGGGAACCCGAATTTTTCCGAGGTGAATTGCAAAAACGGATCTAAATTAAAAATAAATTGGCACCTCGGATTTGTTATATGGAGTAAGAATTGTTACTAAACCCGAGCCCACTTTTAGCTACAATCTTTCGCATAACTTAGTATAAGTAGAATTTAATTAAATTGCGAAAGGATTTACGCATCGATCGGTGGTGCAGGGCAAATCTCGTTCCCATCTACCTTCTCTCTCACCTCCGTGCTCGATGGAAGGAATACGACATCCATTTCTCCGCTACCGATGGAAACAAGGTTTGCATGTCCGAAGAAAGATCGAATACGAAAATCTTTTTCAATACTTTGGGCACCTCGGATTTGTTATATGGATGGAACATTTTCTCAGAATTGGATTCGCTCTTCTAAAAGTGGAAACAATAGTTTGTGTCGCTTCTGTTCGTTTTATCGAATTGCATATAAAACCCAGAATAAAGTCTCTCGATCCATAGAAAGTAAGCTTTATGACCTAGAAAAATCGTTTAGCCAAATTAATCAAAAGAAGTAAATAATCAGAAAATTGAAAAAAGAATTTAAGAATTCGGTTAAACGCCTATTACAGAAGCATATTTGCTTACAATGTCGTGTATCCTAGATGGTTATGCGCAACAATTCATAAAAGAAACAAATATTGATTTATTCAATATTTGTTTCTTACTAACAATACATCCATAATGCATTGTTCCTTCGCTTCCATTTAAATTTTATTAAAAATGCCAGGGGTTTGTTGCGGTTCATCTTTATACAGATACAAAATACATTCACGAATATAAGTAAATTGAGTTAGCACTTTCCAATAATAAGTATCATTTTCTAATTTGGATAAATCGATATGACAATTGAATGAATCACAAGTGCTTTGTAAGGCAATAAATTTAAATTTTATATCCTTGGAGATTAAAATCAAATAATTTTTGAACAACATTGCAGGCACGATATTCGAATTATTATACTGAGTCATTGGTATATTTGTTTCGGTCGGAATTTCATTGATAGTCGTGCATTCTGTAGGAACCGTTAAAGAGGCGATAGACGGAGGCGAAGATTCATTTTTTTTCCCTACAAATCGAAATTTAAATTCTTCATTGTTTGTTATGTTGAATTGATTGTTAGGAGCATCTATGTAAATGGCATCCGCCGGAGAGCTTAGCAAAAAAATAACGTTAATCAAATTACTACTTTCAGTAGGCTCAGCTGGTGTATTAATAAAAACGATAAAGGATAAAATCAAAATGATCCTCTTATCACTTGCGAATCCTAATCTATCTCTATAATTTGTAAAATTAAGATAAGATGGCAACAATGCCAACAAACAAACTAAATCGCTTACGTCCGCTGTTCCCTTATTTTTAAAACCAAATTCTAAAAGTGAGTAAATCGTATCATTCCATCTTTGCGAAATATTTATTACCAAGAAAACACAAAATACTAACAAAGAATTTGCGATAAATGTAATATTCTCATTTATTTTTGAAAAAATAGTACCAATGAATGCAGTCAGTATAAAAGGGCTGAGATAGATTCCGATCAAATCGGAAATTTTTCCCGTTACTATACCTGGAAAATATTTTTTGAAAAATAAATCATTCATAAACCAGATCCCAAGTAAAAGAATATGAGAATTTAAATTTAATATTTTTAGCGATTTCATTTTTACCAAAAACTTCCTGATAAAGGTTTTTGAAATTTGCGAAATTTGATTTCCTCGAAAAAACAATTCAAACTTCGATTTGATACAACGTTGAAAATCATCGAACCTATGGCTTGTTCGGTGTTTGGTGGAGACGGAGGGCATGGCATGGAGAGAATGCTCTTAAGGCAGTGATCCACTGCACGTTTTTCAAATAGAATCCTTTTGTTTCCCTCATCGGGTGAAGGATCCTCATCGTTTCCTAATTCGCTCATAAATAGGGCCTGCCCTGGATGAAAATTACATGAAAGCACTTTTATAAACGTAACACTCATGATTTTTTCTTCAGTATCTCTTTTGCTGATTGTAAATTCCGTATTTGGGTTGTTTGGAGGTGGCGGAAGGCAAGCAATGAAGTTTAATGAAATAACTGTTATAAGAAATCTGATCATTATTTATATAAAAAACTAATTCGTAAATTCTATATCGTATGAAAAAAGAATTTCAATTTTTCAATATAAAATGAATTCTCATCTATTTTAACTACCAATTTATTTCCATTCGAAATTTCCCCACCAAACTCCCGCGACACCGATTGTAGCGGAAATCCTTCCGTGATAAATCATTTTTTTTTTATAAAACCTTGGGAAGATTGGAGCGGAAAGCGGGATCGGGTAATACAAACCATGTGACACCTAACAACCCATCCGAGTCGCCCATAATTTTAATACAGAAAGGCTCCTTCCCTTTTGATTTCTCAAAGTGAAGGAGCCCAGTTTTTAGGCAACTCTTGCCGATTTTGATCTCTTATGTATTAGATAAGAGTCTCATAATTGAATTTGGCCTAACATTTGATTGCGCGAGCATCGCCGTACCGCTTTGCACCAGAATTTGTTTCGTGGTAAACGCAACCATCTCCTCAGCCATATCCGCGTCTCTGATCCTTGATTCGGATGCTTGCATATTTTCATATGCACCCATGAGACCTTTTGCAGCACTTTCGAGTCTATTTGAATAGGCTCCCATGTCCGCTCTTTGTTTCATGATCTTCGTCAAGGCGAAATCCGCCAAAGCAATCGCCGCATCAGACTTGCCAGGTGTAGAGAGAGAAACATCCGCTCTCGACATCTTTAAAGCTTTTGCAGTCATAGTTCCAATGTAGAAACGCTCACGTTGGTTTGCGTTTGCTCCCATTTGGAACCACATCGACGCCTTCTTAGATCCTCGAGCAAAATCACCCTCAAACAGTTTAAACTTGTTAAACTCTGCTTGAGATGCAACCCGATCGAGCTCATCCACTAGCGCAGATACTTCTACCTGCACGAGCTGCCTGTCCTCCGGGGTGTAGATTCCGTTCGCCGTCTGAATGGCAAGGGTACGAATTCTCTGAACGATTTCAGATGACTGGCTGAGAAAACCCTCAGCAGTCTGGATGAAACTCATTCCATCCTCCGTATTCCTTTCCGCCTGACGTAAACCGCCGATCTGTGATCGCAGTTTTTCCGAAACAGCAAGCCCTGAAGCATCGTCACCGGCATGGTTAATCCTTTGGCCGGTCGACAAATTCCTCATGGTCTTGTCTACATCCCATTGTGTAAACTTGAGAGAGCGATGCGATTGTATCGCGCTCATGTTGTGATTGATAATCATTGGCCTACACTCCTTTGTGTATTACCAAATGCAGTAAACTGCGCTTAGCCGGACAATCCCTGTCCGGTGTCAAGGATGAGCATTCTCATTGCCACCTGGCAGGGAAGGCCGACCGATTATCTAATTATAACGCTAAAGTTACACAATTCCTCTGTTAAATCATTCGTCTCATCAAACGTGCATGAGACGATTCTTCATTTTTTTATCGAAGGAGAGACAGTACGCCTTGTGGTCGGACATTTGCCTGAGCGAGCATTGCAGTTCCAGATTGAATTAAAATCTGGTTCTTAGTGAACTCTACGGTCTCTTCAGCCATATCAACATCTCGGATTCTAGATTCAGACGCTTGTGTGTTTTCATAAGCATTCATCAAACCTTTAGCTGTGTGTTCCAATCTATTGAAATACGCACCTAAGTTTGCTCTTTGTTTGCTAATTCTGTTTAAAGCATCATCTAACTTTCCGATAGATTCATTGGCTTGGTCGGCAGTTGACAGAGTCAGTGCTATGTTACTTTGACTTTTCAAATTCAAAGATTTGGCAGTCATAGTAGCGATAAACACTCGTTCTCTGTGGTGTTGATTTGGACCCAAGTGAAACCACATGGATGCAGATCTAGAACCACGAGCAAAGTCACCTTGCAGTAAATTCATTTTATTGAATTCTGCCTGAGAAGCAATACGGTCCACCTCGTCGATGAGCTGTGATACTTCTACTTGGATCATTTGTCTGTCTTCGTCCGTATAGATTCCGTTAGACGACTGAATCGCTAACACACGAATTCTTTGGATGATATCACCAGTCTGCGCAAGGAAACCCTCGGTCGTCTGTATGAGACTCATTCCGTCTTCTGTGTTACGTTCAGCCTGTCTTAGGCCATTCACTTGCGTTCTGAGTTTTTCAGATACGGCAAGACCGGAGGCATCGTCAGCGGCACTGTTGATGCGGAGACCCGAAGAGAGTTTCGACATATTTTTCGAAACTTCCTCGTTTTGAAATTTGAGCACGCGGTGGGAGTTAATCGCGGCTAGATTGTGATTTATGATCATTGGTTTCCTCCTTGAAACTGGTTGATCGATAAAGAGAGAGAATCCTTTCCCTCTCTCTGGTTTTTTTGTGTCTGGTTTTTAGGCCCTATCGTGCCCAAAATTCTCTATTTCTTCCCTTTGAATGTCGGTGATTGAATATAGGATATTAATTTGAAGATTTTGATATGCAATTAGGTTTTATTGCACTTTATTGCGGTTTTTTGGACTTTTTCTCTGACTTTAGCACTTTATTTTTTTTAAAAAAAAGTGTAAATTTTTCCTAATAGGAGGATCGTCCAAATCCAAAAATCCTTGAGTGTTTTTCGAAAAAACACCAGTAAACGAGGGATTTGCCTAAGAAACAAGAGAATATGGGCTCATTTGATTCTGGATAATGGAAGACTGCTCTTGAATTGAGCCTATATGGAATAAAATTTTATCTTGGAACTAAAGAAATTAATTCAATTCGAATTGGATAAATGGATTTTAAAACGGGAAAGATTTGGAATTCGAAAATGGATCTTGTATAAGAATATAAAAAGAAATTTTAAGAAGAAAATCAGATTTTAAATTTTAGATAAAATTTAACTTATATAAATATTCGAATGTACTAATTTATCTTACTTATCTTTCCACAATGCGAAATATTTTTTTTCCAATGCGAAATTGGTCACCTGGTTTCAATTCATAAGGCTCTGTGATTCGCACAAATACCCCATTTTTACTATTTAAATCTTCGATATGGATTTTATTTTCTTTGGTGCTAATCAAACAATGCACACGACTCACGGAAGGATCTTCTAAAATCAAATCACCTTGGGCACGACCAATGGCCAATTCGTTTTCGAAAGTAAACTCTTCAATAGAATTCCCTTCTCCATCTAGAGTTTGCAGACGATAGACTTTTCTTGCGTTTGCGGCCAAATTGAATTATCTATTCCCCTGCTGGTAGTATTAGTTTCGGTAGATCTTCAAAATCGCTTGATGGCACTTTTTATGACAAATTAGAACTAATATATCATTCAGTAAAATTGGCTATACAAGTTATTTAATCCAGACTAGCATCTCCAAAATGGCAAATAAGCCCCTTTCACTGGAACAAATTGTTACTCGAGTTGAAGCACTGGAGAATGAACTGGGAATCCTTAAGGCTGAAGTAAAAAAACTACAGCCAAAAGTGGACAAGAACTCAGAACCAAACATCTACAAGGTGAATCCTTCGACTTCGAACCCTCCCACAAAACCGAAATCTTTTCTTCCTGAAAGTTTAGAAAACTTTCTCGGCGAAAATTTATTTATCAAACTGGGTTTACTCACCATGTTGCTCGGTGCCACTTGGTTTATCAATCTAGCCTTTGAAGAATATTGGATCAATGAATCGGTGCGCATTTGGCTAGGCTTAATTGCAGGCTTAAGTCTAACATTCGCAAGTTTAAGGCTCATGAAAAATTGGCCACTGATCGGACCTGCAGCCATGGGTACTGGCATCTCATTGACATTTATATCCTACTTTTTAGGATATTTTATGTATGATCTTTATACATTAACACCAACTTTTATTGGTCTCGTTTTATTGTGTTTGGTATCCGTCGGATTATCATACATTTTGATCAATGAAGTCATATTTGTTTTTGGAATACTTGGCGCTTTTTTAGTTCCCACCTTACTTTCCACAGGTGAAAACTCATACCAGTTTTTATTTACCTATTTACTTTTGTGGAATGTTTTGTTTTTACTGATTTCACCTAAAACTAAATGGCGAATTAGTCCGATTTTACTTTTAATCGGAAACCACTTTATGTTTGGTGGCTGGGCCATAGACAATCTATCCAGGTCCAGTTACGAATATCCTTTGTTCTTTCAAGTTTCAATATTTTTGCTATTTCTCTATAGGGAATACAAACTTGTTCCAGCACTTTCAAAGAAAGATTCACTCCTATCCTTTATCACGATAGGACTTTCTCTATTATTTGTTTATTTACAAGCCTATTACCTCTCTAGCGTTTTCTTCCCACTCTTCCAAGATGCTTTGTTAATGAGTCTTGTCGTGGTGTATTTTGTATTTTTCTACCAAGGTTTTTCACGTTCAAAAGGAAAATCCGAATTAGAAGAATTGCATATAGGTGGCGTTGGCTTAGTGGGACTACTCTTTGTACTGGCAAGCATAGTGATAGGTTTTGAAGGGAGAATGTTGTCACTAGCGTCTGCAAGTTTTGCACTCATCATTGGAATCGCTGGAAGTTCTGCGAAGATTCGTAGTCTATATGGAATCTCACTCATATTCTGGATTGTCACCATCCTAAATCTGTTATTTGATAGATCTATTTATGACAATGAAGAATGGATTTTTCTGAACGGTTATTTCCTACTCTATGCATTTTCCGCCGCGATGTTATATGTTCTATCGAGGTTAGGAAAAGCACTATTAAGTATCTCAGAAATTTACAAATGGTCTGCTTTTCCTGTTTTACTGATTGGAACATTCGCAGAAATTTATTATCATGTTCCATCCGAATATCAGATATTAGGTTACACTTCTGTATTTGCAGTTTACGGCCTTATATTTACTATTGCCGGATTTTTTTTGAAAGACAACGATCTTCGCAAAATCGGTTTATTTGCACTAAGTATCGTTATCTTAAAGCTCTATATTTATGACTTCTGGAATATGGGCATTGTGGCGCGGATCTTTGCGGGCTTCGGCCTCGGCGCGGCACTTGTTTTTGCAGGCATTCTCTACAATCGATCCAAAAAAAATAATTTACCACCAAAGGATTTAACATGATCAAAATGATAACTCTCATTCTATTTTCATTCCCTATTTTTGCGGCACCTCTTTCACCGAAAAATTATAAATTCATGAAAGAATTAAAATATTCTAATTCATCAAATCAAGATTCATCTGAGCCAGGCATTGTCAGTTTGATTTTGGATGAAGAAGTATATAAAAACTCCTATTATGGAGACTTACGAATCTTGGCTGATGACAAACCCATTCCTTATATTAGAAAAGATGTTAAAATTAAAAATCGAGGCGAAGAAAAATTTGAGATCAAACAGATTTTTAAAAAGCGTGAAAATGAAAGTACGATATTTGTATTAGAACTTCCAAAACTTCCCAAAGATCATATTTATACATATCTGGAAGTAGATCCGAACCGTTCATATGAAGAAGAATTGCAAGTTTCTACTGGATCAAAGCCAGATTCCCTGAACTATGCTACCACTACCACTTTGTATTCGTATGGCGAGGAACAGAATAATAAAATCATTATTGGCCCAACCAAACATAGATTTGTGAGAATCGTTGCCCCAAAAGCAAGTGAGCTTAGTTTCACATACGTAACACGAGAAAAAATCCAATCAAATGCTTTTTGGTCTACAGAAGTAACAGAATTCACTCAAGAAACATCAGATAATACTTCCACATATTCAATTCCCAATCCAACCAGATCCCCCTTCTCCATCTTAAAGCTCAAATTCAAAGAAGGAAAATTTGAACGAGATATTAAAATAGAAGAATTTAAAAATGAAAAAAATTGGGAAACCGTATTTGAAGGAATGGTGGATGCAAATGCAGATGAAAATTCAGATGTGTATTTATCATTAAATCAAATGATTTCTTCGACTTACCGCATCACAATTAACAATGGTGACAACCCACCTATACATTTAGAAAAAATTACTCAGACGCAAATCAAAGAAGAGTTAGTTTTTTTAGCTCCTACAGAACAATTTTCATCTATTAAATTGTATTATGGAAATCGTTATGCAAGAGAGCCGCAATTTGATTCTTATTTTTTACCGAACGAAACTGATTCACCAAATCTTTCCATCTCGATGGAGAACCAAACACCTAACCCGGACTTTGGGTATTCCATTATTGAGCCACCTGTTTCCGGATATATTGCCAATGGCATATTTTATCTAGGTTTTGTGGCTCTTCTTGGTATATCATTTTCGTTTTATAAAAAAGTGAAAACCGAAGTAACGCCGTAGCTAATTGCGAAATATTAAATATTACTTTTTAGCTAATGGAATTGACCTTTTCCATTCCATTTTTGATTTCCCATGCTTCGAGTATGGGATTCATAATCTTAAACCACAATGGTGGAATGAGTGCAATGAGGATCATTACTTCATAACCAAATGGCAATTGTGGTGCCTCCTCAATATGCCGTAAGGTTTGGTATCTCCGACTAGCATTCGCATGGTGGTCTGAATGTCTTTGCAATTGAAATAACAACGCATTTGAAACGAGAAAATTTTGATTCCATGAATGTATCAGACTAACTTTTTCAAATTTTCCTTGAGATATTTCTTTTCGCCTTAAACCATAATGTTCAATATAATTTGTGAGTTCTAAAAGAAACGTAGCGATAAAGGCCTGCAGGAAAAAAAATCCTAAGACCTTCCATACTATTGTTCCAGCGATAAAACTCGAAATAACTAGCAAAAAGCTAGCAAATCCTAAAGTGATGAGTGCATACCATAACATTTCATTTCTGTAATTTAAAACAGATAGATTCATTTTAGTTAAGCGTTTAGCTTCGATATTCCAAGCGGATAGAATCGATCCAAAAAATGTTTTTGGATAATACATATAAAAGTTTTGATTTTTTTTGGAAGTGGCTGGGTCCAATTCAGTGGAAACATTTACATGATGACCTCGGTTATGTTCTATATAAAAGTGCATATAACAAACCGTCATGTATATCATCTTTGCTAAAAATTGTTCTAAACGAGTTGATTTGTGACCTAACTCATGTCCAACGGTAATGCCGATCGCTCCTGTGATAATGCCTACAGATAGAGCAAACAACAAAAGCTCTATCATTGAATGTGGATTAAGTGCAATTTGTATACAAGCCCATATCACAAATATAATTTGGAATATAGCCCAAGCGAAAGTTAATATGCGAAAGTATTTATCATCTTGAAGTTTATAAAATTCATGGTCTTTAGGATTGGAAACATCTTTGCCGACAAATAAATCTAATAGTGGTAAAATCACAAAAACTGTAATTGGCACTATTAAGTAAGTGTAACCACCATTTAACTCAGCATAAATGGCGATAACTGGAAGTAAAAAGCAAAGCAAAAATGATAGACGTTTTGTCAGATTCATAAAAATAATCTCCCATATTAACGTCGAAAAAAATTTGAAATTTGCCCCAAGCCCTCAAACAAATCTAGCCACTTTGTTTCTTTGTGACGCGATGTTTTTAAAAACAAAGCTCCTACAAAAAAAGAAAGAAATGCCTCACCTGTATGGGTGTTTTTTTCTTCAGGAAAAAAACGATCCAATAGTAAGCGATACGAATTCCAAGACTCTTCCAATAATATCGAAAGATCACTTGAATCTGCATGATGACGCCTAACATCTAACGCCAACAAAATCAAATTTAAAAAATGTGATTCTTTGGTAGAGATATAATTTAGCAATTCCCATACACTTTTTTCACCGAGTTCAGATATCTCGGTAATTTCCTTTGCATCCTTTGCTACAAAAAATCGTACCATGGAAGAAAAGAGAGCTTCCTTCGTCGGGAAATAATGGTAGAGAGTTCCCGTCGATACGCCCAATTCCTTGGATAACTCGCGCATTGAAACGGATGCGACTCCCTTTTCCACAAAGATAGCCATACTTTTACCAAGCAGTTCTTCTCTATACAGCTCATGGTCAACGATCTTAGGCATTTTGGTTAAAACCTTTTTTATCGAACGTTTGTTTTAAATTAAGCAGTCTCATCTATTTTGTCCATATTATTTTTATCTCACCCTCTTGCTTTATTTGCAAAACATTATCCTAGTACTTGCCCTCAAAAAGCAAGATTTCGACACAAATCGGCTTTAGAGATTTCCCTAATTTCTCGAAGAAATTGCAAGCAATATCTCTCGCAACATAATAGGAATTTAACAGAATTAGTTACAACATGCATTCAATTATACGAACAATTTGTACGCAAAAAAACTATTTTTAATGCAATAATTATTCCTGGATGGTAAATTAATTCTCTTTACGCAAAGATTTAATCTAAGTATTTATATTATTAAATTAGCAATGGTTAATTCTGATTATAAAAAATTGATAGATCTTCACAATATCATTGATTCAGCAATGGATGCAGTCATTAGCATCAATGCCGATTTTAAAGTGATTCTATTTAACAAAGCAGCTGAAAGTATGTTTGGCTTTTCGAGCGATGAGATGATGGGCAATACCCTACACTGCATTATCCCAGACGATACAAAATCTATTCATGATGATATCTTGCGAAGATTTATCAAAAGGTCAGAAAATAAAATAAATTTAAATACAGTCGGAAACATTCGAGGCCAAAGAAGAAATGGTGAGATTTTTCCCATGGAAGCTGCCATCTCAAAATTAAATTCCGATGATCAATTGATACTAACAGTTATTTTACGAGATATTTCTGATAGATACAAAGCTGAAGAAAAGATTAAAACATTACTCTATGAAAAGGAACATTTATTAAAAGAAATCCACCACCGAGTTAAAAATAATTTATTTACGATTTTCACATTACTTGAATTGCAAGCCAATGAATCTACGATTGATATTGTAAAAAATTCTCTTCATGACGCCTCATCTCGTGTTCGTAGCATGATGACACTTTATGAAAAAATTTACCAAAAAACAACTGATATACAAAAGATAAATTTATCTGAATATCTACCAAGTTTAATCAATGATATAGTATCTATTTTCCCTTCACCCACACCTGTTGAAATAATTACACAGATTCAAGATATCGAAATTGATATAAAAATTGCATCCCCACTTGGAATTATATTAAATGAACTTATCACCAATACGATGAAGTATGCTTTTGTAAAAAGTGGTGATCGAAAAATTACAGTCACTGCTGAAATGATCGGACCATTGAATTGCATCATATTTAAGGATAATGGGATCGGCATTCCTGAAACCATTCAAAACGATAGGGGAACCAGTTTCGGACTTCAGATGATAGAAATTTTGGTAGCTCAAATCAATGGTAAAATTGAATTTTTGAATGATCTCGGTACAAAAATAGTGATTCATTTTCCAAAATAAGTCATTACGAAAATTGCCCTAAATTAGAAAATTTGTCTAATCCATATACTAAGGAATATCTATGAAACTTAAGCTAATATCCGTTATCTTCCTATTTTTCCTAATTCAATGCACAGGTACAAGACCCCTCACAATTGGCCTAAAATCACAAAAACTGACACCTTGTCCTATTACACCAAATTGCATAAATTCTTTTAGTGATCCATCGGATACCATTCATTACCGCGAACCTGTTAAATATACAAAACCTCAAAGTGAAGCGATGATGATTTTGAAAAAACGAATTTTAGATTATCCAAGAACAAATATCATAACTGAAAATCCAGATTACATCTATGCCGAGTTCACATCCTTTCTATTTAGATTCGTGGATGACGTAGAATTTTACTTTGATGAAAAAAATAAGACCTTACACTTTCGATCAGCCTCACGTCTCGGAAGTGGAGATCTAGGTGTCAACCGAAAGCGAGTGGACGCTTTGTTATTGGACTTAGATATTTAAATTATAATCAAATCACTTCTTGGCATGGATTTCTTGCAAAGAAGTGACACTATATCCCTTATCTTTCATTTCCACCAAACCATCAATAAGTGCCTTAGCGGCTTGTGCTGTTGTAAGACATGGCACTTTGTATTTAATAGCTGCTTGACGAATCGTAAATGCATTTTCACGAGTAACGCGCGATAGTGGAGTATTGATGATTAAGTGAATTTTTTTCTCACGTATATAATCAACTACGTTTGGAAAATATCCATCGTAAATTTTATTGATTTTACTAGATAAAATGCCGTTTTCCGATAAAAATTTATGTGTTCCTTCAGTAGCTATTAATATATAACCTAAGTTAGATAGGGATCGAATTGATTCTAATAATTCTTTTTTAGTCTTATCGTTGATCGTAACAAAAACAGTTCCTTGCTTTGGAGGTTCTTCACCCGCCATAATCTGTGCCTTAACAAAAGCCTCACCTTTTGAATGTGCGACACCCATAACTTCACCTGTAGAACGCATTTCAGGCCCAAGTATAATATCAACTCCCGGAAATTTATTAAATGGTAAAACTGCTTCTTTGACTGTAACCATTGGCGCAAAAAATTTTTTACCTAGTTTTAAACTAAGGAGCGACTCACCTAACATTATCCTAACTGCCATTTTTACAAGTGGTATACCGATAGATTTTGCTACAAAAGGAACCGTTCTAGAGGCACGAGGATTCACTTCCAAGACATACAATGTTTCGTCTTTAATGGCAAATTGGATATTGATAAGCCCTTTTACATTTAACTCAATGGCTAACTTGTGTGTTGCGGCCTCAATTTCCTGAATCATACGATCCGATATTGATTGTGGAGGTAAAACACATGCTGAATCTCCTGAATGGACTCCTGCTTCTTCTATATGCTCCATAATTCCTGCGATAAAAACATCTTTTCCATCACACAAAGCATCCACATCCACTTCTGTCGCATCTTCTAAAAATGAATCAATAAGTATTGGGCGATCTTCAGATACTTCCTCCGCCTCTTCCATATATTTGTCTAATTCGGATTCTTCATTTACAATGAGCATAGCACGTCCACCTAACACGTATGATGGGCGAACTAAAACTGGATAACCAATTTTACTTGCTATGATTTTTGCTTTTTCTTTTGATGAGGCCATGCCATTTTCTGGAGATAACAATTTTAATTTATCCAAAACTTCGGCAAAACGTTTTCTATCTTCTGCACGATCTATTGAATCTGGACTTGTTCCAAGTATGGGAACTCCTCTCTTCTCCAAAGCACGAGCGAGCTTCAAAGGTGTCTGACCACCTAACTGAACAATAACGCCCATCGGTTTTTCTTTTAGATAAATGTTCATGACATCTTCTAGTGAAAGTGGTTCGAAATATAACCTGTCAGAAGTATCATAATCGGTGGATACGGTTTCCGGATTGGAATTGACCATAATAGATTCAACTTTAGCATCTTGTAATGCGAAGGAAGCATGGCAACAGCAATAGTCAAATTCGATACCTTGTCCGATTCGATTTGGTCCGCCTCCGAGGATCATTACTTTTTTATTGTTTGTTACTTCTGACTCATCTTCTTCATCGTAAGATGAATACATATAAGGTGTAAAGGCTTCGAATTCGCCAGCGCAAGTATCAATCCTCTTATAAACGGGAACGATTTTCTTTTCTATTAAGTATTTTTCGAGTGCTTCTTCTTCTGTTTTTAGAATGTTTTCTACTTTCGATTTGGTTACATCAATCGCGGCCCCACTACGAATTTGTGCCAAAACTTCTTTTTCTTTTGCAAGGAAAGCCAATTGACGATTTGAAAATCCCGCCTTTTTCATTTTGGGTATAAAATCACGTCCGACTTTTTGGAATTCCAATTCTAACAGGTGTAATTCTTCGAATTGGTATAAAAACCAAGGATCGATTTTACAAAGATCAAAGATTTTTTCATTTGTAAATCCGTACTTGTAACCTAACTTTACATAGAAGATTCGTTTGTCAGTTGGGCGTTTGATTTTAGCACTAAGCCATTCATCTTTTTTGTCATCCGCTATAGATTCCCATTCTAACAATTCTTTCAAATACCCATCGCTACCAAAACCAAAACGATCTATCTCGAGCGAGCGAAGTGCCTTTTGAAAACTTTCTTTGAATGTTCTACCAATTGCCATGGCCTCGCCGACTGCTTTCATTTGAACGCCGAGTGTAGGATCGGAACCTGGAAATTTTTCAAATGCAAAACGTGGTATTTTTGTCACAACATAATCAATTGATGGTTCAAAACTTGCTGGGGTAACGCGAGTTATATCATTTTTAATTTCATCTAAGGTATAACCAATTGAAAGTAATGCGGCAATTTTTGCGATTGGAAATCCAGTAGCCTTAGAAGCTAATGCGGATGATCTTGAAACTCGAGGATTCATTTCGATAACAATCACATCACCATCGGCAGGATTCACTGCGAATTGTATATTTGATCCGCCAGTTTCTACACCAATCTCTCGAATGATATCAATTGACATATCTCTGAGTCTTTGGTATTCTTTATCGCTTAATGTTTGTTGTGGGGCAACTGTGATCGAATCACCAGTGTGAACGCCCATAGGATCAATATTTTCGATAGAGCAAATGATCACTACGTTGTCAGCGAGATCTCGCATCACTTCCAATTCAAATTCTTTCCAACCGAGAACAGATTCTTCGACTAGAATTTGTGAAATTGGCGATGCAGATAAACCTTTGGCTGCAATATCTTCGAACTCCGTTTCGTCATAACAAGTACCACCACCAGTACCTCCTAGGGTAAAAGCAGGTCGTATGATAATTGGGAAACCTATTTCTTTAGAAGCAGTTCTCGCAGCTTCCATATCAGAAACCATAAAAGATTTAGCGACTCTTAGGTTTAGTTTTTCCATAGCCTGTTTGAACAATTCGCGGTCTTCAGCTTTTCTGATAGCTTCGACTTTTGCGCCAATAAGCTCAACATTATATTTTTCTAATATACCTTCTTTATGTAATGCGAGAGCTAAATTCAAGGCGGTCTGGCCACCTACGGTCGGTAAGATGGCATCTGGTTTTTCTTTTTTGATAATTTTTTCTAAAACGGGAACCGTAAGTGGTTCAATGTAAGTAGCATCCGCCAAATCGGGATCTGTCATGATGGTCGCAGGATTTGAATTGACGAGTATGACTCGAAGGCCTTTTTCTCGAAGGGCTTTTGTTGCTTGTGTGCCCGAATAATCAAACTCGCAAGCTTGGCCAATGACAATAGGACCAGATCCGATAATTAAAATTGATTTTAAATCTTCTCGTTTTGGCATAATTTCTTACCACTTCCTATAATTTCTCTGCACTATAAGTCAGAATTCCTTAATGTCCCAGGAAGTAAATAATCTCCCGCCTCGGACGCATTTTCCCATTGCTTTACTAAGGAAAATAATTGATTTCTAAGCCCGATTCCGACAGATCCAAAGGGATAAATATTGGTTTGATTTAGTGGATCTTTGTTTCTGTCATAGAGTTCGAAAATCACACCCTTTCGGGTAGGAATATAAATTAACTTATAATGACTGTTCTGAACTGACCTATGTTTGGCGAAAGCTATGGTTTCCTGATATGTTTTATCCGTAATCATAATTTGGAAATCTTCTTCGGCAACAACTTGATGTAATTGTAAAATGTTCGGATAAGGAATCCTTTGTTTTTGAAAAAAATGATCACCTTTATCGGAAAACCATATCCCTGTTTCTGAATATACCACACGATCTGGCTCAATTTCATTTCGTATTATTGATAATAATGATTTTCCAGGTCTTTCTACATCACTTGGTAAATGAAAAAATTCTAAGAGCGTAGGAAAAATATCCACAGACGATGTGATGGTTTGGATATCATTGCCAACATATTTAGAATATTCGGAAGATTTTGGAAATTTGATTAATAATGGAACTTTAGTTACAGCCTCTCCGCGCAAATGTTCGCCGTGACCTTGTCCATGAATATCTTCATACAATGCTTCACCATGATCTGCAGTGACAATAATGATTGCTTCGTCATATAAGTGTTTGGATTTTAATGATTGTATGATTTCACCAAATTCTGAATCAAAGGCATTTACAGAAGAATCAAATAAACTTCTGATTTGTTTGATTTCATAATCAGAAGGTTTTTCAGAAACTGATGGATCTACAAATTTTAAAAATTTATATTTTCCATAATAATTAGGGTCGGTGAATTTTTTATAATAAGGATATGGTGGTGAATAGGGAAAATGGACCACACTCGAAAAATACGTGATAAAATAAGGAGCATCTCCTTCCCTTCGAAGGATACGATTGAAACGATTTACAAGTCGACTTCCATCACCCCAACTTGATAATCCATCAATCTCTGCAACATAAAAGCCTCCACCAAAAAAAGATCCAGTCAATACTGGTAAAAGGAATAATTGTGATTCTGCTGTTCGTTGAACAGTCATTATTCTTGCATTAAAGTTAGGTGCCAAAACCTCATCAAAACCAAAATTAGCTCGAGGGAATATATCAGCAGCGAATCCACCAATGGCAAAACTTTCGTATCCTATTTTCTTTAAGAATTGTGGAATCGTCGTAAAAGGAGTCCTGCCAATTCGATTTTGTTCCTCTTTGGAAGGAAACATATCTCGAATTTTGTGACTCATGGAATATTGGCCAGTTAAAAGATCTGCCCAACTAGGGAATGTTCGCGGAATCGTTGTATGGTGGTCATGAAAAACTACACTGTCTTTAGCAAACGAATCTATATTGGGAGTGATATTTTCATTCTTTGAAACAAAACCTAATTTATCATAACGTAATGAATCTGCAGATATGATAAAGATCGGGGGTTTGTTCGGAACTCTGGATGTTAAAAAACCTGAAAAGGTATCGAATAAAAAAGGAAAAAAGATTAAAATACAAAAAAATGGTATGCTCAGAAAATAGGTTCGAAAATGAATTTTTTCAAGTATACTTTGGAAAAGAGGCAAAGATAAAAAATATAAGAGAGAAAGATATAAAAGTCCATTTTGATGAAGGACGAAAGAGATGATGATATGTAATGTGATAAATAAATATAACTTATTCTTTTTTTCATATAACTTAAGAAATATTAGTAAAACTTGAAATAAGAATATAGCTGCAATCAAACACTTGAAGAACAGAGGAGAAAAATGATCAGTAAAAAAATATAGCAGATTCACTGCCCAAGTATGACGAAAGTAAAAAAATTCTCCATAAACTTGAGGATACAATATAATAGAATGTAAAAAACCCAAAACATCAACAATCAGAAGATAGGCGAAGAGTAGAATTAAAAATTTTATTTTAATTTTAATAAATGAAAATTCAATAGATTCAAAACCTTTATAGTTTTTATCCTGATCAAATTTTATTTTTGCAAAGGCAAAAAAAAACAATAAACCGATATGAAGATGAAAAACAAGTGATGCTGAAAAAACTAAGAAAGTAGATTTAACATAGACTCCAAAAAATGCACCTAAGTATTGTTTGAGGTAATCAGATACATCCACTCCCATGATATGGAATGAGGTGTTAAATAGTAGGAAAAATAGATAAAAGAATAAGGAATAAAAAAAAATCGGTAAAATAACTTTTCGAAAAAACGTGAGGGCTGGAAGAACTTCCATTGGAGTCATCTTCCCAAACCCTCCTGTTTCGTAAACTTTTCCTAAGGTTCCTCTCCTGAAATCTGCAAAGATTCAATCGGTACTTCCCCGAAAACTTCAGGTGAATACATGGCTTCCACACGTGCGCTAGGCAGGGAAAAATTCCCTATTTGGTTCAATTGGATCGTATATTCGATCACATGCTCACCTTGCGGAAGGTACTCATAAAAACTCCGAAAATGTGTGAAACTTCTCTCCTCAAAACTCGGTCCGTAAGTACTCTCTTGGCGAATCATACCACTAAGAATTTTGGATTCTTTGGCCAATCCCTTACCCAAATGAATGGAACCTGAAGGAATCGGATCTTCTACCACCACCCAAGTTTTATCAGAATCAGCAGTTATCTGAAGACGTATTTTCAATACATCTCCACGAGTCCATGATCCTGATTTTTTTTGAATGACTGGTATGATAGATCTTTTAATCGAATAACCACTATTTAGTGGTGACTTCAGAGGAAGTTTACTACGAGCTTGCCAAGATAACCACGGTTTGCCTTTTCCATTGTATGTGATGGAAAGATTTTTTTCTTTCTCTGTAACTGGTAGGGTGAGTGATGCACCTTCTGGTTTTGTAGGATCAAGTGGAAGTTCTTTTCCTAAATCAAAAACCGTAACCATACCACCCTGAACTTTCTCAGTTTCTAAAATTTTTCCAATATTTTCGACGGCAAGTATTCCATATGCATTACCGAGAGTGGTATCCCATTTTCCCTTAATTTGTTTTTTTAAGAGCCCTTTGATAATACGAGGCAGATCTTTTTTATAAGAATTTTCTTTCAAAGTCCATAGAGTTAATTTTGCCATAGTGTAATCTTCTGATCCCATAATCCACCATGGAGAAGCAAAATTTTTATCAGCAATCACAAGTTCTGTTCCTTGTAAATTCAATCTACTTCTCAATACATTGGCTAGACGTGATTTAATTTTATCATCCTTTGGAGGAATCCTAGTTACAATTTCCGAAAGATCAATAATAGAAGAAGTGGGTAACAATTCAATATTTGAAAATAAGGAACTAATCATATCCCATTCGATGGTTTCATATCGGTATAAAGCTTCCGTCACAATTATTTTTCGTAGTACCAAATCGGCACCAAACGTATAATAATCTCCTCTTACGTTTCCAGCAAGGTATCCGCGTAAACCTTCCATCATTTTTGTAACTATATCTTCCCGAAGATTATATCCCACGAGTTTACTTGAAGTTAAAATATAAGAAGTCAATATCTCACTTCCATGATCCATTCTTGGAAAAAATTTCACGAGGCCATTCTCATCCAAATATCCACCTAACTCTTCATCGATTTGTCTCCAATGGTTATTTGATTTAAGTCCAATCGCTTTAGAAACTTTTTGTTCCATACAATTATATGGATATTTTTGAAAATAATGCTCTACCGAGTTCATATTATTAAGTAATGAAGGCGAAACCGAAATCGTAAATTTACTACTTCCAGCCACTGCATCTATTGGTGATTTTAAACTTTCTTCAAATTTACCATCTAACTGTTGCAATCCTGCCATATAAACGGATTCTTTTGTCACTTCAGAAATATTTTGAAAAGCTGACAATCGATCAAGTATTACACCATTTGGATCGCTTACTTCCAACTCAAATTTTCGAGATAAAGTATCTTTCGGTACTTCTAACTTCCATAAAACGGGGATACTTGAACTTGCCCCCGCGGAAATTTCTTTTTCTCCAAGGATCATTTCTGGAGACTTTTGTTTTCCACTAGAGCGAGCTACATCCACAACTTTCAATTTTAATTTTAGATTTTTAGATTCACTAGAAGCATTGCGTATGGTAAATTCATGTTCTAGTACATCCCCTTCTCTTGCAACAGATGGAATGCCAGAAAAAGTTTGGATGTCTTGATTTGTTTGAATGGACGTAGAACCCGTTCCAAATTCATAAACTCCCGAACTAACAACCGCTACAATCTTAAATGAAGTTAAAGAATCATTGAGTGGAAATTGAAAATTTGCTTTGCCCTCTTTATCTAATGTTAGTTTGCCCTTCCAATAAACTAAAGTATTAAATAGGGATCTTGTGGGTGATTTACCACCACTTCCCCCGCTTGGTTTCGCCTTTAAACCAAAATGTCGTCTGCCAATGATTTGCGATTGACCAGTCGAGGTAGATACATCATGACCTCTTAACCCCATCATAGCATCCAAAAGTTTCCACGTTGGATTTGGTGAAAGTTCGAGTAATGCCTCGTCTACGACGGCGACTAACACCTCACCACCAGCTTTAGGAACTTTTCCTAAATAATCCTTAACTGCGACACTCGCGGAAACATTTTCTCTCACTTTATACTTTGTTTGAGAAGTATTTACAGAAACTGCCAATTCGTAAGGTTTCCAACCAACTCGTAATGGTGTGATTCCAAGGCGGAACGAAGGTCTCGCTAAATCAACTAGAGCCGTTGCCTTGGGTTCACCTATTCTTCCCCTTATGAGTAAGGCAGATAAATATACGTTAGGTGCATATTCTTTTTTTATAGGTATCGTAACAATAGGTTCTTTTCCAGAAACATTATATATGAATGAATCAATGATACCTTCCCTTTCCACAGTGACTAATGCTGTTGCTTCTCTGAAAGGTGATCTCAATTGCAATTTTAAAGTTTCACCAATTTCTATATATTTTTTTTCTGGTATGATATCCATTCGATTGTGATCTGTAACCTCAAACCACGAATCTTCTGATGAAGCAATATATGCGTTGTAAGTCGAATTTGTTTTATATCCATTTTGATCTTCAGCTTCAGCGCTAAATATTATCTCGCCACTCGCAGGTGCTTTCCCTTCACAAAACAAAATACCTTTATCATTTGTTTTACCTTGGCAATAGACTCCCAATTCCGTCACTTCTCTGTAATGTTCATAAGCATAATATCCACCAACTAACCTGCGTCTATTGGAATAATACTTTTGCGAATATGCCTTAACGGTTATTTTTTGATTCTTTTTTGGTTTATCATTTATATCTAAAGCCAAAATCTGCATTTCCACTTTATTTTGTGAAAACATCCATCCTTTGGGTTGAATTCCTATATGTAAGTCCGATACAAAAACAGGGAAGCGCCTATAAACTGTTTGTATTTCACCGGATGGATCTAAATATTCCATTTCCACATCTAAAGCTGAGTCCCCTTTCCATTCTTTGAAGCCATCAAAGGAATAAGAACCAAATCCCTTCTCATCTAAAGTTAATTTATCTGATTTAAAAATTTGTGGATGAGAACTTGATTGACTATCTGTATCTTCTTCCGAATATCCACTCACAAGAACTTTACCCGTTTCAATCACTTCCGGATTAAATTGAAAGGCCGCATCATCGTCTTTAGGTGAATAATAAGCAGGCGATACTTGTCCTCTGATTTGAACTGGAAACAAAGATGCACCGCCTCCAGAAAGATATTGTAAATTTAAATCTACATTTATTTTTTTAGGAGATACAAGAGGATTTTTGTTGTCTTTTAATTGTATGCCTCCACGTAACACGGGAAGGCGAAATTCTTCCACTTTGAAATTAGTTACTATATTGCCATAACTATCATCTTCTTCAGAAGTGGGATAATATACACGATAATTTCCAAGCCTAGCATTCTTAGGGATTGTAAATTCTGATTCAGTCGTTCCGGGAAAAGACCAAACTATCGGAAAGGAATACTTTTCGCCCGATCCATCATGTTGGATCATTACTTTTTTGGGATACTTTTTTGGATCAGCGGCCGTAAGCCCAGATATGGAATGACCTCGCCTAAAGTGTTTTAGGTGAACCGTTTCTCCTGCACGAAAAAGCGTACGATCTAATACGACCGTTTGAATTTCACTTGCATCATGATAGGAGTAGGAAGGTAAATTAAATCTCCAAGATTCTATTCCCTGATCCCAGGTGCTTGAGGTAAAAGAAACATCATCACCTTTTTGGGCAAAAACTGTAAGCCCACTCCCCATTTCATAATACCCACAGTAAGGTATTTCACCACCAGATAATTTACCAAATTTAAAAGTACCTTCTTTTCCAGTAACTCCAGTTATGCGCGTTACACCTTTACAATCCACAATTTTTACAATGACACCAGCTTCTGGTTGTGCCTTATCAAGTGAAGTCACCCAAACAAGGCTACTTTCGCCTCCCCATTTTAGATGAACACTTAAGTTTGTAACAAGGGCACTTGATACAACATACATCTTTCCTTTCTTTTCCAAAAGATTCGCACCGAGAATATCACTGGCCAATTCAACGACATAAAACCCTGGTTTTTCTAATGGTATGCCAATCACCTCCATCGGTTTTTTTCCGTTAGGTTTGGGAAGTGTTTGAACACTTGGTATGGAGGCACCAATGCGAGTACTAAATAAACTTTTTTCTCTCTGATGTTTTGCTAAGGCTAAAAACCACTTTTGAATTTCACTCGGATCGAGAGTACGTTGTGAACTTAAACTTACGCTCAAATCTTGTCGAATCATAGGAATTTGTGCTTCTATATTTCTGACAGTGACTGGGATTGCTGGATTTGCATTTAATTCCAAAATGCCAAATTTTGCCGCGAATTTAGCTAGAGGCGGAAATTCAGCACTTTTCACTGTTAAAGGAAAGTTCCCTATATTTACTAATTTCCTTCCCATATCATCCGTTATACTGTCTGGTATATGTATAACGAATTCCGAATTTTCAGGAAATGGTCCCGCAAAACTTAAATATGTCGAGCCCTCATCGCCTGGTGTATCTTTTGAATAATCAGATTCAAATATACTTCCATCTTTAGATTTTAATGTTATTTTTTTTAAATATTCTTTGGAAACATTGGAAGTAAAATGCATTCGAAATGGGAGCATAGGTATACAATCCGATTTTGCATTCACTCTTTCGCAGGAAAAACTGACTGAAAACGGTGAACGTACTGTATAATTATGTATCTCATCTTCTGTAATCTCACCACCTAGCACAGCTTTGATTCCTTTGCCCCATATCAATTGAATATTTTTTTGAGGAAGAAAAGTCTGCTTCGCCCGAAGGAGCAAAATATTCTTAGTATCTTCCCTTTCTTGCGTTTTCAAAATAGTCCTTCGTTCTTTGCCATCAACTATCTGAACAGGGATCTTGTTGTTTAATTCTGCAATTGAAAAAAAAGCAAACTTTTTGACTGAATCTAAATCTGCTTCAGCATCTAAATCCAAAATAAAAATTTGGTCTTCATCGATCACGTTACCAGAATAAGGTGAAGAATACCTTATAGAGGGCCCGCCTGTATTGAAACTAAAAGATCTATCGCCTGTTAATATATTTCCCTTTAATGACTTAATCTCTGCATTGATATCAAATTTACAAATCACCCCACCTGGAAGCTCTGTTTCGAATTCATATACCCAGGTCGATGAATCAATCCATCTCGGTATACCAGGGAATGGACAATTTATTTTAAATAAATCAGACTTTGGTCTAGGGTCGCCTAATGCCACGATAGGTTCAGAAAATCGAACTTGAACTTGTTTTACCTGTTTGATTTGGTTTTGAGGTGAAAAAAATTCAATAAAGAGCGCGTTTGATTGCGAATAGAAATCAGATTGGAAACAAATCAAACATAGTATAAATAGAAAACTGGTGGACCTAAAGATTTGGAACATATCTCGGATGAGTTTAAAATCCAGGACTTTGTTTGGGAATGAAAAAAATTTAAATATTAAAACGTCCTGATCAATATAGTCCTTCGACTTTCCTATATAAAGCCAAATACGACCAAAGAATAGCCACAAACAAAATAAAGCCCAATGAATAAACGCCCTTCTTCTGAATTTCCTCTTCTCCTCCCGCCCGCCAGACAAGAAAAATTGCATTTTCTTTGGGAATATCGCCCACTACATTTCTTTTTTCAGAATCCCAAATCGATTCACGTAAAACGCTTCCCCCTCTTGCTTCATTTACAAAATCGCAATTTTCTTCAGGTTTCGCATAACATAGTGCATACAATTCAAAATTTTTGTTTGGTGAAACGCTAGATAGAATAGGAACAAATCGAAATTTTAAAACTGGTCCATAATACTTGGATTGCCCTCTGGCTCTTACCGCGATAGGTGCTAAAAAACTTCCGCCTTTATCTTCATTCAATATAAAATCTTTTAAAAAGATATATTTGTAATGTGAATGTTTCACAACCTCTTCTGGAATCATATTTTTGATAGCAGTAACTTGTGTTATATATCCGACGAAATCTCCCAAAAATAAAATAGAAATCCCACCGCAGAAGAGTGACAGAAAAACTGAAATTAAGATATAGTAACCAAATTTTGATATAAACGAAATTCCTATAAGTAAAAGAGGTAAAAATAATACCATCAAAGCCCAAATGGAAATAGATACTGGTAAATAGGCACCAAATGGTAAAAGTGCTATGGTAAATCCAAAAATCATAATTAGCCCGTAAACTAACATCAATTTGTTTGAAAAATTTGGATTCGGACGATTTGGGCGTCTTCTCGGTTGTGATTCAATAAATCCGAGTGTCATATCAATAATCTCTTACTTTAAAATCTTTGCGAATCATCTGCCAATAATTTTCACCCTTCGATTTTTCTGATTCCGGATATGATAAGGCCAACATAAATCCCAATGGTGCTTTATAAAAATAATATTCCTTCATTAAATAATATATTAAATTTCCTGTTTCGTCTACTACTTTGAAGCGACTCGTATAATCTCCATTTTCCTCCAAACGCACAAAAGATTTTTGAAACATCGTTCTAGCATTTAATCCCCTTTCGCTATCCCAAAATCTAAAATAATCTTTTTTGGTTCTTAATCTTGGAATTTCATCGAAGGTCGATCCGATTGAAAATAGAATCTTAGAGGGAGCTTTACTTGTTAAACCAGCCTCTTGTAAAATTTTTGCCTCGTCCATTTCATCCCAATTTTCTGGTCTAAGTGGGGTTAAAAATTCAACAAATCGAACAAGTCTCATTATCGTTTTGTTTTCATAACGAAACTTTCCAGCTTGATTGCGAAATAAACCTTCATAACGAAGATTAGCTGGAATTTTGATTTGGTATCTAAAAGTTTCAGATTCTAAATATAAATCCTGAATTTCTTTACTGTTTCCCTCGTAACAACCATATGGTTCTGTATGCACGTCAATTAAACCTGGTTTGTGATCTAATTTACTCACCAATTTACTAACTAATTCATTTGCTTTATTTGCCCAATTGGGTGAAAAGAGTGGTTCTTTTTTGGCATGAAGCCTCTGACAAAGTCCTATTCCTTTACCAAGAAATAATGCGTCCAAGTCTCGCCTTGCCTCTATTAAAGCTTCCATTTCATAAGTGGCCAAATCTCCATCATCCAGTATTGGAAATTCTCTATGATAATCATTATCTATCGCATACGTAATTTTCATGGAAGGAAAAACATGATAGTTTCTTCCGAAAGCATCTTGATGGTATTCTATTTTGCGAGTCTCTTTGGATGAGGATATAAATCGGTGATAACTTCTTTTTTCTTCTTCCAAAGCATCTTTGATCCAAGATTTTTCAAGAAGTGGATCTACAATTAATTTCTCCTCGGAAAATAAAAAGACATTAGAGAAAAAAAGAAGCATAATTGCAATTCGCAAAAACACATCTTTTTTTTTCAAAATTTATACCTTGTATTTCGTTTGGATAAAGTTAAGTGCCATAGTAAAAATACGCGTAAATTCTTTCCTATGATCTTCATTGTTCACTCGAGAGAGTATACCTTTTAAAGTATTTTGCACCAAGTTATAGTTAGGCACATCAAAAAATGCTTTTTGGATATGTGGCCAAGCCATTCGCACCAAATTTACAAATTCAGGGCTCCCTTTTTTAAGTTCCACTATGGCCCGATCTAAGGTCATTTTAACCCATTGAAAATTTTTTAATTTCTGTAACAACATAACGAGCGTTTCTTTTTGGAATTGAGTTTTGTTTGTGATTCCTTCAAAAATTTGATCCCAACTAACAGGTTCTCCTTTTTGTTCTTTCATTAAACTGGTTCTAATTGAAATTAAAGTTTTTTCAAATTCCCCCTGTCCTCTTAACCAATTCTGGTAACCGACCTGGTCTGCTTTTTGTTGGAATCCAGAAATCATGGAGGAAAGATCAAAAAATTCTTTTAAGGTGTAGGAAGTAACCGTGGAGAGATAAGGGTCGGCAGGGATGGTCTCTTCTTCTTCCTCCATTTCTGGTGAGATATCGAGCATTTGATCAAATTCATCTGGCTCGGTTTCTGCGAGTGATGAATTATTTTCTTCGGACTCCCCGTCAAATTCTAAATCTTCTATTTCATAATCATCTTTTGGTGCGGAGGGAGAATTTGTTGGTTCTTCGATTTGTGATTCCGATACCGGTGGACCAATTTGAATGTCTAATTTTTCACCAGTGAGTGAATCGCCAAATGCTTCTACGATTTCAACTAATATGGATTTTTCTTTTTCACGAACAGCTGTTTGTTTTTTTACAGGCTCAGGCGGTGCATTCGCTTGTGTGAGAGCGGCAGTCAAGGATGTTGGTGGTGCTTTATCTGATGGTGAATTTGAAATGGCAAGAGCTGCCTTCGCTGATTCTGCCATCAATCCTTGTGGTTCTATGATCTCGCCAGTTTTTGTATTTTCTAAAACAATCAATATTCCATTTTGCACAAAACGATGGTCAGGTGGAAAAACGAATCCCAATCTCTCAATGATTTCTTCTGTGATACGATCAAAGTGAACTTCTGGACTTTTGTCCAATTTTTCTAATTCTTGGGCTTTTAACTTTTCTTTAACTTTTCCAAGTACATCTATAAAATTTGTATTTAAGTATGCTGAAATTTCACTTTGCGGAACACCTAACATAGTCGCGAACTGCGGGAGGTGTTCAAAAAAATGATCCGTTTTTTTGACATTAGCCGTCATATAGGCTTTCGTAGATTTTACGATCGCATCGATTTGAGCTTGGTCTAGTTTTTTGGCCTTTAAAATCTTTTTAAATAAATCAATGTGGGCATGAAAATAAGAGAGGAACTCGCCATAGGGAGTAAATTCATACTCTCCTTGCCCTCGCTTTTCTAGAACTTTTTTTGAAGTGTCTGACATATTTGGGAATCTGTTCAAGACCATATTGAATTTTTCAAAGGTCAAGAGATTTACGTAAGGATTGACGAAAACAATACGAGCATAAGTCTAGAGATATGAAAGCTTTGCTTAAATTAATTATTTTGTCTAGCTTGGTATTCACCTTTTCTCAGTGCCAAAAAAGAGAAGACAAAACGATCCAAAGAAACCTTCTCACCTTCGTTGTCGGTTGCACTGGTGGTTCTCTTAGTGCTTGCCAAGCAAATTGTGCTACAACTTACCCTGATGTAACGGGCGAAAATTATCCAAATGTTTCTACTTGTAATTCAAATTGCTCAAATTACTGCAGTTTGACAAATCTTTACCTACTAATTTCAAATAAGTAATAGATAACTGGACAAATAGCTATAAGCCGTATGCAAGTAAAGATGCGGCAACGATCCCTGCTGTTTCCGTTCGTAAAATTCCCCCTTCTAATTTCGCTCCTTGGACTTTACACTCATTCATTAAGTGAATTTCATCTTTATGAAATCCACCTTCTGGACCAATCAATGGAATCTTTTCTCTAAGCATTGTTAATTCAAACTTCGTTTCCGAATGGGGATCAAATAAAAATAAATTCTCTTTTTCTCTACTTAGCAATTCGTTCAGTGTAAGTATTTCAAACTCTGCCAGGATTGTTTGTTTTGATTGAATCGCCGCTTCGGAAATAATTTTTTTGGCTCTATCTTGATTAAAATCTTTTCGAATCGAATGTTGGAATAGACAAAATATGATTTTAGTTATGCCGATTTCGGTAGCTTTTTGGATAAAATAATCTAAACGATTTCCTTTCGGAAGTGCAATAGCAATCGTTAGCCGATTCTCTTTTTTTGGTAAATCAATTTGAGAAATAAAATCTAATTCTTTCTTTTTGGGAGAATATTGATAAAGATATGATTTACCAATTCCATCTCTAATTTCGATTAGGTGATTTTCAAAACCTAACCTTCTTGCTTTTAGGTGAGAGTATTCATCACTAGTAAGTTGGATAGATTTTTCTGGTATAAATCCTTCTCTAAATAGAAGGAGATCACCTTCATTCATCTACCTAAATTATCAACGGCAAAAAGAGAAGCATCAGGTGTGACTGATTTATCTACTTCCTGAATTTCCCAAACTGTGATACTACCAGTATTCAAATCTAACATTTCCCAACGAGATGCCTTATCCACATCTTCTACTTTGGCGCCTTCTTTAATTTTGATACTGCCATATTTTAAGTTGAGGGACTTAAATAAAATACCATCCCTGTCATGAAAATCTATTCGCGTTGGTTTTAGATCTTTTTTACTAACAAGTAAAACTAATTTTTTATAGAAGTATGGTAAAATTGGTTTAAGGGCAATGCGATAGTACATCTCACCCGCTATTTCTAGATCTGCATTGACAACTGGATTGTAATTTGCCTGATACGAATATCCAGATAGGTCCACGTAGAAAAATCCCGTACCCATAAGAGCTTCATACTTTTCATCATCTGTTTTGCGAAATAGTTTCGCAGACAGTACATTAAAGAAAAAAACATTTTCACCCTCGTCTTTAGTGAGAAGTTTTGCTTCTAATCCTCGCCCCTTTCTATCAAATAAATAAAGAGCATCTTCTCCGTTAAAAAACCGATTGATCTTCCAAGTTTCAGATTGCCCATTCCTTCGAATGAGAGTGTAAGTGCCCTTAACCAAACCTTTACCAAAATCCAGTTCTTTGTCCAAACGAGCGAGTAACTCTTGTGCGGAAAGAGTCGTATCTGGTGCTTGTGCCGATACAGAATTAGAAAAAATGAATAGTGAGAAAATCATCACCAAACGTAGAGTATTTATTTTTCGCATATTGTTTGTTATTCTACTCTCATCGAAGGTTTGGTATAAGAATAAAGCCCGTGGACCGATCCTTGTGCCTGAGCGGATTCTGTTCGTCTTTCAAAACGAAGTTTGCCATGTCTTAATGCATTGTGAATTTCAGGAATACTTTTGTATCCCATATCTTGGAATGATTGTCTAAGCCCTTGGATCAAATAAGGAATCAAATTTAATACGGAACCCTTATCGACGACATAGCCAGATACACCTTGCGCCACTTTGATTTTTTGAGATTCAGAAAAATATCGTTTATCTCCACCCTTATTCATTGCTTCCAAACTTGCCATTCCACGGTATCTCTTTAGACGTATTCCATTCTCATAAAAATACTCACCTGGTGCTTCTTTTGTGCCTGCAAACATAGAACCCATCATGCACATAGAAGCCCCGATCGCGAGGGCATTGGCAATATCACCGATATTGGAAATGCCCCCATCTGCAATGACAGGAACTCCGTGTTTTGACGCGTATTGTGCCGTTTTAAATACAGCCGTTGCCTGTGCCCGTCCCACAGCCATAGTATCTTGTGTGATACAAATGGAACCTGGTCCCATTCCGATTCGCAATCCATCGGCACCTGCGGCAATTAAATTCGCGGCCTGCCCTTGTGTGACAACATTACCAGCGATCACATCTACATTCGGAAAATTTTTCTTTATGAACTGGATCATTTCGATTTGATAAGATGAATTTCCTTGCGCGGAATCTATCGTAATCACATCCACACCTATACTCGATAAGGCGGCAATTCGTTCTCGGGATTCTGGAAGTGTGGATAAAGCCGCACCGACTCTCAATTTTTTTGAGTCGTCTTTGGATGCTTGCGGGAATTCTTTATTTTTTTGTAAATCACTACGACATATTAGTGCAACTAGTCTACCTTGTTTATCAGTGATAGGGAGTTTGCCTTTTTTGCTAGTTCTTAAAATATCATTTGCTTCGCGTAAACTGATACCTTGTTCGGCGGTGATCAATTCCTTCGTCATCACCTTACCAAGTTTAACCGAACGATCTTGTTCAAAGTCAACATCTCTATTGGTGACAATGCCCACTAACTTTGTATTTTGCGTCCCATCTTCGGTAATAGGGATACCACTGAAACCATGTTTTTCTTTGATATCATCCAAATCAAAGATAGTGTGTTCCGGTGAAAGTAAAATTGGATCTTTGATAAAACCATTTTCGTAACGTTTTACCTTTTTTACTAATTCAACTTGTTCTTCTAAGCTATTATTATAATGTATGATACCGATTCCACCCATCAGAGCCTGTGCAATGGCCATATCGGACTCAGTCACTGTGTCCATAGGCGAACTCATCAAAGGTCTTTTGAGTGTGATATTTTTTGAAAGTTTGGTTTCGAGCTCTACGTCGCTCGGATTGAAATCGATATAACCAGGTAACACTAAAAAATCACGGTAGGTAAGCCCTAAATTGACCGAAAAAAGCTCATCTCCACTAACTCCGTCTAAGAGTTCAATCCCAAATGGGGTGTGATTTGACATAATTAACCTTCCTTTTTCTACTTTAAGTAAGAAAAGTATGGATGCAAGAGAATTTCCACCTTCCAGACGTCGATAATGTAATGAAAACCACGGTCTCTTTAGAATGGAAACGATAGAGCGAACAAAACGATCCTTAGATGTTTTTTCTGATAAAGAAAAAAAACTGCACGTCCTTACAAAATTCCTTTTGAATCAGGAATTGAACATAAAGGATTCATATCCTCCTGGCGATGTATGTGTCTTAAAAAAAGTCTCGGGTGATGGAAGTAAAATCCAAGTCAGCTCAAGACCCACGACTACCTTTGCTGTTGGTCAAAAACTAACTCTCTATAAAATTCTTGGTCGTTATCTTCACTTAGAATGCACTGTCGAACAAGAGAAAGGTGAATCCCAATATATACTCACTTTGAATAAAATCGCCATTGCGAAAAAAGATCGAGATAGCCAAAGGGTATTTCTCCAACCAGGCCAAGCTTGGATTACAAACATCATTTCTTCTAAAGCAAAAATTGAAACTGATATGTTTCATATTCCGACCGCGGTCAAAGTCAATTTCCAAGACTATGAAACAAAACTAAAAGACAAATGTGATTTTATAAAAATTTCTACTTTTTCAAGCAATGATGAAGAAAAAGTTCGCACTGTGAAAAAAACGAAAAAAAATCTTTTGATAGAAGATGCGCAAAACCCTGCAAGTTATCAAGTAGCACCTAACGAAGATTTCATTAATTTTGCCGAAGAAGTAGATGCAGAGATTCCAAAAGAAATCAACCAATTTCGAAATCAAAAAATTGTTTCAGAATTAATTATCCCAATACTGTATCTTAATGATGAGGATGAATCCATCCCTATCGGTTACATTCAAATGCAAAGCAAATCAGAAAAATTTGATATGATTCGCGCTATGGAAACAAAAACCATTGCCTTTGAAATGGTGGATAGAATTCGAAATTCAAATATGATAAAATCAGATGGCAAATATCCCGTTTTGGATATTTCAGAAGGCGGTCTAAAAGTAAAAATAGATCATCCTGATTTGATGTCCACCTTACCGAAGTTAAGTGGATTCCATTTTGATATATTTTTCAAAATGCAGGCACCACTCACAGCCTTCGGGCAAATTAAATCCATTCAAAAGGATGAGGAAGGCCATTTAACAGTGGGTCTAGCCCTTGCTGGTCATTCATCTAGGATTGGTGAGAAAAAAAGATTTTTAGAGAATGTAGATGCACTTCGAAAAAATACGCAGAAGGCTTAAACTTCTCCGTAACCTAAGACTTCGATAGACCATCTTTTTTCTAAATATCTTTCACCAAAAGATATCGCTTCAGGATCAATATTTTCCTTCATACTTTTCCAAAGACTTTCAGACACTTCTCTATCCTGAAACCAAACCAAAGGCATATCTATCCCAATCTGATTTAAATTATCTGGTAGTGAAGATTTATCCATTTCCAGATAGAAAAAGATATTTTCATTTTTCTCCATGTTAGAAATCCATAATTTAGGTAAATCTGCATCCTTTTTGCATATAACAATGATTCGACGCTGCATATTTTCATTTCTATGGGCGAGTACTCTTGATAAATAACTTTGGGGAGCCTCATCTATTATTTTTTGAACTTTCTGAATGATAGCATCTGAGATCATAGTTTCTGTATAAAAAACAAAATCCATGGTGCAATAAGGATCAATGCCAATTCGTTTTTCTATACACATCTGCATTAGATTTAAATCCTTTGCCCAATCTTTTGATTCAAACCAAATCGCTTGGTGACGGCTACCTGGTTGTGAAATAACCTTTTGTATTTGATCTGGATTTAAATTTGAAAAATTGATATGAAAGTGATCATTAATATCACTAGCACCATTACAAAGAAAGGGTCTCGGGAATTCGTCAACTCTACGATCTAACAAACTTTCCGCGAGCTCGAGTGTAGAGGAGATATCTTGTTCTGAAAAATCTGCTGTGGAAATGATACGATATGGGGGGCTTTGTAAAAAAATTAGTCCTTCCTTTTTGGCATCACGCCTCATCGCCGTTCCAGGCAAAACTGACAATGGAAATACTTGCACCCATTCTTCCAGTCCATGTTCTAAAAAAAAATGTATTCCTCTTTCTACATCACTCGGTTTGTCTCCAGGCAATCCTATAATAAGGTCTAACAAAAGTTCTATCCCTTCTCCGACTAACATCTTCGAAACTTCGGCTACCTTTTCTGGATCCCCATATCTTTTTACACGTTTTAATGTTTCCGGATTTATGGATTGCATACCAAGTTCAATGCGATTGAATCCAGCTTTCGCCAATTTTTTGGCAATTTTTGATGTCACACCTTCTGACCGAAGTTCGGCGAACATAGACATCTGGTGGTCAGAATTTACTTCCGCGATAGCATCCAAAAAATTTTCGAATCCAGGACGATGGTTAAACGTAGGGTCTAAAAAAACTAATTCCCGAGCCCCACTCTCTTTCAAATGGCTGATTAGTTTTACTGTTTCATCAATATTTAAAGTTCTTAAATTTTGTGATGACTTGGGATAAAAACAATACGTACATTGAGATTTGCAGCCGCGCACAGTTTCTAGATAGGTGGATCTAGCACCATCCACAGAAAGAAATCCCGATGTATATGGGGAAGGAAAATCAGTGAGTGGGAAATCTGCCGAGACGTTATGTGTGAATTCGGACATTTTACCATTTGGCAATCTATAAGAAATATTTTCTACAGATGATAGTGGGGATTTTTCCACTAAGGATTTCATTAACTTCCCAAAACTATGTTCTGCTTCCCCACTAACAGCGATATCATAGCCTAATTGTTCCATTAAAAATGGATTGTCAGCATTTACCTCGGGCCCGCCAATAAGTATAGTAATATCACTTTTTTGTTTTTTGAGTTCTCTCGCTAAATGAAGACTTCTTTCGGTATTCCAAAGATATAGTGAAAATCCGACATAGTCTGGATTTGATTCTAATAAAAAGTCAACAAGCTCCGTATCACCCATGTTATCCGTAATTTCTGGAGCGACAGATGTGGCGGTTAAATTTTTTATAGGTGTTTCTTTATAGGAAAGACTTGATGCCAGGCTCGCCGCGGCGAGAGGAACATTTCCAGTCGCCGCATAATATGATGGAGGTGGCACAGGTAATTGTAATAATTGAATGATTGCCAAGATTGTCTCCAATCACCATAGGAAAACAAGATTCTATAATAGCAAAAACTTTCCCTACCGCGAAAGGACGATATCAATAAAGAGTATCAGATTATCACCAAAATCCCGCGAAAAAGTTCGAAGCATCACATTTTCCGAAATATCGTGATACACAGGTGATATCGCCCAAGAATCTTTACTGGTTCTTGATTTGTGGATATGCTCAAAAAAATAAGGGCGCCATGACCAATTTTTGCCTAAATAAGAATAATCTGCGATTAATCCTTTTTTTGGATCTTGTGAATAGTTGGGTGAAATTTGAAAACCAAATGGATTTGTAATGTACATTCGAAAGAAATCTGAATCTTTTGAGATCTCAGACTGTCCTTTCAAATCCCATTCCCAAACTCCATCATGCGAATCAAAACCCAGGGTAATATTTGATAACTTTGCTTTCCACCTTTCTTCCCAAATGATTTGGGATTCCATTTCTTCATTCTTTCTACCGTGGAAATAATCTAAGGCATGACTCATCTCTTTTCTAAATCCAAATCTTTTTGCGAAGTCACGTTCTGGTTTGGCAAAATGATATCCTTGGATGTATCTTGCCCCATAGTTTAGTGCATTATATAATTCATCATTTGATTCTATACCTTCAAAAAGTAGAGAACTTCCCAAGGATTCACCTAGTCTTGATAAGTTGAGTAGTATTTCTTTAAAATTTCTAGAGAATGTAGAACGACGTAACATTTGTAAGTCGACTTTTATAATTTCAGGATGATACAATCCAATTCTATCTAAATTCGATGCCTCAGATCCAGCATCATCAACCGCAATACTAAATCCTTCACTTCGATATAAATTCAGTATAGGTTTTAGAATTTCCAGATTTTGCTCAAACCTTTCTTCGGTGATTTCTATCACTATCCTAGTAGGATCAATTTCTAGTTCCCTCACCTTTTGAATAGTAAACGGAAGTTTGGCGGGAAAACTTTGCAATAAATCAAACATTAAATGAGGAGATACGTTTATAAATAATTTTGTCTCGGGCGGTGCCTCTTCTTTGAATTTTTTAAGTGCCTGGTATCGAATTTCACGATCCACTTTTTTTTTGAGTCGAAAGAGATCACTTGTTTTGTGAAAGTTAAGTTTTGAACCTCTTGCTTCATCAATGGCAAGAAAGAATGGCCCAAGGCTTAATAGTTCAGTTGTTGTCTCGAGTCGCCCAAGAACTTCGTAGCCAAAGACACCAGTGGATTCAGAAGACAATATAGGTTGAAATACAGGAACCAGTGTTCCCTTGCTTAACCAGGTCTCCCATTCATCAGTTTGTCTTAAATCTCTCTCTTGCAGAACCATTTTACTACTCACAACCTTGCAAGAACGGTACCATTAAGCAAATTGTCCAAAAATATAGCTAAATCATATACTAATATGAATGTAATGAAATCGATTACTTATAAAACGTACGCATTGTTCACAAAGATAGCATATCGTACCGATGATGAAATGATTCATCAAAATAAGATAAACAGACCTAAATCGGCTAATGGGGGAAAGATTAATTGTGATTAGAGGATAACAATGGAGAGAGAAAAAATAAGCAAGACTCTAAAAAATCTCTAGAGCCTCACAATAAATAATTATTATTTAATATCGCTTTGTCTTTGTTTTAAAGATTCGTCGAGTTTTGGTTTTTTAGAAGGTTTTGGCTCTTCCACTGGCGGAGGATTTTGTTTCACCTCATTGGACGAACAATTAACAAGTGTAATAGCAAAAATAGCCATGAGTATGGACAATGTAATTTTTTTCATTTTTGGCTCCTAATGCTAATTTTTTGCCGTGCATAAAAATGTCCACAAAAAAAGATGAATGAGCATTCAAAGTAAGGACACACAGAGATAAATGGGCAAATTTTTCGTATTTGAAGGGATAGATGGCTCGGGAAAGACAACTTTATCAAAACTTGTAGCTAATAAACTAGAAGCTCCACCGAACATAGAAATCATTTGGCATAGAGAACCGACTGATGGCGCCTATGGAAAACAAATTAGAAATTTTTTGACAGGACGCATTACATTAACAAAGACAGAACAGATGGAACTATTTCTTAAAGATCGGCATCAATCCGTAACGGAAGTTATTCGACCAAATATCACAAAAGGAAATATCGTAATTCAAGATAGATATATTTATTCCACAGCCGCATACCAAGGTGGAAATGAATTTACTTGCGAAGAAATACTATTAAAAAACGAAGAACAAGGTTTTCCTAAACCAAATTTAGTTTTTTTTATAGATCTCACTCCAGAAGAAGCCCGCGAAAGAAGAGTCGCTCGTGGAGGAAAAAAAGAATATTTCGATGAAGACTCATCGCAAAATTTAATTTATCAAAATTATATGAAAATTTTACCAGCGAATACCGTATTCTTAGATGGTAATGCTAATTTGGAAGAACTAACAACGATTGTGTTGGAACAAATAATGTCGTACATTGTTGATTAATTGTTAAACGACATGAACAGAGCATAATTTAAACCAAAAAGTTTAAAAATTTATTTATTTACTTAAAAAAAATAAATTAGGAAATATGAAATAATAATAATATTATGAAACAAAAACCAAATTTTGATCATGCACTACAAGATTTTCTAAATTCAATTTCTAATCGCAATATTGAAACATACAAAAAGTATATAACGAATGAAAAAGAAATGTATACAATTGTCCAAAATGGACATGCATTTATAACTTCACTTGAATTAATTTCTATCCATGAAGAATGGTTCAAAGACCTTAAGTGGATTTGGGAAGGTAAAATTGTTCGAAAGGTTGTTGGAGAAGACATGTCATTTGCTCTAATAAAATATGATTATCAAATTACGAAGGAAGATCCTCCTTTCAGTAATTGGCTAACTTATGTATTTCGGTTAGAAAATAATGAGTGGCGAGTCATACATGATCATAATACCGCATTAGATTTCAAAGCATTTGCAAAATCAGCAGGCATTGATATCTAAATATTGTACAGTAATAGAATAATATTTATTATCGATTCATCACAAATACTTATTTTCTTATAACAATTACAAATAAACAAAAAAGAGTCCGTTATTTCGAACAATAAAAATCTTAGCTATTATACACATAATGTAAAAATTAAGCTTTCATCAATTTATGCAAATGTTCACGTCGTATAACTTCGGCCGACAGCTACGCAACACCTCTTACGCCCTCGTTTATAGGTATATGGCAAATTGACTCCTGGTAGACTTCTTATCTTTTGGTTATAATTCAAAAAACAAGAATGAATATTACTGGTATAATAACAATATGAATAGTAATTTTAAGTTATTACACAACATAAGCGAATTAGAGGGCACATGCTATATCGAATTTTTACCTGGAAAATATACAGGCAAGTGTTGGAATGAAAGTTCAATTTATATCAATGAAGAAACATTCTTAATATTTGAAGATTTATTTAAAGAGGTTTTAATAAACTACGACCATTATTCTTTCAATGAAATGCCTGCATCCAAAGTTAGGTTACTTAAAGTAAAATTACATCAAAGAATCTCAATTCTAAAAAACCTTCAAAACAATTTATTGAATGGAGAAACACTTTCTCTTCAAATTAATGAATTATTTACACAAAAATTTAAATCGAATCAAATTGAGATAATTCAAATGTTGGAGAATTTCTATGATTGGTTAAAAAAAATTGAAACTCAGAATATTCCACTTTCTATATTAGGAATTTAGATAGATCAGATTTGAATGAAAATGCCCCAAACAAATAAAATTGCATAAATAAATAATTTTCATTCATCTAGTTAATTTTATAAAATAAGATCTTATATAAACAGATCGAAACTATTAAAAAGTATTACTAATTATTTAAATTTCAAATGTAAATTTTTAGTAATGGGTTAGTGAGTATAAATTGCATTTAAACTTGATGAATAAGCCAAAAATATTAAACTAGAAATTCTTTCAAATTGGCTATTCGATGAAATTTCGAAAATACGTCATAATGATTCAAAAGTATAACTCTATTGATTCAATATAATATCAGAAATCCTTAATGGTAGAACTTGGTCTTACCTAGTTCGTTACCTGAATCGCCATCATATCACCCTGGTTAGTATACTTTACGATTCTATCAAAAAAATATTTTTTGATTTTAAAGAAAGGATTAGCATTAGATTTATTTGTCATTCCACTACCATACGTAATGGATTTTGGTGAATTAAAATCCAATTCTTTCAATAATTGGATCAGACCACTCAAACTATAATAATATAAGTGTTCTGGTACATTTAAATACCGCCAATCTAAACCCTTCCATTTGGCGAGGATTCCATAACGACAAGTAGAGAGGATAAGTGTACCGCCTGGATTCAAATGCTTTTTAATTTTTTGAAGTGTTTCTTTTGGTTTGTGTAGGTGTTCGATGGTCGCCCACATCGTGATCACATCATATTTATTTTTAAAATCCTGATCCCAAGCCAGAAAATCTTCTTTATGAATCTTTAACCCGAGTTTGTTCCGAGCAAATTCCACTGGTCCATCTGCGACTTCAATTCCTTCTGATTCATAACCTTTTGTGCGCATAAAATCAACAAAGTATCCAGCGGCACAACCAATATCCAGTGATCGAAGACTAACATGGTTTGAAAGACGATATTCTTTTTCCCATTTAAAAAATCCTAAGTCATTAAGATTTAATTGAAAAACTCGACTGATTTCACTTCGAATTTTATCTGAATAATAATTGTCATAACCTCTATCCGTTCTTTCTGTAAAATAGGAATTATTATAATACTTCAGCACCTCATTTAAGTTTGGTTGCGGATTCACTTGTACTAAACGGCATTTTTTACAGCGAACAATCTTAAACGATTCTCCAAGTGGACTAGCTTTTTCAAAAATAAAGTTAAATTGAGAGGAGCCACAAGTATTACAATTTACAATTTCCATATTTTTTTTATCGGTAATTATTTCTAAAATGATTTGATTAATCTACGAATGATTAAAAAACAAAAAGACAATAAACACATAAAAAGTATGATCAAAGATGAAGTGGGAAAATAAATATCTTCTCCATGATAATTGACACCAGTAAGACTCAGCAAAAATCCACCAGCTGTGCCAATGACTGAAAACAATACACATAAAATCGCAAGTATACGTGTTGATTTAACAATTGGCAATAGTGTAAAGACAGGAAGTAACATATGTGCAATGGAATAATAGGAACCTAAAATATTTACAGCCACAGTCACTGCGATGGATAGTATCATATAAAATATGATATCAAAAATAATCGGATTTCCGATTTGGATTCTATATTCTTCCCTATCAAAACTCAAAAACAAAAATCTTCTAAATAATGCGATGTATAAAAACAAAGACAATAAGGCGAGCCATACACTGAGTGAATTGAGTTTCACTTGGGAAGTTAAGATATCTCCGAAATAAGAAGCCAACAAATGATTTTGGACATTCCCACCTAATGCTAATAAAACTTGAGATAAGGATGCGAAAAAAACAAAAAGTATTCCAAGAACTACTTCTTCTTTCATGACTGTTGTTTTCCTTAATATGACTAAAGGAAAAATCAAAAGCATAGAAATCAATATAGGTGCGATTTCATTTTCCCATGACATAAATAGAGAAAAAGCTACCGAAAAACTAACTGCTTGTGATAATGTAACACCAAAAAAAGTCATATTTCTTAATACAAGCAGTATCCCCAAAACACTCAAAAGTGCTCCGATGATACTACCGATTAAAATTTGGGGGAGAAACAACTCCCAGTTATTTAATAAATCAATCATGATGATGGCAGTTAGGTGGTCTCTCACCGTCAGAGATTTTATAAAATTTTCCTTCATCTATTTCAAAAATTTCATCAAATCCATCTTTCCAATCATGATCCAAACTATGAGTTATAAAAAAGAAGGCTCTAGTTTTTGGAAATAAATATTCTTTCAGTACCACTTGGAATAAATCCCTAGATTTATGATCGAGTGAGTCCATAGGTTCATCCAAAAATATCAAATCGGCTTCAGTAAGAAGAGAACGTAAAATTAATACTCGCTGCAACTGACCTCCACTACATTCGGAAATCTGTTTATTCAAATATTCGATTACTCCAGTTCTCTCAATCAATTCCATCTGTGCTTCTGAAAATTTATTCTTTGGAAAAAAACTTAAGCCAATATTTTTTGGCATGAGCAACACTTCTTGGACATTCAAAGGATAATCCAATCTCATTTTTTTTGCCTGAGGAACGTAGGAACAAGAAATATGTTTTGAAAAGAATAAATTTCCCGAAAGTGGACTGAGTAAACCTGTCAAGGTTCGAAAAACAGTTGTTTTGCCAGCTCCATTCCCACCAACTAATGCATATGTTTTGCCAGGGAGAATCGTAAAGGATATATCTGAAACCACCGGAAAACCTTTCCTGTAACCAACAGATAAATGATCCGTCTTTACAAAAAATTCATCCGTAGAAAGTAAATTATTTTGTTTTATCTGCAGCATCTCTTATTTTCTGTAAGGAAATTTTCAATGAATCTTCATACGTTTGTGCATCAGCAGTCCCTCCGACAGAGACGGGTAAAACCACAACCATACTCCCTGGAACTTTGGAAGAAACATATTCTGCATACTTCTGATTATTGTATGGTCCAATCAGTATAATTTTGATTTTTTCTGCCAGCATATAGGAAACGACTTGGTCCATATAACGAACAGATGGTGGAACACCAGGTCTTTCTTCGATTGTCAAATTTGCATTGAATTTAAATCGTGAGGCTAAATAAATAAATTGATCATGGAATACGGCAACTTTTAAACCAAAATAAGGTTCCATCTTCTTTAATTCATCTTTTGTGAGTGTTATCAGCTTCTTTTTGAAGTTATTGAAATTCTCATCGTAATAATCACCATTCATTGGATCAATTCTAATTAACGCATTCTTTATGTTTTGTGCCATCTGAATCGCATTGATTGGATCATTCCAATAATGTGGATTTCCATAGATGTGCATATCACCCATAGACCTATCCATCATAACTGCAGGTTCGCCGAGAATTTTTATTCCGAAAGATGTATCGCAATACCCAGGTTGTCCTTTTTGAATTTTAACATTGCGGGATTGTTGTTGTAAGTAAGGGATCCAACCTACTTCCATATCCAATCCTATCACACATAAAATGTCCGCTTCATTTAACTTTACTATGAAATCTGGTCTTGTCATTACAAAGTGTGGATCATCAGTTCCACGAATCATACCATACACATCCGCTCTATCACCTGCGACCTGTTCTGCGATATATCGTATATCGGTAATACTTGCGACCAATGAAACTTTTGCTTGAATACTTTCTGTAAAACCAAATAGGCTAAAACAAAAAAATAATAGGTGAATTAAATATCTGAATTTTTTCATTTTATACCTCATCCAATTTAATAACTATGCGCGGGGTGTGAACCTAAAATGGCAACTGTCTGAAAATAAATTCGATATTCTCGAACTTCTTGAAAATCTTCTTTCGAAAAATCTTGTATATAGCGCCGCTCTAGCGAACCACGAATTTTTCCAAATTCAGAACTATGAAAAGTCATTTGCAAGGATTGTGCTTCAATCGCATTTTTTGCTGGAGTGCCATCCTTGTTTGTCAAACTTTTATCTGTTAAATAATCGTATCTAAATCCCGCAGACCATAGTTGATGAAATTTGTATTCGGCGAAAACATAATAGCCCCATTGGTCTTTTGAAGGAGTCTTTTTTGTGAGGTATGTAGTACTATCGATTGTGTCGGGAAATATTTCTTGTTGGTACCAAAACTCAGAAAGTAACATCACTTCCCGTAGATTAGATTGATTCCAGCGAAGTACACCATCTAATCCGTATAGATATCTTTGGTTCCGTCGGTTTGTAGTAGGTTCAAATCGTACGCCAGAAAAACCAAACTGTGTTCCCCAATTGTTTCCAAAATAATAAAAATGTTTGAGATGCAAATAACCCATAGGATTATTTTTTGCTTCACCTTCGGTATGAGTATGTCCCCACTTCTTTCCGTTAGTAGCACCTATGACCAATTCTTGCGTAATTTTTTTCCATGGAAACAAAATGCTAAATTCAGCACCGGTATCCATAGCAGATTCCCAACCTATAAATTTTTCGTGAACAATAGGTGTCATAGTAAATGCACGATCATGGGAATGAATTTTATTTAAACGGCCAATATCTAAAAACATCTGGCCGACTTTAAGTGAGGTGTTAAATGGTAAAAATGGAAATTGGACCCAAGCTTCATGAACTTCATAATAATACTTTCCATTTTCACCGTGTGCAGCAGCTAAAAAATTACCACGTAACCACTGATCTACGGCACCAGAAAATCCAAATTCTGCAGTTCGAATATCCAGCTTATTATTGATACGCTCGCTAGTTCCGCGTGGTTTATTTCTATCCCAAGCACCTACGATGTCTATGGCGACAGAAACATCCATCATTAGATTCTGAGATGACCTATTGACTTGGTTATTTGATTGAACCGGAGAAGTAGTTCCTCGGGAACCCTCTGAACCTTTACTTCGATTTTCTTGATCTTTTAGGTCTTTTTCCAGTTCATCTTCCCAAGTATTTGTTTTACTGGCTGGACTTACTGATTGGGAAACTTTATTTTTCGGTTTATTATCATCGTCTAACTCTGCTTCCCATTTCGAAGTTTGTGCAAGCAGTATAACAGAAAATAGAGTAAGGAGAATGAAACTCCCTACTCTTAAAAATTTGGAAAAGAAAAAAAAGACCATCAATAATCTTCTTTGATTATAGAATTGAACCAGCTATGCCAATATTCGTAGAATATATGTTAAGTGATTTGATCGTAGCTTTATTAATTTTTAATGCAATGCGATCCCCTGAAAAGTCAAATCCAGAAAGAGATGCTTCTTCGAATCCATATGTTCCGCGGGTCACAGAAGAACATTCTCCTTCCCATCCAAATATATGAGCCCCATTTTCATTGTGCACCTCTAAACAAAGTGTTTTTTCTTGAGATAATGAAGACGCCCATGAGCCAGCTCTTCCGCCAAGTGATGATGTTGCCCCTGTTGCTAATTTCTTTTTAATTTCACTGGGTGTGATTTGAAATGTTGGACCCGAGAAGCTGGTCGTTGAAGGCAATATAACATCGATTGTAGAATCGCTCGCAGCCAATACATAAGTGATTTGAATGCTCGCTTTTTTCTCACCACCAGTGCTTGATAAACTTGAAGAATCTCTAATCAATGTTGATGTGTCACCAGTTCCGACGATCCCACCTAACAACTGAACATTGGATGCAGTAAATCCAGCTAATTTTAGGGCTGCAGCAGATGGGCCACTACACTGAGTAAAATCGAATCGCGTACCATTTGTAGGTTGAGCAGAAATGGATGTTCCCGCAGAACAAACAGCATTATTTGAAAGTGCCAAAAGAAGAGTTTCAGCTGTTTTATCTTCTTCTTCTTTTTGAAACAATTCAGCACAATTAAAAGTAAAAAGTAAGGTTATAGAAAAAAGTAATAAATTTTTAAACATAAATATCTCCTTTGGTCAGGTAAACGCAACACAATTGCAAATGCAACAAAGTTTTATTTGCAACACTGTATTATTTAGAAAAATATTTTAGGTTTCTATGCCAACAAATATTTAGCGTTTTTGTATAGGATTTTTGCCTTGGCAGTATCGGAAATAGGCAAATTTAACAGATTACAAATGGGGTGTGAAACATTATAAGGAATGTTTGGAAAATCAGAACCAAAAAAAATACGATCCTGGAACCTATCTAATAAAGGAATCGCAAAATCTGTATTTTCACCCGTAGCCAAAAAATCCACAAACACCATAGTGGTATCCAGATACAAATTGGAAAATTCCTCCAGTAGTGCCGCATAACCTTGAATTTCATGTGCACCCATATGAGCGATGATCACTTTCAGATTTGGATATTTCTTTATAAATGGATAAAAAAATTGTAAGCCTGTAAATTCTCCAGGTTTTGGAGCAGTGCCAGTATGTATAATGATGGGAATTTGACATTCTTGCAAATAAGAAAATGTCGGAGCTAATTCTCGTTCGTTGAGATCAAACTTACCTACTTCACAGTGAAGTTTGAATCCTTTAAATTCGTAAACTTCAACTGCTTTTTTCACATAATTTAGAGTATCCGATTCAGGATAAAATGTCCCGAAGGGAATGGCTCCTATCCAATTTTTGTAATTATTAAATGTCCAATCGTTTAACCAGGATGCCATTTCCTTCTTATGAGCATAATTTAATGTTGTAAATTGGTAAATTTTATTTCTATGTAGAGATTCAATTCTATGTTCTTCCGAAAATCTGTAAGCGATCGGCCAATTCACCCCATCAAACCAACGCCAAATCAATTTCATTACAAATTCTGGAAAAAAATGTGTATGAATATCAATGATATGCGGAATATTCAACTTCTCTAATAAAGGAAGGTGAGGAGGAATGTCTTCATCTGTAATTGGAGGAAATGATGATTTATCTTTCCATTCAAAAGGAGATTTCAGACGAATGTCTGCTTGATTAACAGTTAAAGGAAATTCATCCTTGTTCTGACCGAAGCAGGCAAAACAAGGATGAATCGATTCAAAAGGAGAAAATTCCAATCGAATATTTTCTTAGGCGTGAACTAAAGTTTTTTTCTTTCCTCTAATTTTCGTTAGATTGGATTCAATAATCGCAGAACTATCTAATATATAGTTATTTGTTAAATTCTTTCTATGTTCACGACGCTCGACTTTCGAACGGCCTATGCTTCTTTCCAGAAGTAAACTAACATGAAATCTGGCTGCGGATTCCACAACTTCAAATGCTAATTCATCTCTCAAACCACTTGTGTCGATTTCTGTGAATTCTTTGACTACTGTTTCAAACTTGGAAAATAAATCTTTCAATTCACTAGATACGGTAAATTGATTCATTTCTTCATTTAAATAGGCTCTAAAGATTCCTGACTCTGACATACCAGAAACAATACCACCAATGCAAGCAACAGTTTGTAATTGAGTGGTACCTTCGTAAATATTCGTTATACGAACATCTCGAAAGATTCTCGCTACATCATAATCTTCTGTATATCCCGCTCCGCCGTGAATTTGTACTGCATCATAAGCTACAGTATTTGCGAGTTCTGTAATATAGTATTTTGAAAGAGGAGTGAATAAACCTGCAAGTTTTTCCCATTTTTTGAAAGATTCATCTTTTCGAATGTCTTTCTCTGAGATACCATTCATTTTGCCTCGTTCTTCTTTCCATCGGTAAAGATCTACAGCACGACTTGCTTCATATAGAATACAACGCATACCAGCTACTTCGCGTTCCATACGATCTAACATTTTTTTAACAGCAGGAATTTGTTCTATAGGTTTGCCGAATTGAATGCGCTCAGAGGCATATTTTTTTGCTTCAAAATAAGCGGCAGTTCCGATGCCCATGGCTTGTGCTGCAATATTTAACCTTGCTTGGTTCATCATGGCCATAGAATATTTTACAAGTCCTTTGCCCTCATCACCAATAAGGATACCAGGACTATTTTCAAAAACCACTTCGCAAGTCGGAGAACAATGTAATCCCATTTTTTTCTCAATGGATGCTACAAATACATCCTTTGAGTGAACTAGGAAAAAGGAAAGTCCACGAGCGCCACTTGTTGTAGATCCAGTTCTTGCAAGTGTTAAGATGATTGATGGGATTTCGTTGAAACCACAAGCATGAGTTATGAATCGTTTCGTTCCAGTGATGCGCCAAACACCATCTTCGCCTTTGATAGCTTTTGTCTGTAAATTTGGTAAATCTGAACCGTAATTAGGTTCCGTCAATGCCATCGCCCCACACAATTCACCAGCGGCCATTTTAGGAACATATTCATGAATCATTTCATCAGTTCCAAATCTTTCAACAGTTTCGGCTAAATTCATACATCCGAGTGTAATGGCAAGTCCACCATCTGCACGAGACACTGCTTCAGATAACATTGATTGTACGACAGATGGTAATCCTAGACCACCATAGTGTCTGTGAATTCCATAAGGTAATAGACCCGCTGATTTAATCTTATTAATTACATCCACCATTTCTTTTGGAAATGTAACTTTGCCATCTTTGTATTTTAATCCCTCTTCATCCATAGTTTTGGCAACTTGGGAAATTTCTTTTCCAGAAATATCACCAGCAGCTTCCAAACTTTGACGGTAGTATTCGATAGCATCTTCATAATTTCCTGGCGCATACGCCAATTCTTCTTTTCCGTTTTTTTGGTATGTAGCAAAGTCAGAAAAATTATCTTCATACGCTTCAACGATTTCATTCCAATTCGTTATCGAATCAAAATGATCTTTTAAATCTTCATTATCACTAAAATAATTATTTATAATCATAAAACTCTCCTAAATAGAGTAAGGCTTTTATCAAATTTATCTTGATTGCAATTGATAACAAACAAATTTTTTTGCGAAAATTGGTTCGTTATCTAATCTTTTCCGACTGTTCTGAAATTTCCTGAATCTGATCTTGAAGTGTTCGAGTGTTATTTGCCACCAATTGCACTGCGTCTTCAATACTTTGGGCGGCTCTCATTACTTCTTGGTTACCAAGACTTTGTTCTTTCGCGATAATTTCTAATTGAGAAGAAAGTTCTTTCAGTTCACGCTGTGAAGAAACGACTCGGGCATTAAGGTTTTGCATTTCAATGATTTTAGCATTAAATTTCTTTACACTATCTTCGATATGCTGAAGTTCTCTTTGTTGGTTGTCTGCCATCTCAGAGGCATTAGCTGCCGATCGATTTCCAATTTCTAAATCGGATCTAGATTTTAATATCGTCTTTGAAATAATACTCGCGTTATTTGCAGAATTTTCTGCCAATTTTGCAACTTCTTGCGCCACAACAGCAAAGCCTCTTCCATGTTCACCAGCCCGAGCCGCCTCAATAGATGCATTTAACGCGAGTAAGTTTGTTTGATCGGCGATTTCTTTCATGATTTGGTTTACATCTTCGACTTTTTGAAAGGAACCTCTCACTTCACCAAACGCTGCATTAAGTGAAGACATGGAAGCTGTCACATCTGCACTAAAGCTAGATGATTGGTTGATTTGTGAACCAATTTTTTCTATTTGATTTCGGACTTCTTGGACAATGGAATCCAATGTTACACTTTCTTCATTTAGTTTTTCTATTTTGTAATATTGGTCTTTTACAAATTGAGCAGAATTTTCTGTTGATTGGGAAATTTCTGTTAAGGAGGCGCTAATTTCTTCTATGGATGCTGCTTGTGATTGAATTTGCAAATTGAGTTCTTCGGTGAATGATTTAAGTGAAACTACAGAAACATTTAATTTCTCTGCAATTTTTACCATATTTGCCTTTTGGTTCTCAACTATATTTGCATGTTCGTCTGATTTTGTTTTCGCATCCATAGCCTGATCTCTAACGCTGATTAGGAGACCAACAATTTGACTCATAGCATAAGTTGCCATAAGTAAAAATATTACTTTTACGATTTCAATAGGAAGTGAAACTGCATGGGCCAATTGGTGGGTGTCAGGTCTGTCGACAAATTGAATTCCCATTTTGTATGCAATGATTAATGCGAAGATATCCAATGTTGTTATCAGTGATCCTATTAAAATGGTACACTTTTTTGAGAATAAAAATCCTGAATAAAGAATCACAAAAAAACAAATCGTATAATTGATGCCTAATTTTAAACTAGCAGCTGTGAGGTCAATGTCGATAATACTTTGGCCAATGACGCTGATGGAAGTAAGCAAGACATCTAATAAAAGAAAATAAAACGCATACGGTTCTTGACTTTTTCTAATTCGAAACCATTGAACAAATGCGGCTATACCATACATGACAGTGCAAAAAACCATGATGCTAAGTTGGTCAATTCGAAGTGAACCTAACGAAGATATGATTCCTAAGGTGTATATGACAAAAAGCATAATACGAATCGAATTAATCGTTTTTGCTGCGTTCTTTAGGTAATGATCCATTCTTCATATTGGTTATAAAGTAAACATTCTGACAAGCGATTAGTCGTTTCCTAGATACATTCTGCCCAAGCGCAATGCAACTAAGTTGCAAAAATTGTTTGACGAAAATTCATACAATTTCATAATGCAACCAGATTGCGTTTGCAACATAATTGCAAAGAAGGGAAACAGGTCGCATAATGTATATATATTTAGGAGATAAAAAAATCAAAGTCTATGAGAATCATCTTAAAAAAGGTGAACCATTGGATGTCAAATTTACCCTTCCCCCAGCGTATAACACGAAGAAATTTTTAAAGAAAAATGATATCAATAAGGGTCTTGTCATTTTATCAACTCTTCCGAATATCAAATCCAATGAATGTTCGACTCAAGTATTGGATTTGGAAACAGAAGTGAATGCCAGAAAATTAAATGCAAAAATATTTCATATTGCTTGTGATTGTCCAAATCATTGGGATGAAGTAAAACAACTCCATCCATTCTTAAAAGCGAAAGGATATACTTTTGAATTGGCCAATCAAAATGATATAGAAAATTTCAAACAAACATTAGGTGTTGGAGTCTATGGCTCTAAACGAATAGTCCATGGTCTTTTTGCTTTTTTGGATGGAAAACTATTATCTTCTTATATTCCAAAACAACAATATGGAACTCCGAATGTAAAAAAATTTCTAAATTCATTGGATATTTAACGAATATTACAGCTTAATACATTGATGAAAATGTATTAAGCTTGATTCTAATTATTTATTTTTATTTCGCCAATTGTTCCATTCTGATTTTGTTCTGAAATGTTCACCTGTTATTGCAGTTAACGCATAGTAGGTGATTTTTCTTTTATCCGCATTATCTGAATTTAGAATTTCAAAAAGTAAAGGTAAGGATTCTTTGTTTTTTAATTTCGCGATTTCTTCTAGTGCTGGTCTAAAAACATCAGGATCGTTTGATTTTGCATACTTCTCGATGACAATTCTTGCAGAATCATTTTTAATTTGGCCTATGGCGGATAAAATTTGAGGAGCCATCTTTGGTCGATTTGACATAAACGCTTCAAGAGTAGCGAGAGAACTAACTTCCGCTATCGCACCTATCGCTTCCAATGCAAAAGAAACAAGTTTCGGATCTGAATCATTTAAGGCAGCTTCCAAATCGGGAAGCGCTTCTTTGGCTCCTAAAATTCCAAGTGACCATGCCGAGCCATATCGTCCTTCTTTAGATTTTGAAGTTAGAACTTTCCGTAAAACAGGGATAGATCCTTTATCACCTAACCAACCAAGGGCTTCGGCAAACAAATCTCTTTCGGGAGTAGACTCAAGGATTAACATTTGTTCTATTTTTTCTCTTCCTGGTTTATACTTTTGACGCCCTACGATTTTTGCAGCACTACCCCAGGCAAATTTTTTGTCAGAATTTAAAAAGCCAAGTGCCTTTTCTCCTGCCTCAAGAGAAGGGATTTCTGACAGAACATCAGTTACATACATTCGAGTTTCAGATTCATCGATGGCGAGAAGTGGAAATACTAAGGATATTGCTTTTTTATCTCCAATTTCTATCAGAGCTTGTGATGCATTTTCTTTGCCTTTGGAATAAGGGTGTTTCAAAGCACGAACTAGGATTTCTACAGCTTTATAGCTTTTGATCCGGCCTAGAGCTAAGTAAGCTGCCGCTAAGGTCGGACTCTCATCTTGAACATCGGTTAATTTTATAAGGTATGATTCAGCCGATTTAACTTTAAGTTTACCCATTGCCATGGCAAAATTTTTATCTTTCTCGCGATCTTTATTTTTTAAAGCTAGCGCGAGTATAGCAGATCCTTGGCTTTGCGCATTGATTTGAACTAATGTATCTACGGCAATTAAGCGAAGTGTGGCATCTTCTGAATTCAAAAGAGGTGTTATGTGGGAGCCTGCACTTGGATCTTTCATTCTTGCCAATGCGTCTAAATAAACTTCTTTCGGATTTTCTTTATCCGATCCAAGTAACAAAGCGATAGTTTCGGTTGATTTTTTATCCGATAACTCTCCGAGCGCAATTGCAGCCCCAGCTCGCACACCTGGCTCTTTATCTTTTAAAAAGGATCTTAGTTTGGGGATACTTGCTTTTTCCTTTCGACTGCCTAATTGGATGGTGGCTTGAGAACGTATAAATACATCTTGGGAATCTAATTGTTTTAAAAGTTCTGCGCTTGAAATTTCTTCTTCGTTCATTTCTTCTGGAACCGAATTTTGTGGTTCAGGTTTTGGTTCACAGTTTATCATAGTAAATGTGCTTAGTGCGAGAGAAAGTACCAAAAGAATTTTTATTTGTTCATTCATAAACTTATCTAAATGATAAAACGTAGGTTTGATTTGTAAATTCCAATAATCAAAAGATATTGTTTGGCTCAAAAATAAAAAAACGTGAGCCCTTACTACAAGTGCCCACGTTCTATAGCGTTTTGGTTCTTATGTGCTAAAACTTAGCTTTTCGGAACTTGACTTCTTACATCTTCCAAAACAGAAAGTTCTTTTTTCCAGAGAGAAATATCTTTCTGTGCATTGATCTTATCATTTGCATTCGGCTGATTATTTTCCATCCAATATTCAACCATCTGAATTCGAGATTGAAGTTCATTGATCTTGAAATCAAAGTAGGCTCTCTGTTTTTCTGGTGCTGGTTTTTTAGGCTCTGCTCCAGGAGTGGAGCCAACTTCAGCCCATTTATTTTTAGATAAATCTGCGGCAATGGATGCGTCCATAGCAGTAAAATCATCTAATGTTTGTGCTGCGGCTTTCTCTTCAGCCTCTGTTCGAGTTGGTCTCATTTCCCTTGGAATATAAAAATTTTTCGGATATTTAGCCGCAAATTCTCTCCATTCTTCTTTAACCTTTTCTTTACGATCCGGTTTTCTTTCTAAGGCAAATGGCCAAAGAGTTTCCGCCTGGCCGAGCTCTTCATCTTCAGGAGTTGGAGCATCAGCAAATTCAGGATCATCAAACAAAGACTTGGCGGTCGATCGAATCGATCTATCCTCATCACTTAAATTATTGTTCTTTGTTTCTTTTTCTTCTTTGCCACCGCTAAAAAGAAAAAAGGTTACAAAGACTAGAGCCAAAAGCCCTAGTCCTCCAATTATCCATTTGTTACGATCTGTCATAATTGTTCCTCAAGTCTTAAGCAAATATTGATACAACCCAAGAAATTGCCTGACCGAAAATGTTTTCAGTTAGGAATTTTTTAAGATCAACTGGATTTCTATTGAGTGAATCATAATACCATGCAGTGTATTCGCTCACTTGCGGAATTGTATATCCATAACGAGAGTTAATTGCTTTAATTAACTCATTCGCAAATACAGAATGACCAAACATATTTGGGTGCACACCATCTAAACCAAAAACACCTGGTTGGTTAGGAAGTGGCCAATTCGCACGAGCATTACCTGGTGTGTATCCCGTTGAACTTCTGAGTGGTCTGCCGTTTTCTTTCATGTCATCAAAAATTACTTTCAAATCAGCAACGGCAAATCTCATAGTTGCACCTTGCGCTTTGATTTCATTGTTAAGCATAGTTAGGAAATTTGAAATCGTTGCGATTTCGGTCGCATCTAAAACTTGGTTCGGATCAGAAACGGATCCTCTATAAAAAGCTTTAAGTCCAGAATAATTGGCACGACCATTTGGATCAGTGTATCTTTCTAAAAATGCGATAGCCGTTACGTTAGGAATCGTAAATAGAACTCCACCTTTCAGTGAACCCATAACAGACATTCTGCGGAAAAATTCACGAATATCTCTTTTGTATCTTGCTTCATCTAAACAATCCAATGATGTATGAAGAGCAGTACAAAGAACATGGTTTGCACCCGCTGTTCCAAATAGGAAAGTTGGTTTCACTTTTTCCATGATTTGTGTTTGGGTTCCAGCATCACGAAGTCCGAATTGGTGGAATTTGTCTGGTTCTTTGCAATCTTGAACAGTTACCCAACGGTAAGTGTAATGATACCAAGTTCTCCAATACCAATCTTTCTCTTGTTTGGTGGCAGTGATGTCTTCACATTTTCCGGATGTGCGAAGTAAAGTCGTATATTCAGCGCCAGTAATACCAGCATGCGAAGGCAGAGAAACGGTAGCTTCATTTCCCCCGATAATTGATGAGGCAATACAGAAAACACCGCAATCCCATTTCAAAACATCTTCTAAGTTTACATAAGGGCCTTTTAATACATTATAAGAAACCGAAGCGCCTGCTTGTTTCGATACGAGGACAGGATAGGCCCAATCTTGGGTCTTTTTTTCGACAGTAACACCGAAAAATCCATGACTAAGGGAATCCCCAACTACACCCACTTTTTGGAACATTTCTGCTTTGGTTTGTGACCAAACCGGCATGGTTGAAATTAGGGCGAAAAAACTCCCTATTGCGATGATTTTCTTCATTTTATCCTCCGAACGAAACATATTTAACACATTTACGCCATTTGTATCATTTCTATGCTTTTTTGAACCAGTGTCAAGATTTTTGGCAAAAAATTTCCAAAAAAATAGCCCATTATGTCCAATTTTTGTTCCCTAAATCTTCGATTCCAGTCCTCTCGTTGATTAGGAACTATGGATAAGGTTTGCCAAATTAGGGAAATCCTAAGAATCTCTTAACATAGTAAAGGCGGGCCAATTGTTATCTAAAACCATATTCGCATTTCTTATCTTAACGTTTTCCCTAAATATAACTTCTGTATATGCAGAGTCCAAAAAGAAAAAAACGGAACCTTCTGGAAATCAAGAATTGCTCTTGGAGACTCTTGGCACAGTTTCTGTCCAAGGTTTATATCTCAGTTATATGGCGATGGGAAGTTTATCTGATGGATTTGTGGTCCAAAGTTATGATACAGAAACAACAAAAATCGTAATGACCACTTATATAAATCTTGCGAGCACTTGCAAAGACCAGTTAAGCAAACTTACATTAGATGGAAACCTAAGTAAAGAAGATAAAAAGATATTAAAGGAAATAGAAGTTTCCTATGGGTATCTTATCGCACAAGGGAATGCCTTGTTAAATTATATCCAATCTGGTAGCGAAGAAGAACTCACAAAATTTGAATTCAATAGGAAACAAGCAGGAAACAAAATTGATCAATTAATCAATGCTAAATGATTGGCGAACATAGTTTAATTTTATGATTTGGGAGAAACTATTTTTCGTAAATCCTTCCAAATTTTTAAAAATATCAGAGTCCATATAAACATCATAATGGAAAAAAATAAACTCGCAAGATTTGGATTTTGTAAGGCGGTCGAAAGAATGGAAACTATTTCTTTTCTAAGGAGAATGAAATGAGTAGTTCGTGTTATAATGCCATAGATTAAAAATAAAGAGAGCGCATACTGACTGAGATCTAGAAATAAAAATTTCCAAAGTTGATTCAATAGATTTAGACTATCAACTTTAGAACAGGATTGAAAAAATAAATACATGAGTTCTATGACGCAAGTCGTCAAAAAAACAAAAGTCAAATTCCAATTTGTTTTATTGGGAGGAAATTCAAGATATAATACGAATCCGACTGCTAAGTAAAAAATGAATTTCCAAATGATTCTATAAATAGAATTTTTTTGACTCTCTTGGTAGGCAGCAAAAGCGCCTAAACTAACAGATAACAAAGCTGAAATAGAAGTAATGAAACCTTCTGGATCATAAAATTTTGTTTCATTCCATAAATGTTCACCAAACAAAAACCTATCCAATTTGGCACCGATCGTATCTTTTATCGGAATTGGTATAAAACTAAAATGGGAAAAAGCATAATTCCAATGTACATTGATAATTGATATTAAAATCGAAATGCTTATGATCCAATAGAATGTTTTTTTTACACCAAAGTATTTTAAACTCATGGCAAAAATAAAATAACAAAAGCCGATTCTCTGCAAAACTCCCGGTATCCGGAAATGTTCAAAATCAAACTTGGGAAATAAAGAAAGAAAAATCCCGAGGCCAATCAGTATGAAAGATCGATAGAATATTTTTAATGTGTAATTATTGTTAGTTTGAATTTGATTTTTTTGGAATGATAAAAGAATACTATATCCGACTACCCATAAAAAAATGGGAAATACAATGTCTGCAACTGTGATACCATCCCACTTCGCATGTTTAAGTGGTGAATACATATTTCCCCAAGAGCCAGGGAGATTGACTAGTATCATCAAGAATACAGCTAAACCTCGCAAATGATCTAAAGCTGAGTTTCTAATTGACATCTAACCTAAATAAAACGACCATGTAGATCGAAATTGTTCAATAAAAACAAAAGTGTTGTTTCTTCACTTTCGTCGATCAAGGCTCCGTTTCCTTTTATATAAGATACAATATCAGAACGGTCTTCGGCTTTGACTTTTACTAGTTCGCGTAACATTTGTGAGAGTCTGTTTCCATTTCTATCTCTGGGAGGTAAATGCTTTTCATTTTCAATCACAAATTCTGATTTGATCTTATTGCAAAAGTTATCCCAAACTTGCACAGAATCCAATATTAGTTTCAATTGATTTCTTTTTACCAATTCGGTTTCATCACCATCTTTTGCACCTGATACCATCATCATTTGCAAATAATAATAGAGAGTCGGGCTATTGAGAAGAATTTTACGAATTTCATTTTCACGTAGATTGGAAAAAATTCCAAGCAAGGCATTCATAGTCATAGAATTTTGTTCTAAGAGATCAAAATAAGCTTCCCATGTTTGTGGATCTAAATTTGCAAGTAGGTGAATTTTTAAGGTAGGATCTTTATCCATTTGTTCTGCCAAAGATAAAACGCGCAAACTTTGTTCAGAATTTAGCATATTTTTAATATCTCTAAAATAGGCTGTAGAGTCAAAATTCCCAGACATGAATTGTTTACCAAAACCGAAGTAGATAAATTTCAAAATCAGATCTGCTGAGAATTTAGGGGAATTGAAAAGTGAAATGGTTTTTTCTTCGCTTCGACAAAGCCAAAGGTATTCAAAAACTAAATCAGCAAATCCATCATCTGACTCCATTTGAGCCACCCATTCGATGATGGAATCATTTTCATACAAATGCTCAAATAGATTGAGTAGTTCGTTTGGTGATGCATGTTTCCAGAAGTCTGATTCTTTCCAACGCATACCATAAAAGTAGAACTTTTCTAAGAAAGAGTCAAGCGATAAGAAGGAAAGAAAATATTAAATGCGAATATTAGTTCATTTTTATAAATGAATTAATTCTCTTCTATCCAAACAGCATGTACAGTATCAAAGTATTCTTTAACGTTTTTAATCTTTCCCTCTTGAAGGGTAAATAAAAAATGATAATGATTATTATATGATTTACCATTCGATTTACGTTTTGCATGCGATTCGGCAATCACACTCACTCGGTTTTCTTCTGATGTCATTTCACCTAACGTAAATTTAAACCCATCAAAAGCACGGAAAATCATTTTTAAGCCCATACTGATTTTTCGTTTATCATAATTTCCTGATACAGGAATATTTCCGAGTATCCACCAATCTAAATCTTCGGCGAATAATTCAAAGGCTTCGCTCATCTTCTGCTCGTTTAAATAACCAAAAAACTTACCTATTAACTCTTTGTTTGTATTTGTATTCATCGATATCCTCTTTTTATTTTTTTCTTAACACACAAACTTTCATTTGCTCTTTCATTCTATCTATGACTTTACGATCTTTCGTTAAAGAATATAAACGTAGTCCACCTAGATACAACATATACAATTCTAAACTTAAGGATTTTAATGGATCTGATTTTAAGTCCGATTTGAATCTATTAATGCAAGTTTCTATGGTTTCTAAAACATGCTGTACTGCTTTGTTTCGATACATATCAAATTGGGGAAGATGGGAAACTTCACCAGAAAAAAGTGCAATAGGACAATCCTTTCTGGATGAGTTTCTTTGGTTTCTAAGTACAAAATTTACCCATTTTTCAATGAAATCATCCAAACTATTCGCCTTGTCCAATACCTTCAGCATAACAATGCCTTGTTGGATAGACAAATAATCCAAATATTCAAAACCAATATGATCTTTTGATTCAAAGTGATCATATAGTGTTTTTTTGTAGGCACCTGCTTTTTCTAAAATTTCAGAAATCCCAGTCGCTTGGTATCCCTTTTCTCTGAACAGGGTGAAAGAACTTTCCAATATTTTGTCTTTTGGCTTCATATTTTTTGTAGACCGATCAGTACACTTTTGCAATACCAGTTATTAGACCGATCGTTTCACTATTTCGGATTTAAAAATCCAGTAGGACAAATTTTCACGGGAGAAAAAAAATGTCTAACACATCTTTTCAAATCAAAGCGAGAGATGGATATCTTCTCACTTGCACATATTTCGAAGCTTCAAATTCGAAGGCTCAAATTGAACAAGTAATTATGATATATCCAGCAGTGGGTGTCAAACGTGGATTTTATGGACCACTGGCAAAATATTTATCCCAATCAGGATTTCACGTTTATACTATTGATTATCGTGGAATGGGAGATTCAGGCGATCCAAAATTAGTAAATGATGGGATGTATACTTGGGCCACTTTAGACATGAATGCATTGCAAATGTATGTAAGCGAAAAACATAAAAAAGCAGATTATCATATCATTGGGCATAGTGGAGGTGGCTGGTTACTTGGATTTATAAAACCTCTGGCAAATTTAAAAAGCTTAACATTCTTAAATGTTGGTGATGGATATTTCAACTCTTTCCCTTTTCCTAAAAATTTACAAATTTATTTATCTTGGAAATTTTTAATCCCATATGCGATTAAAAAACATGGAGTATTGCCAACTAGCAAAAGTTATTATGGAACTACTTTGCCGAAAAATATAGCCTTGGATTGGGCCACATACGGATTAAAAAAAGATTTTATCGAAGACTTCTCATTGAACCCTCGCGGTGCCTATCTCTCTGCTTATATGATTCCGAAACTAGCAATTAGTTTTTCTGATGATGAGGTTTTGGGAATTAAATCTATCAAATCCATATTAAAAAAACTAGACGCCAATGATTTAACACATGTTCATGTTCAACCTAAAGAAATTGGTGAAAAAGAAATGGGACACTTCGGATTTTTGAAACCAGGGCAAAGAAAAAATTTATGGCCAAGACTTGTAGAATGGATTCAAACGGGAAAGTTTCCCCAAGTCAAAATTGAAACAACTGCTAATTTAGAAATGAAATCCGTTAGAACAAAAATTCTGAAAGAAAGAACACAAATTAATTAATTTCCCAGTATATTGATTGGGACTAGGAAATTCAAATTTTTCTAGTCCCATTTTTTTATTTAAGGTAGTTCTTTAAACTACTAGAATAATAGATTAATTGGAATTTTAAACCATTGATTAGTAGTCTCATAGACATCATTTCATCTATTTGTAAAAAATTGTTCACTCAATCCTAATTATTTGTAATTTAGCATTTGCCAAACTATGACTCAGATTTCAAAGTACGATTGGGAGATTCCATATTGAAATCATTATTCCTTAAATACTATCCTTTTCTCCTTGTTATTTTTCCATGTTTACTTGCAGAACTGCTTGGAGCATTAACCGTATTTTCAGGCAAATATTTGATTGCCGAATATCTTCTTCGTTTGCCAGAACGAAGTATGGAAATGAGCAGGTTAGAAATTTCGCTCATTATTATATTGGAAATTACCTATGTAACTAGCAGCCTACTTTTTCTATTACCCATATTTAAAGTTTATAAAAATTTAAATACCACAGATACAGATTTGTTATTAAAAGCAAAAACTAGAATCTATAATTTCCCTGCCTTTTTAATCATTTCTGTTTGGATATTGAATGTATTGGAACATTGTCTTTTCCTTTTTCTAAAACCAGAATTTGTTAAAACGATACCATTTAGTTTTATCGCTTTGGTTTCAACAATCGTTACTGCAGTGATCATTTATTATTCATGTGAATTTTTAAATCGTTTTGTATTAATTCCCCATTGGTTTCCCGATGGGAAGATAAAAGTAAAATGGAAAATTCATGTGCCTTCCCTATTCCTGCGTTTTGGTGATACATTTCTCGTGAGTGGTATATTGCCAATTATTGCCATTTTAGGCATTCTTCTTTTGACTTTGTCGACAGGTGTCCATGATGAAAAAGAACTAGAAAGAATATTTTATGTTTGTTTGGTTGTGGGTGGTATTTTTTGGACATTAGGTGGACTATTAACCTTTCTAAACAGCAAAACTTTTTTATCACCTATTGCCTCTATGCAATCTGCATTAACTGAATTTTCTGAAGGAAAATTTGCAACTCGCATCATCGTTCATAGTGATGATGCCTTAGGTGTTTTGGAAGCCGCCGTAAATCAAATGGGCGAAGAGTTAGAAGAAAAAGAAATTATAAAAACCATTTTTGGACATTATGTATCCCCTGCAGTTCGGGATCTAATACTTGGTGGAAAAGTAAATACCGATGGAGATCGCATTGAGGCTGTTATTTTATTTACTGATATTCGTTCTTTCACAGCTTTATCAGAAAATCACGCACCGGAAAGAATTGTAAAATTATTAAATATTCACTTCACTCGTATTGTTGATATTGTTAGTCGCAATGATGGCTTTGTGGATAAATTTATTGGTGACGCCGTAATGGCAGTGTTTGATGAAGAACTAACACGTGGACATCATAGGCTATCAGCACTACGAGCAGCGGCTGGTATATTAAAAGAATTGGAAGATACGAATACAGAAATTGCAGAGCTTGGTTTCGCACCGATTAAAATTGGCATTGGTATGGCAGCAGGACCAGTAATACGCGGGAACATAGGTTCTGAGAATCGACGTGAGATGACGGTGATTGGTGATACAGTCAACTTAGCCAGCCGATTAGAATCAGCGACAAAAGAATTCGGTAGTCCCATCCTTATGACAGAATCTTCTTTTGATACGGCCTGTGCCGATTTTAAATTGATAAAAAAAATATCTGAAGAGGCACTTAGCATTCGCGGGAAGTCTAATTTAGTAAGAGTATTCGCATTGGATCTTGCATAAGCGCATGAGCAAATAAGAATGAAAATTTCTAGAAAAAAATTGATTTTAAATTCTCTCATTGGTGCTCTTGGCATTGGCGTTTCCTCATTTATCGCAAAATTATTTTTATCAAATCAACGAGAGAGTACTAAAATCATGAATCCATCTTCTATTAAAAGTATTGTCCAAATGGGTTTCCAATGGCAAACTGCAGATCCATTTTTATTTTGTGTGCATCATGAAGATTTTTACCCCAAAGGAAATGCGATCATGGGCCCGAATTCTCCCCTTTCTGGTAGAAATATTGGCCAAGACTTTACTGTAAAAGATGGCTTTCGAATGTATCATGGAGAAAAAATTCCAGGTTTCCCAAGTCATCCGCATAGGGGATTCGAAACCGTAACAGTTGTTCGTTCAGGTGTAGTTGATCATTCGGACTCAATGGGTGCAGTGGGAAGATATTCAAATGGTGATGTGCAATGGATGACAGCTGGATCAGGCGTTCAACATTCAGAAATGTTTCCTTTGTTAAGTGAAGAAAAAGAGAATACTTTGGAATTATTTCAAATATGGTTAAATTTACCCAAAAAAAATAAAATGGTGAATCCTCATTTTACTATGTTATGGAATGAATCTATCCCCAAATTAGAATTTAAAGATAAAAATCAAAAATCCACCTTTATCGAGTTAATTGCTGGTAAAATTGGAGATACTAGTCCACCTCTTCCCCCACCTGATTCTTGGGCAGCAGATCCCGAAAACTCTGTGCAAATTTGGATTATTAAAATGCAAGCAGGTGCTAGTTGGAAATTGCCTGCACATCAAGCGGATCTGAATCGAAATCTTTATTTCTACAGAGGAACCAATTTGCAAATTGAAGGCCAAAGTATTCCAGAATATCATAAAACCGAATTAGAATCCCATCATGAGATTAGTTTATTTAACGCTAGTTTGGAGGAAATACAATTACTATTATTAGAAGCACGTCCCATCAAAGAACCAGTGGTTCAGTACGGACCATTTGTTATGAACACTCGGCAAGAAATTGAAGAAACTTTTGCAGACTTTCAAAGAACACAGTTTGGTGGTTGGCCGTGGAAATCTTCTGAGCCTGTTCATGATCGGAAACAAGGTCGTTTTGCAAAACACGCGAATGGCAAGGAAGAATTTCCTTCCGCTTAGTATTTGTTATAGTATGCACTTTGAAGGATAGAATCGCAGATTCTTCCTTTCGCACCCGTGTTTATTTTTAATAATTGATTACTCGTATGAGGAATGGCGATGATATTACCCTCAGGCGTGACTACTCCATCACCCCATTTATTACCACCACTTATGGATGTTTCCAATAATGACATTAGGTACGTTTCACTATTGATCACTAAAATATTAGAAATATCAGATGGGAATGCATAGACATTGCCATCAGGTCCAAGAGATGCACCCCTCCATTTGGAATTTGCTTCGATCGGGGTTTTAATAGAAAACATAGCATTTGTTTCTGGATCCAAAATTAACAAATAATTACTATTAGATGGGACAAAAAGAATTTTCCCATTCGGAAGCAAAACTCCATGCCGCCACTTCCCAGTTCCAGAAATAGTTACATTAAGCATACTTACAGAATTAGATTCTGGATCAATAATAAGGATGTCATTGCCATCAACGGGGATTCCATAAATTTTTCCATTTGGGGCAAGGACAGCTCCTTCCCAAAGATTAGTTTGCGAAGTCGTAAAAGGGATAAGGCTAGTTGAGTTGTCTGATGGATCAATCACCAAAATTGAATTAACAGAGATAGGAATGGCGTATATTTTTCCATTAGGTGCAAGAATACCTCCTCTCCATTTATTTGATCCACTTAATGGACTCACAATATATTCGCTAGTTCCTCTTTCTGGATCAAAAACTAAAATAGAATCTGCATTTCTAGGTATTGCGTATATTTTTCCGTTAGGTGCGAGCACTCCCCCTTCCCATTTTCCGGAACCAGACAAGGATATTGGCAATACATTTATATTATCTATTGTTGAATCATAACTTAATATTGAATCTTCATTATAAGGTATTCCATATATTTTTCGATTTTTACCCATCACTCCGCCTAACCATTTTGCAACATTGGATACTGGAGAATCTAAGGTCGAGAAAGACGTTACCTCCTTTCCGAGAGCTGACTGTTTATATAGTTCTCTTTGTACATACTTCCATTTTTTTGGTTGAATCACTTCGAGTGTTGTTAATTGGCATATCCCTGGTAAACTTATTTTTGCTCCGCAATATGCAGATTCATCCTCTTGGATTAATTTTAATGTAAAAATATTTTTATAATCATCGTTTGTCGGATCACAATTGTTTTTTAAATCCTCTGCTTGGCAGTGAGTTAAAAAAAATAATACTGCAAATAGAGATAAAATCTTTTGAGCTTTCATATGAATTGATTACTTAATTAGTATAACACAATCTTCAATTAGCTTCGTCTTACCTTCCAAGTGAATACTGATTTTTTTATTATTGGCTTAAGCATGAAGCCGAACTTAGCTTTTAAAAAATTTCGAAAACCAGATGTTTGATTGAGGGAAAGGGGAATATGTGTTAGAGGGGGGATGCGGAACTGCCCACGAGCCACTCCCCTCCACCCAAACTCGGGTGGGGGATCGATCGATTATCGGCCCTATTATGTCTCATCAAATCCATTAAACTCCATACAATTTAAACCTTACCTATCAAAATATCTCAATCAATCTTCACTAAAAGAATTTTGAATTTTTTCCCATCTTCCGTTAAATTCGTGTTAACGTTTACAGTTTCCGTCTTAAACGTGCAGAATATTTGTTGGCAGATCAAATCATTGTTAAATTTTTTAGGATTCGAATTTGAATTTATTTCTTTCGATAATACGCTGAGTTTACCCTTGTAAGGTGACTTCGTATCGCTGGCCCTTGAGATCGTGAGATAAATGGAGATTTGATTTAATGTTTGAGTGCTACTATCTTCTCTAACTTTAATACCCAATTTATCCCATGCATAATACAATCCATCGTCTCGCGTTTCTTTAAGATCATATTTTCCAAAAATATTTTCGTAATCTTCAATTTTGAAAGAGACATTCAACTTGTCATTGTTAACGTATACACCTTCCTCTTTGATATTGATACTAATATTCTTTCCGTTTATCTCTTTTGCAATCAAACCAAAAGTGAAAAGAAAAATTAATGCTAAAAATAAATATTTATTCTTCATACATAGCTCCATGAATTTCTGAAATTAAGTAATTCTATTTGAGAATTGTTTATTGTCCACTATCATATTTTTAGTAATGTTCTATATAAACTTGGGCGTTCCCAATGGGATAGAATTTTCATTATTAATAGAATAAGGGTCGGGCTCTCCCTCAGGCACGGCCTCCGGTCGATCCCTAACGCATTAGATTGTTACTTATAAGTAAATTCTGAATTTATTCAAATACTGAAATACGAATCTGAGATTTATAAACTATTTTTCATTAAATCCATATTACTTGCATAAGGAATAAATATTTCAGCGATAAAAACATTGTCTTTGATTTGCGAATTCACTTTTCCTTCTAGTTTTTGCAATCGATTACCTATACTTTTCAAAGAAAGAAATTTATTTTCACTTTCCTCATTGATTTGATTAGTTTGATAAATCCGTATTTCATTAACTACTAGATCAAGACGCCAAATCGATTCCCCGAATCCATATTTTAAATCATTTGTGCAAAGTTCATAAAGCATATAGTAAATATCTAAGAAATAGATTCTATTATTAGATTTCAAATGTACTGATTGCAATGTGGAAGAAAGCTTTTCAGAAATATTAAAATCAAATTCTCTACCGGCATCAAAATACCGCCTAAGTAATGTTAAATTTAGACCAGTTAGAAAATTTTCATAAGTTAAATTCAGATCTTCGATAGATAATAATTGATTTCTCAAAGATTTAATTATAGAAATAACTCTGTATTGAAGTTGAGGTAATAATTCATTTATCTGAATAAAATTTAAATTTCTAGACTGTTTTTCTAAGTAAACTTTAAGATCAGTTAGATCAGCACCCAAATTATCATGCATCATGATTTGCATATCTGAGCGTTGTTTGGCTAGAGCATTCATATTTTCTTCTGCCATTTTAAATTCCAATTCAGATCTGCTTTCTATGGCATAAGTGAAATATTTTCCTAACGATAAAGATTGAAAAATTACATAAATTAAATAACCAAGGATCAAATAAAGACCTCCTTGGATTCCTAAAAAATTAAGTGAAATTGATAGAAAACAAAAAATGGCCAAACTGAATAATCCTATACCCATTAAATAGTAGGATTCCCTATTTTTTTTATTCAAATATAAAAGCAAAAATGAATGAAGTAAAAAAAACAAAAGGAAAATTATGAGATACAATAAATTCAAATAATAACGATGTCTACCATCGATGAGTGGAGAAAAACATGCGCCCAAAGCACCAAAATAAAAAATATAATTTATAAATGAAAATTTTTTCCTTTGAAACAATGTATTTAGAAATAAATTTCCAGCCATAAAGGATAAAATATTGATAAAATGCAATATCATCATTTCTTTCTCAAAGCTGAATGTCGGTAAAACATATTCATACATTTTAGAATTCAAAAAAGGGATCCGCATTAAAAAAGTAAAACAAATGATGGAGAAAAATAAAAATGCATGTTGGCTTCTATTGAGTAAGAAGAAAAACAAGTGATATACAAATGATCCAAATATTAATCCGAAGACAAACATCTCTACCATGATTGTCTTAATTTGATAAAGTTGGATTTGTTTAAAACTACCTAATAAGAATTCTGCTCTAGGACCGCCTAGATAAAATTTGCTATTAGAAATTTGTAATATTATATCTAAATAATTCTCATTTGTGTTAATATCAACACTCGTATTAGATCTCAACGGAATCATTTTGTCTAAGTCGTTTGAAACCTTTCCCGTTTCATGTACCATTTTTCCATTTACAAATAGTTTAGAAGACGTATGTAAATTATGATAGAAAATAGAAAATATTCTAGGTTGGTTCTGATCTTGTACTTTAACTTTAAATCTATAAGTAGCGAAACCAGACGCTTGTAATTTTTCATTTCCCACCTTATGGTATGTCCAAGGCCGAAACGACTCAATTTCTGAAATTCGATCGAAAACTGATTCAATTTCGAAATCTTTTGGCTCATATAATTTTTGCCAATAAAATTCCCAAGGGTAAGAAAGATTAACAGGAATTTGGTTCTCCCAATCAATTGTCGATAAATCCAAATTCTCCTTTTTATTAGCTAAAGAATTTATATCCGTATAACAATTTGATATGATTAAAACAAACGCGCATATAATAAGCCTTTTAATCATTTGAGAATAGAATATTCGTGGACCTTTGAAGCTAATTCAGATCGATTATGAACATGCAATTTTTTGTAAATTGATTTCACATAACCATGAACTGTATGCTCACTCAGATCAAGAAACTTAGCCAAGGAAAGAATAGTTTTTCCTTTGACAAGTAATTCTAACACCTGTTTTTCGCGATCTGTGAGCTTGAATGATGGTTTATGAATCGGTTTTCGAAAATTAGCGAAAACTCTCAGAGCAATCGTAGGAGTAATTGTCGCTCCACCTTCAATTACCACTTTAATAATTTCATCCATCTGCCCTAGTTCTGATTTCAAAATATAACCGAGTGCACCATTCTGAATCGAATTAAAAATCATTTCATCTGAATTCATATTGGTCAACATGATCACTTTTATATCTGGATTTCTCTCAGCGAGCAAATTGACCAAATCAATACCATTCATACCTGGAAGCATTATATCAAGAAATAGAATATCAATTTTTTTATGTTCTGAATCGCGAAGAAATGTCTCTGCTGAATTCCATGACTTGATAGTAGAAATTAAATCTAAACCAGATAATCTCTCTTTAACTTCTTCTAAAAAGTATTCATCATTTTCAAGAATTCCGACGAGATATTGATTTTTTATCATTTTTAGCTCTGTAATTATCGAAAATTAGATCTATACTTTAGCATATTCTAAATTAATGGTTTTGATCGATAAATTTTCTCGCATTTTAATGAACTCAGAATTTGGAACCAAACCATCTTCATCCATGGAATACTCGGATTTTAGCCTTTTCAGAAAATACATATCAACTTCACCTTTTCCTTTTGCTTTTATTTTTCCTCTATAATCGCATTCAAAATAATCTTTTATTTTTTCATACGTTGTTCCAGAAATATTGATCTCCCCTTTTTCTCCTGAAGATTCCATTCGACTAGCAGTATTGACAGAATCTCCCCAAATATCATAGGCAAATTTATTATTTCCGATGACGCCAGCAGTCACAGGACCTGTGTGAATTCCTATTCTCAATTCCCAAAATGGTAACTCAAGAGCCTTTTTTATTTCTCCCATCTGAAGCATAAAAGATCGAAATTCCATAGCGGCAAGACAAGTATCAATTGCATGAGTGTTATTTGGAACTGGCAATCCCCCCGCACACATATAAGCATCACCAATTGTTTTTAATTTTTCCAAATTGTTATGTAAAATAATTTCATCAAATTGACTAAAACATCCATCCAATTCCCTGATCAAATCTTCTGGACTTAACTTCTCAGATATTTGTGTAAATCCAACAAAGTCAGTAAAAAGAACAGTTGCCGATTCGATTAACTGAGGTTTAACGACATTAGTTGACTTCAATTCTTCTGCAATTTTTTTTGGTAAAATATTTTCGAGTAGTTTATCTGACTTCTCTCTTTCTTGTTCTACTTGTTTGTATAGATTTGAACTATAAATAATTCCTGCTAATTGTTCCCCCAATATAGATAAGTAAGTGATTTCTTCTTTGGTATGTTTCATTTTTCCCAAATTATATAAATCAAGAAAACCAATTGGCTTATTCTGCAAGATCAACGGAATCACAACTAAAGATTCAAATTTTATTAAGTTATGGATGAAATCTTCTTCTGGAGATAGAGCAGATTTTTTGACTCTTAGTGCATAAATAGGCCTTTTATATTTAAATGCCAATGCATGAGCTCCTATTTTTTGTGTAACGGGAATAGACATACTAGAAATTTTTTGTTTATCTCGAGTAGAAACAAAATCAGGAAGAAAAGAATCCAAATGAATTAAATTTTTACCTTCGCTGTCTAATACACTCAATCCATAATATTCTAATTTAAAATTTGAATTTATATATAAATGAACTTTTTGCATAATCGTTTTGATATCCAAATTTTCATTTAAACTTTTTATTAATAGATTCAATTGTTCTGCAAATTTTTTCTGTTTTTCGGATTCTAATTTGGATTTTGTCGCTACATCTTTTTCTTTCATGACCAAAGTTAACAAATGATTGTTGTCGATGGAACCTGCGATTTGGAAGCAAAGATTTGAGATTTTATTAATCTCTTTCTTGGAAAGCAACATTGGTTTATCAAAATTTGTAAATGCAGTTATGCCAATACATTGATTGTTTCGAACCAGTGGTACTATTAAAAAAGATGTAAAACCTATATTTTCTATAAGCTCTTTATCGATAGCATAATCAGTTTTTGGAATTCTTCGAAGGTAGAGCGGTTTTTTACTTTTAAATACTTTGAATAAGAATCCGCCTTCTTCACTCAAAGGTATTGTTTTATTCAATAAAAAATCTTTGACCTTTTCATCCACATCAGTAAATGCATTGAATTTAGAAGCTAACAAAAATTGGCTACCATCATTCGGAAGCAGAAGCCAAGAACCTAATATACCATATCTCTCAAACGTATGTTTACTCAATTCTTGTAATATCAATTCTAAATTGGTCAGTGAATTTACCTTGCTTGTAAATTGATTTAAATCAACAATTTCTTCCTTAGTGACCTCCAAATCACGAGTACGCAATTGCACCTTTTGTTCGAGTTCACTAGATAATTCTTCACTTATATTGAATGCGTCGCCAATTCTATGAGCAAGTGCAGCCGCTTGAGTAAAAATGAAAAAAAACAATCCATAAGGTAAGATTAATCCTATACCAATTAAAAAATTATAAAAAAGTAAATCGTTCAATGCAGCAATGAAGTAGGCACTGAATCCAATTAACATCAGTCTTGCTCCCTTACGTTTAAAACGAACAGCTTGAATTAAGATATAAGTTACATATGCCATTGCCAATAGGGTGATCACTTGAAAAATTAGTAAAGTGGATGTGAATACTTCGATGGGTGTTAATATAACAATTGCAATGAAGATACTAGGCAATATTATGAATATTCGTCTAACAGCTAACTTAAACTCTTCAGGAAAAAGTGAGTTCAAAAATAAGAAAAAAGGAGGAATCAGTGAATAAAAACCAAGGTATTCCATTCTAAGAAAAAAGGAGAACGGTATGTTTGGAAACATTTGCATAAATAACCTTTCCCCTGTAAATACAAGACGAATAGTCATCACCAAACATAAAATACCAAACCATAAGGCAGATGTATCTTTCTTTCGATAGAAAAATAAGGATAAATGATATAAGGCAATAATTAACAACACACCAAGTAAAAATATCTGGAAGAAATAATTTCTTTGTTTGCTTACGAAAATTCTCTCTGCCGTATCAATCTTTATCGGGGTCTGAAAACCTCCATTCTTGTGAACATGATTTGAAATGATCATTACCACATCTAAGGAGGATTTGTTTTCGGTATAGATCTTGCCATATTGTGTTAGGTAAATCGCTCGCTCTGAATCTGCCTCCAAAGACGGCTTCCCATTTTTTGCAACCAATTCACCATCTATGTACATCTCATAGGCAGAACCTTGTCCATCTTCTATGTAAAAACCAAGGTCATTACCGTTAGGTGGAACCAAAACCTTCAACTTAAAACTTGCATAACCGTGGCCAGGAATGGTCTGAGGATTCGCAATTTTTAAATCATTCCATTTACCAGGAACCCATATAAATTCTTTTTCCTTTGGCGAATCAATTTCAAATAGGATATTCTTATTCCAATAAAATTCCCAATCACCATTTAGTTTTAAAGATCCATTTCTTTCAAAATCCCAATCTCTTAAGTCCAATACCCCTTGCTTCGCTAACGGGATTTCCAAATTTTGTTCAACTTGACTGCAGGATATCAAAATCGTAACCAAAGTTAAAGCAACGAATGTGTTAGATATTTTTTTCAACATGGTATAAGAAATATTTTTTTTAAACGGCATTTGATCTGTATTTCCTCGGGAATCACATGGATACCAAAAGTGGTTTTCGAAGAAAGTATTTATTTCTAATAGCCATCCCCCTAAACAGGGGGTAATTGAATGGAATAATTTTAATGAAATGGTATTGCACAGGTTCACAAAATTATATTAGATCATTTGCATATATCTCCTATCAAACTAAATAGATACGTAATTATAATTGCAATCAGCGCAAAGGTTATAGTAGGAAAAAAATTCCGATTCTAGTCTAATATTTCATGCTTGAAAGTTATTTTGCCTCTCATATGCTATATAAATCAGGGACAAGTTTATCTCCCTATTTCAAGAAAGGATTCGTTTTCACTATGTATAAATATTTGTTCATCACATTTTTCTTTTTATCAATCATTAATATCACCGCATCTCCATTAGACGATGATGATGATGTCATTTTTTATCCTACATTTATGTATTTAGACTCAAGCAAAAATACCTACAAAGTCAAAATTCATCTGCATGTTTTTGAGAAAAAAGAAGATTCAATTAAGCGTAAATTTTTATTACATTATTTAAATTCTGAAATAGGTGATGATAGTTCTACGCAGACAGATTTATTTAAAGAACGAGCAAAATGGTTTCTAATTGATAATAAACGTGGAAAAGAAGTCTCTATTGAATTATTTGGGAAAATTTATCAATTAAACGAAACAGAGCCAAACGGCCGCTCAATGACAGAAATATCTATAGATAAATCACTTATTTTATCCAAAGATGAGCAAAATGGGTATATAGAATTCAAGAGTTCCACAACTAAAAGAAATAAAAATACTTATCCTGGAAAATTCTTTCTCGTCAAAGAAGATTCTACCTGCCTAATTTCGGATATAGACGATACCTTGAAAATAAGTGATGTGAGAAACAAAAAAGCCTTATTAGCAAATAGTTTTGTCAGGCCTTTTGCATTAGTTCAAGGCATGAATGATTTTTATAATTCACTACTTTCTAAAGATAATACTTGTTTTGTGAATGTCAGTGCTAGTCCTTGGCAAATGTATACGATCTTACATCAATTTTTTGAAGCTAGTGGCTTTCCACAAACCGCTTATTACATGAAGGATTTTCGATTAAAAGATTCAGATTTCTTTAATCTTTTTGAAAAACCAGAAGAATACAAATACAACACTATCGAACCGATATTAAACGAATGGAAAAAGGTAAAATTTATTTTAGTAGGAGATTCTGGTGAAAAAGACCCAGAAGCCTATGCCAGACTTGCCCTTAAATATCAAAATCAAGTCAGTCAAATTTTTATCAGAATCGCGTATGAAGAAAATCTTGATGATCGAATCGCCAAAGTTTTTGAAAAAATTCCAAAAAGTAAGTATCGCTTTTTTAAGAATGTCCAAGAAATAAAATGACAAATGTATATTGCCCCAACTTAATGATGGGGAAATAAGTATAAAAATACGAATATAATTAGAATAAATTTTTATAAATTATAATAGGTATTGATGAAAACTTAATGTTGTGTTAGGTGTAAAATCCGCACAGCCCACGAACCTCACCCCTCCACCCAATCTCGGGCGGGGGATCGTAAAATTCCCATATTATTATGTCTCATAATCTATTCCCCCCCTCCTTCCCAATTCCTTTAAAATTTCAAACCGAAGTGTTGTGAACTCTGTATGAAAATCATTTCGATTTCTTTCTAGCATTGCATTTTTATGTTCTAAGCCATCTGTCTTTGGTTCCGTTCCATGAACCATTTGCAACATTTGTTTTTCCGAATCCCAAATGCTAAACGTTAAAAAATTTCGAAAAGGACGAAACGCAGCGAACGCATAATGTTTCCCATGATGATCCCTAACTTGTTTTTCCACCGGCTTTCCCCATTTCGCAAAACGAATTGTATGTGAAAGTTTTAAGCGTGCAAGTGTAATGGCAACCATCGGTGTTTCCAAAGCCGAATATTTAGGATAAACCGTTGCAGATTCTAATTCGCTAATTTTTCCCCACCTCCTATACAATCGCAATCGAATTTGCCAACCGGAATGAATGGGATAATTTTGACATTGAGATAAAAATAAATTCAAATCTTCTTCAGTTTGCCAGAATGCAATGAGTACAATCTGCGTTAGGTGATAACGTCTTTTAGAAAAAATAGACTCTCCTAGTTCCATGGGGATCAAAGTTTCTGAATGGATAAGACCTTTAATTTTTTTCTGCTTTAAATAAAAAAACAAGTAATAGGGAAGTTTATAAATCGGAACTTCAAAACGATGAAAACTAAAAACTTCTTGTGTAGGTATTGGTTTCTGTGACATTTATTATTATCTTATGAATGAAAAATATTTATTGCTGTTTGTTCTTATTTTTGGATATACCATAGCGCCCTTCTTTAGCAATCGTTTGCTTTTGAATCATTCAAGAACATATTCCATAATTCACATCATTTCTCTTATATTTATCATTATTGCCATCCTTTTAAATATACCACAATTAACTATTTTATGGCCTATTTTTTGTTGTCTTGGTTTATTTTTATTTTGCAAAATTCGAATGGCATGTTTGTTTCAGGGATTTACTTTTATTGGCTTATTTCCATTTGGGTTTAGTATACTATCTTCTATTTGGTTTTATTGTGGAATTAACAACTATTATCTCCTTGGCTATAATCAGACATGGAGTTACTACGCTGCCCTTCATGGATGTTTTATAGGTTGGCTATTTTTATCGGGTATCACTTTTCTTTCCGAAAAAAATAAAGATTCAAAAATGTATCCTTATCTTAGCCTAAGTATCGTTATTATATTTCTATTAATTGCTTTTGGAATTTTTGGATCTCCCATCATAAAAAGAATCGGTGTGATTGGTTATTCCCTTCTATTACCATTTTCTCTTTGGAACGCAAATAAATTGTTTCAAAGTCAAAATTTCATTTCCATATCCCTAGCCAGATGTAGTATTTTTTTTCTTTGTTTCACCCTTATATTTGCCCTCTTACATGAATTTTATCTAGGTTTTCCTAGATATATTTACGGGTATTCATTAATGGTTTTACTGCATGGAATTACGAATGCGTTTATCGTGATTCCTTGTTTTCTGAGCTCACTCCTGTTAGCCGAAAACAAATCAAGGAAGTGATTTTATTCTTATAAAATTTAAGAACTTAATTGTATACCTTTGGGCGTTCCCATTTTGTTAGACGAGAAAAGTATCTTAGTTAAGGGGTCGGGCTCTCCTTTCGGCACTGCCTCCAGTCGATCCCTAACGCGGAAAAAATTATCCTATCATTGAGTCAATTTCTGGGACATTAACTTGCACGGATTATTATTCAAAATTTGGCTACTACCACTTATATATTATATTATTGCAGAGTTTCGAGGATGATATACGTCTCTGTGTAGAAAATTGATATCGAAATCATCCAAAATAAAATAAGCACTGAACTTATGCCCATCGGTATAAATTCTGAATCAATGATTGATGTCACTTTCGCTATATTACTTTTGCATTTTTGACAGACATAATTTGACCGGATTTCTATCGTAGAGAATCTGTTGTGGTTTTAATCGATATCAATCGTTTGATTTCGATTAAAATTTAACAGAAAATTTTAAATAAATAACATGAATGATCGAGAATTAAAAATAGAAAGAGTTGTTGAAGTGCAAGCGGAGCTTCTTTGGAAATGTTGGACTGAACCTAAACATCTGATCCCATGGTTTACGCCGAAACCTTGGCAAACAATTGACGCCAAGTGCGAGTTAGTCGCTGGAGGAGAATTTTATACTTTGATGAAATCACCAGAAGGCGAACAATTTTCCAATCATGGCATCTACTTGGAATTAATAAAAAACAAACGAATAGTTTGGACGGATGCTATTCTTAAAGGTTGGATACCCACCGAAGATTCGTCCGATAGACCCTTTCGCGGAATATTTCAACTTGATTTTGAAGACATAGGCAATGGCAAATCAAAATTCACTGGCACAGCTCGGCACTGGAATATTGAAGAATGCAAAAAACATGCAGAAATGGGATTTCATGAAGGTTGGGGAACTGCCCTTGATCAACTGATAGAGTATTCTAAAACGATTAAATAATTGAGTAAAAGTATCACTATAACAATGGTTATTATGCAAAACTTTTTAGAAAACAAGCATACAAAATTCAAACTAATAAAGGTAAATGAATTATGAATTTTTTGCTAAATATCATAAAAAAACTTTTAAATAAAATATTTGCTAAATCTTATCTTGAAGCAGATTCGAAATCAGGTTTGTGGCTTGATTGGGCAAATGATACGGAAATAACCAAACGTAAAAATCATGAATACCTTTTTGCTTTCAAAAAATATGGATATGTTCGTATCCCTAAATTGATCTCAGATAATCTTTGCGACGCATTAAATGATGAATTCAAAAATCATTCGATAAAAGAAAATGTGATCACTGCAATAGATGAATTTGGTCTTCATTCCCGATTGTGTAACTTCCATATGGAATCAAAGACCGCAAAGGAAATTGCATTCAACAAAATACTTTTAGATATCCTAGATCAAATATTTGATTCAGAAACCATTTTATGTTCAAGCCTTTACTTTGAAAAAGGTAGTGAACAAAGAATACATCGAGATGGTCCATTTTTTTATACTTCACCAAAGAATCTCTTTGTAGGAGTTTGGATAGCTTTGGAAGATATTAAAGAAGGCACGGGAGAATTAATATATTATCCAAAGGGTCATACAATTCCAATTTCTGTTAATAATATCATAGCGAACGGAGGTGGATGGAATGAATATACCAAAGATATAGAATCAGAATGTAAAAAACAGAATCTATCTCTCCAAAAAAATATAGCAAATAAAGGTGATGTGTTAATTTGGCACGCCGAACTTCCGCATGGTGGAGCTGCAATCGAACATCCATCTCAATCGCATAAATCAATAGTTTTTCATTACAAAGCAAAATCAGTTCCCATTTATGGAGAAGAAGTTTTTTTTAAACGAGCTCCAGTGTCAAAATTTAATGTGTTTAAATATCGCTCCCATGGAAATAGAAAATACATTGATCAAGGAAAACCATTTTTTGCAAAAAATGAATATTAATTTTTATTGGATGTTGCAAAACTTTCACTTTTTAATTTCATCCTAGATTACATTAAGTTTGCTTAAGGCGAACTATAAAAAACGATCAAAGCTGACAAGAATGCTTTGTGCTCCTTATACTTTCTATAAACTCCAGATGAGTTTACAATATGAATATAAGATAATTTCAAACCGATTCCTCTCCACATGGCTCACATCGTTTAAATTAAATTTCCCTTCATATTTGAAGCTCTTTACTGCTTATTGAAAATAAGGTTTTACTAGAAATATATTACACTGAATTGATCGCATTCATCTACCGTTTCACTTATGTATAAACGAAAAATTAATCTTTTGTTAGACTGGTAAAACTAAATAAAGAACTAACCATTAATAAAGAAGGCTTGCCATTACTTCCTTTCGGATGCGGTTTAAAATTTCCGAAATATACTTAAATTTGCTATTGCCATTTTGGATTTTTTTATGCATCACATATATTTTTATATCCATATTTTCCATTTAGTTCACTGTCTCTAAATATGATTAGGCGGAATAATACCTTGAAATCAAAAAATAATCTTATCTCGAAATTTATTCTGCTTTTCTTTTGGATTATATCTCACTTAGAAGCCACTCCCTCAACTGCCGTGGATTGTCCCACGCCGATTGCTGATAAAGATTGGCAGATAAGTAATACTTTCGATTCCGAATTTGATAGAGATAAATTTTGCAATATAATTCAACAAGTTAGTTCTGAATCGAGCGGATTTCATTCCCTAATCATTGAACGCCACGGAAAGTTAATCATAGAAATTTATAATACAAGAAAAGATAAACCGTTTAACAAACGCTATGGACTAAGGTTTCCGTTTGATGGAGAGACTATATTCGATGTTAATACCTTACACGATGTACGCTCTGTAAGTAAATCAGTAACATCTTTACTCTTCGGAATTGCCATAGACAAAAAAATAATCGAAAGTGTAGACTTACCTGTAATTAATTCTTATCCTGAATTTACTATTTCTAAAGACGACCATAGGCAAAGTATAACATGGAAACATTTACTAACTATGAGCAGTGGGCTGGATTGGGAAGAATGGCGTTATGGTTTTTTATTCAGTGATGAAACGAGACTCCTATGGAAAAAAGACATCCCTGGATTTGTTATGAATAGAGATGTGATATCCATACCTGGAACTAAATATAAATACAATGGTGGCGGAACATCTATACTTTCGGATATACTAATTAAAAAAACAGAGAAAACCTTAAAGGATTTGGCTAAGGAATGGTTATTTGATCCTTTAGAAATACAAAATTTTGAATGGGTAGAAGATTTGAACGGTCGCGCCCTTGCCCACGCTGGTCTTAGGCTAAGACCAAGAGATATGTTAAAAATCGGAAGGTTGGTTTTGAACGAAGGTGTATGGAAAGGAAAACAAATCATATCAAAACAGTGGTTATCTGATTCATTAACTCTTCATATCGATTCTCAAGTTACCATCTTTAGAAAGGATGGAAATTCCTTCGGTTATGGATACCAGTGGTGGCTCGGAGAAACGGTAACTGGTGACAGAAAAATTCCTTGGTCCTTGGCACTTGGCAATGGAGGGCAACTTATCTTTGTCATTCCTACTCTGGATATGGTTGTAGTAACAACAGCCGGCGGATACGGAGACCCAACATCCATCCAAGAAATTGGGGCAGTTGTGGATTCTATTCTAACGACCGCAAAGTGAAAAATACCTAGCGAGTCTCATTGCCAGTTGTAAAATTCCATTTCTTTTTCCAAACTCTCTTACCTCTACGAATGCCTTCCGATTCTACAGTATATGTTTCGTTCGGTTCTAAAGGATCTCGACTCATAATCCAAATTTCAGTTTCACCACCAATTCCATATTTTCCATCAGAAGGCTGAATCAGCCAATGTGGAATTGTTTTACCAGAACTATTTTGAAGAATTGCCTTAAAATCTTTTATGTCATAAGAGCGATCTGAATAGAATTTAATTACGATCGGATATCCCACAATTTTATCTTCGTCATCTAACGGAGTCGTGTTGGGAATTTCATTAATCATAGTTAATGGAACATTCTGTTGGTTTTCATAAGGATACACTTTTACATCAGGAGCTGTGTGCTCCATCATATTCAAATATTGGTGATTTAAACCTACGACTCGCATTACGGCTTTTTGTGATTTTTGATTTTCAGATTCCGCATATCCAAATCCCACTTTAAGTAAACCAAGGCCTGTGATTGGCCTTCGATGTAAAATAGTTTGGTTCCAAGTATCCACGGATTCTTCACCTTTGTCGTTGTTAAATGAAATTGTTTCACCTTGATACCCATATCTAAATTCCTTTTTTGAACCTTCAATTGTATACAGGGGAAGAATGGGATTTTGATTGTGCGCACCCAAACCCTTTGTGGTTGGATGGTTTTCATTGGCAACGAGATATCTCGCATGAGCTTCTGAAGCTAAGGTCAGACGAACGTCCATTTCTAATGGTGGTGCTCCGTAATCAACTCTAAGTCGATTGAGTTTCTCAAATGTTTTTCGATATAATACATGTATTCTCTCCTTAGGAGGAGATAGATTCCAATAAATGATAACTGTATTTGGTAACAATTGTTTGAGTTTACTTAGAGCCTCTGGGTTTAGAGGATTTCCATCGATATGTATTGATTTTAATGATTTTAGTCCTTTCATAGATTCAGGAAAATTTGTAATCTTATTATTACGTAGACTCAAATATTCCAGACTTTTTAATTTCCCAAGTTCATCAGGAACTATGGTTAGGTGATTATCACTTAAATCCAACAAATTCAAATTGTTTAAATTTCCAATGGATTTCGGAAGGGAATTTAATTCATTACCGCCTAGAGAAAGCTCATTTAAACTTTTAAGGCTACCAATAGTATCTGGTATTTTTTGGATTTTATTTCCAAAAAGATTTAGCAATTTTAATTTTTTTAATCCTTGGATGTCAGTTGGGATAGTTGTGAGTTGATTGAAACTCAGATCCAGTTCTTGGAGATTATTCATTTTACTGATTGTCGATGGAAGGATGGTAAGTTTATTAAATGTTAAATATAAACCTTTTAAATAAGATAAATATCCAATATTTTCGGGAAGGGATTCGATTTGATTAAAACTCAATTCCAAAACCTTCAGATTTTTTAATGCACCGATTTCTTTGGGCAATGATTTAAGCGAATTTTGTCTAAGGTGAAGTATTTCTAGTTCTGTTAGGTGTTTGATCTCGGGCGATATACTTTCTATTTTATTGTTCCATAAATAAAAATGAGTCAGGCCTTTCAATCCTTTGATATCAGAAGGGATTTCATTAATTTGATTCGAATGCGCCCAAAGTTTTTTCAATGAGCTAAGTTCATTTAGATCATCAAATAGCGACTCAATTTTGTTATGTGCAATATTAAGTGAACTCAATTTCTTTAAACTATTAATTACAGTTGGCCATTCTGAAAAATGGTTGTCCATTAAATTGAGATCATTAATATTTTCTAAATTCGCAAATGAATCAGGTAATTCATTCAATTCATTGGTTTCGAAATTAAGACCTTCTAGAGATTTCAAGTTTTCAAAACTTTTTGGCAATTCCCGAATTTTATTATTAGTAGCACTCAACCATTTAAGTTGCGTTAAATATGTTATAGAGGCCGGGAAACTCTCAAATTCATTTTCATTCAATGAAATTCCTTCCAGATTTTTCAATTGATTGATACTTTCAGGAAGGAACGTTAGACGGTTTGAAGTCAATCTAAGTTCGGAGAGATTTTTTAAGGCACCCAATTCGGAAGGTAGTTCCCTTAAACCAGAACTTATCTCCATTCGCTCAATGAAATCAAGACTTTGGATGCTAGGTGTAAGATTTTCAAAGTCACCATATAACTCAAGCCGTTTGAGGTTTTTAAGAGTTTCCCAATCCTTAGGAACATCCGTGGATTTTGTGTATATAGTAAGTCTTTCTAAGTTTTTGAACTTGGTGAGACCTTTGGGTAGCTCATCTAGATTCTTACTAAGTGATCCTAATGTTAGTCGAGACCTTTGACTTGATTCACTTTGAATTTGTTGTTCAATTGATTGTCCCGAAATCGAAACAAAAGTGAAAAAAACTAAACTCGACGTAAGGATAAAATTTCTAAATGACATTGGTATATCTCCTACAATCGCCTTCGTTTAAAATTAATATGATAGCTCGAAAATTATACTGTCACTAGTAAATGTGCAACTCTAATATTTATTCTGATGATAAACTATACATAGAAAATTATGTTATGAAATTTAATCTTCCTGATCGTTACTATTCATAAAAATCGAATCAAATGAATACTGCTGGGATAAGAATAGATTTAGATTTTCTGTAACTTTAAAATAGGCTCTATTTGTTAATATTTAAGGCAAAGTTAAATCTAAAAAGCACATATAGCAAAAGATAGAAATTCATGCACCAAAAATTATTCAAGAGTTTCAAACTATCTAATGTATTTTTTTTGCTTTTTACAATTGTGACACATTTAATAATATAACGACTGTTCCTAGGCTTGATCAATTACAAATCTCTCATCATTTCAAATCATTAAAATTTCCGAACATGGTATTAAAAATTTGGATTTATCTTACAGCACTACCCGAAAAGAGACTTATACTCAAACAGATTCTATTGAAGGCATTTACAAATACAAAAACCAATATTCCACTCTTCCTACACCATATGTAAATTTAGTAAATTAGAATTATTTAAAAAGTAAATGTAATCTTTAAAAGTTGGATGAAGTTTGATTAAATTAAAATTAGTAGGCCCCTTTGATGTGTTATATGGATGAAACTTTATCGAAAGAACCGATCCCGCTCTCCCTAAGACGAGGGCACTCTGTCGAGCAATAGCAAACCTCGTTCCCATCTCCCTTCCCTCTCACCTCCGTGTTCGAAGGAAGGACTCCGACATCCATGTCTCCGTTACCGATGGAAACAAGGTTTGCTGGCCGAAGAAAGATCGTGTAACGATATCAATGATGGGCTCTCACATTCTGCAAAAGTATTATAAATTACGCTCTCATCCCGTTCTTTGTGGGTTCATAACCTACTTACATCTTTTGAAACAGCCGCCTAAATAAAGATAACATTCGTTTTTCTGTGAAGTCTCTCTGCTTCTGGCGAAGGATTAGTTATGTACGAAAATCATTTCTTTTTGAAAATTAGTTCTATTCTATTTGTAAAATCGTGAACTAACTAACAATTTGTAGACTAGCAACGAACAATAAGTTTACTGTGTTGTGAAAATTTCTGTCTTAACGTACATAGCTTCTACGATTGTAGTGTTTGCGAGATTTCATGTTAAATTATTTAAAATCCCGATCGTAAAATTTATAATTTCATTCCATTCTGTATCTGAAAAATTTGGAGTGTATATTAAGTTTATAGTAACTCGAAATGTTTTTTTATACTTTTTGTGGTAATAAAATGCAATCACCTTTCCCCCGATTACTTCACTTGGTCCATATAAAATTTCCATTTTTTCTGTTTTATAACGGATAAATTTTTTCCATCGATTGACGGATGTTGGTTCAAATTTAAAGTCTTTTAATTTTGATTCGGTGACAATTTCTTCAAATCTCTTTAATGAATTAGGGATTATAGATACATCAATTAACAAAGAAAAACATTCATTCTCTTGCAGGCAATCTGCTTTAAAATAAGTTATCGGATATTTTAATTCCTGTTGAACAGAATCAATTCTTTCTGTTACTTTTGGAACATAAAGTCTCATAGATTCAACTTTTTCTTCTCTTACAGGATAAAAAGCGATGCCTCGATAACTTTTCGTTAAATCTAATTTCTGAGCATTTAGAAGAGTAAATGAAAGCAGACACAACAAAAGAACTAGTCTTATCATTTCGTCACCTAATGATAGTTTGCATCTAATTTGAGCTACTACGGCTTTTCATAACTCGTTGGATCATAAATATCTGCATCAATTTTCCGTTTGTATTTTGTTTCATAAGCAGATACAAATTTTTCCATCTGACCCTCTGAAACTTTTTTCCATCCTTGAAACATAACCATCTTTAAAGAAGGCAGGTTCAACATACAATCTAGGCTTTTTTTAGTTAGGTTGGTCATATCATCCATGCGAAGGAAAGTAAGGTTTTTTGCATTTTCTGTGAATTTGCACATGCCTTCATCTGTGATTTTTGCACCAGGCCCAAGAATAAATCGATCTAATTTTAATACGTGCGAAAAACATTCAACATCATTGTCTAATAGAGGGACGTGGCTGTAATCTATTTTTACCTTAGGTGCTTTTAGTCCTTTTGCAATCTCACATATCTGTTTGTGGTTTAGTTCGCTTCCTCTTATAAAAAGTGTCGTTAAATTAGAATTCTTGCATGCGCTCATTTCCTGGTCACTGAAATCTGGCAAGGCACCCCAAGATATATCTAAGAAATTTAATTTCTTTATCGAACATATGGTTACAAGGTCTTCCGGTAAGTAAATTCCCTTTCCAGTCATTTCAATTGCAGGGATTTTTTCTTTCGTTGAAGCATCGAAAGTCTCCATATAATATCGATAGGACCGAGAAGTGAGATTTTTGATCAAATCTTCATCCGACAGGCTTGCAATCCGTGAAGTCGCCGTCGAACAAGCATGAAGGACGAAAGACATTAGAACGAAAGATAATTTCTTCAAAGAGTATTTCATTCTTATTTCCTTGCTATATAATCAAAATTATAGGGCGCATATGTTGCATATTTGTTTAAATCGTTCTTAGGATTCCCCAATACTGACCCACTCACATTCTCTGGATCAAATTCCGTTCCATTCACAGTTGTCGATTGTGACCCATCTACCACTGTGTAAGTATAACGTCCATCCTTCATCGGATTCCTTTGTAAACTGATTGTATGACCAGTTCCACTACCATCATCTTTCACTCGCAATGTGATCGCTAATGGTTGTTCTTTCTTTAGAAAATCAGCAATGACTTGATATCCTTCTGCGCGTGCCGAAGCAACTGAAGCAGGATTGGATCTGTCGCCTTGTGGAAGTGGCGGATGAGATTTGTCATCATTCCATCGCTGGAAAGAACCATTGCCATTCATATAGGAATTGATTACCGCGCTTGTGCCACCTTGAGGTCCATTCAATTCCATGTTCTCAGGTTTCATAAAACCATTGTCAGTAATGTCCTTGATGAACTGTGGAAAATCTGGAATGGCATCACCTAAATTTCGTTTTAACATTCCCCAGTTAGCTGCTGCTACACACCACCTCTCACGTAAGTAATCTGGCATACTTTTAGAATCTATGCCAGCCTTTACTGCTTCGGCAGTGGCATATGAAAGAGTTTCTGGCTTTCCCCATTGTTGGAGGGAACCTTTTGCCTGGTTCGCATAATAATTTGAGTCTTGATGAAAAACTTCCCCAATTCTAAAATTCCCAGTGGCTTCATTTACATAAACATTCAATGCTAATGGTTTCGTAGTTGCAGGGAGAACTTCGATCACTCCATTCTTTGCATTGAAGAGCTTCTTCATTGCGTCAGAGATTACACCAGGTTCTTTTTTGAGTCCACCAGATTGGATCAGATCTTCTCTTGTATTACCTACTGTTTTTATAACATCGTCCATGGATTTACCATATTTCTTTTCAAAGGATGCTTGGGCTGCTTTCATTGCATCCGATTTTTTTGTCAAATCCGCCTGCATTTCTTTAGATATAGGCATATTATTGGATACAGACTCTATGCTTTTTGAAAGAGCATTCTTAAAATCAGCTTCTGCTTTTACATATTTATGAACTGCGGATTTTACAGAAGGATCCATTTCTTGGCTTAACATCGGATTATTTAGAATGTCTATTGCCACTTCCATTCTTTGCGTTTTCGATAATGATAAATCTTGTGCTTTTTTAAATATTAAGCGCTCCGATTCTGCCTTTTTAATAGCATCCATTTCCGTTTTCGTAATTTTAATCATTTCATTCTGAGTTATTGTTAATTCATTATTATACTTTATCAAAGTGTTACTTAGATATTGAATTAATTGGGTTTCATTTTTTGGAACGAATCCTGGATCTTTTTGATGTAAATGGTTATATTCACCAACACCTAAAACCACTCTTTCAATCTGACCTCGAACTGCCTCGATATCCAGTTTCGCTTGTGAGGCTTTATCATTCAATTCAATGTATTTCGGATCTAATTTTAACTCAGCAATTTTATTCTTAGCCTGAGTAATTCTCTCGTTTATATTTTGTTCTTGTTCGCTAATGATGCTTGTCCTGTCTGCATGCATGTTTTCAAAAGCCATCAAAGATTTTGTCACCGTATCTTGCATTGATCCCATATAAGCCCTTGCTGTATCAGTGGAACTAACGACTGTCCGTTTTGGTAAATCGGGAACATTGATAATTACCTGTCCGCCATTATCAACTTTTACGTATACTCCTTTCTTATCTGAAAGCGAAAGAATTTTTGATTCCTCAATCAACTTTAATCTCTCGGAATCTGGCATTGCATTGATTAAATCAATACCTTCATTAGGTGTATTCGAAAATTTTGGTTCGATCAGTATGCATTTAGGAATCTGGCCTTCCGTATAACGTGAATTATGTTTATTACCCAGCCCAGGCAAACGCTCGTTCCCATCTCCCTTCCCTCTCACCTCCGTGTTCGAAGGAAGGACTCCGACATCCATGTCTCCGTTACTGATGGAAACAAGGTTTGCTCAGCCGAAGAAAGATCGAAAATAAACATCTCTTTCTTTCCGTTGGGCACCTCGGATGTGTTATACGGATGAAACTTTATCGAAAGACCCGATCCCGCTCTCCCTCGACGGTAACGCTCGGTCGATCGGTGGTGCAAGACTCATTTATTTTTTTCTTCCTTTTCTGGACCAACAATATCATAGGAAGAATTATTTTTTTGTATTTCGGCTATTTCTGCTACCGTCGTCACACATTCTTCATAAGTTGTATAGTCAATCCCTGCTCTTCCATCGTCTAGAACTGTATCTGAATTTAAGGCATAAAACTCAAATTCGCGAAAGACAGGAGTTGGATCTTTGTAATTACCACTGTAAATCATTTTGAATCGTAATATTTTGGTCTCGCTTTCATTGGTTAAATAAAAAAAGTCTCCTTTCTTTGACAAAAATTTCAAATGAATATCGAATTTGCGTCCAGTGGAACGAAAGCGAAACAAATTCTTATCGGGTATAAATTCACCACAAGATGTAGCATAAATAGGCCGATATTCCCAAGCATTGGAAGCTTTTTTTCGAAGATCATCCTCAATATATTTCAAAAATGTATCATCTGGGTCTAAAATAACGACTCCTACCAACTCAGGATAGTCCATCAAAGTAAACTTTGGATCAGTATATACCTTTATATCTACTATCGAGTTAGAAACTGATTCTGTCTTAACTTTTTCGTCAACTTTTTTGCACGCAAAAGGCGGAAGACTCAAAAATAATATTAGAATATAATAATTTAGCTTATTTGTCATAATAAATCCCATAGACTGGGTGATCCTTGAAATTAACTGGCAGAAAATCACCGCTTTCTCTTTCTCCATTATTGTTCATATCATACCACTTTCCATCTGTTCCTTTGATGATCAAATTGTAATGATTGCCACCTGGACGATCTTTCCTATCTGTATCTCGATAAACTTGAACAACTTCACCAGGTTTTCGATCTGCTAAAATGTTGTTTACTTCGACTGTTGTAAATGGTCTTGATACACCAACAATCCCATTGTCAGTAAAATCAAAATTTGGGGAATTATTTCCCGTTTTCGTTCCAGTAAGATCGAGCCTACTTTCAACTCGGGTTGTATAACCGGCAAGATTATTTTGATCCATAACTGGTTTAGGTGGACTAGAACTATCTGCTCCGATATCTCCTATCCTAAACTTTGTGATCAGATATTCAGAAAAACTAGCAGACGTTTTGTTGTTTGCCACTGCAAGAGTATAATTAGCATAAACTTTACATAATTCCGCTGTTGTATTCTTTGCAATCGCGTCAGTCGATGCTGCCTTGTCGCCGAATATATAATTCTTGATAAATTCGAAGTTTTTACTCCCCGATGGATCTCCTGCAAAAGTAAAATTATCTTTTCCTTGATCCCTGATCGTGGCAAATACAAGTTCCACCATTTTTGACATCCCACCATTCTTACTCTGATTGACAATTGTTGGGTCAAGTAACTTATTCATAGCGTTGATTCTGTCTTGTCCTTCCAGAGAAGCAAAACTCCGTCCTTCCAACTCTGGCATATTTGCTCGAAGAAACTCGTCTGGTGTTTGATTTGCTCGTTCAATTCCATCAAGTTGAGCCTTTGTCAGACCCTCCACCGTTCTCATATTTTCTGCTGTATCAGAAAGTGTTTTTTGATACGGTTCCGCGACCTCTGGAATTCTGTCGAATTGGGCCTGTAAATTAGACGAAGAAACCGATATGGGCTCACCCAATTTGACAGAGTTCAATTTTTCTAATGGTCCATTAAAAGTCTGCGTGGTCGGATCAAAAAATTTCTGATGCAAGAAAGCATTCATCTCGGTTTTCAATTTTCCAAAGGAAGTAACCTGAGCAGAAAGTTCATCATTTCGTGTGCGTACTTCTTTAATAATTTGTTTTTCAAGCTGCTGACTTTCAAGATTCGCTTTTTTATAGTCAACCGATTGATTCTGTAAATCCTTGATCTGTCTCACTAGAGTCATTTCCTCAGGACTTGAACCTTTAATTTGTGAAAGAATCTTCACGAAATCAGAGTCTTTACTCTTAACATCCAATCTTAAAACTTGTTCTAACAATTTTGGCTTACCATTTAAAAAACCAGATATATTGTTCTCAGACGAATTGCGATTTAATAACAATTCACTGCTATTTTGCCCACCAAGTTCAAATTTAAGTGTATCAAATGCGTTCTTTGTATCAGTAAGTTTTTGAATCAGCTTTCCTTGCTTGACCTCGCTTGGCAATGGCTTAGATAATCTCTCAATGGCGCTCTCTACATTTGATATTTTGTCTCCAAAGTTTGTTTCAAATTCTACCCTATATGCTAATGGCATAGACTCAGAAATTTTTGAAAATGTATCATGAATTTTTTCTGATGGAGTTTTATTAGGAGTCCCCAATTCCGACGAGCCAAAATACTGAATACCAAGTGTTGATCTGATGAAACCCCCACCCGAATTGTCTGTCACATAAACCACATTAGGCTCTCCTCCGAGACCAGATGTCTGCCTTACATTATCAAAAATAGCCATATCGCTTGCGTTAGGTGTGCGTATACTTGTTTCACCTGTGATTTCATTTAAAACGACTGTTTGCAATCGACCATTTTCATCTTGTCGAATTGCTTTCAATGAACCATCTGCTTCACGACCATAAATTATACCTGAATCAGGATCTACCCAGTATCCATCTCGATCGATACCTTCATACATTTTTCGTCTTCGTGTTTCAATCGCATCAACAGCTACGTTATTATTTGTTGTATTGTTAGGCGCCGCATTCCCAGCCCCTCTTCCTAGTCCAACGAACGCTAACAAGGCGGCACTTGTCGTGCCTAAGATTCCCATAGTTGCATCAGCAATCCCATCAGCACTGATCATGCCATCTATATGGTTAAGTGCCAAGCTTCTATCATATTCTGACATTCTATTGATTTGGTCAGATGTATACTGTCCGCTTTCCACTATTCGATTAGTATCTATGATACGAATGGCATTCTCTCTTGCTATGGGATCCATTCCACGAATTTGGTCTTCCGTATAATATGATCTAAGTTTAATATCTGCAGCTCTCGCTCTCTCGGCATCCCCCGTCATATCTTGCGCCAAATTGATATTTTGCTCAGCCCAATTCATCTCATCATACTGGAAGCCATCTTCTGTCATTGTCGCTAAATTTACACCATGTAACTGTAGTGAGTTCGACAATCCGTTAGTGTCAATGGTAGCATTATAGCCAAGTCCCGTAGCACTATCTGTATAGCCTACTGTTCCGGATACTTGCCCTCTATTTGTATCATAGTTCGCTCCAAAATTCCAACCTCGTCTTGGTCCTTCATTACTTGGATTATAGTTTACCCCTACTGTAGTTGAACCGTTAGTCGTTGAAGAGCCTGTTACTTGAACTCCTTCTATTGACGTATTATAAGACGCGTTAATGGTTGTATTTCCCCTCTGAGAAAAGGATATACTCGCATTAGTCATATCACCACCGATTCCGATCATACCGCCCCAACCAGCTCGCCTATCGTAGGTAACTCCAAGACCAAGTGTCGTACCGGATAATATACCGGTTCCGCTGCTGAATGTAAAGTTCCCATTAGCAGTCATCGCTCCTAAAAATCCGTTTGCAAAGCCTGCAAGCATGCCTTGCGTTCCATTCCGACTACCATCTATCGTCTGTACGGCTCCGTTTAGAATCGCGGCCGTTAATCTAGCACTGCCAGATACAGCGTTCATTGTTCCTTGCAATGCAGGGCCAAATGCACCTGCCGCTCCTAATGTTACAGCTGTTGTAACGGTAGTGATCGCAGTTGACCGAACAGCTTCTGCTCTTGCTTTTTTATCAGCACGACTTTGTTCATAACGACTTACGGTATTCCTTAGAGATGCATTTAATATTTCTTTTTCATCGTCTGTCATACCGACTGACAGTGCCTCAACGGCCATCCTTTGACCAAGTTCCTTAGTAAAACCTTTCTTGTCTTTAATGGATGGTGTAGAACTCGTATAACTAGTACCAGGTGCTTTCATACCAGATGCTTGATTCATAAAAGCATTTCCTTGTGCCTCGAGTGTACTATCACGAGTAGTTGAGAAAAGAACGCGTGTGGAATCACTAATCATCTCTTGAATGTCCCTTTCAGGCACTCCAACTGCGACCATTGCTGTTTTCACAATACCTCCTCCTATTCCCATGACTTGAGACATTATATTCATAACCGGATTAGCATTGATCGCTTGGCGTGTTTTTTTGGCTTTTTTTGCTCCATAATAATCAGCGATTGCATTTCCTACGACTTCGAGCGGAAGGCCGGTAGATGTTGCTACTGCTTGTGTTCCAATGGACTGTATGATTGATTGTTCATTCGCCTTAATCGCTGCTAGTTTGTCTTTAGATCGTGTACTGGCATTAATAGTTGCCTCGTATTTCTTCTCTCCGACCGCTGATTTGTACATTACTGAAGCCATAATACCTCCAGAAGAAAACATTTGTGTAAAGGCGATAGCTGGCGTTAGGATAGCACTGCCAATATCCGCCTTCTTAATCTTCCTTTCTTGCACCTTACCTTTCATAAAACTTAGAGCTTGTGCAAGCTGTCCTATCTGGCTTTCATCGGCACCTGTAGCTCGTGCAAACGCTGTGGCGATATCCATATTGATCTTATCTTCTATCTTGCCTTTGATTGCACCCTTAACTCCCGCCATACCACCGCTAATGTAGGCAATAATGAGATCCTTCACAAGTGAATCGTGATTTTCTTGTTCTGTTTTGGCCTTTTGGAATTTCCTTTCGTTAGCGGATTCTACAGAACGAATATCGGCCACAAGACTTCCGACGATAGAATTGTCTTTGGCCAATTGTTTAGTATAAAAATTGTTCATCACGGCATTTGCTTGGGCACTAAAATCTTTCCAATCTGCTTGTTCCCACACATCGAATAAATCTTTGCCAGTAGGCATAGTAACGGGCGCGACATTGGAAAGTGCTATCGTTCTAGTTTCCGATTGTCGACCACTTAAATATTTTCCAGAGGCATCTCTACCTTCAATGCGCCCATTGCTAATAACTTTAGTAAGTGTCGCAACTTTGGTTGCTGTATTAAATTTTACTTCGAAATCTTCTCGTAATAATCTCCCCCCACCCTCGACACTTACACAATTATGTGGGTTCGCATAACAAGATCCAACTCTTTCTTTTTGTTCCTTGGTGAGTAATTTCTTATCTGCTTCGGAAAGAATATCTAATTTAATTCTATCTTCTAGATCACCATAGGATCTAACAATCATCCCATCCTGGTATTCATATCCGTCTTTTTTTAACTCATTCAGAGTCCAGCCATGAACTAAACCAAAGCAGTTAGCATCTTTGCCATGTTCTACTTTACAGGCTGCCATTTGTTTTTCATATCCCTTGGTATCTGTCAGAAGTTTCAAAGCATGATTCACTTTGGCATCACCCACAAAGTTCCCATTCTCATCAAATCGTCCCACCGCCCGATCTTCCCAGCGGATTCCAAAAGCTTGTCGATTTAGCATTGTCCTCTGTTCGGCGATCGCATTCTCTTCGTTTTTAGAATTTACGGATAACAATTGTGAATATTGATAAACACCATTTACGGTTGTTTGCAAAATTTGAGTTATATCTTTATTACCTATATTGAGGGAAGTATTTACTGTGATTTGCGATTCTGCATTGAAAAGATTCACACCATTCACTGTTTCTGAAATCAGAGATGTTAGATTTGCAGAAAAAGATGAGGTCACACTCGCTATATCCGTATTAGTTGGAGTAGAATCCTGATATGCTGATTTTAATTTAATCTGTGCTATATTTTGGAATTGGTTTGCATCTCTGGTACTGCGAACAGAGACAGATTGTCTCTCTAGGTTATCCCATTCGCTCTGTCCTTGGATAAACTCATCTTGGATTTTTGATAGCCATCGCTGTTTTCTCTCATCCAATGCGGCAAGAGCCGTTTCCCTTTCCTGTGTCGCCTGCGTGCGTGTTAAATCAGCTTTAACCTTCCATGCTGTATAAAAGTCATTATAATCTTTTACTTGTGATTCCCAAGCTGTCGCCGCTGGGATAAGGTTCATTTCATAATTATTTATCTGATTATTTAGAGAATTTTTGATTCCATTCCAATAAGTGGTATGAGCATCTTTATTGGCATCATATACTTCGTAAGCTAGGGCAAAGGTCACATGATCCATTTGGAATGCTGTTGCAGTAGGACCTCGCAACAAAAAATAGGTCCGATAATCGAATCCATTTTGCCTATCCATATTCATATTACCTTGCTTAACCGCATTGTTATCACATGGCAATGGGACTATACATTCCGATCCACCTTTGGCGATACCAGTCCAACCTAAATTATCTCCCACCGCATGTTTATTCGCAAAGGCAGTATCTCGGGTATAAATATTATAATATACATTTGTTCCTGTGCGAATCGACTGATCGGAACTTAAATAACGCTGTAATAAAGCTTGTATACCTGCTTGGTTGCCAGTATGCATATAGTGAAGTAGTTCGATATGATCTCCTACTCCTAATGAATAATTAAAAGGATTATTGTTAAAATCCGCAGCTAGACCCCATGCAAATTCACTAGATATATTTTTCCAATGTTCATATCCTGCATGATTGATAGTCCCTATCATATTTAAAAGTGAGGAAGGAGCAATGCTTGTCCTATCATTAAATTTATTATAAACTTGATATATTTGAGATTGATAACTCGTATAATTTGAATTTGCTGTCAATCGCTGACTCGTTAAATAAGTATTCAAATTTGTAGCAAGGGTACTTATTGAAAACGATGGTGAGATCGTAGTTGAATCCACTTCTGTTCTAATTGCATTCACCAATGCTTGTAAGGTGGCCCCTGCTGTATTGATCACACCATTATTATCACGATAGGCACATCCGTCTGCCACCGAACATGCTGCGTTCAATTCTACTTGGAAGCCATCAATCATATCTTTAATCGCTCTTTTAACTTCCTTTTTATACTTGTCTATTTCCGTTAATTGGCTTTGGAAGTTAGTATCCGATCCATCAAGAGAGTTAATCACCTCCGCATAATTTCTTTCAATTTGATCTGCGGCTTGCGTAAAATCATAATTCCCCTGAACATAGCGATCGCTATACACAGACTCCCATTCCGATCTCGCTTCCAACATTTGATTTTGCAAGGCAGCTTGATTAACAGTTTCATTAGTCACATTTCCTAACAGAGAACTTTGCACGATTAGGCGATCAAAATATACTTCATTCACGCGACCAGTATTCAGCCTTGCTATAAACTCACTTTTGTTTTGTAATAAATCTAAATTTGCATTCTGTTCCCAAACATTCAAAGCATCTTCTTTTTGTGAAAATAATGATCTCTCCACGTAATCTTTGTATGCCGCCACATCGTTAATTGCATCGCTACTAGTAATAGAATCTACATAGTCATAGATTGCATCGTCTACCGATGCTTCCCAGGCTCCTCGAATCAATCCTTGATAGTAAGTTATCTGCTCAGACCAGGTGGTTAAGGAATTCAAAAAATAACTGTGTCCATAAACTTCGCTCATTAGGTTGGGATCATATTGGCTTATATTCAAATTTAGAACTGTTGCTTGTGAAAAAATAGATTGGATAAAGAAAAAGACAATGATTACAATCGAAACGATAAAATTTTTTCTGCCAACAAACGATAATTTATCTTTCAATATACGTTACCTCTCTTTCCAATGAAACAAAAAATATCTTTATATATTCATTATATATAATTTACTTATTAACATTTCTTGGATTGAAAGGTGATAAAATTTGGATTTTGGGCCTGAACTTTTCTTTTTTTAGAAAATTTTCTTTATTTTTAAAAAAAGGTTCTAATTTTAAAAAAATAAACTTCAAAATAACTATGTATTTTTATATTAAATTTTGCCTCCCAATCTCTAATGATAAAGACAGTGAAAATATATAGAATAAATTGCATGCTGATCATTAAAATTAGGTAAAAAAAACTAATAACCGCTTGAGGTAACATTAGGATGAATAATAACAATAGACATTCGAAAATGAAAGTCATTCTATTTATATGTGCAAGCGGACGTTCACCGAACCATAACAATATTGGTTGGGATAATAGAATTCCAATCTGAAAAGATATATTTAAGCTAGTAGAAAAGAAAAATTGTAAAAGAAAAAAGGAAATAATATATGGAATAAAAAAATGAAATACCCAATGAATAGGTTCAATACTATTTTTATATATTAAAAATATTGTAAAAAACAAAAGCGAAGGATAAATCAAAAAAAATATTTTCTTTGAATAAAATTCGTTAGTTGATGCATTATCCGCCGATTCGATTCGATAACCTTCAGGTATTGAAATTTTTTTTACATAACCAATTAATTCATCTTTATCCGATTGTCGATTTCCTTCTAATTTTACAGTAAAACTCAAATTACGCTGTCTATTTTTATGGTAATACTTTAATGGAATATTTTTTTCCTGAACTTTAACAATTTCAGATATCGGTATAAATTCTCCTTTTTTATTTTTAATTCGTATAGATTTGAAATCACTTTTTGTATTTCTAAATTTTTCCATAAAACGTACTCGAATATCTATTTCTTTTTCTGAACTAATGTATTTAGATATTACCCCACCTTGCAAAGCCAGACGGAGCTCATCACCAAATGTTTGTATATTTAAATCTGACGCATGCAAGGCTTCGAAACTTGGAAAAAGTTGTAATTCTGTTCTAGCTTGTTTGTATCTCAAAACGACTTCATTCACATTCTCTAAATATTTTAATTTTTCTGAAATATTTTGGGTTAAGGATTCTAATTCTTTTTGATCATATCCAATCACATCAAAAGTTACTTCGGAAAAACTATTCGAATTTTCTTCGATTGCAAAAAAAAGAAAACCATCTGCAGTAGATCCAATTTTTTGCTTCAAACCAATTATTAATTCTGAATCAGGCAAATATCCGTCACTTAATGTTATTATTAAAAGTGCATGCCCCGGTTCAATTTTTGAAATAACTTGTGCGACTTCTTCAAATTCCTTTAACTTTTTTTCAACTTGCAATGATACTTCATCCGTATGGGAATAAGATGTCCCAGAAGGAAATTCTAAAAAAGCCACCAATTCATTGTTATCTGAATTTAATGAATTCAAAAACTCGAGTTTAGTAATTGAAAATAATCCCAAAAGTATTAAAAATATTAAGCTCAAAGGAAATAACTTTTGATTTGAAAGTAATGGAACTGTGATTTTTTCTCTAAATTTAAATAGCCAAGCATTTAAAAATTTATATATTTTTTTATTTAGGAATATTAACTTTTTCGATTTTTTAATATCTTTTATAAATTTAAAAATTAAAATGTAAGAACTTATAGCATAATAA